>OHYC01000837.1_pt1 | contig 11026 bp, 10 predicted proteins | sample 1580171 | NCBI WGS metagenome assembly OHYC01 (sample SAMEA3882526, study PRJEB24775) | human gut metagenome | biome: human-associated habitat; feature: intestine environment; material: feces | place: Netherlands | collected 2009/2010
CTCAAAAACCGCCTTTATCATATGAAAACGTCGGTCTCTCGTATCCGTTACCGTAACAGGAAATGTACAAAATACATTTTCCCTTTCTGCCTCCAACTCTATATCTTTATGAAAAATCTCTTCCTCTTTATATAAAATGTGTAGCACAGCCTTTGTTGGCCGCGCCATCTGCACTGGTTTTAAATCTCTTATACTTTCCTGACTCTTAAAACTAAGCATCTTTGCCCCAGTCTCCCAATCTTTTTCCGGGAAAATACAAAAATCCATACAGAATTCCTGGTTTTTAATTACTTTGAGAGGCATTGCGGCAAAAAGCATATATTTCCCTAAATTTTGTTCCGAATTTCTATGCTTCTTTTTCACTGAAACAGTATTCTTTTCTTCTGTTATCTTTTCTTGCCTGTCTTCTTGTTTTTCTCTTTGAGCTGCTTTTTCTGTTACTTTTGTTTTTGGACTCTCTTTTGCTACATTTTCCAGTTCATCCCAGGCTTCCCCAATCCATCGTTCAACTTTTTTCCTATCCTGCTCCTTCTGACTTATGTCCCTATTGGAGCCTTGTCCGTAATTGCTATCATCTTGTAATTGATTTATTCTCACGTTTCTACCCGGCAGGCTATTTTTCCCTGATAAATCTGTAGATAACTCGTTCTTTCCTATTATAATATCCTCATCCCTGCCACCTCTTGCCCTGCAGCAATGCGGACATTCTCTAAAGTACGCTTTATCATAATAATGCCCATATTTACATCTTGTAATCTTCATTTTCGTCTCCTATATAATTTATTAACTAGCTGACACTCGAGAAGAGAGCAAATAAAGCATATTTGTGGCATCCAGCCTTTGCTCGAGGCCACAAATATGCTTTATTTATCTTCCAGAGGGCTATACTCTGTCTAAAAATAATTTAGAGAATCCCTGAAAATTATGACTTCTTATAAAACTGACTTTCAAAGAACCAACCCTTAAATTATCATTACGATATTATAATCCACTATTCACCAATCGCCTTGATAATCAAATTAATACAATTCTCCTTGCCGATTGCTCCACTATCTAACATCATGTTGTAATCGTGGTAATCGCCCCATTTTCTCTTAGTATAGAAGCGATAATATACTCTTCTCTTGTGGTCTCTCTTCTGGAGGAACTTAACCAGTTCATCTCCCTTAAGATCAACTCTGTCAGATACATTCGCCATTCTCTTCTCAATATTGGCTCTGATAAACACATCAAAACTGTCGATATCTGCCTGCTCTAAAATGTAATTCGCACATCTTCCAACGATAACACACGGACCTTCCTGTGCAAACTTTGTAATGATTCTACGCTGAATCTTGAAAATCTTATCCTGTGGGTCCTCTGCATAATAATAACTGTCAAATGGTGCCGATGTTCCGAGTAATACAGAAGAAAGAGAGCTGTACTCACCGTGTTCCTCTACAAATTCCTTTGTAAATCCACTCTCTGCAACTGCCTTATCTACAATCTCATGATCATAAAATGGAATATCCAGACGCTTTGCTACTTCCATTCCAATGTCGTGACCGCCACTTCCAAACTCTCTGCTGATCGTTATAATTTTCTTCATAAAAATCACCCCTTTTAATCGTAAATCAGATTCAATATCGACATGTATAATTATGAATACCTTTGTTTATATTGTAGCATATTTGCATAAAAAAACAAGCATATTTCACAATTTTTCTGTCTTTATGCACCTCTTATTTTCTATATTCATACAATAGCAAAAGAATATATTTTAAAAATCTCTGTAGAAATATTTTTTAACCACACTCTAGAGCGCAAACACGCTCTAAGCAAAAAAGTAGCATCAGCTATATAATTTTACAAACATCACATAAATAGTCACCATAATTCTTATCATTTTCCTATAATATATAGACAATTTAACCACTTTATCTGTTTTTCTCTATTATTTTGTTGTTTTTTGTCGAATTAAATGTTAAAATTAAGCTCTACAAATAAAACAAGAGGGGGGGTGCTATTATGACCAAACTTACAATTTGTATGTATGGTGCAGCAAGCGACCGCATCGATTCCATCTATATAAATGCAGCAGAAGCACTTGGAAAAGAAATTGCAAAAAGACACCACAAGTTAATCTATGGCGGCGGTGCCAGCGGACTGATGGGAGCCTGTGCAAACGGTGTGTTAGAAAACGGCGGAGAAGTAACAGGTGTTGTCCCAACTTTCATGAATAAGTTTGAACCGATTAAAAGCGAGTGTACAGAAATTGTACGCACAGAGACAATGAGCCTTCGAAAAGAAGTCATGGAAGAGAACGCCGATGCATTTGTCATCGCACCCGGCGGCATTGGAACCTTCGATGAATTCTTCCAGATACTTACCTTAACCGAACTTGGCCGAAGTGCAAAACCAATCATCGTGTACAACGTTTCCGGTTTTTACGATGACACCATCGCTATCATCGATAAACTCATCGGCATGGGATTCATCCGCGAGTCCGTAAAGTCACTTTTCTCGGTATGCGAAACACCGGAGGAGGTACTTAATGCGGTTGAATGGTTAACAAGTCAGTAGAAATTTTGCGGATAGATAGAACAGACGATCCCTACACACAGAAAACCAAAAAAGCCAATCCTTATATTTGTGATATTAGAGTGAGGATTGATTGTGAGCCATTAAGCGAACATTCAACCCACAGTGATACTTTCACAAATATGAGGATTGGCTTTTTCGGTTTTTGTCTGTCTATAGTCTATCTATAGCCTATTTAGAAGAAGTCGAATCTCCATTCTCCTTGTCCTGCCACTTCTTTCGTTCTACGAAGCGTCCTAATACAAATGCTACGATTCCTACTCCGATTCCTGTCTGAAGACAGAAGATTAAGCTTTCGATTTCTCCTGGAAGTTCTCCACCGAGTGCAGTTTCAAGTACTGGTGTGAACCATGGTTCATATTCTTTTCCCTGAATTTCGGAAATCATTTCGCTACCTGCATCATCAGATCCACCGAATTCTGCTCCCTTTAATGCGAACAGTGGTACGATTGCGATTAATGCTGCAATTACTAATAAAATAATTACTGTCTTTGTATTTTTTGTCATTTTCTCTCCTCCTAATTAAAATTCAAGACTGCTTAATTCGTCTTTTGCGTATGTTTCAAGTGCAATAACGATAACTACAGTGAGGATACCTTCGATTACTGCTAATGGAAGCTGTGTTGTAGCGAAGATTCCGAGGAATTTTGCGATAGATGCTCCAATGCCGCCAACTTCTGAAGGGTAAGCAAGTGCAAGCTGGAAGCTTGTTACGCAGTATGTAAATAAGTCACCTAAAAATGCTGCAACGAATATGCATACTCGTTTATTTACATTTGCTTTCTGAAGTAATTTGTATAAGATCCAGGAAATGATTGGTCCAGCGATTGCCATAGAGAAGCAGTTAGCTCCTAATGTTGTTAATCCGCCGTGTGCAAGTAAGATTGCCTGGAAAATTAATACGATAATACCTAAGATACTTGTTACACATGGTCCAAATAAGATTGCTCCAAGACCTGTACCTGTCATATGGGAACAGCTTCCTGTTACTGATGGAATCTTTAAAGATGAAAGTACGAATACGAAAGCACCTGTTAAAGCAAGTACAGTAAGGGTTCTTCTGTCATTTCCAAGTACCTTTTTAATATTCATGAAACCGATTACTAAGAATGGTACGCAGATTACTCCCCATAAGATACAGTATTTTACTGGAAGGAATCCCTCCATGATGTGCATTGCGTTAGAAACTGGCGCGATTGTTAAAAGCATTAAAAATACGCTTGCAAGAACCGCAAGATTTTTCTGTTTTTTAGACATTTGTCTTTCCTCCTTTTAATTTTTGTGTATTTCTGGAACCAGGAGATCCCTAAAATACGATTTTATAAACCTTTTACCATTGCCTGAAATTCGGCAATATTTTTAGGATAAACGTCCCCATCAGGGACGATACCTTTCTCTTTTAAAATGTCATAGACATCGAACATCATTGGGTGTTTCAGATTTGCCTGCTTCAAAATGTCCTCTTGCTTAAATACAGCAAGTGGCGTATCATCTGCAATAATCTTTCCATGACAAAATACAATAACTCTCTCTGCCCAGCGATAAGCAAAATCAACATCGTGAGTAGAAATGAGCATTGTCCGTCCTTCATCACCCATTTTCTGAAGAACTTCCTCAAGCATTGCCGCATTCAATGGATCAAGCGCCGCTGTTGGCTCATCAAAAATGATGACTTCTGACTCCATTGCAATAATATCTGCAATACTGACTCTCTTTTTCTCGCCACCACTTAAATAATGTGGCGGACGATCTTTAAATTCTGAAATATTCATATATTCAAGAGCTTTATCCACTCTGGAAATCACTTCTTTTTTCGGTAATTTCAGATTCATCGGCCCAAAGGAAACTTCAGCCATTACCGTGGACGCAATAATCTGATTATCCGCATCCTGAAAAACAATGCCGACATTCTTTCGAAGATCATTTAAGTTTTTCTTTGTAATCTTCTCACCACGATAATAAATATCGCCGTGATGATACTTCAAAACTCCGTTAATATTCAAAAAGAATGTAGACTTTCCTGCTCCGTTCGAGCCAAGCACCGCAATCTTCTCGCCCTCATAAATATTAAGGTCAACTCCATTCAGTGCCGTTTTTTCTCCATTATATGTAAAATGTAAATCTTCAACCTTTAAGATTGGTTCTTTTTCCTGCATAAACATCTCCTGATACTCATTTGTTGCTCGCCACCTACAGATGTGGGAGTCATCTCACATCTGATATATTTTACAAAATTATGATAAAGTATTCTTCCGATTTATCTGACAAAATTATCTTATCTCGTAAAAAACCATATAAGCAGTAACACTACAATAAAAATAACTGCCATCACAATCTGGCCTGCTTTTAGCGGCTTCTCTTCTTCAAGGAATCGTAAATCCCCATCGTAACAACGTGCTTCTAACGCATTGTAATAATTATTTCCTCTTTTCAATGACACAACTAACAAGTTACTTGCAACCTGGCCAAATGAATAACAGGAAGTCTTAAAATCACAATATCCAAGACGTGACTCTGCTGAATTCTTCATGCGGCTGTGTGTATCAATCATAATAAAAATGTAACGGTAAATCATATTCATAAGCTCAATAATCAGCTTTGGAATATGTGCTTTTCTCAAGACTGCAATAATTTCATTCAGCGGTGTAGTAAGTGTCATCATATAAAGTGCACTCACAGCTCCCAATGCCTTAAACACAAGACCTCCAGCCTTAAGCAAACTTGCCTTTGACCAGTAAATGTAAAATAAATTCAAAAAATGAACATGATACTGTCCTACTGGACGCATCGAAAATCCAATCGCTATCGCTATTGTTCCAAAAATTAAAAATACAATCGGAACAAGCAGCATCGTAATGTAATGATGTAAATCCAGTCCACCAACAGCCACCGTCAAAAATCCCATAAAGAAAATAACTGCCAGCGAAACAAACAGATTATTGCATGCAATACATATAAGCAGACTAATAATAGAAAACAGAACTTTAAAGCCTGCATTCCAGCTTCTCATATGTGATGCATACGCATAATAATCTACCGAAAAGCTGCTTCCATGCTCATGCTTGAACCTTTTCTTCTTCTCTTTCATAAAAATCTCCACAACAAAAAAACATGCCCTGATTTACAAGACATAATACTTTTTGTAAATTCTTCTTATTTTTTATGCGCTTCCCTGAGCATACTAAAACACGCTCTAATGTTTAATTTTAAATAGGTAAAATAAACTCTAGATAATAGAAAATAAAAGTTAAAAGAACCTGCTACATAAAACTAGATAACAGGCTGAATAGAACTTTGAACATCAGTTAGACAGAAAGGTTTTTATCTGGCTGTATCAAATAGATTATGTTCACAACCAATTACAAACAGGTAGACAAGAAAATTTCTGTGAAAACACTGTGCTGATTTTCTAAAATAATTGTGCAAGCACTTATTGATTATAATTCTCAACATTTGCCTGAACTTCGTTTATTATATCACAATTCTGCTCGTTGTAAATGGACTTTTTCGCACAATCTTAATTTTTTAAGAAAAAAACCTTTCATATTTATAAAAAATTACACGTTTTATTTTGGTAAATATATAACCACTTATTACCTTTTAATGTGTCGAATTTTACAATTTCCAATTTGCGTAGCAACGGAGACTCCGCTGAGAATAGTAGTAGTCGGATTGCCAGAAAGCATTTTTCAAACACGCTCTAGATTTTCTAATTTCATTCCAGAACCATCCTCATTTAATGACAGCGTTGCCTTGTATTCCACTCCTGGATCAGGTTCTGTTGCATGTGAAGTATATAACAGACAATCCACTTCTATTTTTCCATTTTTGAGTATCTTAAATCCATCTTTATTAATTTGATCAATCATATCCGTTTCTACCCACCAATAGGTCATTTCAAACTCTCCTGAAAAAGTGAATTCTATATTCGTACCGTTTCTCTTTATACTACAATTATATTTATTTTGTAACGCTTTATTCGCTACTATATCATCAATCGTTCCATCATAGTCTACAAGTGCCAGATAATCATCGAATGCATCTTCTTTTACAATAATAGATTTTTCTGTATTGCTTTTTATATCATCCTCGGAAAATACTGGCTTATAAACCAGGCTTTCTGCCCTATTAGCGTAAATATCCTCATCATTAGGCTCAGTATAACAATATCCCCGTACAGAATCTATAAGTGCATATATTTTGGACTCATCAGACATCTCTGTCATATTACCACTAAATAGTTTTCCATCACTTCCCAGCTGTTTTCCGAGGACAGCTACACTTCCCAGTAACTGGTCTATCTTGTCGGAGTCTGCAACAATATTATAACTTTTCAATTGTACACCCAGATCATTATCTGCTTTTGTTATCACCGCTGTACCAATGCCGTCTATTTCATCCTGTATAATCTGTTCTGTAAAAATTGCTCGTTCATCCCCATTAGAAAGCGGAATATACACAATATCCTTAATGGATGACTGCATATCTGACGATGGGCTTAAGCCCTCTGCTCTTACTTCTCCATCCTGACATAGAAATTCTTCGCTACTCGTAGCACTTAATGACCCAATCGTTTCTTTACATCCAAGAAACTGTCTCATATTTTCAAATCCACTCTCTTCGACAGATATCGTTCCCTCACCATCATCATTATTATTATAATCCACAATACTTTCCTCTGGTACCGCATCATATATATTTGTAGCTTCCTCACCAAAAGACTTATTATCACACAATAATCCCAAAGAAGTATATACCACACTCCTGACATTTTCATTTATATCCGTCTGGAATTCAGTACCTTCTGGTACTTCTGCCTCCAGAGCCAATATTTCTTTAATAAATGCCTGATTATCATCCACAAATTCTTTCACCGAGCTGTCCGGTGTTCCCTCTTTTTCTTCCTGCGTACTATATTCCTGACCAGAAGTGATTACTTTCTTATCGCCCTGATGTTGCTTTAATGCTTTGCCTCCAATAAATACACCGCTTCCTATGACCGCCGCAGTAATACCACCGGCTAAAGCTTTTACCATTCCAGCTTTTATCGCTTTGCCTCCAGCTCTGGAAGCTGCCCTCGCCGCATGATTTATCGCAGCATGCTTTGCACCTGCCTGACCTGCCTGCTGCATACTTGCATGTTTTACAACATTTTGATTTCTTCCAGCCATTTTAATTCCGGCAGCTTTATTTCCAGCAGCCATTGGCGCATTCTGTAAAACGTTTTGCCCAGCCAGAGTTCTGGCATGGTATAATGCTCTGTAATCTTCTTTTGCACTGCAATCGTCTCTGGATAAGAGCCATAAAAGGAATCCAAGAGGAAGCATACGAAATGTGTAGAGTCCCCTTTTCTGCATCTCATCCACCTTCGTATTTAACTTCTTCAATCCGTTATGTATTCTGCTTTTTACAGTTCCCTCACTAATATTTAATATCTGTGCGATTTCCTTTATTTTTAATCCGTCGTTATAATACATCTGGATACATATGCGCTGTCCCTCTCCAATATCATCGAGAATTTCATCAAGAATCTGCTCCCGCTCTGCATATTCTATTCTTGCTTCTGGGTTAATATAAACATTTCTATCTGTTATCTCTTTAAAATATTGCTGGCTGGTCTCCGGCAGAATTTCTCTATTTCCTGCTAACTTTCTTCCATAATCATAAATTCTGTTTCGCACCAGCGCATTAAACCATGCACTAAAACTACCTTGGCGAGAATCATAGTATTTGATTTTTCGATATAAGAGAAGATAAATTTCCTGAACACAGTCCTCCACCTCTGATGAATTAGCCAGAAACATTTTTCTTACTTCCCCTGCTACCCAGTTATAACTATTCTGGTAAATATAATCAAATGCCTGAACATCTCCATTAAAAAAGTTCTCTCCATATATATCTAAATCTTTAACTAATGGCTTTCCACAGATATCGCAAAACAAAATATTATTTGGAAACCATTTTCTGCAACTTCTACAATACATACCTTCCTGCCCTTATCCGATTTTATCCGATCTGTCCTCTAATAACTTCTTTTAATTCCTCTATACTCTTTACTGTAATATCTGCCCGTTTTTTTTCCGGACACTCCCTATTTCGGTGATTAAACCATATCGTATGCCATCCTGCTGTATTTGCACCGACAACATCTGCCTCATAGGTATCCCCAACATACCATGTTTCTTCTGGATTTAATGCATATGCATTCTCAACATATTTAAATGCCTGTGGATCTGGCTTTTGATATCCAATACCGCCAGAAATAAATATATGCTCATCATCAAACCATTTATGTAACCCCAGCGCAACTACCTTTGCATACTGTGGTTCTGGTCTGCCATTTGTGAGAATCGCAATAAAAATATCATTACTTTTACAATAATCAAGAAATCCCTCTACTCCATTACCAAGTGTAATCTTTTTCTGAAAGGAACGATATAACTGCTCAAAAATATCCGCATCCTCTCTGCTCATCTCAATTCCCACATCATGGTATGTCCTTTTCACACGCTCATAAAAACAATCTTCGTGCGGAATTAATCCCTTCTTCTCTGCCTCCATAATCTCATCCGAATAAACACGGGACTGCATAAACAACTGCGTACAGTCTGCATCCGTCTTGTCTGCATATAATTTTTTGTGAACCAGTTCAAATGGTCCCATAAGATTATAAAGTGTATCATCTAAGTCAAAAATCAGATTCAATATGCTTCCTCCTCGGTATTTTTACAAGTCCTATAATTCCTTATAACTTCCTGTAAATTTATTAAATACAATCATTAAATACCATCTGGAAAACGTATTTTCCAGATGGCTGCCCGATAATAGTATACTTATTTCCCCAAAACAGTGCAAGGAGGTCTTTCCTGTTTTTCTGCATTTTATCTTTTTGAAATCGTCTTTACCTTTGACCATGCAGAATATTTCTTTCCTGATTTTGTTCGAATCTGTACATAATATTTTCTATTCTTTTTTAACTTTTTAATGACAAGTGATGTTTTATTTTTGCCACAGTTTACTTTCTTTGCGTTTTTCATATTCTTTTTCTGAGAATATCTAATTTCGTATTTATCACATTTTACTTTTTTCCATGTGATTTTGGCCAGATTCTGGATTCTGATGGTTCGTTTTATTGATGTTCCTTTTACTGGCTGTGGGTTGGAATTGTCGTTTAAATATTTATAAGGATTATTTCTCTTTACTGCTTCTTCTGCTTTGCTTCCCTTTTGGACGTAAAACGTAATACCATGATAACCAATATCATTAACATATCCATCTTTAACATCTTCTTCATCCCAGTATCCCATACTTTCTACTGTATCTGGTAAAACAATTTCCTTTACTCCATTTTCAGAAAATCCATTATCAGAATCAAACTGTGATGGTGGAAGCATCTGACCATATAACTTAAATTTTTCAGGGATAACTACTCGTTTAGCATGACCATGATAGCAGGTAATACACACCGAGTCTGCACACTCATGCAAACGTATACCAATATCTCCTGCCAAAATATATCCATGGGAACATTTCTTTACCCCTGCTGCGTTAACAGGAACTGCTACTCCAACTAACTGCGTTAGTGTTAATACCATTGCCAGTATCATTGCGTAAAATTTTATGTTTTTCTTCGTATTTTTTTTCATATTTTTTTATCCTTTCTTTTGTACTATGTTTTTATTATGCACTAAATTTTTCTGTGGAAATAGTAACAATGAACTTTTACTTTTCCCGCCCTTGTCCTCCTTCCTGTAACCATTGCTATAATTTTTACCGTCTTACCTTTGGCAACTTTCTTGGTTTTAACAAGTCCGTTTGCATTTACTGTCGCATAAGTTGTATTACCAGATAACCAAAGTAATTTTTTATTCGCTTTCTTTCCAGAAATTACTTTTGATTTAAGTTTTAGATTTTTTCCTGCTTTTACTTTCTTAACTCCATATATTTTGATTTTTTTTACAGGATTTTTCATACAGGTAATTTTCCAGGAAGCTTTCGTACCACTACCATCTTGTGCAGTTGCAGTAATAATAACTTTTTTTCCTTCTGCATTCTTCTTCACCGAAACAATTCCTGTATGTGTTACTGTTGCAATCTTTGTATTACTTGATTTCCAAGTCAGATTTTTATTGGATGTATTCGATGGAAAAACATCTGCTTTTAATGAAAGCTTTTTACCAGCAGCAATCTGTTTGGAAAGACCAGAAAGACGAATAGCAGACACTTTTACTGTATCTGGCTTTTTAATCAGAGATTGATTCGTAACCGTTCTGTCAGAAGACACTGTTCCAGCATACGAATATACAGAATTTGTAAGGTTCAGGTATAGAGCAGGTCGTATACCAACACAACCATCATAAATAGCAACACCATAACCATAAGCTGCAACCCAACCATCATATCCTACATGAGCAGCCCGGTCATTAGAACGACAAGGTGAACGAAG
>OHYC01000841.1_pt1 | contig 10991 bp, 4 predicted proteins | sample 1580171 | NCBI WGS metagenome assembly OHYC01 (sample SAMEA3882526, study PRJEB24775) | human gut metagenome | biome: human-associated habitat; feature: intestine environment; material: feces | place: Netherlands | collected 2009/2010
GGTAATAACGATCTGGATTTCTACAAATTTCTGAAGAAAAACGGTGGACTGCCGGATATTATAACCTGCTGTCGTTTTTCACTGCATGATGCGAGTCCACTGAAAGACAGTCTGATGGATCTCTCCACAACCAATGTGGCAGGTGCTGTCTATGATACCTACCTCAGCAATTTTATGAATGAGGATGGAAGCGTAAACTGGCTTCCGGTGTGTGCGGATGCACATGGTTTTGTAGTGAACAAAGACCTTTTTGAAAAGTATGATATCCCTCTTCCAACAGATTATGAAAGTTTTGTCTCTGCCTGCCAGGCATTTGACAAAGTGGGGATTCGTGGATTTACAGCAGACTATTATTATGATTATACCTGTATGGAAACACTGCAGGGTCTGTCAGCATCAGAACTGTCTTCCGTGGACGGACGAAAGTGGCGTACTACCTACAGTGACCCGGATAATACAAAGAGAGAAGGCCTGGACAGTACAGTCTGGCCAAAGGCTTTTGAACGTATGGAACAGTTCATTCAGGATACCGGGCTGAGCCAGGATGATCTGGATATGAATTATGATGATATCGTTGAGATGTATCAAAGTGGCAAGCTTGCCATGTACTTTGGCACCTCTGCTGGTGTAAAAATGTTTCAGGATCAGGGCATTAACACAACCTTTCTTCCATTCTTTCAGGAAAACGGTGAAAAATGGATTATGACTACGCCATATTTCCAGGTGGCTTTAAATAGCAATCTGACAAAGGATGAGACACGTCGAAAGAAAGCAATGAAGGTACTGGACACAATGCTTTCAGCGGATGCGCAGAATAGAATCGTTTATGATGGACAGGATCTGTTAAGCTACAGTCAGGATGTAGATCTCCAGCTTACGGAATATCTGAAGGATGTGAAACCTGTGATCGAAGAAAACCATATGTATATCCGCATAGCGTCAAATGACTTTTTCTCTGTTTCTAAGGATGTGGTTTCGAAGATGATATCAGGAGAATACGATGCAGGGCAGGCTTATCAGTCATTTGATTCTCAGCTTCTTGAGGAGAAATCCACTTCTGAAAAAGTAGTCTTGGATTCACAGAAGTCTTATTCAAACCGTTTCCATAGTAGTGGAGGAAATGCTGCATATTCTGTTATGGCAAACACGCTGCGCGGTATTTATGGGTCAGATGTGCTGATCGCAACCGGAAACAGCTTTACGGGAAACGTGCTGAAAGCCGGCTATACTGAAAAAATGGCGGGCGATATGATCATGCCGAACGAACTTTCAGCTTACAGCAGCAAAATGAGCGGAGCCGAACTGAAAGAGGCAGTTAAAAACTTTGTAGAAGGCTATGAGGGTGGATTTACTCCGTTTAACCGAGGCTCTCTGCCTGTGCTCAGTGGTATTTCTGTAGAAGTCAAAGAAACAGATGATGATTATACATTGAGCAAAGTTACAAAGGACGGAAAACAAATTCAGGATAATGATACTTTCACGGTAACCTGTCTTGCGATACCAAAACACATGGAGGCTTATCCGGCAGATGATAATATTGTGTTTGATGGAGGGAATACCTCTGTGGATGATACATGGACAGGATATATTTCAGATGGTGATGCCGTTCTTGCAGAGCCTGAAGACTACATGACTTTGAGGTGAGAAGGATGGGCATTAAGAATCATAATACAAAAAGAGAGAAGAATGTCATGATAAAACGGTTAAGGATAGCTGTCTTTATTGCAGTTTCTCTTGGAATTGTGTTGATAGTTTTCCGATATTTTGGATTTGTATCGAAAACTATTTATGAGGAAAGTGTTTCTCATCTGACGGAAGTTTTTCATCAGTCTGATAATATGCTGAGGGAACTGACAGATAAGAATCTGAACTATCTTCATATGTGGGGTGAGAATCTGCAGGATATTTCCAGCGAAGGTGAAATTCGGGATTATATAAAGAAAGCGCAGGAAGATGCCGGCTTTTTAGACTTCTTTTTTCTGTCAGCTGACGGGAACTATAAGATGGCAACAGGGGAAACCGGATACCTTGGATTACAGGAAAATATTGAAGATGAGATCCGGCAGGGAAATGATGTGATAGCGAATGCAGCGGTTCCCGGAAAATCCCAGCTGCTTGTTTTTGCCACAGCTAAGGCTCATGGAATTTATCAGGGATTTGAATATGATGCCATTGCCATTGCTTATGAAAACTCTGATATCGTAGATGTACTGGATATTTCTGCTTTTGCTGGAAATGCCCAGAGTTTTGTTGTTCATCCTGATGGCCGTGTTGTGGTTGATCATTCTTCTGAGGCATGGGGGAACGTGTATAATTTCTTCGGTGTTCTGAGAGAGCATTCTGATATGTCCGAAAAAGAAATTAATGAACTTTCAGAGAAGTTTAAAGCAAGACGTACCGATGCAATGCTGCTAAATCTGGATGGAAGAAACTATTATCTGGTCTATGAAAAATCAGATATTCAGGACTGGATGTTTTTGGGACTTGTCCAGGCGGATATCGTCAATGCCAGTATGAACAGTCTGCAGCGTAGTACGATACTTCTTGTTGGTGCGGTCGTGCTCTGTATTGCCGCTTTACTTATTAGTTTTATTATTCAAAAAGGCAGAATAAACCTCAGGAAAAAGGATACGGAGATTCTGTACAGGGACGAGCTGTTTCAAAAGCTTTCAATGAATGTAGATGACGTCTTTCTGATGCTGGATGCAAAAACATATCAGGCAGATTACGTCAGCCCAAATGCGGAAAAGCTGCTGGGTATTACGGTAGAACAGATTCGTAAAGATATTTGTATTCTGGGAAAACTACATCCAGAGGAACAGGAAGATTCGGAGAAAAATTATATGGAGAAAATCCAGGTTCATGAGCAGAGGGAATGGGATTTTGAATATGTTCATCTGAAGACAGGGGAAAAACGCTGGTTCCATAATATTGTAATGGGCAGTGAGGTAAACGGAAAAAGGAAATATATCCTGGTTATGTCGGATCGTACCTCTGACTGGAAAATGAACCAGGCACTTTCTGAGGCGGTACATGCGGCGGAGACAGCAAACCAGGCAAAGAGTACTTTCCTTTCTAATATGTCTCACGATATCCGGACACCAATGAATGCGATTATCGGTTTTACCACACTGGCTGTAAGTAATATTGATAATCAGGAAAGAGTCCAGGATTATCTGGGTAAGATTCTTTCCTCCAGTAACCATCTGCTCTCATTGATCAATGATATATTGGATATGAGCCGGATTGAGAGTGGAAAGATACATCTGGAAGAGACAGAGGTCAGTCTGTCGGATGTGCTTCATGATCTGAAGACGATCATCAGTGGGCAAATCCATGCGAAGCAGCTGGAACTTTATATGGATGTCATGGATGTTACAAATGAAGATGTTTACTGTGACAAGACTCGGCTGAACCAGGTGCTGCTGAATCTTTTGTCTAATGCGGTTAAGTTTACACCTGCAGGAGGAACCGTTTCTGTCCGGCTGAAACAGTATCCGAAGGCAGTAAAAGGCAGCAAGCTGTATGAGATCCGGGTAAAGGATACCGGAATCGGTATGAGTCAGGAATTCGTGCAGAAAATTTTTTCTCCTTTTGAGAGGGAGAGGACTTCCACTGTGAGCAGAACCCAGGGCACAGGGCTTGGCATGGCAATCACCAAGAATATTGTGGATATGATGGGCGGAACTATTGAGGTTCAGACAGAACAGGGCAAAGGTACCGAATTTATTGTCTGTCTGCCATTACGGATTCAGTCTGAGCGCCAACGTATAGAGAAAATCGCAGAACTGGAAGGGCTTAAGGCACTGGTTGTAGATGATGACTTTAATACCTGTGACAGTGTGACAAAAATGCTTGTAAGGGTCGGAATGCGTTCGGAATGGACACTTTCCGGCAAGGAAGCTGTTCTCCGTGCACGGCAGTCTATGGAACTAGGAGATGCGTTCCACGCTTATATCATTGACTGGCGTCTGCCAGATATGAATGGTATTGAAGTCACCCGTCAGATCCGCAGCCTTGGTGATGATACACCGATCATTATCCTGACCGCATATGATTGGTCAGATATCGAGGCAGAAGCCAGAGCAGCAGGGGTGACTGCATTCTGTGCGAAACCGCTGTTCATGTCAGATATCAGAGATACCTTGATGACTGCTATCGGCCAGAGTCAGGCTGAAGTAGAAGATTCAATTCTTCCAGAAGCAGGTTCAGATTTCAGAGGCAGATGTATACTACTTGTGGAAGATAACGAACTGAACAGTGAAATTGCGGTGGAAATTCTGAAAGAATATGGATTTCTGGTTGATACTGCCGAAAATGGCGCAGAGGCAGTGGAGAAAGTTAAGAATTCGACTCCAGGTAAGTATGATCTGGTGCTGATGGATGTGCAGATGCCGGTAATGAATGGATACGAGGCCACCCGTCAGATTCGTGCGCTGGATGATCCGGCACTGTCGGGAATCACCATCCTTGCCATGACTGCTAATGCCTTTGATGAGGACAGGAAGAAAGCCTTGGAATATGGCATGGATGGATTCTTATCCAAACCGATAGTTATAGAAGAGTTAATCAGTACTTTACACAACAACCTGCTGGATTAGAGCGTGTTTGATCAGGTGTTTGGAACTTCAGAAAATCCGCACGGATAAAGGAAATAAGGAATATGGATAAAAGTAGAAAAAAATCAGCCGTACTATTTGTATGTATATTGCTAGTTCTGGGAATGTGGATGATGTTATCAGTACACAGCCAGGCCGCTGAAACGAATAATGATGAAAAACAGGCACAGACCATTCGTGTCGGCTCATTTGAGGATACCTTTAATTATGTCGACAAAAACGGTGTAAGACGAGGATATGGCTACGAACTCATGCAGGCTCTGGCAGGTTATACCGAATGGAAATTTGAGTATGTGAAATGTGACTGGTCTGACTGTTTTGATAAGCTTGAAAATGGTGAGATTGATATTATGGGTGATATCTCTTACAGCGATGAACGTGCACAAAAGATGCTTTTTTCGGATGAACCGATGGGTGAGGAAAAATATATTCTTTATGCTGATTTATCGAATATGGATATTGGGATGTCTGATTTTAAGTTTATGGACGGGAAACGTGTAGGTGCGCTCATGGATACAGAGCCAGAAATTATGCTGACAGAATGGGAAAATAAGAATGGCATACATACAGAACATGTAAATGTGAATAATGATGATGATGTCGAAAAGAAATTAGCAAATCATGAGATCGACTGTTTTGTATCTCTGGAGGAATCCATCTGGTCTGAACAGGGAATATCATCTGTTACCACTATTGGCAAATCAGGTATATATTTTGCAATAAATAAAGAGCGTAGCGATATCAAGACGGAGCTGGACTATGCTATGTGTCAGCTGGATCAGGATAGTCCTTTTTTTAAGGCAGATCTGTATAAGAAGTATTTTACGCTTGATTATATTCAGCTACTTACAGGTAAAGAAAAGGGCTGGGTGGAAGAGCATGGAGGTATCCAGATAGGATTTTTGAACAATGATCCGGCAATCTTTTCCATGGACGAAACAACTGGAAAACTTACCGGTATGCTATCAGAATATGTCTCCTATGCCAAAGACTGTCTGGGAAATCAGACGCTGAAATTTAATATACAGGACTATGATGATTATGATGAAATGCTTCAGGCACTGCAGAATCATGAAATTGACATGATTTTTTATGCTGGCAGAAATCCTGATATTGCAGAAAAAAAAGGCTATGCACTTACAAACACAGCCTGGACCTACAGCCTGATGGCGGTAACAGATGAGGAAAAATTTGATGAGAATAAGGTGTATACTGTAGCTGTGCCAAAGGAAAAAGAAGCTTTAAAACAGCAGCTTACCTTTAGTTATCCACAATGGAATCTTGTGGATTATGATTCGTTTGAGGAGGCTGCTGAAATGATTACTAATGAAAAAGCAGACTGTTTTCTCATGGGAGCAAGTCAGGCGATGGTATATGATAACAATCGAGATTTCAAGAGTGTTCCACTTACAAAAACAATGGAGGCATGCTTTGCAGTAAGAGGTGGAGAGGGAACTCTTTTGTCGATACTGAATAAAACTTTAAAGGGCATGCCGTCTGGCATGCTTACAAGCGCACTTGCTATCTATGACAGTACGGCAGATAAGGTAACATTTTTGGACTTTGTAAAAGACAATATGCTTGCTTTTTTTCTCGCTACAGGATTCTCTGCACTCAGCATCATTGTTATTATCCTCGTACTTTTACGCAAGGCAAGGAAAGCAGAAGCTGCCGCAAAGCTTGCTGCAAATGATACACAAAAACTTAATGAGAAACTGGAAATCGCTTTGAAAAAAGCAGAGGATGCCAGTCTCGCAAAGACCAGTTTTCTTAACAATATGTCACATGATATCCGTACTCCTATGAATGTAATTTTGGGTTATGCACAGCTTATGGAGAATGAACTAAATGGAAAAGACATACCTGAAGCTTTAGAACATCTGGAAAAACTGCAGCAGTCTGGAAATCTTCTTCTGTCAATCATAAATAATGTACTGGATATGGCCCGGATTGAGAGCGGAAGGATGGAGATTGATGAGAATTACTGCCGGATTGAAGATGTCTGGAAATCTTTGTTTGCAGTATTTGATGAGAAAGCAAGGAAAAAGAATATTTCGCTTCATTACACGATGAATGTAGAGCATGAGCATGTATTGACAGATGTTACCAAGGTAAAAGAAATATTGGTCAATATCCTGAGCAATGCTATAAAATATACTCCAGCAGGTGGTTCTGTTATGGTATATGTAGATGAATTACCTTGTGATGAGTCTGGATACATGATAGTGAGGATCAGAATCAGCGATACCGGAATCGGTATGAGTCAGGATTATCTGACAAAGATTTTCGAAGCATTCACGCGTGAGAAGAACACCACAAAGAGCAAAATCGCAGGAACCGGACTGGGCATGTCAATCGTCAAGAATTATGTTGACCTGCTTGGTGGAACAATAGATGTAGAGAGTGAGCTTGGCAAGGGCAGCACCTTTACAGTTACATTAAAACACAGGATAGCGGATGAAAGATATTATGCAAAAAAGCATATTGAAGAGCCTGGAACAGGAAATGAAATCCTTGAAGGCAGGAATATCCTTTTAGCGGAGGATAATGATTTAAATGCAGAGATTGCAGAGGCAATACTTGAGCGTGCCGGTCTTAGGATAGAACGTGTGGAGAATGGTATTCAGTGTGTGAACAGAATACTGAAAATGCCGGCAGGAACATATGATATGATCTTCATGGATATCCAGATGCCGCAAATGGACGGTTATAAAGCAACACAGACAATCAGAAATTTGCCAGATAAGGATAAAGCGTGCATACCGATTATAGCTATGACAGCCAATGCTTTTGCAGAAGATAAAAAAAAGACGATGGAGGCAGGGATGAATGCACATCTGTCAAAACCATTAAATGTACCGGAACTGATGGATACAATCCGAAAATTCTGTGATGGTAAGCAGATGTGTCAGCGACCGGGAAAAGAATAACAGAGGTATAGCAGAATGAAAAAGAATTCTGTTGTTATATCATTCCGTAAGTGATATACTAAAAAGACAGAAAAAAACCGTGTGGAATTACAGTTTTACTTTCGCATGGTTTCTTTTATACATAATGGTTAGTTGCAACTAATATCAAAAATAGTATGAAGGACTACAAAATAGTAGTTATTCCGGTTTTAAAGAAAGGAAAGTGAAAAGCGAATGAATACTTTTTTTGGCATATTGATTCCATTTGTTGGAACAACGCTGGGTGCAGCATGTGTGTTTTTTATGAGAACAACATTTAGCAAATCAGTGCAACGTGCACTTACAGGATTTGCAGCATGTGTAATGGTTGCTGCTTCAATCTGGAGTCTTCTAATTCCGGCCATGAAACAATCGGAGAAGATGGGAGATTTGTCATTTGTTCCGGCAGTTGCTGGGTTCTGGATTGGTATATTGTTTTTACTCACACTTGATCATTTGATTCCGCATCTTCATGTTGGAAGTGATCAGGCAGAGGGACCGAAAAGCAAACTTGGCCGTACTACGATGATGGTGTTGGCAGTTACATTACATAACATCCCTGAAGGTATGGCAGTCGGTGTAATGTATGCAGGATTTCTTGCTGGAAATGCACAGATTACAGCAACAAGTGCACTTGCGTTATCACTTGGAATTGCTATTCAGAATTTCCCGGAAGGAGCAATTATATCCATGCCGCTTAGGGCAGAGGGAGAAAGTAAGGGAAAGGCATTTTTAGGTGGTGTACTTTCAGGGGTGGTCGAACCGATTGGCGCAGTATTGACAATTATTGCTGCACAGCTGATAATCCCGGCATTACCATATTTGCTGAGCTTTGCAGCAGGAGCTATGCTTTATGTCGTGGTTGAAGAACTAATCCCTGAAATGTCGCAGGGAGAGCACTCGGATATTGGTACGGTTTTCTTTGCAGTTGGGTTTAGTTTAATAATGATTCTGGATGTGGCACTTGGGTGATAACAAACAGGAAAAGGTATTAGAATATAAATTTGCGGTAATCAATTATATCGGATTTCTAAGATTTTCATAATCAACTTTACAAAATCTAATCAGAATCAGTCCATCCATATTCCACATGGATGCAAATACCGGAATTTCTTTGATATCAGATGTCATTTTTATCATAAGAAAATATCCTTTTTCATCCCTTCTTCTGCAATATTATGATTATATGGTACATTATAAATGTGGAATTTACAAAGGTTAAGCGCATAACCCATTACAAAATTTGCATTCGATTTTTGTGATATTTTACTATTGCATTACGCATTTCCAGCAATCTGTGTGTTAATCATTAATGACATTCTTATCCCACAATAAAACTGTGTCGTAAAATGTGGTAAGAAAATCAGACGAATATATTTTTCCAAAGACTTGTCGTAAAAATGTGGTCAAATCAAGAAAATCGAGTGCGAAAGCAAGTGAGAAATCCCTGTGAAGCCCGTAAAATCAAAGCTTCACCAAAAAATCTCAAAAAATTAGCACTCGTCTCTTGACATGGCTAACAGATAGTGATATATATATGTTATACGAAGTGTAGAACAAATAAGCATCTTCGGGTTAGGAGGAACTTATATGAATATAAATAAATTTACGCAAAAGTCATTAGAAGCAGTAAATAACTGTGAGAAACTGGCTTATCAGTATGGCAGCCCGGAAATCGATCAGGAACATTTTTTATATAGCCTGCTTACGATTGAGGATAGCCTGATTTTAAAATTAATTGAAAAGATGGAAGTGAATAAAGAAGCATTTCTGTCACAGGTACAGCAGGCAGTTGAGAAGAAGCCAAAAGTTTCCGGTGGACAGACTTATATCAGTAAGTCTTTGAATCAGGTACTTGTGAGTGCGGAGGATGAAGCTAAGGCAATGGGAGATGAGTATGTTTCTGTAGAGCATCTTTTCCTTTCTTTAATGAAGTATCCGAATACAGAGATTAAGAAATTGTTTCAGGCATATGGAATTACAAGAGAGCGTTTTCTTCAGGCATTGTCTACAGTAAGAGGTAACCAGAAGGTTGTCAGTGATAACCCAGAAGCCACTTATGAGACATTGGAGAAGTATGGTTATGACCTTGTAGAGAGAGCTAAACAGCAGAAGCTTGACCCGGTTATCGGACGAGACAGCGAGATTCGTAATGTCGTTCGTATTCTTTCCAGAAAGACAAAGAATAACCCGGTATTGATTGGTGAACCTGGTGTTGGTAAAACAGCTGTTGTTGAAGGTCTTGCACAGCGTATCGTGAAAGGTGATGTGCCAGATTCTTTAAAGGATAAGAAATTATTTGCCCTTGATATGGGTTCTTTAGTAGCAGGAGCGAAATATCGTGGTGAGTTTGAGGAACGTTTAAAAGCAGTTCTTGAAGAAATCAAAGCCAGCGATGGACAGATTCTTTTATTCATTGATGAGCTGCACACGATTGTTGGTGCTGGTAAGACCGACGGTGCGATGGATGCCGGAAACCTGTTAAAGCCAATGCTTGCCAGAGGGGAACTTCACTGTATCGGTGCTACAACACTGAATGAATACCGTCAGTATATTGAAAAAGATGCCGCATTGGAGCGTCGTTTTCAGCCGGTTATGGTCGATGAACCTACGGTAGAAGATACGATTTCTATTTTGAGAGGATTAAAAGACCGCTACGAAGTATATCACGGTGTAAAGATTGCAGACAGTGCCTTAGTAAGTGCCGCTGTTTTATCTAACCGTTATATTACCGACCGTTTCCTCCCAGATAAGGCAATCGACCTTGTGGATGAAGCATGTGCGATGATTAAGACAGAATTAGATTCCCTTCCGGCCGACCTTGATGAAGTGCAGAGAAAGATTATGCAGTTAGAAATCGAGGAAGCAGCCTTAAAGAAAGAAACGGATCGTCTTAGTGTAGAACGTCTTGAAAATCTGCAAAAGGAACTCGCCGAATTACGTGAGGAATTTAAGTCGAAAAAGGCTTCCTGGGATCAGGAGAAATCCGCAGTAGAGCGTGTTTCCAAGTTAAAGGAAGAAATCGAAAGTTTAAATAATGAGATTCAGATTGCACAGCGCAATTATGATTTAAATAAAGCAGCAGAATTACAATATGGTAAATTGCCAGAATTGCAAAGACAGTTAGAGGAAGCGGAAGAAAGTGCAAAGAAGAGAGAATCTTCTATGGTTCATGAATCTGTAACTGATGATGAAATCGCAACGATCATCAGCCGCTGGACGGGTATTCCGGTAGCAAAACTTACCGAGAGTGAGAGAAATAAGACATTGAATCTTGATAAGGAACTCCATAAACGAGTTGTCGGTCAGGATGAAGGTGTGGAAAAGGTTACTGAAGCCATTATCCGTTCGAAAGCAGGAATTAAAGATCCGACAAAGCCAATCGGTTCCTTTATGTTCCTCGGACCTACTGGTGTAGGTAAGA
>OHYC01000857.1_pt1 | contig 10828 bp, 5 predicted proteins | sample 1580171 | NCBI WGS metagenome assembly OHYC01 (sample SAMEA3882526, study PRJEB24775) | human gut metagenome | biome: human-associated habitat; feature: intestine environment; material: feces | place: Netherlands | collected 2009/2010
GTAATATCAAACGATTCCCTGAGGATTTCATGTTTCAATTGACCAAGGAAGAATTTTTAAGGTCGCAAATTGCGACCTTAAACGAAGGACGTGGACAGCACATGAAATACAGACCTTATGTATTCACGGAAAACGGAGTTGCCATGCTTAGCAGCGTTTTGCGTTCTGATACTGCAATTGAGGTGAACATTCGCATTATGCGAGCTTTCACATCAATGCGGCACTTTCTTCTGAATAACGCCGAAGTGTTTCAACGTCTCTCAACCATGGAGTATCATCAATTAGAAATGCAACAACACTTACAAGAGTCAGACAAGCGTATAGAAGAAGTGTTCCGCAGATTGGACGAGGGTAATGCAAAACCGAAACAGGGCGTGTTCTACAATGGACAAATTTATGACGCATACACTTTCGTATCCGACTTGATTAAGTGTGCGAAGAGACGCATTGTCCTTATAGATAATTATGTGGATGAAACAGTATTGACATTGCTTGACAAAAGGGGAGCAGAAGTATCCGCTGTAATCTATACCCAACAGATAGGCCGTCAATTCCAACTTGACATAGACCGCCATAATGCTCAATATGCTCCTGTAGAAGTGAACACTTTTCGTCTATCGCATGACCGTTTCCTTTGTATTGACGACGATGTTTATCACATTGGAGCATCCATCAAAGACCTGGGCAAAAAATGGTTCGGCTTCTCTAAGATGGAAATACTAACACCAAATGAATTGGTGACACGAATCAACAGAGAGTAATCCATATTCAATAAGCAGGTGGTAAGTTAGTCTCTCGCAGCGACATATAACAAAAGCGGAATAACGCTTCTTGTTCCATTCCCTATACTTGTCAGCGAACGCGGGACGAAGCACGACCGAACGTCGCCCTGCGTGCGGTCGTATCTCGTCCCACGTGCGGTCGTACCTCGTCCCGCGTTCGCTGACAAGTAAGGAATCTGTAGTTTTTCTCCTTAGACTGAGGTGTAATCGTCTGTTGCGGCGCAAACATTGTAGCTCACTTTGCTTGCAAAGTGAGGGCCACGAACACGTAGCGAATATGGCCAGCGCTTTAGCGCATGACTTTGTTGGATTTTTAGCCGTGTTTGGCCACCACAATATTCGTGGGCCTCACTTTGCGAGCAAAGTGAGCTACAGTGCTTCGCCTCAGACCTTCGCCGAATGTTCGCGCAGCGCCTCTTGTTGCAGCGCTGCACCACCATGCTATTGGGCTAAAAAACCGCGCAGAGATTATTTACCAAATAATATGGCAGGTGTGGCGCCGCTGCCCCTGAAAGGGGCTCATATTTAGGATAGGGGCTTGCCCCTATCTCTCGCCGCAGTTCATCAATTCTCGCTTCTGCCCCTGTAAGGGGCGCATATCTCGTTGGCACGGGGCTTGCCCCGCTGTATCATTCGAAATATGAGCCCCTTACAGGGGCGAGGTTCATAAATCGGCTCCAAAAGGTAGGGGCAAGCCCCTACCCTAAATATGAGCCCCTTGCAGGGGCGCTGGCGCCGCTTTGCCAACCTTGATTTTCCTGGATTTTGAACACCCTACCCATCGGGGCGCATACAAAAAGCCCCGCGCCACTCCTTCTATGAAGGAATGCCGCGGGGCATATCATTTGTCTGCCGCCTTCCGTTTCCGCAGTTTTGGCGGAAGGAAGGAGAGGCATTATGGGGTGCCACGACCTCGCTACGTTGCCACAGGAAAGGTCGTCAGACACAGCATGCGGTTTATCAGAACTTCACCGTTCCGAGGTTGCGGTCGACGAGCATGCCATCTTGGGCCTTGAGGTTGAACTTGCCAGCCTTCTTGGCCTTAAACTTGATGGTGAAGAGCTCGTGGCTACCTTCGTCAAGGAGGAAATTGTTGCCACGGTTGACGAAGGTCGGATAGAGCGCCTTCCGGCCGTTGGTGTGCAAGCGGTCGTAGGTGAGGTTATCCATTTCCTTCATGCCGACCAGCGTTGTGCCGACATATTCCAGTTCGTTGACGTTGTAAGGCAAAGCGAAGCTCAAGCCATTCACGTAGTGGAGGTCCTTGCCCGACACCTTGATTTCGATGATGTCGCCAGCGGCAAACGTCTTCTTGTTTGGCGTGAGCACGAGTGAACCGCTCACCTTGTCGTTGCTGTTGCGAACACCGCCGTCGAGTTCCGTGGTGACCACAGAGATGTCGTAAGCGTCGATAAGTCCGTTCTGGTTGATGTCACCGTCCTTCACGTAGTCGAAGTCGGCATCGCCAGCACGCAGACCCGTGTAGTTCATATAAGAGGTGAGGTCGTTTTCGTCGATGCGCTTGTCGTGGTTGATGTCGCCCTGGATGAAGCTTTCGCTACCCTCTTTCTTGAAGATGTACATTTCACGACCGGAACCGAAGTCGCCAACAGCTTCCGTGATGGCAATCTTCACGTAGCGTGCCTTCGGCATGCCTTCAAACTTGAAGGTCTTCGTGGTGTTATCGCGCTTCCAAGTGAAGGCCACAGGCGCGGTCCAAGTCTGGCGGTCGGTGCTGTAAGAGACAGAGCCCTTGAGGAGCGTACCGTTGGCAGCGTCTTCACGCGGCATGTATTCGATGCGGTCGAGTTCGCTCACGGCGCGAAGGTCGAGCGTCATGTCAAACGGAACGGCTTTGGCGCCCCACTTCGTGTGCCAGCCCGACTTCTCGTCGAAGTCGAAGAGCTTGCTCACGCCCTGTCCGCCCTGACCTCCTGCGGTGCAGGTGGCCTTGATGTCTTTGACAGCCCATTCGAGCGGATTGCTCTGGGTGGTGCCACTGACGGTGGTCCAAGGCGAATAGCCATCTTTGTTCACGGCACGCACCTTGAAACTATAAGTTGTTTCAGGCTGGAGCTCGTCGAAGGTAAATTCCGTATCGCGGATGGTTGAATACAGCATATCGCCAAATTCCACTTCATAGAAGTCGGCATTTTCCACCTTCTCCCAAGAGGGGGTGAGGGTGAAGACGCCGGTGCCGTTTTCAGCGACAACAGCCTTCGGTGCCTGCAAGCTGCCGCTGCTGACGGCGAGACGGTTTTCAGGTGCAAATTCGAAGCCGTTGACAACGACTTCCACGCCCTGTTCAACCACGTCGGCCTTGCCGAGCTTGACGAGCAACTGCGGATTCTTCTTGATCACCACCTTGGCCATTTCGGTGCCCGGCGTTGAGAAGCGGTTGAGGTTGGGAGCGGCGTTGTAGAAGTAAACGTTGGTGCCCTTCTCGAAGTCTTCAAGCGAAGAAACAGCGGTGAGCTTCACGCTCTTGCCTCCCACCTTGGCGGTGAGTTTCTTGGGCTGAGCTGAAACGTTGATGCGCAGTTCCGTCTCCTTTTCGCGAACGAAACCGTTGTATCCACCAATGGTCGGAGCGATGCTAACCGTTAGTTTCTGCTTGTCGACATGCGTATGAACGAGCGTACGCGTGTTGCGTCCGGAAAGGTATTCCTGCGTCGTGCCGTCGTCGTCGTATTCCGTGAACTCAGCGTCGCTGTCGGCATAGATTTCATAGGCACGGAAATCCTGGCGTATGCCGCTCGGATTGTTGTTGGGGTTGGTCATCGGGATGATGGCGTCGGCCTTGACAAAGACAGGGAGCTTCCAGAGCGGCGCGTCGAAGTTGTTGATGATGCGTCCGCCAGTGTAAACGTCGCCCGTGTAGTAGTCCACCCACTTGCCGTTTGGCAGATAGATGCCGTTGCGCACGTCGTTGCCTTCCTTGTCCATCTTGGTGTCTTTATAGATTGGAGCCACGAGGAAGGAAGGACCGTACATAAACTGATACTGAGTTTTCGTGCCGAGGGTATAGTCGCTCGGATAGTCGAGGAACATGGCGCGAATCATCGGTTTGCCGTCAACGGCCTCAGCAGCGATGCTGTAGGTGTAAGGCATCAGTTCCGACTTCAGTTTGAGGTAAGAGCGGTTGATGCTCGTTGCCGGTTCGCCGAGCACATGCGGATATTTCGGGTTGCTGCCCCAGCCGTCCATGTTGAGCTCCATCGGCGTGAAGGTCTTCCACTGAAATTCGCGCACATTGACAGGCAGATTCTTTCCGCCGAAGATACCATCGACGTCCGACGTGATGTTGGGTTGTCCGGAGAGTCCAGAACCGATGAATGTCGGGATGTGGAAGCGAATGTATTCCCAGTCGCCGCCAGTCTGGTCGCCGCTCCAAATGCCAGCATAGCGCTGTGTGCCGGCCCAGCCGTCGAGAGAGATGATGAACGGACGGGCGTTTGAGCCATAGTATGGCATCACTTCGCCAACGTCGGCCACACCGTTGAGGCCGAAGCTATAGCCGGCACCCACCCAGGCAACGTCGGTTTTCAGAACACGCACACCAGCGTCGCGCACTTCCTTGATGATGTCGCGCTGAAGCAATTCTTCAACGCCTTCGCGCGGATGGAGGTCGCTCTGGGTCCAGAGTCCCACCTCTACGCCCTTTGAGCGGGCATAATCGCCAAACTGCTTGAGATTTTGGATGTTGCCGTCCAACGTACCGGTCTGGCCGTAGCCAGCGCCGTAGCCGTCGTTAGGCAGGAACCATCCGAGGGGCATATCGTTGTTGAGGTAACGGTCGATGGCAGCGCGGGCAGAGAACTGGTAGTTGTTTTTCTCCCCATTGAGGCTTTCCTTGATGCCGCCGTTGTCCTTCTGGCTCTCGTTGTAGCGCTTGCCGTCTTCATAGAGCATGAAGCCGTTTTCCGCTTGCTTCCAGTAGTCGCGGTTGTAGGCGTTGAGGTGGCCCTGATAGAAGCCAAACTTTGGCAGGAGCACGGGATTACCGGTGAGCTGATAGAAGTCGTTGAGGAGTTCAACGGCACCGTTGTCAACCATGACGAAAGCGTCGAGATAATCCTCGTCGTGCGTCAGCACCACCTTGCCTGGCTCCGTTGCGCCGAAGTCATAACGGCCCGGCTTGAAGGTGTACCACATCACGCCGTAGCCGCGGGTGCTCCAATAGAAAGGCGTTGGAGAAGCCACACCGCCGTCAACCCAGTTGTTGGTGTTGACGATGGCAATGCTCTTGCCCTTGTGTGAGAAGCGTCCGTTTTGCACACCGCCGCCGAAGAAATATTCATCAGGACGCGCCGCAAACGTCAGTTTGGTTTTGCTCTTATCGAAAACCACTGGTGCGATTTCGTCAACCACCGTTTCGCCCGTCTGCTTGTTCACGACGGAGAAGAGGCCCGTGGTGCAGTTGATATTGATGGCAGCGCGTGAGGTGGATATGGCGACTGTGCCGTTTTGCTTGCTCACGGTCACACCGCCAGTGGCGCGGCGGGCGTTGGCCGTCAGGATCTGTGCTGCAGGCTTGGCCTTCGGATCGCGGAGGATGCCACCGTTGTCGTCGCGGAAGATGCGCACGATGTTTGGTCCGTAGAAGTCGAACATCATCATCTTGCCATCGGCATAGATGACTGCAACGGTTGTCGGGTTGATTTGCCGAACATCGGCAATGAGCTGCGAGCCGGCCGTCTGCGTTGTGGTTGGCAACGGCAGGGGCTTGGCTTCAAGCGCAGCACTGCCAACAAGGGTCAGCGGCAACGCCAAAGCGATGGCGGCGCAGCGCCCTGTGAGGTTCTTGCGATTTTTTTTCATTGCGTATAGTGTGTAATTGTGTTTTGTATGCAGAAATCAATCTGAACAGGCTGCTGTTCAGTCTTCAAAGTTAAACAAAAAAATGCAGATGGTGTCACGCGGAAAAGAAAAAGGTGTTCTGAAAATAGGGAACTGAATCTGCGAGATTCAAAATCCTTATTTTCAGGACACCTTCTATGGCTATCCAAACGGCGGTTGGGCCAACTGCCAATGAGTTTTTTATTTAGTAATGGTAAGTCATTACTTGTTTTCGAAACGACTGTAGACCACGTCCATCTTGACGAGTCCCTGCGGCCCGCCCTTAAGCATGGTGCTGTACATTCCCAACTGGTTTTTCACGCTGTGGATAACGGTGGAGACAACGCCGTAACTGTTGGTCGACGTCGTGGTCACGACATCCACCGGAATGAGGTACACCTTGTTCCAGTCGGGGTTTTGCGCTTCCCAAGCGGCCCATTTCGCCTTGCGAACGGCCTCGCTGTCTTGCGGCGTAACGCGAGCTTCCCTGTCGCGTTTGTTCTTCAGATTGGTGATGAGGCGCGAGATGTTTGAGAAGGAGTAGGCGTTATAGGTTTTGTTGTATTCTGCCAGGAAAGAATAGGAATCGTCGGTGACGCGGCTGTTTTCGAAGAATGAATAGGCCATGTTCTTCGGCACGAGCATGATGCGCTTTGGCGCACCGATGGCGTTGGCGGTGTGGTTGTTGGTGTTGACCGTGGTCAGGGTGATAGAGGCCGCGTTAATCGTGTCGTTGTAATGCGCTCCATCAACGATTTCGTTCATCGGCAGCTCCAGTTCGGTGAAAAGTCCGGCTGGCGACTTGATATAGGTGTAGTCGTTGTCGGGGTTGAGCATCGAAGCCGGAATCGTATTATCGATCATGGTTTGCTGGATGACTTCCTGCGTGGCAGCCATGCGCTGCATACCGTTGACGATGGTGTCTTTGCCCTTTTCCGTGCTGTGGTAACGGAAGAAGATGTCGAGCGTGGAAGTACGCGCCTGTGCCATCGAACCAACGCCGCCCTTTATCTGGAAATAGAAGCCAGGGCAGACGTGATGGATAAACTGGTAGGAATTGCTGTAGAACTTAGGATTCTCGTAGTATTTCTCAACGAGGAAACGTCCGTAGTCCTCTGGCAGACGCACCACGATGTTGCGGCTGAGCGACGTGATGGAATCCGGACGGCTGAGGTCTTTGATGGCATAGCTCAGCGTGGTGCGCTGGCCCTTGCCCGGCGTGTAATAGTCTTCGGGCGAGAGGTTGGTATAGAAATTCTCGTTTTCCTTTATCACCTTGGCCGTATCAAGTTCCTGCACGGCGAGTTTCATCGTCTGCAGCGAGTCACCGTAATAGTCGTTGATGAAAATGCGGATGGCGCAGGAGTCGATAATCAGTTTGCCCTCGGCATCGGTCAGCATCTTCTTGCGCTCTGGATAGATGGTGTTTTCGAGCACATTAAACTGCGCCATGAAGTTACACGTGGTCTTGGCACGCGTTTCTGGGTCAACCACGCAACCAAGATAGCTGTTGTTGGTGTTGGCCAACACGGAGTCTGAAAGCACGGTGCGCGATTTGACGCTAAACGTCTGCTGGGAACTTGCCACCACGTCTTGGTCGGGCATAACGCCAGAGCCAATGGCAGCCGTGTCGTCGTCGCAGGCTGCGAAGAACACCGCAGAAATGGCAACAGCCATGAAAAGGCGAATGGATTTGCTGAATATTTTTTTCACGTTGAGTTGGTTTGTTTGTTATGGGGAGCCGAATGGCTATGCTTTTGCGTGGCAAATTTACGTAGCATTTTTGAAACGCGGTGGTTTCTTATTACTATTTTTTCCTAATTCACTGATTTCTCCGTGATTTTCCAATCAGGAGTTTGTCTCCTCAGAGATGTTTTTTCCTGCTTGGAGCCGTCAGACTCACGCCTCAAAAGCCGCCGTCGGCGCTTGGACGGAAGAAGCGCAAGGCAGGCCCAATCCCCCCGCTTCTCACTCCACCTCCAGCTTCATCCAAACGCCCTTATGGTCGGTTGGCCACACGCCGAGAGGCTTGATGAAATTTTCGCTCGTTGGATTCGGGCATCGGCGACTGTATGCAATGCAGCCTTCAGGACCAAAGATGCGACAGTCCGTCACCCGCGCATTCTTTCCCTTATACCACAGATAATCAATGCGGTCGCGCTCGTCGGCCAAAGGCGCCCACGTCAGTTTTTGAGGCGACACATCTGGGTTGTCTGCGGGGAAGGTGAAGCCGGGATGCGTCAAAACATTCGGATAGAAGGTGCGGTAGGCATCGCGAAAGCCAGCCTCAGCGAGGAGCGACGTCACGGTCCAAGGAACAACCAAACCGTGATGGTCATAGAGGTAACGCGTGGCCTCCGTCCAGTCTTCATGCGAAGGTTCGTTGAAGTCGCCGCCAATGACAACGGTATATCCCGCTGCTTCGTCTTTCTTGGCCTGCTCGATAAAGCAGCGGATGGCATCGTCACGCTGCGACTTGACATTGCGCTCGAGCACTTCTTCAACGGTACGGGGAATGGGTATCTCGCGAAACGAACTGCCATCGTAGCCCCTCACATTGTAGTAGGCATCATCGAGATAATCGAGATGGGCAGTATAGACCGCCATTTTTTTGCCCTTGGCATCACAGAGCAGACGGTAGATAGAACCGTGGTCGTTGTGTTCAGGAAAAACGGTGAGGGAATCGGTGATGGGGTAACGGCTGAGCAATCCGGTGTCCTTACTTTTGAAACTGTAATAGGTCAGTCCGCGCTGAAGCAGCGACTGGGTCAGCCGCCGGGTGAAGTTGGTGTTATGATAGTTGCGCACTTCGCTGAGCGTGACAAAATCGGGCTTGAGACGAACAATCTCCTCCACGATGGCGTCATAGCCGCCCTTAACCATCGTGCCTTCCTGCCAGATATTCCATTGCAAAATTGTAAATTCCTCGGCCCGTGCGGTCGACGGCACAAGCCATGTGCAAGCAGCAAGCGCCATCAGAGAGAGGGCCTTCGTTCGGAAAAAAGAAAGAATTTGTGTCAGCATTTTCTTATCGGTATTTTGTGATAGTTGGTTAATCGTTCAAAGCGGAGAAGGGATGAATTCTGGAAGCGGAGCGAATACGGCGGCAACCGCCGTCAGGCAAGCAGGAAAAAGACGTTGCATCGTCGGCATTGATAGGACAGATTTTTTCTGATCACCCTCCCACGGCCATTCTCCACAGACAAAATTACGTTTTTCAGACGAGCTATTCGGTTTGAACTTCGTATATTATTGAAAAACATGTTGTACCTTTGCACGTTCAAAACCCTTTACCGGGATTCTCACCCCCTTTCAACCAAAGCAAAAGCCTTTAAAAAATACAAATCATACATGGTATCAGTTGATGGATTGACCGTCGAGTTTGGCGGCACCACCCTTTTCAAAGACATTTCATTTGTCATCAACGACAAAGACCGCATTGCCCTGATGGGAAAGAACGGCGCGGGAAAGAGCACGTTGCTCAAGATTCTGGCAGGCGTGCGCCAAGCCTCGCGCGGCTCGGTCTCTGCCCCGAAAGACACAACGATTGCCTATCTTCCCCAGCACCTCATGACGGAAGACGGGCGCACGGTGTTTGAAGAAGCCTCGCAAGCGTTTGCTCACCTCCACAAGATGGAGGCGGAAATTGAGGCAATCAACAAGCAACTGGCGGAGCGCACCGACTACGAGAGCGATGAATATATGGCACTGATTGAGCAGGTGGCCACCATGAGCGAGAAGTTCTATGCGATTGACATGACCCACTTCGAGGAAGACGTGGAGAAAACGCTGCTCGGACTGGGATTTGAGCGCACGGACTTCAACCGTCAGACGTCGGAATTTTCTGGCGGATGGCGCATGCGTATCGAACTGGCCAAGATGCTGCTGCAAAATCCCGACGTACTGCTCCTCGACGAACCGACGAACCACCTCGACATCGAGAGTATCGGATGGCTGGAAGATTTCCTCATCCAGAGTGGCAAGGCCGTGGTGGTGATCAGCCACGACCGCAAATTCGTTGACAACATCACAACGCGCACCATCGAGGTGACGATGGGACGCATCTACGATTATAAGGTCAACTATTCTGAATATCTGCGACTGAGAGCGGAACGCCGCGAACAGCAGATGAAGCAGTATGAGGAACAGCAAAAGATGATTCAGGAGACCAAGGATTTCATCGAGCGCTTTAAAGGCACATATTCCAAGACCTTCCAGGTGCAGAGCCGCGTGAAGATGCTGGAAAAACTGGAACTGGTGGAGGTGGACGAGGAAGACACCTCGGCATTGCGTCTCAAGTTCCCGCCGTCGCCGCGCAGCGGTCAGTATCCGGTCATTATGGATGGCGTTAGCAAGGCCTTCGGCGAGAAGCGCATCTTCGCCAATGTGTCGCTCACGATTGAGCGCGGCGACAAGGTGGCCTTCGTGGGAAGAAACGGCGAAGGTAAGTCCACCTTGGTGAAGTGTATCATGAACGAACTGCAGCACGAGGGCTCCCTGCAACTCGGCCACAACGTGCAGATTGGCTATTTCGCACAAAACCAGGCTTCGCTGCTCGATGGCGAACTGACCGTTTTCCAAACCATCGACGACGTGGCGAAGGGCGAAATCAGAAACAAAATCCGCGACCTCTTGGGCGCGTTTATGTTTGGCGGCGAAGCAAGCACGAAGAAGGTGAAGGTGCTTTCGGGCGGAGAGCGCACGCGATTGGCGTTGCTGAAACTGCTCTTGGAACCCGTCAACCTGCTGATTCTCGACGAACCGACTAACCACCTCGACCTGCGCACAAAAGACGTGCTGAAGCAGGCGCTGAAGGACTTCGATGGAACGCTCATCTGTGTCTCACACGACCGCGACTTCCTCGACGGACTGGTCACGAAGGTCTATGAATTTGGACACGGACGCGTGCGCGAACATCTCTGCGGCATCTATGAATTCTTGGAAAACAAGAAGATGGAGAGCCTGCAAGAACTGGAACGCAAATGATTTATGGGGCACCTTGAAACCATTGTTTCGGGGCGTCCCATAATTAGTTTACGATTATAAGTAGGTGTTCAAAATTCCATAAAATCAAGGTTGGTAAAGGGGCGCCAGCGCCACAAGTTCGGGACATACGGGCGGCCCTGCGCGGGCTGAAAGCCCAACGAGTCCAGAGCCCAGGGCAACGCCCTGGGTTAACGTACGTACCGCACCTTCGCCCTGTAAGG
>OHYC01000861.1_pt1 | contig 10775 bp, 7 predicted proteins | sample 1580171 | NCBI WGS metagenome assembly OHYC01 (sample SAMEA3882526, study PRJEB24775) | human gut metagenome | biome: human-associated habitat; feature: intestine environment; material: feces | place: Netherlands | collected 2009/2010
TTGTCGGGCATCGGATTGTGGGATGCGGAGATCACCGCGCCCATTTCCACGTTGAGCACGGACGTCAGGTATGCGACGCCCGGCGTCGGGATGATGCCGGCGTCGATCACGTCGAAGCCGCCAGCGGACATGCCAGCGGACAGTGCGGCGGCGAGGAAATCGCCGGAAACTCGTGTATCACGACCGACCAGCGCACGGCGACGGCTTTCGAATTCGCTCCGCTCGTCATCACCCAGCACGCGCACCGCGGCGTCACCCAAATCGAGCGCCAGCTGTGCCGTCAAATCCCTATTCGCCAATCCTCGAACTCCGTCGGTTTCGAACATACGTGGCATGAGTCTCAAATCCTCGCTATCTGCAAACGATATTTCCGTGACCTATCGTACTCAACCGTGCCGCCGAAACCAGCAGGTGACGACGCAATCGCATAACACTTCACAATTCAAAGCATTTCACGGCGCGCAATGCCCTTTTCGTGTCGCACGACTTTGATTTCAAAGCGGAAAATCAAGTCGTGCGGCAACACTTGATAAAGAAATACCCCCTAACTATCATTTTCCGTTGAAAATCAGCGAAAAATAAGAGTTAGAGGTTATGAAAGCCAGCACGCTTGTCGCACAACTTTGAAAAATGCCTCCAAAATCAAATTCGTGCGACGACATGACGGACTCTAAGCATGAACACTCCGGTCGTTCCGGTTTCCAGACGGAATCATTCCGACTCTTAAACGGAATCATGCCGGCTTGGAGTGTGCGGAACGTTCAGATCGTTCGAATCGCCCCACATACTCCAAGCGCCATCAGAAAAGCGCTATCAGAGCGCGGCGTTGAAGTCGCGCACTTTCAGCGTGCGGTGAGAAGCCTCGACGTTGCCACGCACAATGCGCTGCAAGGCGTTGTCCGCGTCCTTATGGGAGGCGAGCCAGGCGTCACCCAGCTCCACGAGCTTCGCCGGATCGGCATAGCCCGGATACAGGCCTTCGAGCAGCGCTTCCGCCATGTGGAAGGTCTTGTGCTCCCAAATCCAGTCGGCGACCTCGAAATACTTCTCGGCGTACGGTTCGGCCAAGTCGGCGCGCGGGGTGGCCGCGAAGCCACCGGCCACAGCCTCAAGCTGCATGTTGGTCAGCTCGTCGTTGTGCAGGGCCTCGTTCCAAGCCCATGCCTTCGCTTCGGCGGTACCGGCCACGGCGCGTGCGCCATAGGCGAACTCACGGTTCTCGGTGGTTTCGCGCTTGGCCAGTTCGGCGTCGATTCCCGCCTGGTCGATCGCGTTGACGGTGCTCAGCGCGTTGATGATGGTCCAGCGGAAGTTGTTGTCGATTTCCAGACCGTCGAATGCCACGGAACCGTCGAGCAGGCCCTTCGCGTTGGCAACGAACGCCTCGTCGCCCGGCTCGCCGTAGCCCAGGTAGGCGGTGACGAGCTGGAACTGTTCGTCGGAGCCGGCCTTGGCCTGACCCGCCAGCTTGAACAGTTCGGCGGCCACATGCTTCACGATCTCGGCACGCTCTGCCGGAGCGGTGTAATGCCATGCGGTGGTGCTGACCTGTGCCAACGCGTAACGGAAGGTGGTGGACTCGTGTTCGGTGGCGAGCGCGGCCAGCGAGGTGTCGATGAACTGGCGTGCCGGCAGTTCGCCGTCGCGGGTCATGTCCCACAGGGCGAGCCAGATCACGGAACGGGCGAGCGCGTCGTCGAAGCGGTACAGGTTGCTTGTCGCGAATGCGAGGCTCTTGTCGTCGAAACGCAGCTTCGTGTAGGTCAGGTCGTCGTCATTCACCAGAATCAGCGACGGACGTGCCTTGCCCGCGGCCGCGTCGACGACCGTCAGTTCGCCGTCGACGTCCAGTTCGAAACGGTCGGTGCGCACGATCTTGCCGGTTTCCGGATCCTCGTTGTAGAAGCCGACGGCGAGACGGTGGGCGCGCAGCACGGGATGCTCGGCCGGAGCGGTCTGGCGCAGGGCGAGACGCTTGATGGTGCCGTCCTCGTTCTCTTCGACTTCGGTGGCGATGGTGTTGATGCCGGATTCCTCAAGCCACTGGGCGCTCCACGCCTTCAGGTCGCGGCCGGAAGTGAGTTCCAGTTCGGCGAGCAGGTCGGCGAGGGTGGCGTTGGAGTAGGCGTGCTTGTTGAGGTAGTTGTTGATGCCCTTGAAGAACTTCTCACGGCCCACGTAGTACACGAGCTGCTTCAGCACGGAGGCGCCCTTGGCGTAGGTGATGCCGTCGAAGTTGACGTAGGTGTCGTTGAGGTCGTTGATCGGGGCGACGATCGGGTGGGTGGTGCTCAGCTGGTCCTGATTCAACGCCCAGCTCTTTTCGCCGGAGCTGAAGGTTGCCCAGGCGTCCTTCCATTCGGTGGCTTCGGCGGTGGCGAGGGTGGACGTGAACTCGGCGAAGGATTCGTTGAGCCACAGGTCGTTCCACCACTTCATGGTCACGTAGTCGCCGAACCACATGTGGGCGAGCTCGTGCAGCACGGTGACGACGCGTCGTTCCGCATAGGCGTCGGTGACCTTGGATTCGAACACGTACTGGTCGCGGATGGTGACCATGCCGATGTTCTCCATGGCGCCGGCGTTGTATTCCGGCACGTAGATCTGGTCGAACTTGGCGTACGGGTACGGCACGCCCCAGGTCTTGGCGTAGAAGGCGAAGCCTTTCTTGGTGATGTCGAACAGGTAGTCGACGTCCTTGCTGAAGGCCTTGGCGAGCGCCTGGCGGCAGTACATGGCCATCGGCACGGTGCGGCCGTCCTCATTGGCGTATTCGGTGTGCCATTCGGCGTACGGTCCGGCGCAGATGGCGGTGAGGTAGGAGCTCATGGTCGGGGTCAGCTCGAACACCCACAGCTTGGTGGTTTCGGCGGCGTGATCGCCGAGCGTGCCTTCCTCGGTGACGGTTTCGTTGTCGGTCACGGAGGAGGTGGGCATGTTGGACGTGACGATCCAGGATTTGGCGGCGAGCACGGAGAAGTCGAACACGGCCTTCAGATCAGGCTGGTCGAACACGGCGTAGACACGGCGGGCGTCCGGCACTTCGAACTGGGTGTACAGGTAGACGTTGCCGTCGGACGGGTCGACGCTGCGGTGCAGGCCTTCGCCGGTGTTGGAGTACTGGCACATCGCCTTGACGGTAACCTCGTTGTGCTCCTTGAGGCCCTTCAGCTCGATGCGGCTGTCCACGTACGCTTCAGCCGGGTCGAGGGTTTCACCGTTGAGGGTGATTTCGCTGACTTCGTTGGCGATGAGGTCAAGGAAGCTTGACTCCCCCGGCTTCGCGTCGAAGGTGATGGTGGTTTCGGAGCCGAAATCCTTGGCTCCGCGGGTCAGGTCAAGCTTGACCGTGTAATGGATTGGCGCGGCGATGATGCTTTTGCGTTCTTCCGCTTCGATTCGGGTGAGGTTTGCTCCTGGCATGTCACTCCTTCTTTCTGGTAACAGAAGGCGGCGCGATCAGTTGTGCCGATCACGTCGCCTTGATTCAATTTATGGTAAATTTACGGCTTATTTCGCGGCGTTCAGTCCCATCGCGTCGTCCACGTCCTGCGCGATGTCGGCGACGACGGGGACAATCATCGGCTTGCGGTGCAGCTGTCGTGCCACCCAGCCGCCGAGCGTGCGTCGCATGATCTGCTGCAGCTTGTAGGTGTCGCGCGTGCCCTGCATCATCGCGTCCTGCAGCTGCTCGACGATCTGGTGACGGACCTTGTCGAACTCGCTTTCGTCTTCCGCGACCGCGTTGAGGTAGATCTTCGGACCGGTGATGACATCCGCGGTCTCGGTGTCGACGACCACGAAGCTGGACACGAAGCCTTCGGTGCCGAGGATGCGGCGCTTCTCGAGTTCTTCGTCGGTCAGTTCGCCGACGGAATCGCCATCGACGTAGACGTAGCCGCACGGCACGGAGCCGACGACCGCGGCCTGGCCGTGGTACAGGTCGACGACGTCGCCGTCTTCGGCCAGCACGACGTTCTGCGGATCGACGCCGGTCTTGACGGCGATCATGCCGTTGGCCACCAAGTGGCGGTTTTCGCCGTGGATAGGCATGGCGCACTTCGGCTTGACGATGTTGTACATGTACAGCAGTTCGCCTTCGTTGCAGTGGCCGGAGACGTGCACGGCGGCGTTGTCTCGGTTGACCACGCGGGCTCCGAGCTGCACGAGCTTGTTGATCACCTTGTAGACGCCGTGCTCATTGCCTGGAATCAGGGAGCTGGCGAGAATCACGGTGTCGAACTCGTTGATGTGGATGTCGCGGTGGTTGCCGTCGGCGATGCGGCCGAGCGCGGCCATCGGCTCGCCCTGGGAGCCGGTGCACATGTAGACGAGCTTGTCGTCCTGCACGTCATGGGCCTGCTTCAGGTCGATGACGGTGTCCTCGGGCAGACGCAGGTAGCCCAGATCTGCTGCGATGGACATGTTGCGGACCATGGAACGTCCGACGAACACGACCTTGCGGCCGTACTTGTGGGCCGCGTCGACGACCTGCTGCACGCGGTGCACGTGGCTGGAGAAGCTGGCCACGATGATCTTGCGCGTGGCCTGTGCGAACGCCTGGTCGAGCGCCGGACCGATGGAGGTTTCCGGCTTGACGAAGCCCGGGACCTCGGCGTTGGTGGAGTCCATCATCAGGAGGTCCACGCCCTTTTCGCCAAGCTTGCCGAATTCCACCAGATCGGTGATGCGGTGGTCGAGCGGCAGCTGGTCGAGCTTGATGTCGCCGGTGTCGATAAGCGAGCCGGCGGGGGTCTGCACGAACACGGCGAGCGCGTCCGGAATGGAGTGCGTGACGTTCACGAATTCCAGGTTGAACGGGCCGACCTTGAGCTTGTCGCGTCCCTTGACCTCGACGAGCGTCGGGTTGATGCGGTGTTCCTTGCACTTGGCCTCAACGAAGGCGAGGGTGAGCTTGGAACCGATCAGCGGAATGTCCGGGCGGAGCTTGAGCAGGTACGGCACGCCACCGATGTGGTCCTCGTGGCCGTGGGTGAGCACGAGCGCCTCGACCTTGTCGAGACGGTCCTTGATGTAGTGGAAGTCAGGCAGGATGAGGTCCACGCCCGGCTGCTCCTCTTCCGGGAAGAGCACGCCGCAGTCGATGAGCAGGATATGCCCGTTGTATTCGACCACGTTCATGTTGCGGCCGATCTCGCCCAGACCGCCGAGCGGCACGATGCGCATGGAGCCCTTGCGGTACTTCGGCGGGGCGATCAACACCTCGTCCTGCTGCGGCGCGGTGGATTGCGGCGCGGAATGCGACGGGCGACGGTTCGAACCGTTGCCGCCACGGGATCCACGGGAGCCGCCGTTGCGCGAGCCACCGTTGCCACGGCTGCGGGTGGAGGACTTGGCCTTCTTGATGGCGGTCTTCTCGGACTTCGCGGCCTTGGTGGTCTTGGATGCCTTGACTGCGGTTTCAGTGCGCTTGGCAGCTTTGCTGCCGCGCTTGTGTGTTGTTGTCTTTGTGGTTTCTTCTGTAGCCATTTCCTAGTTGGATTTCTATTACTAATTGTCTCCGCCTATGCGGAAACGAGGAATTTGGGTGCCTGCCGGCGTTCATGCGCGACAGGCCAGTCGCATCATGCGATTCGGTTCACAGCAGTCCCGCGGCGCGCATGCCCTTTTCCGCGCGCACGAGTTCCGCTTCGCCCGGACCGACGTTCGGCAGGCGCATTTCGGTGGAGTCGAGGATTCCACGCACCTTCAGCGAGGCCTTGGCCATCACGGCCTGGAAGCCATTGCCGTTCATCGCTTCGACGAGCGGCGCCAGCTGCACGGAGATGCGCTGCGCTTCGTGGATATCGCCACGATCGAACGCGTTGGCGAGGTCACGCATCGGACCGGCGGCCGCGTGCGCGATCACAGAGATGATGCCGACGGCGCCGACGGACAGGAACGGCAGGAACAGGCCGTCATCGCCCGAATACCAGGTCAGACCGGTCTCCATGCGCTTGCGCACCGCGCCTGCGATGTCGCCGGTGGCGTCCTTGACGGCCTTGACGTGGTCGAGTTCGGCCATACGACGGTAGGTCTCCAGCTGGATGTGCAGTCCGGTACGGCCCGGCACATCGTAGACGATGATCGGCTTGTCCGCGGAATCGTTGACCGCCTTGTAGTGGCGGAACACGCCTTCCTGCGACGGACGGGAGTAATACGGGGCGACCACGAGCACCGCGTCGGCGCCCGCCTCCTGGGTCTGCTCCACCATGCGCACGGTGTGCGCGGTGTCGTTGGAACCGGCGCCGGAAATGACCGGCACGTCCACGACTTCCTTGACGGCCTGAACCAGCTCGACCTTCTCCTCCATGTGGGTGGTCGGAGATTCGCCGGTGGTGCCGTTGACCACAAGACCGTCGGCACCATCCGCCACGAGCTGCTTGGCCAGACGCTGCGCGGCCTCGAAATCAACGGCTCCGTCAGCCTTCATGGGGGTGACCATGGCCGGAAGGATACGTCCGAATGGAGCAGGATCGAGCAGATGCATAGTACCGTCAGTCTTAGGGCTTGTCATACGGCTAACGGTACTTCCCTCTGCGGACGCTTGCGATTTCGCGAGATGCGAAAAGTCACATTTTGGAAGGCCTGCCGACGACGACCGCGACGACGCACTGCAGGAAAGCGACGAACGTGAACACCATCAGCGGCACATGATGGCCGCCGGTGGCCTGGACCAGCACGCCGAACATAAGCGGGCCGAGCGACGCGATCAGATAGCCGAACGACTGCGCAACGCCCGACAGCACCACGGTTTCGGCGCTGTCACGGCCGCGCAACGCGATCAATGCGAGCGCCACCACCAGGGACGCGCCTTGCGCGCAGCCGCCGACGAACGCCCATACCGGCATGAGATGCGGCAGCAGCAGCATGCCAAGGCCGGCGATGAACATGGGGGCGCTTGCGGTAAGCGCCGCGCAGACCTGGTTGCCGCGCACGTTCATGAATTTCGGAATGAGCAGGCCGGAGAAAATGCCGATGCCTTGGAAGATGAACAGATGCACGCCGGCGGTGGAGGCGTCGTAGCCGATGGACGCCGAGATGGACGGCATCCAGTTGGACATGGTGTAGAAGGCGGACGATTGCAGTCCCATGAAGGCCGTCACGTACCACGTCATCGGACGGCGCAGAACACGGGCGAACACGCCACGCGACGATTGGGAACGTGCGGATTGGGCGGAAGGCGAGTTCCGTACGGCGGCCGACGCGACGACGATCTTGCGATTGTGCAGGATACGCAACGCCCACAGCACGGCGACGACCAGCGGCGGCACGCTCCAGAAGGCGAGCGACGCGCGCCATCCGCCCCACATCTGCGCGAGCGGCGCGGACAGCAATCCGGCTGTGGCGCTGCCGGCGGTGATGCAACCGGAGTAGACGCCGGTCGCCATCGCGACATGGCCGGCATAGTCGCGTTTCGCGATCACCGGCACAAGAACGTTGCCGACGGCGATGGCGGAGGCGAACACCACCGTGCCCAGCCAGATGCCGACGCCACCGCCGAACGAGCGGGCGAAATCGCCCGCCGCGATGCACAGCAGTGCCAGCAGAATCGATATGTCGATGCCGATGCGGCGCGCAAGGAACGTGACGAGCGGGCTGACCACGGCGAAGGCGATCAGCGGAATCGCCGTCAGCACGCCTTGCACGCCCTCGCCCCACGCAAGGTCGGTTCCCATTTGGGCGAGGACCGGCCCGACGGCGGCGATGGCGGGCCGCAGATTCAGCGATACGAGGAAGATCAAAGCCACCCACAATCCGGTGGAGGACCGGTCGTACGCCAGCATGTTTCGTTTTGAATTCATTCCGTTCCCATTCCCGCTTCCACTTCCGTTTACCGCCGTTCCAACGGGACGTGCCGCGCCTAGATTTTCCCTATCAATCTTCAAGCTCATTGAGCGCATCGAAGCAATCGTTGATGCCTTCGATACGCGCGTGCACCTCGTCTTCGGTATCGACGAGGCATTTTCCGACTTCGTCCATCATCAGGGCGATCAGGGCGAACGCCGCGGTGAAGCTCGTCAGCACGTGGGAGTTCAGCACCACTTTGAAGAAGGCGACGTTACGGCCGATGACGGCGTTGCGCGCCGAAATGTCGCCAATCACCACCACGGTCAGGCCGCGCTCAAGCATCACGTCGATGAGCCGCGAGAAGAAGGGAAGACGCCGGCCCACGCCGATGATGACGATTACGTCGCCTGCCGCATAATCAACCAGATCTTCGCCTATGGACTGGCCTGGATTCGGCAGAATATCAACGTTTCCGCGTAGCCGCATCAGCTGTTCGCGCATGTGCAGCGCCACGGGATAGCTGCTGCGGTACCCGACCACCGCCACATGCGGGGCCGTGGCCATGGCTTGGCATGCGGATGACAGTTGCGCGCGGTCGATGCCTTCAAACGTGCGTTTCAGGCTTTCCTCGTCACGGCGCAGATGGTCGGCGACCAAATCGTCGCACTGGGTGTGCCGTGAAAGCTCCGGAGAGCCAGGACGATGGACGCGACGCACGTCACGTCTGAATTCGCCCGCGTTCGCATAGCCGAGCTTGCGGTACAGGCGGCTGAGCGTCGGCTGCGAGATGCCGCTCAACTGCGACAATTCCACGGAATTGCAGACCAGCACGTCGGTCAGATGACCCAGAATGAACTGCGCAGCCTCACGTTACGTCGCAGTCAGCGAATCGAAGGATTCCCGGATGCGCGCCACCAAGCCGAGGTCCGCGGCAGCATTGCCTTCCTCGTCCATGGCGTCCTTCGAAGCCCCCATATTGTCTGAAAGCATAATTCCAGAAGTCACGCTCATCGCCCTTCCCTGCAGTACATTCTCACGCGGCGCATCCGCTTTCCTGACGATGCTACCCCTTGCTTTCCGGGTTTCACCAGGTTTGGCCACCGACAACTGTTACGACGAATGAAGAATTTCAGATGCCGTAAGCACTGAAATGCATCCATCACAGGCAATGGCGGCGCCTCTTGGCAACGCGACCCACCATCAGGAGATGACCGACCATGGCAAAAACAGCTTACCCCACACAATCAACATCGCATATCGGGCGGATTCGGCATAGAAGAAACGGTGCCAAACCAGCGAAATGGGCGACTAACGCGGCAACAAAATCCCCGACTGTTGCGAACACTGTTGAACGCGGCATCGCGCCCGGCCGAATGCGAGGCGAACGCGGTGCGCAAGATCGTACGGCTGGTGGCACGCACCGGCTGCCGCACGCATATTCTGCACGTGTCCAGCGGTCTGAGCGTGGACGTGCTGCGGCGGGCGAAGGCCGAAGGACTGCCGGTCAGCGCGGAGACCTGTCCGCATTACCTCACGTTGGATTGCGACCATATTCCCGACAACGCCACCGCGGTCAAATGCTGTCCGCCGATTCGTGATCTGCATGAGCAGGACGCGCTATGGGCGGGGCTTGCCGACGGCACGTTGGATGGTGTCGTCACCGATCATTCCCCGGCCAGCGCGGATATGAAAGCCGGCACGCTCGCCACCGCGTGGGGTGGCGTTTCCAGTCTGCAGGTCGGATTCCGCGCGGTGTTGACGGGTGCGATGCGGCGCGGCTTGAGTTTGGCCGACGTCGTGCGGTGGATGTCGTGCAACACCGCACGGCTTGTGGGACTTGACGATCGTGGCGATATAACGCCGGTATTGCGGGCCGATTTGGCGATTATTCGCCCGTACGAACGGTTTGTTGTGGATGCTACCGCTTTGGAAAGCCGCAATCCGATCTGCGCCTGCGATGGCATGACGCTTAACGGCGTCGTCACGCGCACGTTTGTAGCGGGGCGGGACGCGCTCTCCGGAGTGCGGGAGGGGAATCTTATCGTTCGTCCGTGAATCGGAATCCGTAAATCAACCATTCAACAAAAATCCCCAACCCGCCGACGGCCGGATGTCATTCGATGTCGGCAGATTGGGGACGGACGAGAATCAGGTCTCAGCCCAGGTAGGCGGCCGGGTTCTGGGCGAACTTGTCGGCGCAACCGGGGTTGCAGAAGTAGTAGGTGACGCCGCCGTATTCGCGGGTCGCGGCCGCGGTGGCCGGATCGACGCTCATGCCGCAAACCGGATCCTTCGCAACGTTCGCCGCGGAATCGCCCATATTCGAAGCCATGCCGTGGCCGTCATGACCGCCGCAGCAGTGTCCGGCGCCCATCGCGCCCATGTTCTCGGCTTCCTTCTTGGCCTTGTGATCGCTGAACAGTCCCATGATCGTTCCTTTCCGACTGTGCTGGTTGCCATTATTTTTGCTCGGATCGGGCTTGCGTACCCGATACGTCTTGTTTTTCGCCGCCTCCGCGTCCGGATCGAACAGGCGCAGCCGGCTTGCGTTCGTCACCACGCACAACGACGAGAACGCCATCGCGGCGCCGGCGATCATCGGATTCAGCAGCGTTCCGGTGAACGGATACAGCACGCCGGCCGCGATCACGATGCCGATGCTGTTGTAGCCGAGTGCGAAGCCGAGGTTTTGCGCGATGTTGCGCATGGCGGCATGCGTCAGGTCGAGCGCGTGCACGAGTCCCATCAGCGATCCGCCCATCAGTGTCACGTCGGCGGATTGGATGGCCACGTCGGTGCCGGTGCCGATGGCGAATCCGACGTTGGCTCGGGCGAGGGCGGGCGCGTCGTTGATGCCGTCGCCGACCATCGCCACCGTATAGCCTTGCGATTGGAGTTTTGCGATTTCGTCCGCCTTGCGTTCCGGCCGCACGCCGGCGATCACATGACGTTCGTCGATGCCGACCTGGTTTGCGATGGCGCGT
>OHYC01000865.1_pt1 | contig 10740 bp, 10 predicted proteins | sample 1580171 | NCBI WGS metagenome assembly OHYC01 (sample SAMEA3882526, study PRJEB24775) | human gut metagenome | biome: human-associated habitat; feature: intestine environment; material: feces | place: Netherlands | collected 2009/2010
CTTTTCCTTGAATGCCTCCGCTGTGGTTTGTCCGTGTGGTGATGCCGCCTTGTCCGTTGGGGATGAAGATATCATTTTGTTCGCTGCCGCGTGCGCAAACGCCGGCAAATCCCTCGCCATATTCAAATCCCTTGACCGCGTTGATTCCGAGCATGGCCGCGCCCAGTTCGGCATGCAGTTTGCCGAAAGCCGGCGATCCAAGTCCAACGGGGCAGCCTTGTACCACGCAGGTGATGATGCCGCCGATGGTGTCGCCGTCGGCTTTGACTTCCGAGATGAGTTGCGCCATTTCTGCGGCCTTTTCCATATCAGGGCAGCGCACGGCGTTTTGTTCAATTTGGCTGAAGTCGAGTTCATGGTAGTCGCGTTGCAGGCAAATCGGGCCGACTTGCGATGTGTATGCCGTGATGTTTATGCCGAGTTGTTTCAGCACGAGTTTGGCCAATGCGCCGCCAACACAACGAGCGATGGTTTCACGTGCCGACGAGCGTCCGCCTCCACGGTGGTCGCGAAGGCCGTATTTGCAGAAATAAGTGTAGTCGGCATGACTTGGGCGAAACGTGTCGCGCAAGTTGTCGTAGTCGTCAGAATGTTGGTTTTCGTTGCGTACAAGAAAACCTATGGGGCAACCCGTGGAGCGTCCCTCGAAAACGCCAGACAGCAATTCGACGCGGTCTCCCTCCTTTCGTGAAGTGGTGAGTTTGCTTTGTCCCGGTCGGCGTCGGTTGAGCTCTTCTTGTATGAAATCAAGGTCAATCTCAATGCCGGCAGGCATGCCGTCAACAACACCTCCGATGCCTGGGCCGTGGCTTTCTCCGAAGGTTGTCAGTCTGAATAGATGTCCAAACGTGTTCATGGGGTGTTTGCTTTGAATGTTGGATGTGAAAAATCGAGCGCCGCAAAGCGCCCGATTTTGAAATTGCTATAATTGAAAAGATAATGTCGGCTTAGTGGCAGTGTCCGTGTCCGCCTCCGCAGCATCCTTCTCCGTGGTGGTGTCCTTCGTGCTTGCCACAGCATTCGCCATCGTGGTGATGTCCTTCGTGTTTGCCGCAGCATTCGCCATCGTGGTGTCCTTCTCCGTGGCATCCGCCTTCACAGCCGCCGCAGTTTCCGCCGCAACCTTCGCCGCTCATTCTGTTGATGAGGTCTTTGATTTCCTCGTTGGTTGCTTCGCGTGAAGTGACAACCTGTCCTTTGAAGTGGAGGGCTTTGCCGGCAAGAGGGTGGTTGAGGTCAACGACCACTTTGTCTTCCTTGACATCCGTGATGAGGCCTTGGAAACGGTTTCCGTCGGCATTCACCAAAGGAACGATGTTGCCGGGATAGATGGTGTTTTTGTCAAATTTTCCGTCGATGCAGAAGACAGCCTTATCGAGTTCGATGACGTGTTCTTGAATGTATGGGCCGTATGCCTCGTCAACAGAGAGCGTGAAGTCGAAATTGTCACCTTCGTTCAGTGCGGCGATGTGGCTTTCAAAAGCGTCGAGGGCTACACCAAGTCCAGAGATGAACTGGAAGGGGTGTTCTGCCGGAGCTTTCTCCACGAGTTCGTGGATACCCTTTTCGTTGTCGGTGTAGAGTTCGTATGCAACGCTGATGTACTTGTTTGGTTGTTCCATTTTTATATGTTTTCTTGTTTGTAAAAAAATCTGTCAGAGGGAAGGGGCTTGCTGCCCGCTTCGTTTTTATAGATGAATGACGGTCTTGGCAAACTGCTGGCAACGCTTCAGCAATGGCGTTGGGTGTGTGCAAGGAAAACCTTTTCACACCGCTTACGTCAACGCTAAATTAAATTCACGTATGAGGTTGACCAAAGCCGGGCTTCTCTTCATCATCGATTCCAAAACCTCCTTACGCGTGTATGCTTTCCGCTCTTCAGCGTGTTTGATAAGTCGGTAGTTGAGCGTGATGTGTGAATTGTGGAGGCTCGTTTGCAGATGCTTCGTCAGAGACTCTTTGATTGGGTTCATGAAGCGGATGACCTGCTCATTTTCAACGGGAATATCAATTGTCCAGTTGTCAGCGATGGCTGGTTCGATGTTCTTCATGCGCCCAGCCAGTGCGGCCTGCTCTTTCGGAAGCGACAAGGCGTAGCGATACCACTGGTAAGAGAGGTCGCTCATGTCAAATGGTTGGCATTCTTCAATGCCCGTTGATTGTACCGGACTGGCAACTTGCTTCGTCGTTTGAACGTTTTGCTGTTGCCTATAGTGTTCCGGACGAATGGAGAGCGTGACGATTGGGCGTGCCGATGTTGGCTGATTTTGTGCCTTTGGCATCGGCGGCATTTGGTGTGCTGCCGGTTGTTGGACCTGTTGTTGAATCTGTTGTGGCTCCACCGCCGTTTGAGGAGTGTGCGGTGTTGTTTGCGTTGTTGCTGTGTTTGCGCTTACTGCCGCAGAAGTTGCGGTTTGCGGTGCGGCCGGTTTTGTGGCGGCCTGCTGCTTTTTGAATAGGGGTTTAAGACGTTTCGTAGGGCCAAGCCCACAGCTCTCGTCGTCATCTCCTTGTGCGATTTCAATCAAGGTCAGTTCCACCAATAAGCGCTTGTTGCTGCTAGTGCGGTAACTCAGGTCGCAGCGGTTGCAGAGTTTGAGCGCATGGAAGAGAAATTTCGGTTGGCAGCGTGCTGCTTGTTCTTTATAGCGTTCGCGCACCGAAGCCGCCACTTCGAGTAGTGGTAGAGTCTGTTCGTCGTGGCTGACGAGCAAGTCGCGGAAATGCGTTGCGAGCCCGTTGACAAACAAATTCCCATCGAATCCCTTTGAGAGAATATCGTTGAGCGTTAGCATTGCAGCTGGAATATCCGGTTTGAGCAGCTGGTCGGTGATTTTGAAGTAATAGTCGTAGTCGAGCACGTTGAGGTCCTCAATCACCTTCTTATAGGTGATGTGCCCATTTGAATAGCTCAACACCTAGTCGAAAATCGACATAGCGTCGCGCATACCGCCGTCGGCCTTGTGTGCAATGATGCCGAGCGCTTCTTCTTCATATTCTATGCCTTCCTTTTCTGCCACATGTTTGAGGTGGTTGACGATGTCAGTCACCTCCATTCGGTTGAAGTCATAAATCTGGCAGCGGCTCAAGATAGTCGGCAGGATTTTGTGCTTCTCCGTTGTGGCCAAGATGAAGATGGCGTGTGAGGGCGGTTCTTCAAGCGTTTTCAGGAAAGCGTTGAACGCCTGTGACGAGAGCATGTGCACCTCGTCGATGATGAATACTTTATAGCGTCCCACTTGCGGTGGCATCATCACCTGTTCGATGAGTGAGCGGATATCTTCAACCGAGTTATTTGAGGCCGCGTCAAATTCGTGTATGTTATAGCTTCGTCCCTCGTTGAAAGCCTTGCAGCTTTCGCATTCGCCACATGCTTCGCCGTTTTCTTTCGGGTGAAGACAGTTGATTGTCTTGGCAAAAATGCGGGCACATGTTGTTTTGCCTACACCGCGCGGACCGCAGAACAGGTAAGCATGTGCCAGTTTCCCTGAGGCAATGGCATTCTTGAGTGTAGTGGTCAAGGCATGCTGCGCAACAACGGTGTCAAACGTGTCAGGGCGGTATTTGCGTGCCGAAACGATATAGTTGTCCATATTTATATTGACGTATATACCTTATTTATATATAATAGGTGTTCTGATGGCTGAGGTGCAGCCTATCTTCTGCAAAGGTAGCGCAAACCGAATGCAGAGCGTCAAGCTTGCTTGTTCGCTATGCTGAGGTGCAGCCTATCTTCTACAAAGATAGTGCAAACCGAATGCAGAGCGTCAAGCTTGCTTGTTCGCTATGCTGAGGTGCAGCCTATCTTCTACAAAGATAGTGCAAACCGAATGCAGAGTGTCAAGCTTGCTTGTTCGCTATGCTGAGGTATAGCCTATCTTCTGCAAAGATACAATATTTAATTGAACCAATCTGAATAACTGCCCCTTCAAAATTAAAACAGGACAGCAACTTGTTGTCAAAATCCTTATAAAATGCTTTGCAGACTGATGAATGAAAACTACCTTTGCACCCGGGTTTATAGCCCCACCTATGTAAATAGTATTTTAAAAACAATAAATTCAATATGAAGAGACAATTGTTAGTTGCCACGTTGGCCGTAATGGCCTTAGGTGCGAGTGCTCAGCAGTACACCGTCAGTGGCAAGGCTCCAAAGGGAGTTGCTGTCGTATATCTTCAGAGCGCCGAGTCGCGTCAGATTGACAGTACGATGGTTAAAAACGGACAGTTCTCCTTTAGCGGAGATGCCAAGGGAAAGATGTTTGCCTATGTCCGTGCGAAGAAAACAAACTCCGTGCCTGTTGTTTTGGACGGCAATGTGAAGGTTGACATTGAAAACCAAACCACCAGCGGAACTGCTGAAAACGAAGCCCTGACACGCTGGTCGGCCAGCCACAACGCCAAAATAGCCCGCTTGGCGGTTTTGTCAAAGGAATACAACAGCTACCGCGAGAAGGGACAGGTGCCAGACAGCATCGGCCTCCGCATCAACAACGAGTATAAGTCAATTGTGGAAGCTATGGTGGCAGAGGTAAAGAAGTGTATCGAAGAAAATCCCAAGGCCATCTTCCCAGCTATCTTGTTTCGTTCGGTGGCCGGCGATATGCCACGTGAGGAAATCATTGCCATTGCTGATAAGAAACCCGCGTTTTTCGAAACCAGCATGATGGCCCCCATGCATAAGGCCATCAACGGATGGAAACATCAGGTGAAGGGTTCGCCGATGGTTGATTTCTCTTGTGCTGATACAACCGGCGTGGAACGCAAACTCTCAGAATTTGTGGGACACGGAAAATACGTGCTTGTCGACTTCTGGGCCTCTTGGTGTGGTCCTTGCCGTAAGGAAATGCCCAATGTGAAGGCCGCCTATGCCAAATACCATGACAAGGGTTTTGATATTGTCGGCGTGTCGTTCGACAATAACAAAAAAGCATGGACGGGTGCCATTAAGCATTTGGACTTGCCTTGGCACCACATTTCCGACCTCAAGGGCTGGGGATGTGTGGCTGGCGAAGCCTATGGCATCAATAGTATCCCGGCAACCATCCTCTTTGATCCGCAGGGAAAGGTGGTGGCAACAGGATTGCGCGGTGAGGAACTTGATAAAACGCTTTCTGAATTGCTCAAATAAAATTTAGAAACAAGTCTCGATTCTGATGCGGAAGCGGTGGGCTGCCGGAGTCCGCCTCAGAATCGAGGCTTTGTTTTTGCCTTTGTCTAACGGGCGGAATGCTGGAACCAGAGTAAGTAATACCTCAGTTCGGGATAACCGAGTGTTTTATACAATATAAATGCAGCGTGAAAACGCCTCCTCCCCATACCATTAGGAGTGGGTAATAACAGAAGGCTGAAAGAAGTTGTTTTGCTCTTATAATAGTGACAGCTGTTTGGTGTCTTCGATGCAGTATCCTTGCAATGCCTTTGGCTTGTTGTCAAAGAAACAATATGCTCCCAATGCTGAGATGAGGTTCATGATAAAGTTGCTTACAGACCTATGACGCGAATGTACAATCTGTGCCGTATTCTTCAGCATGTCGTTAATTGTTTCGATAATGTATCTCTTGCGCAGCATCATTCTGTCATAGAACGGCATCAGCTTGTTTTTCATGTTTACGCGCAACCCTGTCACCAGCTGTATTCCATCCTCAAAGAGGAAGTCAAACAGCTTCTGTGAAATATAGCCTTTGTCAGCGAACAGCTTGCCATACAACCGTTTAGCAAGAACCTTGAATACATTCGGGTCCTTGTCACTGACATTTGCACCAGTAAGTACAAACGCAATTATCTCGCCTCTGTCATTACACGCAAGGTGGAGCTTAAAGCCATGACACCAACCCATTGTTCCTTTTCCGTCAGTGGCAATTCCCTTGAATACCTTATTGGCATATCTCCTGAGATTATGGCATACGGGTATCATCGTGGAATCAACGAATGTTATGCCAGTACATCTTCCGAAAGCTCCCAGATTAAGGAAGAACATGAGCTGGAAGAACACGCGGCTTTCCAACTCCACAAAGCGGTTGTACGACACAGCTTTCGGAAAATACGACTTCATCGTACCCTTAATGAAGAACAGGTAGTAGTGCTTAAAATTGCGGAATGTACCAAAATGAAAATACAACAGAATGGTCATGATTTCACTGTCGGACAATGACGCTTGACGACGTCTACGCTTGGTTCCGCTATTGTCTTCAAGTAGGTTTCCTGCATTTTCTGCATCAAAATGTTTGCAAAACTCGTCTATAATACAAAATAATTCTGTAACTTTGTAATCGGTAGTCATATCAAATATATTTGTAACTTGTTGTAAATCACCTATAAAGGTACAAAATATTTGTGAAACTACCAACTTTTTTATGAACTATTCTTATCCCGAACTGGGGTAACACATTAGTCTAAAGTTTCCGTCTTCCGGATCCATATAGGTGTATTCACCTACACATGTTCCTACATAGCACATTCCTTCTTTTGGAATAGGATCAAGTCCAGCTCCACCGATTACAAACTTCATCTCATCATCAGAGAGAAGAGATATCTATTTTGTTACTTTAAGTTGTTGTGATTTTATTGAGAAAAAAATTTAGATTAAACATTTACCATAAGGCATTTATATCCATATAATTGAGAATAACAATTCTCTTCCACGCATACGATAGTCGTAGGTGTAGGAATTCAGACCGCTGTACACGGTGTAGTTGTAACTCTTCTTATTGAGCAGGTTATTCATCTCCAGGCGCAGACGAATCTTCTTCTTGCTTATCTTGTATTCCGCACGGGCGTCCAGTAGCAGGGAAGTCTTGTGGTCTACGTCCATCAGTGTCGTGTAGCGCCATTCCCCGCTGGCACGCAGGTTCAGGGACTTGATAGGGATGTATGTGAGGGTGAGCCGCTGGCTATAGTTGGTGAGCCTACTGCGCTGTTCCGCTGTATGCTGCCGGGTCTGCTCGCCTTCCACGCGATAACTGGCCTCAAACTGATCAATGGGGTTGGTCCGCACGTTGAAGTAAGCGCCATAGCCACTGCCGTAAACGGTAGTGGATTTGCCAGACGAAAACATTTCGGCATTCGAGCGTGTGTAGTGCCAGCCGACCACAAGGTTCGTCTTGGCAGAAAGCAGATATTTGCTCAGCTCCCCATCCACAAACACATTATTGCTCGTGTTCCCTCTCATCTGTTCGGTGAGCGACATGTCATTACCGCTCATGTCCTGACCGCGCATCGTGTTACTGAAGTTGCGCGTGTAGCTGACGCTGGTGTGGTACGACCAGAACGAGAGGGGCAGTTGCCATTGATAAGCCAGGCGAGAGCGGCTGGTGCGCCCCGTACCAAACAGTCCAGAGCGCGTTTGCAGGGTGCGGTAGTCTGTTTGGATAGGATTGCCCAGCAGCGAGAAGTAATCACCATAACTATGCCACCAGTCCGTGCGGCCTTCAAAGTAGGAACTGGCGTTGAGGATGAAATGAAAGAACATGCTGGCATCCGCAAAGCAACGATTGAACATCATCCGGCAACCGGCCAAACGGTTCTCATAGTCGTTTCGCAGGAACTTCAGTGGCACATCCACGGCGACGCGGAAGCGACGGTCGGCCGTTTGGTAGTCCATGCTCGGTGCCACGTTCATTTCCATGTCCCACCCCGCCAGATCATTGCCCACGGGGTCTTGTTTGCGCTCCAGCTCCGTCTGTAGCGAACCGGCATTCAGCGTGAAGGTGACGGGAAGCGCGAGGGTGAGGCCGGGCAGCACCTCATAACCCGTGTAGAACCTCTCGCGTGTCCTGAACATACGGCTACGTGCTTTCTGCAATGCCAACTGTTCTTCTCCCAAGCGGATGTTCAGTGCCCCCTCCGGTGTTTCGGAATACTGCATCTCACTCTTCAGCCGCCACTTCCATTTCTTCTGCTTCTTTACCAAGGAGAAGCTGTTGCGCACGTCCAAAGCGTCCTGGTTCTGCACCTGTCGATAGCGGTCGCTGTTGATGGCGGCATCCCCTTCCGCGTTGGCAAACTGCCCGTAGAGCGAAAAGGTGTTTTCAATCAGGCGCAAATCTTTGTTGGAGCGATACTCCACATCCATCGTGGCCTTGTGTTTCTTATGAAGGTAGTCCAATCGCTCGTTTGTTTCGTAAAGTTCATCGCCAAGTTGGTATTTCGACGCGATGGCGTAGCTGTAGTCGCTTCGCTCGTGCGTATAGTTGGCGTTCACCTTCAGTTGGGTGTCCTCGGTCAGTTTCCGCAAGGCGTTGGCGCTGAACAACTCGTTGCGCTGTTTCTTATAATGATATTCGGCAAAGGGCGGGCGACCTCCGGCAATCAGCGGAAGTACCTGCTCGGTTCCCGAGTTCCACGAGATGGCACCGAAGTGGCTCTGCGTCTCATTCACGCCCAAGCGGCCTTCGTTGGACAGTTTCAGCGTGGTGAGCAACTGGAATGTCTTACGAAACAGCATGGCGCTGCCGCTCGCGGCATACAACGGATTCCTGTCATCCTCCAAGCCCGCACGCAGCTCATACGTGCCGAACGGCTTGATTTTGGCTTTCTCCGACAGGCGGATGTTCAGAGCTACATCGGCAGTCAGCTCGTTTTTGTCCACCTTGTTGTGCTGGTGATGACGCAAGACCTCTACGCCGGTCACCTTGTCTACGGGGATGTTGCGCGTAGCCAGATTGTATCGTCCGCCCAGCAGGTTCAGTCCTTCGATATAGAACTGGCTGATATCGCGCCCCATATAACTGATGACTCCGCTCTCGCTGACCTTGATGCCTGGGATACGCTTCAGCCCGTCCTCCAGGCTTACATCCATGCCTGTGGCGAATTGCCCCGTGAAAAAGCGCAACGTGTCGCCATTCTGCTCCACAGCCGGTGCTTTCACGATCACCTCGCGCAGGGATTCCTCGCCAGGCGACAAGACCGCATCAAGTGTGGTTTGCCCTACAGACAAGTCAAGTATCCGATTGGCATAGTTCAGTTTCCGCACGTTCACCATCAGCTTTCGTTTGGCGTGAGCCTCGGGTATGGTCAGTTTGTAACTGCCGTCCTGCCTGCTATTTCCGAAAGTCACGTTCTTGTCGCCGTCATACACCTGAACGATGGCTCCGGCCAGCGGTTTCCCGTCCGCCGACGTTATCTTTCCGTTCAATGTGCGCTGGGCAGAAGCAGACAAAGCGGCAAACAAAGTCAGGAATAAGGTAAGGCAATAACGTAGCATATCGTTTTTTTATTTCAGTTCCAGCGATTGAAAATAGTTGAACGCATAAGCGCCCAAGCGCCCCCGCACGGGCATACTCGATACGGTATAACGCACATGGTTAATTTCAATGTAATTCCCGTGCTCCTCATAGAATTCCCTGGGGCGCAAGAGAAACTGCACTCCGGGGTCATCGTTATAATAAGGCTTGTCATATTGCGCTCGTCCAGTTTCATCTTGTTGCGGTGGACAATGAACTTGTCCCTCGTGGTCTTTATATCCCCCCCGCATCACTCACCTCATTTATGGTCAGGCCTTTGCCTTTCAACAGCAAGTATGCTTCGAAACGATGCATTCCTGTCGTATCATCCGCCTTCAGAATCAATTCTGGAAGTCCGTGAAATTTCCATGAGCCACTGCTGATGGGCAGATCGGGGGGGGGGGGGGGGGGATACCAAGCTGTCCATTCCCTTCCCCCGTATTTCAGACGGGCCTTCCTGCACTTATAGCCCATCACTTTTTTTTCGTTCCGTCGTCCAATCCGCGGGCATGAGTTCCTGTTAAATGTAGAAGCCAGGATGTACAAACTCACGGACTTTCATGCTCCCGTCCCCCAAATACGGATGACAGGAGGTGTAGGCGTTGATACCGATGCCAAACATATCCGCATCTACAGCCAAATCTATATCTTCTGAGAAACGGTCTATTAAGTGCCAAACTTTACTCAGAGACGTTCCTCCTTTGAAGATGATTCTTTCCGCAAAAGGCAGTGTAAATACGATTTGTAGTATAGTAGATACCCAAAGATCCTTTTCAACTGCCTGAGGTGGCAAACCATAACGAGCCGCAGCTTGTTGTAAAACAAGACGCTGTTGATTCTCTGTAAGTTGGAAATAATTATTCATATGCTGCTGTTACAATTTTTCGTACCCATACAGGCATTAGCTTTAAGTCGCTAAGCACCGATTCTTTCTCTTCTTTCCGGAGCAGAAAGGTTATCTGACTGATCTGCCCCATAGTGACATTTTCCTTTTTGATTGACTTCAACGCTGAATTTACAAGCATCGCCAAATGGTTCTTAAAGGACAAATTCTTAGGTGCGGTATTTTTAAATTCTATACCCTTGTTTCCAGATATACAAACCTTTCGAGATTGTCCATCGGTAAGGAATACATAATTCATAGGAACTTGTGTCGAAAGTCCCAATGCATTAAGTGCATATTCGCCAGTGGGCACTATACGTGCATGATCACGAGAAGCTAATGCTTCGGCTATCTGGTCATACGAAGGATAAATAACTCCTAAGCCAAGTTTCTCGTCTATTTCAGGATAACAATAGATACCTTGTGCCACACGAATTATTACCCCACTTCTCGTTAACCTTTGCAATGTTTGCCTTATCGTATCAGAAGTTCCCATACCCACGAAATCATCGGGGAAAAAGATTCTCCCCCTCTTGAAGGTGTGTATCTTGTTTTCTATTTCTTGAGCAATACTTTCCATATCTGAATAAATTATGTCACAAATTTACGAGAAATTTGTGACATACAAACACT
>OHYC01000867.1_pt1 | contig 10716 bp, 9 predicted proteins | sample 1580171 | NCBI WGS metagenome assembly OHYC01 (sample SAMEA3882526, study PRJEB24775) | human gut metagenome | biome: human-associated habitat; feature: intestine environment; material: feces | place: Netherlands | collected 2009/2010
TGGCCACTTCTCTTTTTACTTTATAAAAAATGGATCGAGCCGCGTCTGGGCAAAGGGGCGATCTGGCTTTTTGTCCTACTGGCAGTTGCCTCTGTACTTGCCATGGGACTGATGTACCATGCAGACAATGTCAATCGTGTTTACTACGGCACGGATACACGTGCTTTTTCCTTCTTGATCGGCGTGGTCTTAGGCCTCAAGGAAGATGACTGGAATAAAAAAGGCAACATCCTCTTTCAGGGGGACAATGGGCGGGCTCTTTTTTTCGTATCTTTATTGGTGACGATCGCCTTGTTTGTACTTGTCGAAGGTGAGCAGGCATGGCTTTACCGTGGCGGTATGGCGCTGATCAGCCTGTTTTTTGCCTTTATGGTCTATGTGATGAACCAGTGCGATTTTACGACAACAGCACTGAACAGGAATAAGGTCCTGCAATGGATCGGCAGACATAGTTACTGGATCTATCTCTGGCATTATCCGCTTCTCTTTATTATCAACTTACAGCATATCTTTTAGAAATGGGGTGCGTAGCGATGAAAGATAAGAAGTATTACAAAAAGGTAGCCATTGGGATCGTGGTCGGTATCATTTCCGCGATCGCGATCGTGGGCTTTATCAAGGCTCCGTCCAAATCTTCCGATCGTCTGGCGGAAGATCTGCAAAAGGAGTTCAAAGCCAACCAGAAGATGTTAAAGGAGCAGGATGCAGCCAAGCAGACCAGCGCCGATCAGGATACATCCGACAGCAAGGATGCCAAGGAGGAGAGCGGGCCAAAGATCACCTGTGTTGGCGATTCGGTTATGTTGGGAGCCGCACCGGAATTGATGCAGGCGATCCCGGATGGTGTGATCGATGCCAAGGAAAGCCGGCAGGCAAGGGACGGCATGGAGATCTTAGAAGGTCTGAAAGAAGAAAATAAATTGGGCTCTACCGTAGTGATCGAACTGGGCACCAACTGTTATTTCAGTCAGGCGACCGGGCAGGAGATCATTGATTATCTGGGAAAAGATACCAAGATCTACTGGGTCACGGTCTATGGCAAGTATTTGCAGGATCAGGAGCGGACAAACGGTGTGATCCGCCAGTTGGCAAAGGACAACAAAAATGTGGAAGTCATTGCCTGGGATGCCTTAGGGGCAGAGAACCCGGACTGGTTTTATAATGACGGCATCCATTTGAATGGAGCAGGACGCAGTGCATATGCAAAGATGATCTGCAATGCGCTTGGAATCGAGACGACGGATGTCGACTTCTCACAAACGCAGACGACGGACAATGCAGGCGAATAAAAAGCACCATAAGGAGCATGTATGAATTACGAACATGAGGTGGTCGTGCCACGAGCGGGCATGCCGTTTAAAATTGATATTTTTGAAGGGGCGGGCGGCAACTACACCAGAGAGCCGCATTGGCACAATTCGGTGGAGATCTTTGCCATTTATGAGGGCAGCCTGGTCTTTATCCTGCGCGAAAAAAAGATCCGGGTCGAGAGCGGTGAATTTATCATCATCAACACCAACGAACTCCACTCTATCCGTGCGGAGAAAGCCAATCTGGCGGTCTATGTGCAGATCCCGATCAGTGAATTCAAGAATTACTTGACTGCCGATCATTTTATCTCTTTCCACAAAAAGGGAAAGGGGGCTATGGCAGATCTGGATCCGGCGCAGATGGAGGAGAATGAGAAAAAGATGATGACCCTCATCCGCAATATCTACGATCTGACCGGTACGGATGTGCCGGGGCATGAATATGAGATGTTGCGCGATTACTATGCCATGATGCAGTTGCTGGTGACCGTCTATCGCCAGGAGGAGGCAGACGATCTTTTGTACCGGTCTTCCAAGGCTTTGCAGAGATTATCGCCGATCACGGAATATATCAAAAAGCATTATGCGGAGGATATTTCCCTACAGTCTTTGGCGGAGCAATTTGGCTATTCCATCGAACATTTATCCCGTATGTTCCAAAAATACGCCCAGATCAATTATAAGTCCTATCTGTCCGGCATCCGTTTAGAGCATGCCGTGGAGGAGATGGAGAAGGGTGATAAGACCATCAGTGAGATCGCGACCCAGGTCGGATTTTCGGACAGCCGTGCCCTGGCAAAGGCATTTCAGAAAAAGTATGGTATGCTGCCGAGCGAGTACAATCGGAAAAATCGCGGGCAAATGTCAAAAAATTGATATGTACCAATCAAGTATAAAGTCGAGGAAAATCATTTCTTTTGATACAATAAGGATGTAGTTTCAGTGCATGAAATTACATCCTTTTTTGCAAAAAACAATGGTAAAAGTATTAAGAAATATTGGAGGGTGAAACAATGACAAATATTCCAGAAGCAAAAATTGGTGTGGTAGCAGTCAGCAGAGACTGTTTCCCGGAGAGCCTGTCTGTTTCCAGACGAGAAGCTCTGATGAAGGCAGTACATAGTAAGTATCCGGATTTGGATGTTTACGAGTGCCCGATCTGTATCGTTGAGAGCGAGATTCATATGGTACAGGCGCTGGAGGACATCAAGAAGGCAGGATGCAATTCTCTGGTCGTATATCTTGGAAACTTCGGACCGGAGATTTCAGAGACCTTGTTGGCAAAGCATTTTGAAGGACCAAAGATGTTCATTGCAGCAGCAGAAGAACACGGCGATAGCCTTTTGGACGGCAGAGGCGACGCATATTGCTGTATGCTCAACGCAAGTTATAACTTACGCCTGCGCGGCATCAAGGCTTATATCCCGGAGTATCCGGTAGGCGATGCAGAGGACTGTGCAGATATGATCGCAGAATTCGCACCGATCGCAAGAGCCGTTGTAGCACTTTCTGACTTAAAGATCATCAGTTTTGGACCAAGACCACTCAACTTCTTGGCATGTAATGCACCGATCTACCAGTTGTATCAACTGGGTATCGAGATTGAGGAGAACTCAGAACTGGATCTGTTTGAAGCCTTCAATAAGCATGAAGGGGATGAAAGAATCCCTGCTGTTGTAGCAGACATGGAAGCAGAACTTGGCGCAGGCAACAAGAAGCCGGAGATCCTTGCCAAGTTGGCACAGTATGAGATCACCTTAAAAGACTGGATCGAAGAGCACAAGGGCTATCGCAAGTATGTTGCCATCGCAGGCAAGTGCTGGCCGGCATTCCAGACCCAGTTTGGATTTGTACCATGTTATGTAAATAGCCGTCTGACCAAGCAGGGTATTCCGGTTTCCTGCGAAGTAGATATCTACGGAGCACTCAGCGAGTTTATCGGTGCTGTGATCAGTCAGGATGCTGTTACCCTTTTGGATATCAACAATACCGTACCAAAGGATATGTACGAAGAAGATATCAAGGGCAAATTTGACTATACCTTACAGGATACCTTTATGGGATTCCACTGCGGCAATACCGCTTCCAACAAGTTATCCTTCTGCGAGATGAAGTACCAGAAGATCATGGCAAGAAGCCTTCCGATCGAGGTGACCAACGGTACCTTAGAGGGAGATATCGCACCGGGAGACATCACATTCTTCCGTTTGCAGTCAACTTACGATGCCAAACTCCGTGCCTACATTGCACAGGGCGAAGTTCTTCCGGTAGCAACCAGGTCTTTCGGATCCATCGGTATCTTTGCCATTCCTGAAATGGGCAGATTCTATCGTCATGTATTGATCGAGAAGAACTTCCCACATCATGGAGCCGTTGCTTTTGGTAATTACGGTAAGGCTTTATATGAAGTATTCAAATATATCGGTGTTCCGGTAGAGGAGATTGGATACAATCAGCCAGCCGGTGTACGTTATCCTACAGAGAACCCTTTTAAATAGGAGATAAAGATGTTATTTATTGGCGTATATCTCGGAACATCAGCAGTCAAGTTGCTGCTGATGGACGAGACAGGAAAGATATTAAAGATGGCATCCAAAGAATACGGACTTTCCTTTCCGCATCCGGGATGGTCAGAGCAGGATCCGCAGGACTGGTACAGCCAGTCCATCGCCGGTCTGAAAGAATTATTAGCCGGTTGTGACAAGTCACAGGTGGCAGGAATCAGTTTTGGCGGACAGATGTATGGTCTGGTGGCACTGGATGACAAGGATCAGGTGATCCGTCCGGCGATCCTGTGGAATGACGGCAGGACGACAAAGCAGGTGGCATATCTGAATGAGGTCATTGGCAAGGACAAATTATCTGCCTACACGGCAAATATTGCTTTTGCGGGATTTACGGCTCCAAAGATTCTCTGGATGAAGGAGGAGGAACCGGAGAACTTTGCTCGCATCGCCAAGATCATGCTACCAAAAGATTACCTGGCATACCGCCTGAGCGGTAGTTTTTGTACCGATTATTCGGATGCTTCCGGTATGCTGCTTTTAGATGTCAAAAACCGCAAGTGGTCAGAGGAGATGCTTGCGATCTGCGGTATTTCTCAGGAGCAGTTGCCAAGACTTTATGAGAGTTATGAGGTCGTAGGCACCCTGTTTCCTAAGGTGGCAGAAGAACTTGGCTTATCTTCGGAGGTCAAGGTCATTGCGGGAGCAGGAGATAATGCGGCGGCGGCTGTTGGTACCGGCACGGTAGGCGATGGGGCTTGCAATATCTCACTTGGTACTTCCGGTACGATCTTTATTTCCAGCGATCAGTTTGGCGTGGATGAGAAGAATGCCCTGCATTCCTTTGCTCATGCCAATGGCAAGTATCATTTGATGGGCTGTATGCTTTCCGCTGCATCCTGCAATAAATGGTGGATGGATGAGATCTTACAGGAAAAAGATTATGTCGCAGCCCAAAAGGATATTAAGACTCTGGGACAAAATCATGTCTATTTCCTGCCATATCTGATGGGAGAGCGGTCACCGCACAATGACCCGCTTGCCAGAGCATGCTTTATGGGCATGACCATGGATACAGGCAGAGCCGATATGATCCAGGCAGTTTTTGAAGGTGTGGCATTTGCCATGCGTGATTCTTTGGAGGTGGCACGGAGTCAGGGGATTGACATCAAGCGCACCAAAATCTGTGGTGGCGGTGCCAAGAGCCCACTCTGGTGCAAGATCATGGCAAATGTTTTGAATTTACAGGTAGACCTCTTGGAGGTTGAAGAAGGTCCGGCACTGGGCGGTGCCATGCTGGCAGCCGTCGGTTGCGGTGCTTACGGATCCGTAGAAGAAGCGGCAGATGCGATCGTGCGCGTAGCAGATACGATCTCACCGGAGCCGGCATTGGTGGAGGCATACGAGAAACGTTATGCGACCTTCCGCCAGATTTACCCTGCATTAAAGGAGATTTTTCCTCAAGTCTGATTTTGTATAACAATCACTCTCCTTTAAGTTGATAATTGATAAGTAGCAGCGACAGAGCAAGAAATGGCTCTGTTGTTGCGTTTTTTGCTTTGTCTGATATAATGGGAAAATGATGAAAAAAATAGGAAAAGTGGTGGGGCTGGCTCTTGGTGTCCTTGTAGTCCTTTACGGAATGTTCCGTCTGGGCGTACACGTCGTACAATATCCACCGGCACCCCATGTAAAAGAAGGAAAAATACACATTGCCTGTGTCGGTGACAGTATCACCTATGGGGCAGGCGTTTTAGGGCATCGGCGCAGTCAGTCTTATCCGGCATATTTGCAGGAAAATTTAGGCGAAAAATATCAGGTCTTAAATTATGGACTCAGTGGACGGACCCTTATGGATGAGGGGGATGTCCCTTACCGCAGTGAGAAACTATATCAGAAAAGTCTGGATGCTAAAGCAGACATTTATCTGCTCATGCTGGGTACCAATGATGCCAAGGATTACCAGTGGGATGAGGATGCTTATGCCAAAGAGATCAAGGATTTTGTGGAGGCATATCAGACCGCGGCACCGCAGGCAAAGATCTATCTCATGCAACCACCGCAGGCATTTTCTACGCAAAAAGACGGCAGTATCAAGTATGGCATACAGGATGCGGTCATCGGTGGGCAGATGTATGAGATCATCGCGGACACGGCAGAGCAGATGGGCGTCGGCTATATTGATCTTTATCAGTTGACCAAAGACCACAGCGAATGGCTGCCGGATGGGATCCACCCCAATGCCGAGGGCAATAAAGCCATTGCAGATTATATTTATGAGTGTATAGAAAAGCAGTAAAAGAGGAAAACAAATGAAACAGGGAATTATATTTGATATGGATGGAACACTCTGGGATTCTGCCGAACAGGTGGCAGCGTCCTGGACACTGGCTTTGCACCAGTGCGGCTATGCGGATGTCGTTGTGACAAAAGAGGATATGTACCGCACCATGGGACGGACCATGGATAAGATCGCTGAGATGCTCTTTCCTTTTACCCAGGGAAAAGAGCGGGAAGACCTGCTTGCGACATGTTGTGCCGTGGAAAATGATTATCTGCGCCAACACGGTGGAAAACTTTATCCGGGCTTGCGTCAGACTATGGAAACTTTGCAGAAAGCAGGCTATCATCTTTATATTGTAAGCAACTGTCAATCCGGTTATATCGAGGCATTTTTGGATTACTTTTCTTTTCATGACCTCTTTGAGGATATCTTGTGCTTTGGCGATAATGGCAAGCCAAAGGGAGAAAATATCCGTTTATTATATGAAAAAAATCATCTGGATACTGCGGTTTATGTGGGAGACATCCAGGGAGACTATGATGCGACCATGCAGGCGGGACTGCCTTTTATCCATGCAGCCTATGGATTTGGACAGATCGATCATCCGGTAGAAAAGATCGACGCATTGACGGATCTGCCGGAAGTTATGAAAAAGATAGGATAGGAGCAAATATGGAATTACAGGACAAATATAAAAAATTACAGGACTATCTGCGGAACTTGGGAAGCGTTGCTGTGGCATTTTCCAGCGGTGTGGATTCGACCTTTTTACTTGCCGCAGCCGTCGATACTTTAGGAAAAGAAAATGTCATGGCAGTGACTGCATTCTCCTGCTCTTTCCCGGAGAGAGAGTTAAAAGAAGCGCAGGCATTTTGTAAGGAGAGAGGCATTCGCCATGTGATCACAGCATCTGAGGAATTAGACATTGACGGCTTCCGCCACAACCCAAAGAACCGCTGTTATCTTTGCAAGCATGAATTGTTTGAAAAGATCCTTGCTATTGCCGGGGAAAACCATCTGGCAGCCGTTGTGGAAGGCTCCAATATGGACGATAACGGAGACTATCGTCCGGGATTGCTTGCCGTGGCAGAACTGGGGATCAAGAGCCCACTTCGGGCAGCAGAACTGGATAAAGAGGATATCCGTGCCTTATCCAAGCAGATGGGTCTGCCGACCTGGGACAAGCAGTCATTTGCCTGCTTATCTTCCCGCTTTGTCTATGGGGAGACCATTAGTGAGGAGCGTCTTGGTATGGTAGATAAGGCGGAGCAGTTACTTCTTGACATGGGCTTTCATCAGGTGCGCGTGCGTATCCACGGAGAGGGGCAGGAGACCATGGCACGTATCGAGGTTCTGCCACAGGAGATCGCACTTCTGGTAGAAGATGCCAAGCGTGAAAAAATCTATTCCTATTTCAAGGAGATCGGATTTGCCTACGTGACACTGGATCTGGGCGGCTACCATATGGGCAGCATGAATGTAGGCATTACAGAAAAAGAGAAGCAGATATAATTGTACAATATGCATAAAAATAAAAAATGTAATTTGTGATACATGTATAAAAGAGAGAAAAATATTTTGGGTATTACGAAGACAAAAAATTTATGCTACACTAAGCGCAATTAATGGTAGTTGCAGTGGGAACACGAGACGAAAGTTTCATGTTCCCATTTTTTTATGCGCTATTATGCACTTATTAGAAAAGAGAAAAAGGAGAATTATTATGCCAAAGAATAAGTTTCAAGATGTAGTATTTACCGCCATTATGGCGACGATCATGGTCTACGGTATGGTTGTTTACAACGTAGCCCTCAATACCGGAGATGTCAGCGGGGCAACCTTTGTTGCTGCTTTACATGAACTGCCGATCATGGTACCGATCGCCTTTATTTTAGAGTTTTTTGTTGTCGGAAAGATTGCCAGAGGTCTGGCATTTTCTGTGATGACACCACAGGATCGCCCACAGTTCATCACCTATGCGATCTCCATCTGCATCTGCTGTATCATGTGTCCGACCATGAGTCTGATCGCAACCTTCCTGTTCAAGGAGCAGAGCTTCGGTACCTGGATCAAGACATGGGCAATGAACTTCCCGATGGCGATCTGCTGGCAGATGTTCTACTGCGGACCATTGGTACGTCTGAGCTTCCGTCTGATCTTCGAGCGCAAGCAGGTTGAGGAAAAAGTAGAAGAAGTTATGGTAGAAGGGAATTAGAAAGAATTTCTAAAAAATTGATGTAAAAATAATACAAAAATCGTAGGAATTATACTTTTATCCATGAAAAAAATCGGTTATGATACAAATGGTTGTATATAGCCGATTTTTTGACTTTAAAATACATTAAGGGATAGATTATGGAAGCATTGGAAAAGACATGGCAGGAAGTCCTGTCTATGGAAAAAGATACTTATACTTTGGTTGATACCAGGGACGAACTGTCCTTTGCCTATGGCAATATACCGGGCAGTATCAATCTCTCGGAGGAAGCCCTTTTAGCAGAGGCTGACCAGTGGAAGGACAAGACGCTGGTTTTGTATTGTAAAAAGGGAGAACACAGTTTAGAGGTAGCAGGACATCTGCGCGAGGCGGGATGGCAGGAGGTCTATAGCCTAAAGGGAGGTTATCTTGGCTGGCTCATGCAGCGGATGCAGACGGAGGATGAGACAAGCCAGCCGGAGATCACGACCTTTGACATCGAGCAGAGTCTGCGTAAAAAGTTTAAAAAGACCATCTGGAGCAAGTTTACCAAGGCAGTCCGTGAGTATGAACTGGTGCAGGAGGGCGATAAGATCGCTGTCTGTATTTCCGGCGGTAAGGATTCCATGCTCATGGCAAAGTTGTTTCAGGAATTGCAGCGCCATCACAAGGTAAACTTTGATCTGGTATTTCTGGTCATGGATCCGGGATATAGCAAGGAAAACCGTGCTATTATCGAGAATAATGCCAAGAAACTGGGCATTCCGATCACGGTCTTTGGGTCAGATATTTTTGATGCGGTCTTTGAGATCGAGAAATCGCCATGTTATCTGTGCGCGCGTATGCGCAGAGGGCATCTCTACCACAAGGCACAGGAACTGGGCTGCAACAAGATCGCTCTGGGACATCATTATGATGATGTGATCGAGACGATCCTGATGGGAATGCTTTACGGGGCACAGATGCAGACCATGATGCCAAAACTTCACAGCACGAATTTTGAGGGTATGCAGTTGATACGTCCGCTTTATCTGGTGCGTGAGGATGACATCAAGAAATGGCGTGACTACAACCATCTGTATTTCCTGCAATGTGCCTGCAAATTTACAGAGACATGTTCTTCCTGTCAGGATAACGGACAGAACAATTCCAAGCGTCTGGAAGTCAAAAATCTGATCCGCGAGATGAAAAAGACCAATCCTTATGTGGAGGGTAATATCTTTAAGAGTGTGGAAAATGTAAACTTGAGCACGGTCATCGCCTACAAAAAAGACGGTGTAAAGCATCATTTTCTGGAAACATATGATGATGCGCCAGTTGTAAAGAGGGAAGATAATGAAAGCGAATAAAAAAGAAGTTGATATGATCCATGGACCGCTTCTTGGCAAGATGATCGCCTTTACGATCCCTGTGATCTTATCGGGTGTGCTGCAGCTCCTATTTAATGCAGCGGATATTATTGTTGTCGGGCGTTTTGCTGGGAATGAGTCACTGGCAGCCGTAGGTTCGACCTCCTCTTTGATCAATCTTTTAGTCAATCTTTTTATGGGGCTGTCTGTCGGTGCCAATGTGACGGTCGCCTTTTACTTTGGCTGTGACCACAGGGAAAAGGTGCGGGATACCATTCATACGAGTATTACACTTAGTCTTGTGTGCGGCGTATTTTTAAGTATCTTTGGTATGCTGACATCCCATCAACTTCTGGTCTGGATGGGATCGCCGGATGATGTTATCGGTCTGGCAACGACCTATCTGCAGATTTATTTCTTAGGTATGCCGGCGCTGCTTACCTACAACTTTGGCGCTGCCATCCTGCGTGCGATCGGCAATACCAGGACGCCACTGTATTTTTTGATGGCATCCGGCATTGTGAATGTGGTATTAAATCTGGTGCTTGTTATTGGATTTTCCATGGACGTTGCAGGCGTTGCAATCGCGACGGTCGTTTCCGAATACATTTCTGCGGCACTGGTGCTTTACTATCTGCATAAGCAGAGCGATGTCATGCATTTTTCTTTCAAATATCTGGGGATCAAGACGGATGTTTTGGGACGAATCATCCGGATCGGACTTCCGGCGGGAATCCAGGGAACGGTATTTTCCCTGTCAAATGTTGTGATCCAGTCTGCCATCAATTCCTTTGGCAGTACGGTCATTGCGGGCAATTCCGCAGCCAGCAACATCGAGGGTTTTGTCTATATGGCAATGAATGCGGTATCGCAGACGGCAGTTACCTTTACCAGTCAGAACTTTGGCGCGGGCGACAAGGGACGTATCAAAAAGGTCATGTTCCTCTGTCTTGGTATCGTGGTTGCCGTAGGGCTTATCACTGGGGAGAGTGCTTATCTTTTCGGCAGACAACTTTTACATATTTATACCGATAGTCAGCCGGTCGTAGAGGCGGGACTGGTGCGTATGTCT
>OHYC01000881.1_pt1 | contig 10620 bp, 10 predicted proteins | sample 1580171 | NCBI WGS metagenome assembly OHYC01 (sample SAMEA3882526, study PRJEB24775) | human gut metagenome | biome: human-associated habitat; feature: intestine environment; material: feces | place: Netherlands | collected 2009/2010
ACGGCTACGGCACTTGTCGCCAGAGTTCCCACCAGACGCTTGTCGGTCGGCACATCTAAGACATAACCGATCACAGACTTTCTGGATGTCCCCAGTAAAACCGGATAGCCCAGTGCCTTGAGGCGGTCCAGATTTGCGATAGTCATAAGGTTCTGTTCCTGGGTCTTGGCAAAGCCTACCCCCGGATCCAAAATAATCCGCTCTTTCTTGATGCCGGCATCCAGTGCCCTTTTTGCATCTTCTTTCATCTGCCCGATAAAAAGATCGGCGTCCATCTCCTCCGTGATCTTATCCCGATTGTGCATGAGGCAATAAGCGACACCGCTGTCTGCTACGATCTTTCCCATGGCAGGATCATACTGTAAACCCCAGATATCATTTAAAAGATCGGCTCCTGCCTGAATTCCCTCTTTTGCCACGGCTGCCTTATAGGTATCTAAGGATACCGGGACGGAAAATTCCTGCTTGATCTTTTCGATCACCGGAAGGATGCGGTCGATCTCCTCCTGGTCTGTGATCTTTTCATGTCCCGGTCTTGTAGACTCTCCACCAACATCAATGATAGCCGCACCATCTTTTATCATCTGCTCAGTATGTTTTAAGGCAGCGTCCAAATGATTATATCTGCCGCCATCCGAAAAGGAATCCGGTGTCACATTTAAGATCCCCATGACATAAGTGTGTCCCTCTTCCAAAAATTCCTGATTTCCTATGATCATAGCAAGCCTCTCTTTCTTATATCATAATCTTCCTTTATCTCAAAATAGGGTCTGTCGATCCTTTCTTCTGCTTTCCATTTGCAGGTATCGCTTGCTAGGCAGGCAAAGCATTCCCTCGAAAAATGATCGGCAAAGGAAAGCAAGTCTTCCAAGGTCTTTTGGCTGCCACGCTTGGCATAACGAATCTTGACATCCTGCCTTTTGCTATGGCATTTCACCGCTGCACATATCCTGTCTGTCTTAGCAGGATCATAGCCAATAGACAACAAAATCTCCTCTGCAAGGATCGCTGACGATTCTGCATGGGAGATTCCATTCTGATACTGCAAGGCACGCCCCAGATCATGAAAGAGGGCTGCAAGCATGATCTCCTCTGCATCGATCGAAAGCCCATTTTCTTTTGCCAACAAAATAGCGATCTGTCCTACCCGAAGAAAATGTTCCATATCATGTCTGCAATAAGTCCTATCTGCTTCGTAGTCCGTGATTGTCTCGCAGCATGCCTTATATTTGGGATGTTCTAAAACCTGTGTCACTGTGTCCATATGCCGTATCCAAACTTTATTTTACTAATTGAAAAAAACGATCCTGTAGTGCCGTATCCTCTGCAAAGATGCCCCTTGTCACATAACTGACTGTCTTGCTGCCCGGCTTTTTGACGCCGCGCATGGTCATACAGGTATGCTCTGCCTCAAGCATGACCATAACGCCCATGGGATGCAGTTGTTCATTGATAGCATCCGCGATCTGTGCCGTCAACTGCTCCTGCAACTGGGGTCTTTTTGCAAAGACCTCAACCGTCCTGGCGATCTTGCTGAGTCCCACGACCTCGCCCTTTGGGATATAGGCTACATGTGCCTTGCCAAAGAATGGCATCAGATGATGCTCGCAGGTGCTGTAAAATACAATATCCTTTTCCAAGACCATCTCATTTCCAGCCACATGAAAACGCTTGGAAAGCGGCTCTGCGGCATCCTGATACATACCGGCAAAGATCTCCTCATACATACGTGCTACACGATCCGGTGTCTCTAAAAGTCCCTCGCGCTCCACGTCTTCGCCCACGCCCTCCAAGATCAGGCGCACGCCCTCTTTTATTTTTTCGTGATCAAACATCTCTTACTCCTTTACAAATGCTTTTACTATCTTCTTAAAGTCTCCCAGATAAGAAAGGGAACCAAAGGCTAAGATCATATCATCCCCCGCCTGCAGTGCCTGATAAAGTGCATCCTCTAAAGAAGGACAGGCAAGCGCCGCATAGGAAAGATTCTCTATGGTCTTTTGCAATTTTTCGGCCGGCAAGGCTCTGGCATTGTCCGGTGTGACCGTATAGATATGCCCTGCTCTTGGCAGAAGCAGTGCCAGCATTTCCTCGTATTCCTTATCCGCAAGTACCCCCATTATATAGGTTATGGATTTATTTGTAAAATCACTTTCCAGCGTTTCCCATAATCTTTTGGCTGCGGGCAGGTTGTGTGCCCCATCCATATAGATCAGCGGTTCCTTACAAAGGCACTCCATCCTTCCCTGCCAGACGGTCTTTTGCATGCCCTCTTTTACCGCCGCATCCGAAATAACAACGCCCAGTTTGCGCAAGGTCCGAATGGTCTCTAAGACCAGGACACTGTTTTGCAGTTGATAGGAGCCCTCCAGGGGTACCTCTATATCCGAAAATTCCTTATAGTCATAACAGAGCGGCTTTCTTTGCTTTATCTTTACCTTGCTCTCATCACAAAAAGTAAGTCCGGTCTTTCCAGCCTTAGCCACATCCTCTAAGACTTTGGCAGCCTTTGGCTCCTGCCAGGTGGAAACAGCCTGTCCCCCTGCTTTCATAATGCCAGCCTTGATGCGGGCAATGCTTTCCAGATCCGGTCCTAAGAACTGCATATGGTCTCTGCCGATTGCGGCAAAAACGCTGCATAGGCTATGGTTCAATACATTGCTTGCATCGGTCGCCCCGCCCATGCCAACTTCCATGATGACATAGTCACAGCCTGCTTCGTAAAAATAAAGATATGCCAGTGCCGTCTCCACTTCAAAAATGGTCGCGCATACACCATGCTGTCTTTCAACTTCCTGCCAGGCATCCTCCATGCGGTGCATATAGGCATTAAAAGTCGCTGCGTCTATGTACGCGCCATCGATGGAAAAACGTTCCTCGTAGCAAAAGACTGCCGGGGACGTATAAAGCCCGACCCGGTAGCCCTGCCGGCATAAAATACTCTGCAGCATAGCACAGGTAGAACCCTTTCCATTGGTTCCTGCCACGTGGATGACCTGTAATTGCTCCTGCGGATCGCCCAGAGCCTGCATAAGCAGGCACATGGCATCCAGCCCTAAGACACTGCCTTTTTTTGCAATTTTATCCATAAAAGCACGGGTCTTATCATCAAACGTCATTATTTCTTGACACCTTTCGTATCGCGATTGCCAATGTGCAGGCGGTTTAAGACCACATCCTTGCCCTTGACTTTGACCGTCTTGCTATCACCTGTATGCAAGAGATAGACAGCCTGCAAGAGATCCTTATCGGCTAAGCGCATGCCCCTGACACCAATCGCGCCCTTCTTTTTCTCCGGTATGGCCGCCGTATCAATGCGCAGGAACATTTCCTTCTCGCTTTGCATGACAATGCTATCCTGGTCTTCTAAGACTCCGACTAAAAGCAGACCATCATCCGGGGCTAACTTGGTGGCAGCCGTCGTTCTCTTTGCCACATCAAACTCGCCGCCATCGACTACCTTTAACATGGATGTCTTGGTCGCAAATACCAGTTTTTTATCTTTTAATGCAGCAACGGACGCGATCAAAAGGCTTTCTTCCTTGCTCGCATCAAAGTTACTTACATTATCCAGCGGCTGTCCCTTATCGCGGAACTTGCCAAACGGCAGGTCTAAGACCTTGATCAGATGCATCTGTCCCTTATCGGTAAAAAGTGCCAGTTTATCCGTATTTTTACAGAAGATGATCTGGCGGCTCTCTGCCTCAGCCGCCTCTTTGTTGCGTTCAAAGGTAGGCATATCCACAACACGGCCGTAGGCAAAACGATCGATCATGACAGCAACATCCACTTCCTCGATCGGCTTTTCTTCTACCACAACTTCTGCCACATTATCAATGACCGTGCGGCGCTCCTTGGCATATTCCTTCTTAAACTCTTTTAATTCCTTCATGATGACCTTTGCCATGGAAGCACGGTTTTCCAGGATATCAGAATATTCCTGAATATTTTTCATGGTCTTTTCATAGTCGTTCATGAGTGCCTGGATCTCCAGACCGATCAGTTTATACAAACGCATTTCCAAGATGGCAGTTGCCTGTCGTTCTGTAAAATGCAGTTTTTCGGCGTCTCTTTTTGACACTTCCGACTTAAAGCGGATGCCTTCGGTAATCCCCTCAACCAGACATGCTTTTGCCATTTTCATATCCTTACTGCCGCGCAGGATCTCAATGATCAGATCAATGACATCGCATGCCTTGATCAAACCTTCCTGAATCTCCTTTTTCTGGCGTTCCTTGGCAAGCAGGGTCGTATATTTTCTGGTAGCCAATTCATACTGGAAGTTGACATGATGGCGGATGATCGGGACAATACCCATGGTCTCCGGTCTGCCGTCTGCAACGGCAAGCATATTCACGCCAAAGGTATCTTCCAATCTTGTCTTTTTGTAGAGCAGATTGCAGAGATTTTCGGCATCGGCTCCCTTTTTCAGATCAATGACGATACGAATGCCTTCTTTGGAGGACTGGTTGGAAATATCAACGATATCTGTCGTCTTTTTCGACTCGACCAGACCATATACGTCATTTAAGAACTTTCCGATGTTGGCACCGATCATGGTATATGGGATCTCCGTGATGATCAGACGTTCCTTGCCGCCCTTGACCTTTTCGATCTCCACCTTGCCACGCACCTTGATCTTACCGACACCGGTCGCATAAATGGCATGCAGATCATCCTTGTTGACCACGATACCGCCGGTCGGAAAATCCGGTCCCTTGATGTATTCCATCATCTGCTGGGTATTGATATCCGGGTCTTTCATATAGGCAATGACACCGTCGATCACTTCCCCAAAATTATGTGGTGGAATACTGGTCGCCATACCAACGGCGATACCTTCCGCACCGTTGATGAGAAGGTTTGGCACCTTGACCGGAAGGACTTCCGGCTCTTTTTCCGTCTCGTCAAAGTTTGGAATAAAATCAACGACATCCTTATCCAGATCCGCCAGATAACACTCCTGGGTCACCTTGTGCAGACGTGCCTCGGTATAACGCATTGCCGCTGCACCGTCACCCTCGATCGAGCCAAAGTTACCATGCCCTTCCACCAAAGGAAGTCCCTTTTTAAAGTCCTGTGACATAACGACCAGGGCGTCATAAATGGAAGAATCACCATGTGGATGATACTTACCCATGGTATCTCCGACGATTCTGGCTGACTTACGGAAAGGCTTATCGTAACGGATCCCCAGTTCGTGCATATCATAAAGCGTACGTCTCTGCACCGGCTTTAATCCATCGCGGACATCCGGTAAGGCTCTTGCAATAATAACGCTCATGGCATAATCGATATAGGATTTCTCCATGATCTCCGAATATTCCATGCGAATCAATTTTTCCTCTACTGCCATCTGTTCTTTCTCTCCTACTTACTATTTCAAACGTCTATACGTCAAGCTGCGCATCTCTCGCGTGTTCGTAGATAAAGGCACGGCGCGGTGGCACATCATTTCCCATCAACATTTCGGTCACATCGGATGCCATACGTCCATCCTCGATCTCTACCTTTTTCAAGATCCTGCGTTCCGGATCCAAAGTCGTCTCCCACAACTGTTCCGCATCCATCTCACCCAGTCCCTTATATCTTTGCAGGGTAAAATTACCCGTATGGGTCTTTCTGTATTTTTCCAAGGCGGCATCATCATAGAGATATTCTTCCTTTCCCTTGGATGGGATTGCCTTATAAAGAGGCGGCATAGCAATATAGACATGTCCCTCATAAATGAGTTCCGGCATAAAGCGATAGAACAAGGTCAAAAGCAAGGTAGAAATGTGGGCACCGTCCACATCGGCATCCGCCATGATGATGATCTTGTCGTAACGCAGTTTGGTAATATCAAAATCGTTGCCGTAGCCCTCGGAAAAACCACAACCGAAAGCATTGATCATAGTCTTGATCTCGGCATTGGCAAGTACCTTATCGATGCTTGCCTTTTCCACGTTCAGGATCTTTCCACGGATCGGCATGATTGCCTGATACATACGGTTTCTCGCCATCTTGGCAGAACCGCCCGCAGAATCTCCCTCTACGATAAAGATCTCGCACTTGGAAGCATCCCTGCTCTCGCAGTTGGCAAGTTTTGGCACGTTCTTCTGTCTTACGGATCTTGGCTGCTTTTTCCGCACAGGAGATCACGGTCTTTAAAGTGTCAAGATTTCGGTCAAAATACAACTGGATCTCGTCCCCGGTCACTTTAGCGGTTGCCTTGGCAGCGTCCTGGTTATCCAGTTTGGTCTTGGTCTGTCCCTCAAAACGCGGTGCCGGGTGCTTGATGGATACAACTGCCGTCATACCGTTTCTGACATCAGCCCCGTTAAAATTGGCATCTTTATCCTTTAAAATGCCAAGTTCCCTTGCGTAATTATTGATGACTGTCGTAAAGACCGTCTTAAATCCGGTAATATGGGTACCCCCCTCTGCATTGTAGATATTGTTACAAAATCCCAGAATATTTTCATGGAATTCGTTGCAATACTGAAAAGCGATCTCCACGCTGATTCCATCAGACTCTCCGCTAAAATAAACGACATCATGGAGTTTTTCTGCATTTTTATTGATGTCCTTGACAAAGCCGATAATGCCGTCCGGTTCGTGATACTCGATATGCTCGACTTCTTCTTTTCTTCTGTCCTCATAAATGATGGTCAGTTTGGGATTCAGATAGGCAGTCTCATGCATACGGCTCTTGATCTCGTCCTCTTTGAAATTGGTCTTTTCAAAAATTTGGGGATCCGGCAGGAAATTGATCTTTGTCCCGGTCTTCTTAGTCTTGCCGATGGTCGGCAGCAGACCATTTTCCAGTGCGATCACCGGATGTCCCTGCTCATATCTGTCGTGATGGATAAAGCCATCGCGGAAGATCTCCACATCCATATAGGTAGACAGGGCATTGACCACGGAAGAACCTACACCGTGTAAGCCACCACTGGTCTTATAGACACTGTCATCAAATTTTCCACCTGCATGTAATGTGGTAAATACCACGCGCGCGGCAGAGGCACCGGTCGCATGTAAACCAACCGGAATACCTCGTCCATTATCTTCTACGGTACAAGAACCATCGGCTTCCAGTGTCACCCGGATCGTATCACAGGCTCCTGCCAAATGCTCATCTACCGAGTTGTCCACGATCTCATACACCAGATGGTTCAGCCCCTTGCGGGATACACTTCCGATATACATACCCGGTCTTTTGCGCACTGCCTCAAGTCCCTCTAATACGGCAATACTGCTCTCGTCGTAAACGTTCTTTTTCGCCATTTCCTAACCTCACTAAAAAATTGCCTAAAGAAATGCGCCGAAGCAATGCTTGGCGCATCCTTTTGCTCTTATTATAACTTTGAATAGCCGAAGCCATTGACCATGGCCTCGATCGGTATGCCTTTCTTGCAATACGGACATTCATGCGGTGCATAGGTCTGATAGCCCGGCAGATCATCCGTGGTAAAGAGTGGAAATACCTCGGTATTGCCAACCTTGGTCATGGTACCAAAGATGGAAGATACACCCACGATATTACCTCCGTAATACTCAATACATTCCAGACTCCTGCGCACGGTCTCGCCCGTCGTCATGGTTGCCAGCAAAAGCAATACATTTTTCCCCTCGATCGCCGGACGTACATTTTCACGGAAAAGCAACTGGTTGATGCTGTTGACTTCCGGAGACACGATATAAACAGTCTAATGTTTGTTGTTATTTGCGAAATGTCCTTTTTCTAATTCCTCTGCCAGATAAGCGCCCAGTACCTCCGTACCATCCATGCAGACAATGGTATCCACTGTCGTCACATGATGCAGCATCTTGTTCTTGATGCTTCTTGCTGCTTCCCTCGCCTCATTGGCACGTACCTTTAATCGCGTCACATCGATATAGAAGTTGATGTGTGATGAACTCGTTGCAAAATGCCCCGGTGTCGCGTTTAACGTAATGGTATTGTCATCCTTTGCATAAAACTTGACCATACGATCCCGAATACTCTTTACTGCCTCTCCCATAATGCATACCTCCTACATTTTACCGGTAGATCCAAATCCACCTTGTCCCCGTTCTGTCTCGTCTAAGTCTGCAACCTCTTCAAATTCTACGGAAAGAAATGGCATGATGACCAGTTGTGCGATCTTTTGTCCCGGCGCTACGACGCGCTCCTCCCCGCTGTCGTTATGTAGTGCCACCTTGACCTCACCACGATAGTCTGCATCGACCACGCCGGTACAGTTGGCAGGACGAAGTCCCTCCTTGGCAGAAAGTCCGCTTCTGGCAAAAACACCGCCAAAATATCCTTCCGGCACTGCCAGTGCGACACCTGTGCCGATCATTTTGGTTTCGTGCGGTGCAAGCCTTGTCTCCTCTGCAATATCTGCAAACAGATCATAGCCCGCTGCCCAAACACTTCCTCTCTCCGGCATTTTTGCGGAAGATGTCAGTTTTTTCCATGCTATTTTCATTCCATCTACTCCTAAAAAAGAATTGCTATTTACAATGTAACACGATTTCGTTTGTTTTTCTAGTGGCAGCTACATCGATCACACGCTGATTGCTGCTACCGCGCCAGTAAAGACTGGTATCTTTCTTTTCTACGACAAATTCTCCGTCCACCAAAACATCCACGTATTCCATGACAGGAAGCGTCTGGATAGTCTCGTAGGTAAAGCCAGTATAAAGCCATATGGTTTTTTCCGGAAAACGATCCTTTACCTCTTTGGCAAGCAGGGTCACATCTTCCCGGTTGCCATAAAAAAGAGGATCTCCACCGCTAAAAGTGATACCGGAAATATAATCATGATCCAGTGCCTCAAATAACTCTGCCTTTGCCTCTGGATCAAACTCCAGACCGCCATTGGGATCCCATGTGACCGGGTTCTGGCAATCCTTGCAGCAATGATCGCAGCCGGCAACCCATAAGACCACACGCAGACCGTCGCCGTTTAGCATATCGTCTTTTGTTATATTATGATAACGCATTTATTCCACCTATACTACATACTCTTTCTTTCTGCTATTTCTGCCATCTTGGCATCATTCAATCTGGTATCTCCCTTGACTCTGGAGTAAGAAAGATATCCATTCATACGCTCGATCTTGGTCAGATTCTTGCTGCCGCAGACCGGACACACATCCATATCCAATTCCTCATGACCACAATCATCACAATAGGAAAGGGAAAGGTTGACGCCCTCGTAAAATCCCATTTCCATAGCACGGCGTACCAAGGTCTTGACTGCCTCTTTGTTGTAGCCGATCGGGTATTTTACATACTGGATCTTGCCACCATTGGAAAGTTCCCAGAAACGATATTCCAGATCCTGCTTCTGGATCGGTGTGATATCTTCTGTGACATGACAATGAAAACTGTTGCTGACATATTCACGGTCAGATACATTTTCAACGATACCGTATTTCTTGCGGAACTGCTTTACCTGTAAACCGCAGAGGTTTTCTGCCGGTGTACCGTAGATCGCATAAAGATTGCCGTCTTCTTTTTTAAACTCATTGATCTTGTCATTGATGTGCTCCAAGACCTCTACCGCAAACTGTCCGTCCTCTACCAGGGACTTGCCATTGTAGAGTTCCTGCAATTCGTTGAATGCAGTAATGCCGAAAGAAGCTGTAGCGGTCTTTAAGATTGGTTTGATCTTATCATGAATCCCTAAATGTCCACCTAAGAATCCCCCTTCACAATATGCCAACGGATTCGTAGAGGCTTTCATTTCTCCTAAATATTCATAAGTCCTGATATGTAATTCACGGATCAGGTTCAAATAATAATCTAATACTTCATGGAAATCTTTACCTTCCTGTTTTGATTTTGCATAGATCATTGGCAAATGAAGGCTGACTGCGCCGATATTGAAACGTCCTACAAATACAGGCTTGTCATTCTCATCTGCCGGATACATGCCGCCTCTCTCATACCATGGGCTTAAGAATGCACGACATCCCATAGGGCTGATCACCTTTCCATACTGCTTGTACATACTGGAAATATATCCTTTTCCTGACATAGACAGCCAGTCCGGATACATAGTCTTGGCAGAACAGTCAACCCCTGCCTCAAATACATCCTCACTGATCTTGCCTTTTCCATGGATATTTTCATCATAAAGGAATACGATTTTCGGGAAGAGTACCGGTTTCTTGCGTCCTGCCTTACCCTGTCCGCCTTTATGCACTTCAAGAAGAGAAATACTTGCCATCTTCTCGAACTGCTTTATTCCAAGTCCAAGAGTTACAGTTACAAATGGATAATCCCCTCTGGAAGATCCGACTGTATTCAGCTTATACTCAATCCCCTGCCATCCCTGGTCAAAATCTCTGCGGACTTTGTCAAGCGCATACTCGATCGCACGTTCTTCACGTCCTGTCCAGCTCTCGTCAGAGTATTTCATAAATTCCTGAATATATTTATCGTAACTCTTCTGTGCATAAGGTGCAAGAATCTTGTCTACTTCCGGTACTGTGAATCCGCCATACTGCTGTGCAGCAGTGCTCAGGATAATATCACCCATAACATCAAACGCAGTATCCAGTGTCTTAGGCTCATTGTACCATACATTTCCCATCTCAAATCCGCCGCTGAGTACAGATGCCACATCAAAGAGACAGCAGTTCATG
>OHYC01000884.1_pt1 | contig 10590 bp, 5 predicted proteins | sample 1580171 | NCBI WGS metagenome assembly OHYC01 (sample SAMEA3882526, study PRJEB24775) | human gut metagenome | biome: human-associated habitat; feature: intestine environment; material: feces | place: Netherlands | collected 2009/2010
TCGGCGGATGCCCGGTTGGCACCGAGACCGGTCGCCCCAATGCGCAGAACCGCGTTGCTGACGACCGCATGACCGATGGGGCACTCGAAGCGTTTACAGACGGGCTTGCACGCGTCTGCGATCGGGCCGAGGCCGTGGGCGGGCAAATTTTGATCGAGCCCGGTTGGAACGAGACGGTTAATACTCCGGATCGCTGCCGTGAGGTGCTGGAGCGCGTCTCGAGCCCGTCGCTCGGCGTGATCTACGACCCGGTATCGCTGCTGCACCCCAGTGTCGTTGACGAAGCGCAGGAAATCACCGCGCGCATGCTCTACTTATGCGGCAGTAAGATCCGCGTGCTGCACGCCAAGGATTTTGAGATCGTTGATAACGAGGACGGAGCCGGATGGTGCGACGGTACGGGTTCACGTCTGGTGTGTCATGGCGTGGGCGAGACGGGCCGCTATGACTTTGAGCCCGTAGTGGCCTGGGCGGCTGCCGCCTGCCCTGGGATTCCCTGCGTGGTCGAGAACAGTGTGCCGGCGACGGCGGCTGACTGCCTGGCGACACTCGAGCACATGTCCGCTCGCTGCGGGGCTTCGCATCGCGAGTTATAGCATTGGCTTTTGCTGTGTCGGCAGATTGAGATTACCTGTATGGGGGCGGCGGTGAAGGGTCTTTATCGTCGCCCCCATTGGATTGCATTAAAAAGGGGAGTTGCGTGGCTATCCACATTGTCGAAGAGGCGAATCGTTGCCTAGGTTGTAAAAGGGCGTTCTGTCAGATTAAGGGCTGCCCGGTTCAGACGCCTATTCCGCAGGTCATCGACCTGTTCAAACAGCGTCGTCTAGAAGAGGCGGGCGAGCTACTGTTCCAGAACAATCCCATGAGCGCGGTCTGCTCCGTGGTGTGCAACCATTCGGGCCAGTGCGAGGGTGCTTGCATCCAGGGCCGCAAGGGCACACCCGTGCATTTCTCGAGCATCGAGAACTATATCTCCACGGCATATTTGGATCGTAAGGAGTGGAAGCCCGCACCGTCGTGCGGTAAACAGATTGCCGTGGTCGGTTCCGGTCCCGCTGGTATTACCGTGGCTATCAAGATGGCCCAGCTGGGCTGTGCCGTCACGGTATTTGAGCAGCGCCCCGAGATCGGCGGTGTGCTGGAGTACGGTATCCCCGAGTTCCGCCTGCCCCGTGCGCTCGTGCAAAAGTACCGTCACGTGATGTGCTCGCTCGGCGTGCGCGTGCGCCCTTCGACCACCATCGGCGGCGCGTTGCACATCGATGACCTGCTGCGCGACGGCTACGATGCGGTCTTTGTTGGTACCGGTACCTGGCGAGCTCGAAAGTTGGGTATTCCCGGCGAGTCGCGCGGCAACGTGCTGTTTGGCATCGATTACCTGGTCGATCCTGCGAGCGTGGCAATCGGGCAGAACGTGGCGGTCATCGGTGCCGGCAATGTTGCCATGGATGTTGCCCGCACAGCCCTGCGCTCGGGCGCTCGCAAGGTCACCGTGTATGCCCGCTCGCGCCATATCTCGGCCATCGATGATGAGGTGGAGCTGACCGAGCTCGATGGTGCCGAGATTGTGTGCGGCAAGGCGATCTGTGCCATCGACGATAACGGTCCGGTCTTCGAGACGGCTATCTTCGACGAGGAGAATAACGTGGTGGGGTACGAGGAAGAGCTCGACCATGCGTCTGCCGACACAGTTGTGATTGCGGCTTCGCAGGTGCCCAAAGACAAGCTTGTGCTTACGACGGGTGGTCTGGAGACCGACCATCGCGGCCTGCTTTCGGTCGACGAGAACGGCATGACCACCGTGCCCGGCGTCTTTGCCGCCGGCGACGTGGTTAACGGCCCGCTGACGGTTGTTCACGCCGTAGCTGGCGCCAAGCTCGCCGTCGAAGGCATGACTACCTATCTGGGCCTCTAACTCCATCCCACCCATCAGTTGCGGTGAAATACGGACTGTTTTGGCTGCCAAAAGCCTCATCTACTCCGTATTCCACCGCAACTTTTTGTGGGGTGGGCTAGAGACGCTGCATGCGGTACCCGACACCCATGTGCGTCTGAATCATCTTGGGGTGAGAGGGGTCTGCCTCGATCTTCTTGCGCAGGGTGCGCATGAACACGCGCAGGCTCGCCAGATCGCTGTCCCAGCTCGTGCCCCATATCTCGCGGGTGATGAAGGTGTGGGTGAGCACCTTGTCGACGTTTTTCGCCAGAAGGACGAGCAATTTGTACTCGGTTGGGGTGAGCGAGAGCTCGCGTCCGTCTTTCGTCGCGTATCCTGCGGCGTAGTCGATATGCAGCGGACCGTTGTCGAACGTGCTCGCTTCTGTCGACTCGCTCGACGCCATCGAGGAGCGCCTCAAATTCGCACGGACGCGCGCGAGCAACTCATCCACAGAAAAGGGCTTGGTGAGGTAGTCGTCTGCCCCCGCGTCAAGTGCTGCAATCTTGTCGGAATCTTCGGTGCGCGCCGAAATGACGATAATGGGGACTGCCGACCAGCTTCGGATCTTCGTGATGACCTCGATACCGTCAATGTCGGGAAGGCCGAGGTCGAGCATGATGAGGCTGGGGCCGTGCGACACCGCATCCATGATGGCGGCTTGGCCGTTGCAAACCTTGCTCACGACATAGCCGTGGAGGTCAAGCGCGGTCGAAACGAGGTTTTGAACGGTCGGGTCATCTTCGACCAGGAGGATGCGTGGCTTAGCGGCATTATTCATGAATCTCAATCTCCTCGGCGGGCAGGGTAAAACGGAAGACAGCCCCATGGGGGTGGTTGTCGCGAACTTCGATGACGCCGCCATGCGCCTCCACGATGGAGCGGCAGAGCGACAGGCCAAGGCCGATGCTTCGACGCGAATCCACGGGCCGCGTATTGCTTGAGGTGAAGAAGCGCTCAAAGATATGAGGCTTGTCGCAGTCTGCCACACCCGGCCCATCGTCTGCGACGTCCACCACGACGAACGCGCCCTCGCGACGTGCACTGATGGTGACAGTCGAGTCCTCGGGCGTGTATTTGAAGGCGTTCATGATGAGATTCGTAAGCACCTGCATGATGAGATGGACGTCGATGCGTACCAGCAGGATGTCGTCAGTGTGCTCGATGGTGACGGCACGTCCATGCGATGCTTGGGCGACATGGCTGAGGGCGGCCTCGATGACCTCGTCGATGAGCTCGGATGTCAAGTTGAGGCGAATGGTGCCGTCCTCGACGCGTGTGATGGCGAGGAGGTTCTCCACGGTATCGATAAGCCAGAGGGAGTCGTCGTAGATGGCATCGGCAAGATCGCAGCGTTGTTCGAGGCTGAGCTTCTCGTCGCTCTTCCGAAGGATTGCCGCAGATCCGGATATAGCCGTGAGGGGTGTCCTCAAATCGTGGCCGATGGAGCGCAAAAGGTTGGCGCGCAGCTGCTCGTTTTTCGCCAAGACCGCAGCCTCTTCGCGCTCTTGCGCCGCCCGGTCGCTTTCGAGCGCCAAGGCGCATTCACCTACGATAGATAGGACGATCGAATGCTCGAAGGCTTCGATCTCGCGCCCCTCCAGGGCGATGCCGATGACACCGAATACCTTGTCGCCGGTGCGAACCGCGAGGTAGAGACAGCGCGCCTCAGGCAGGGTCCGCGTGCTTGCGCCCGCGCGCTTGTTGTTGGTGTAGGTCCAGGTTGCAACGGCGCGCTCGTAGTCGGTGAGCAGCGACGCGGATCGGTTTTCGGTGCCAGCGGACTCATAGAGCGCCTTGCCGAGCGTGCCGTGTTCGGCGGTGTAGAAGACCACGTCGAGTTTTAGCAGTTTGATGAGTTGGTTCATGGCGACGCGGGCGCACTCCTCCGCGCTATGGGCTTGCTGCAAGAGCTGGTTCGTTTCGAGGAGTACGCGCGTTTTGAATGCGTTCTCGGCGGAGGTACGGGCGTTGTCGGCGATGCGTGCAGTTAACTCGCCGGCGACCATAGCGGTAGCGAACATGATGCCGAACGTGACCAGATAGCTTCGGTCGTAGCTGGCGAGCGAAAACAGAGGCGTGACGAAGCAGAAGTTGTAAAGCACTACAGAGAGCACGCTCGATACGATCGTGCAGATACGCCCCGTCGTGGTGACGGCGGTCAGCAGGGCCGTGAGGATATAGAGGGATATGATGCTGGAATCGGCAAATCCCAGATGGCGGAAAGCCGTGCCGATCGCCGTGGCGACAAGAGAGAGGGCCAGCGTGCGAAGCACGTTTCGGCTGCTGGGCGGCTGCAGGGCGAGTGCACGGCGGCGTCCTTTGGGCCGGGAGGGCGGAGTCGACTGGTCTGGAATGATGTAAATGTCGAGGTTCGGGGCGAATGTTATGAGCTGTTCTACGAGAGATTTGCGGCCAAAGAGGGCCTGACGGACGCTGCTGCGCTCGCCCGTGCGCCCCATGACGATCTTCGAAATACCCGACAGGCGCGCGAACTCGGAGATCTGAAACGCGATGTCGTCGCCATAGACGGTTTCCATATGTGCTCCGAGCTGCTCGGCTAGGGCGATATTGGCTGCAAGCTTGGTGCACTCATTATCGCTCATGGCTTGCGTGTGCGGGCTCTCTACGAACAGGGCGACGAGCTCGCTGCGAAACGCTTTCGCCATGCGCGCTGCGGCACGGACGATGCGGGGATTGGTCGGCGCCGGGGAGACGCAGACTAAGATACGCTCCCTGGTGTAGTAGTCACGGTTTCCCAGCACGCGTGCGGCGTCTGTGAGGTGGCCGGTGCGATCGGCGCAGCGGCGCAGCGCGATTTCTCGGAGTGCGGTGAGGTTCTCGACGGTAAAAAAATGTTGTTGCGCTCGGTCGGCTTGTGCGGGACGGTAGACGAGACCGGCGCGAAGGCGCTCAAGTAGGTCTTCGGGCTCTATGTCGACGAGCTCGACCTGGTCGGCATCATCGAAGATACGGTCGGGGATTCGTTCGCTCACGACAACGCCGGTGATGGATGCAACCATGTCGTTTAGGCTCTCGATATGCTGAACGTTCACGGTCGTATAGACGTCGATGCCCGCATGTAGAAGTTCCTCGACGTCTCGATAGCGTTTGTCGTGGCGAGACCCCGGCGCATTCGTATGGGCGAGCTCGTCGACAAGGATGAGCTGAGGGGCGCGTTCGATAGCCGCATCTAGGTCGAACTCGCTGAGCGCAATGCCATTGTGCTCGATGAGTTTACAGGGCACGTTCTCAAGCCCTTGTGCAAGATGGGCGGTTGCCGGACGTTCGTGCGGCTCGATGTATCCCGCGACGACGTCGACACCTCGCCGCTTGGCGGCGTGGGCGGCTTGAAGCATCGCATAGGTTTTGCCTACGCCGGCAGCGTAGCCAAAGAAAATCTTGAGGTGTCCCCGGCTGGTTCGAGCGTCATCGGCGACCCCGTCTTTCTCAATTGCCTTGAGGATGAGGTCTGGATTGACGCGAGTGTCCGATGCGTCGCGCTGCATAGCGTAGCCTTTCTGAAGCGTTGTCCATGCGTGCATACGCGGTGAGGACGCCACTGTATGCTCGCGAGGTCGAGTATAGGCGCACTGCAGCCGCAATAGTGCTTTCTACCTGCATCTTTACGGCATCTTAAGGACGTGGGCCCCGGCCCTCACGCCTCTTTAATCCCTAGAAGCGTTTACTGTCCCCAGACGCTTGCGAGAGCAGGCGTCCGAGACATCGGACCGCGCGTGAAAGGGGCGGTAAATGGACATCCTCAGTCCCATCATCGGAGTCGTCTGCATTGGACTCTTTATCTATTACATCTACATTCTGATGAGGAGTGATTCGTAAACTATGGATGCTGCGATTCAGTACATCTTGTACTTTGCCGTGCTCGTCGTCTTGGCCGTTCCGCTCGGTCGGTTCATGGCCCATATCATGGATGGTGAGCATACGTTCCTGTCGCCTGTGTTTGCTCCTGTGGAGCGTGGCGTCTATCGTCTGCTTCGCATCGACGCGGCAGAGCAGATGGGGTGTAGGCGCTATCTGGCGAGCGTGCTGGTCTTTTCGGGGATCGGCCTCGTGGCTCTTGTGGCACTCCAGGTGCTTCAGTCTTTCTTGCCAGGCAATCCCCAGCACCTGCCGGGTGTGTCATGGGACCTGTCGTTCAATACGGCTGCTTCCTTCATAACCAACACCAACTGGCAATCCTATTCCGGTGAGACCACCCTGTCCTACTTTGTGCAGTTCATGGGCCTCACCGTGCAAAACTTCTTGTCCGCCGGCACCGGTATTGCGGTCATGTTCGCGCTCATCCGCGGTTTCCGTCAGGTCAAGGAGCAGGGTCTGGGTTCCTTCTGGGTCGACCTCACCCGCACCGTCCTGTATGTGCTCATCCCGCTGAACCTCGTGTTCGGCATCTGCCTGGCTGCCGGTGGCGTTATCTCCAATTTTCAGCCGGCTCAGAAGGCTGAGCTCGTAGAGCCCGTTGCTGTCCAGCCTAATGCAGACGGCGGTTGGAGCGTCATCGACGGCGCCCAGATCGAGGGCGACACGGTCAAGGTCGACGGCAAGGTCGTCGAGGGCGCCCGCGTGGTCACCGAGCAGTTTTTGCCCCAGGGTCCTGCGGCCAGCCAGGTTGCCATCAAACAATCCGGCACCAACGGCGGCGGCTTCTTTGGCGCGAACTCTGCGCATCCGTATGAGAACCCCAATGCCTTCACCAACATCATCGAGATGACCAGCTTGCTGCTGATTCCGGTCGCCTGCTGCTTCACCTTCGGCATCGGTGTCAAGAATGCCAGGCAGGGCAAGGCCATCTTCGCGGCGATGTTTATCCTGCTCGTGGTCTTTACCGGCATCATCGCCGTTAACGAGCATATGGGTACGCCGCAGCTGGCAGATGGCGGCGCGGTCAACATCGAGATGACCGATGGCCAGGCGGGCGGCAACATGGAGGGCAAGGAGAGCCGCTTTGGCATCGCCTCCTCTTCTACCTGGTCCGCTTTCACGACGGCTGCTTCCAACGGCTCGGTCAACTCCATGCACGACTCCTACACCCCGCTCGGCGGGTTTGTCCAGATGCTCCAGATAGCGCTGGGCGAGGTGGTGTTCGGCGGCGTGGGCTGCGGCCTGTACGGCATGATCGGCTTCGCCATCCTCACGGTATTTATCGCCGGCCTTATGGTCGGCCGCACGCCCGAGTTCCTGGGCAAGAAGATCGAGCCGACCGAGATGCGCTGGGCGGTGGTTCTGTGTCTCGCCACCCCGTTCGCCATTCTGGTGAGCTCCACTATCGCCTGCATGGTGCCCGGTCTTGTCGACCAACTCAACAACGGCGGGGCGCATGGCTTCTCCGAGGTCCTGTACACCCTTACTTCGGCTGGCGGCAACAACGGCTCCTCATTCGCCGGCATGAACTGCAACATCCCGTGGATCAACGTGCTGCTGGGTATCGAGATGCTGTTCGCGCGGTTCCTGCCGATTGCGGGCACGCTCGCCATCGCGGGCTCGCTGGCCGGGAAGGGCAAGGTCGCCGAGGGCGCCGGCACGCTTTCCACCACCAATGCCATGTTCGTGTTCCTGCTGGTATTCGTCGTTCTGCTGATTGGCGCCCTGAGCTTCTTCCCGGCGTTGGCGCTTGGTCCCGTTGCCGAATTCTTCCAGATGGTTGCGTAAAGGAGTCGCAGATTTATGGCTATGCAAAAAGACATGATGAGCCGCGCGGTGCGCGATTCATTTGCCAAGCTTGACCCCCGTGTCCAGGTCCAAAACCCGGTCATGTTCCTGGTGTGGCTGTCGGCCGCCATGACCTCCGTCCTGGCCGTCGCTTCCATTTTCGGTGTGCAGGACGCCGACGTCCCCACGTACTATGTGATCGCCATTGCCGTCATTCTCTGGCTGACCGACCTCTTTTCAAATTTTGCCGAGGCACTTGCCGAGGGCCGCGGTAAGGCGCAGGCAGACTCCCTGCGCGCGGCGAAAAAGGACGTCGAGGCCCATCGCATCGAGTCCGTCGAGGATAAGGACCGCTTCACGGTCGTTCCCGGTACCGAGCTCTCACGCGGGGATCTGGTGGTCGTGCGCGCCGGCGAGCAGATTCCGGGAGACGGCGATGTCATCGAGGGTGCTGCCTCGGTCGATGAGTCGGCCATCACCGGCGAGTCTGCACCCGTGGTTCGCGAGGCTGGCGGCGACCGTTCTGCCGTCACTGGCGGCACCACCGTGCTTTCCGATTGGATTGTGGTGAAAATTACCAGCGAGCCTGGCCAGAGCTTCCTGGATAAGATGATCGCCATGGTCGAGGGCGCCGCCCGCAAGAAGACCCCCAACGAGGTCGCGCTCGAGATCTTTCTGGTTGCTCTGTCCGTCATTTTCATCCTCGTGACGATCGCACTGTACTGCTACTCGAGTTTCTCTGCAGGGCTCAACGGTATGGCGAACCCCACCGCTGTGACCACGCTCGTTGCCTTGCTCGTCTGTCTGGCGCCCACCACCATTGGTGCGCTGTTGTCCGCCATTGGCATCGCCGGCATGAGCCGACTGAACGAGGCCAACGTGCTGGCCATGTCCGGCCGCGCCATCGAGGCCGCCGGCGACGTCGACATCCTCATGCTCGATAAGACCGGTACCATCACCTTGGGCAACCGCCAGGCCGCTGAGTTCATTCCGGTCGACGGCGTCGATCCCGCGGAGCTGGCCGATGCCGCCCAGCTTTCCTCGCTGGCCGACGAGACCCCCGAAGGCCGTTCCATCGTCGTGCTCGCCAAGGAGCAGTTCGGTCTGCGCGGCCGCACACTCGAGGATAAGGGTATGGAGTTCATCCCCTTCACCGCGGCGACCCGCATGTCCGGTGTGAACTACGAGGGCAATGAGATCCGCAAGGGCGCTGCCGATTCCGTGCGCACCTATGTGGAGGCAGCCGGCGGCGTGTTCTCCCAGGAGTGCGACGAGGCCGTCGAACGCATCGCCAAGGCCGGCGGCACCCCGCTGGTCGTGACCAAGAACTGCCGCGTGCTGGGCGTTGTGTACCTCAAGGACATCATCAAGTCCGGCGTTAAGGAGAAGTTCGCCGACCTGCGCAAGATGGGCATCAAGACCATCATGGTGACGGGCGACAACCCGCTCACCGCCGCGGCAATCGCCGCCGAGGCCGGCGTTGACGACTTCCTGGCCGAGGCCACCCCTGAAGGCAAGCTCGAGAAGATCCGCGAGTTCCAGCGTGAGGGGCACCTGGTCGCCATGACCGGCGACGGCACCAACGACGCGCCCGCTCTGGCCCAGGCCGACGTCGCCGTGGCCATGAACACGGGCACCCAGGCTGCCAAGGAGGCCGGCAACATGGTCGACCTCGACTCCAGCCCCACCAAGCTCATCGAGGTCGTGCGTATCGGCAAGCAGCTGCTCATGACCCGCGGTTCGCTCACGACCTTCTCGGTGGCCAACGACATGGCGAAGTACTTCGCTATCATCCCGGCCCTGTTCTCGCCGATCTACCCCGGGTTGGACGCCCTCAACATCCTCGGTCTGGCAAGCCCGCTGTCCGCGGTTCTTTCGGCCATCATCTATAACGCGCTCGTTATCGTCGCGCTGATCCCGGCCGCGCTGAAGGGCGTTAAGTATCGCGAGGTCCCGTCCGGACAGCTGCTGACCCACAACCTGCTCGTGTGGGGTCTGGGCGGCATCGTTGCCCCGTTCGTATTCATCAAGCTCATCGACATGCTGCTCGCGTTCTGCGGCATTATGTAAGTGGAGGTTTGTATGTTCAAAGGTGTTGCATCGCGCGCACTGGGCGTGTTCGCGCTGTTTACCGTTGTCTGCGGCCTGGGCTATACGCTTGTCGTGACCGGCATTGCCCAGGTTGCGTTCCCGTATCAGGCGAACGGTTCGCTCATTACGGTCGACGGCAAGGTTGTGGGTTCCGAGCTCATCGGCCAGAACTTCGAGGATGAGGACCACATGTGGGGCCGCATCCAGAACGTGTCAATTTTCGAAGGCGAAGATGGCGAGCTCATGGCGTATGGTGCCCCATCCAACCTGTCCCCGGCGAGTGAGGAGTATCGGCAGCTTGTGGATGCGCGCGTGAAGAAGATCCGCGCCGCCAACCCCGATGCCGATATGGATGCTGTGCCCGTCGACCTGGTGACGTGTTCCGGCTCAGGGCTCGACCCCGAGATCTCTCCCGATGCCGCCGAGTACCAGGTCCCGCGCCTTGCCAAGGCCACGGGCAAAAGTGAGGACGAGGTGTGCGACATCATTGCCGCGTGCACCAAGGGCCGTTTCCTCGGCGTGTTCGGCGAGCCCACGGTCAACGTGCTCAAGGTGAACCTTATGCTGGACGGCGCGCTGTAGGTGAGGGAGTGGCGGATGAGGGCATGACTGACTATCTGAGCCCTCAAGTCCACCCCGCCCATCAGTTGCGGTGAAATACGGACTGTTTTGCCTGTCAAAAGCCTCACCTACTCCGTATTCCACCGCAACTTTTTGGGGGTTGAGCAGAGACTGGGGGAGCGCGTGCGGTCGGATGCTGCACGGTTGCTGGTACGATAGGTACGTCAGCAACTGCCGCCGAGCGGCTTAAACGAAAGGAAGCCCGTATGGAGTCATCCGCCTACCCGATGCTCTTTAGCCCGATCAAGGTCGGTACGACCGAGGTCAAGAAC
>OHYC01000889.1_pt1 | contig 10543 bp, 1 predicted proteins | sample 1580171 | NCBI WGS metagenome assembly OHYC01 (sample SAMEA3882526, study PRJEB24775) | human gut metagenome | biome: human-associated habitat; feature: intestine environment; material: feces | place: Netherlands | collected 2009/2010
CGTCCACGAAATTCGTTAATTCGTGTAATTCGTTGTTACGCCGTCTGAGGCCAAAACATATTTCGTTGTAAACGAAGCCAAATATATTTCTTTGTTTTACTGGCGCCCCATTCGCCGCCCCACGAAATTCGTCAATTCGTTTAATTCGTTGTTACGCCGTCTGAGGCCCCCAAAAAACTCTTCGTTGTAATCCCCCCAAAAACAAAAGCGCCGGAGCATTCTCCGGCGCTTTTGTCATTATAGCTTTTGTCATTATACATAAATCAGAGCACATTATATACCCATAAATCAGAGCGACACCTTCCCGACACTCTCACCCTCATCTGTGCGTGCCTCCACCACATAAACGCCAGTGGGGAGTTTCAGAGAGAGGCGTGAGACATACGGCGTGAGTTTGTACACCGTGCGCCCGTCGGCAGCGATGATATGCACATACGTCAGGACGTGGGCGGCGGAAGAAGTGACCGTCACGCAGCCGTTGTCGGCCTGTATGAGCGGTTGCGTGAAGTTCTGTTCATCCTCCAGGGCAGGACGCTCTGAAGAGAGGATGAAATAGCGGCCCGTCGTCACTCCCGGCACCTCCACCTTCACGCAGTCGGCATTGCCATTGCCGCGCAGCGGTGTCACGGCCCCCGTCTGACTGTCGAGCAGTGAGAGTGTCTCGCCAAACGAGCGCATGCCCGAGAACGTGAGCTGCACAGGTTCTTCGCTGTTGCTCAACACACCCAAGGGGACGCGCCAGAGCGAGCGGCGTCGGTTGATGGTGCTCGTGCGATTGCCGGCCAAAGTATATACCATTGGGATTTCCTGCAACGAGTTGTCGAGCAAGAGTTGCATATCCTCCGCAGCCTCGTAGCCGTTGACCGCTGTGGTGTCTTTCACCACCAGTGCCTCACTCGCCTGCCCGCTTCGCGAAGCGTGGATGCGGAGCATAGGAGCCTCAGCACGTCCGATGGCTGGAGCACGCAGCAGCGTTCCGCTGGTGTGGAGCGATGTCTGCATGTCGGTGGTGAACTTCAAGGTGATGGTGTTCGTGCCCTCTTTGCCTTCCACGAAGAAGCCCTGTCCCGATGGCAGACTCGCGAGCGCGGCCTCCGTCGTGCCGTTCACGGAAATCCATTCTCCGGCATTGGGCTGGCGCATCGCCCCTTCCTGTCCGCCGGCCGTCAGCACCCAATATTTCGCCCCATTGAGCTGGGTCTCATTTTCTTTGAAGAACTCGTTGAGGTCGAGGGCGCAGGCAAACGGGTTGCCAACGAGGAAGAACCTGTTGTTGGCATTCTCGTTTGTGAGCGTCACGGTCAGGTCGGTGCCAGACTTCAACTGGTCGGTCGCCAACTTATGATGATACGTGCGGTCCACAGGATAAGTCTTCCTGTCCGTCTCGTTCAATTCCGTGTAATAGCCATAGGCCGTGTCTTCCTTCGGCAAACGGAAGAGCGACTTCGTGTACTTCTGCGCCCCGATACCAACGCCATTGACTTTGACAGAGAAGCCACCCTGCGAATAAGGCTCCTGCACGTCGTTGTAAACAGCGCTCCAGTTGGCGGCCTGGTAGATATTCTCCGTTGCCGTGTTCACATTGGCTTCCTGCGGATTGTTGGCCGAATAAGGCTCGAGGTAGTAAAGCTTAGGGTTGGCCTTGTCCCAGCTGCGCTGATAAACGGCTGGCGCGAAGCGGTGGTAGTGGGCTGTGTTGTACGTCACGTCCTTGAAATAAGGCGTGGCCTGGCAAGCATCGTTGTTAGGCGCATACCATTCTCCCGCGTAGCTTTGGCGCAGCGGCGAACCGAGGGTGTACCATCGGTCGGGAGTCAGCGCATATTCCACCCACGCTTTCTCATAGCTGAGGCGTTCGGCATGCAGCAATTCGCCACCGCTCTGCACCACGAGGTCCTTACTTTGATAGGGCGTGTAAATGCCGCAAAGGTTGACGCCCTTATCGGCTTCCGGTGCTGCCAGAAGCGCATATTCGATGTCGGGCGTTGCCGTGCGCTTGCCTTCATTACCGACGAAGTTGAGGAACTGGTCGTCGGCGCCAGGATCGTTGGTCTCATAGAGCTGCGGTCCTGCCTTTTTGGGCGTCACGATGACACTGGTGTGAAGCATCGGCACATAGCCATGCGCCGTACCGTTGTCGGCATTGGCGGCATAGCCCGGCTCCGTATCAGCGTTGAAATGCAGGTCCTCGAGGTCGGCGCGTTGCCAGTTGGCATCGTTCGTCCAGTCGGTGTTTCCGGCTGCTCCCGTCCATTTTTGGTATTTCGGGACGATGATGAGGTCAACGAGCACATTGCCGTCACACACCGTTGACTGCGTGGCATTGCCTGCATTAAAGAGCTCCCGATAGTTGAAGCGGAGCGTATAGACATATCCCTCGCGCGGCTGGAAATCGCTGTTGAAGACGATGTCGGCATGGGCATTTCCGCGGTCTGCCGTGTCGGCCACGAGCGTTTTGAGCTGGCCCACGATGCGGAAGTTCTGCACACTGAGGCCAGCGCGTTCTTCAGCAGCCTTCGTTTCATACGCCTTCATATTGGGGTCGTTGGTGCCCGCGAGGAAGACGTCTGGACTGACGCTGGTCAGACCGATGGCGTCCTTCGTCACCGTCTGGATGCCGCGCAAAGGCACGCGCAAGACATTGGCGGCACTGCCGTCGGCCCTGGCCCTCACCTCTTCCACGGCGGCCAAACTGCTGCGCACTGGCACGTTGGTGAGTTTATCGGGATATTTATATTTGTCGCCATGCAGACCATCGAAGAGCTGCGGTGCCTGTCCGCTCACTTTGATGCCCACCTGTTGTGGGTCGTAGCAATATTGCGTGCCGTTGCCGTCTTCATGGTCGATGGGCACCACCGTTACCTTCAGAATTGTGCCCTGCTTTGTGGCGGCAGGCACATAGATGTTACACGTGTTGTTGAGCAACACGAGCGACGCCACCTTGTCGGCAGTGTTAAGCGTGAACTGATGGAGCACGTCGATGACGCTCTGCTCGAGGGTATATCCCTCGTCGTTCTTCGGTGCAGCGCCCACCACGGTGGTGGCTTTGGGATAGAAATGGCGGAAAGCCAAGAGCGCCTCGCGGAGCGAAATCTCGTTGGAGAGGCGGCTTTCGTTCTTTCCCAAGACGCGCCAGGTGGCGTTGTCGACATTGATGCACACGTCGGTGAATGCGCCGCCCACATAATCGCGCCACCAGTCATACTGCACAATGCGCTCGCCGATATTGCCTTCAGCATCCTCTCCCACCTGCTTGACGCTGAGCGAGACGCTCTTGCCAGCACAGGTCTGGGTTTCGTGTTCAACGGCGGCCTCGTCGTCGGCATCCGTCACCACGCGGATGGGCGACAGCGTGCGGAACTTGCAGCGGACACTGCATCGCGTGTTGATCTCAAACGAATGGAAGGCATTGGCCAGCGTTACGGGGTCATCGGAGAAGCGCGGCACGAAGAGGAAGTAATAGTCGTGGTTGGGCTTGATTCTCGGCTCCTTCACCTTGTCGCTGATGACGAAGTGGCGCACACCAGCACTGGTGACTTCGCGAGATGCCATGCCGACAGTGGCCGCCACAGCGTCTCTGTACGTGAAGCGCGGGAGGTCTTCGAATTTGGTTTTAAACTCCACAGAGCGGAAGATGCCTTCTCCAGATACCTGGCTGTTGGGGTCACCCAAGAGGGCCTTGACGAAGGCGGGCTTCACCTCGACGTCGGACATACGGTAGAGGCGTTCCTGTCCCTCTGGCTTTCCAGTATCGAAGCCCAATTCGGCATCAAACATCTCCTTGTCGAGGAGGCAATACCACACTTTGGGATTGTCCGTCAGCACTTCGCCAGTGTTGAGGCCCAACTGGGCACGCACCTGGTCATAGTCAACGGTCATCTTACACAAGGTAAGCTGGTCGCCGCAAACTGGAATGGTGCGTTCAATCTGTACTTCTGGCTTTATGCTGAACACCTCGATATCATCAATCAAGATGTCGCCGCCACTGGTATTGGTACAGGCGTTGTCGATGGTAAGGCGGAAGCTGTCGAAGTCGTCAGCATTCTTATTGACGAAGCTAAAATACACCTGCTGCCAGATACCTTTGCCGCCTTCAGACTTCAACGTATTGTCAAGGGAATCACGGGCCTCGCCCAAGATACCTCCAGGGCAATAAGAATAGAGCGTCGTGGCCTTGCCGTTTTTAAATCCCTGAATGGAAAACACCACGTTGGCCGGACTTTTTTCGCCAGAGCCTGGACTGCTCATCCATGCAGAAACGAAGAGACGCGAGGCTTTACAAGGCATACCAGCAAAGTCGATAGACGCAATCTTACCGGGAAGGTCGGAAGCGTCGATATAGAGGAAGCCGCTTTGGCTGGCATCATAGTTTTCAGAGCCATATTCATTCTCGTAATACTTCTTAACTGCAAAGAAATTACCACGATGAGCCGAATCACCATTAAATTTGTACTGAAGACGATGAGCAATGGTATAGTTACCAAATGTACACTCGGAAGTTACACCATCAGTACTGTTGAAATCTCCACCGATTGGTGCAAAACAATAAGAGGTGTTATCGTAGTTGAAGGGGTAGCGATATGTCAAAGCGTGTTTTTGATTAGCGTTCTCGCCTTTTCCTGACTTTGAAAATCCCGTATAGGTTCCCACAGGTGGCGATACAAAGGCATCAAACTGCTCGGGGTCGAAGGTGATGGTGGCCACAGGGTCGCCAGTGGCCTTCAGCAAGGCCTCTGGCGAACGCTCCGATTTGAAGGTGCCATCGTCTTTTTTTCCGATGATTTCGGAATAGATGATGGGCTCGAAATCCTCTTCAAACGTCAGATTGAATTTGGCAATCTGATAGCGCGTGCCGTTGCTGGCTCTTCCATACACCTTCAAGGTGCAGCTGCCAGCATTGGCGGTACCAGTACCCTTGCCGTCGGCATCGCCTGGATAATTGAAGGCGATGGCGCGGTCAGCACCAGCACCGGCACCGCTATCAAGGAATTTGGCGAAAGTGATGCCGCTGCCCAACGGGTCTTCCACTTTAACCTCGATTGCTCCACTATTGACGGCATTCTGAAGATTGTCTTCTGAGGCAATACCACCATTATAAAACCAATAGTCCTGCTTCTGCATATTGAGGGCAACCGAACTGTAATTGAGCGTCACCTTCTTCTTCGGGAAAGCAATGGTGTGCTCTTCATACCACTTGCCACTACCTTCCTTACACTGGAGCAGTTCGTTGGCAATGGCGCGGGCATTGCGAATGACATAGAGGTTGCGGCCGGTGATGGTCGGCTCCACGATGTTTTGCTTCGAGGGCAGGATAATGTCGCTGGTGACATTCCCATTATATTTGGTGACATTTCCATTATACAGGGGGTTGCCGTTGTCGCCGAAATAATCAACGAAATCGCTGTAGGGAGTGAGGTCGGCACCAAGGATGTATTCCCAATCGTCGGGGATGACCTCTGGCATTTGGAAGGTGACATCGTGGGTGACGTATTTAACCTTGTTCTGACCGTTCAAATTCAACTGGCCGTTCAAATTCAGTTGGTCGCCCACAACAATTCCGTTTCTGTACCGACGGCTACTGGGGAGGTCGAGGTTGAGCACCGAGTCGCTCACGGCCTCGTCGGTCTTGTAGTTATACCAACGCTGGAAGGCCCGCGAACGGGTAGCAGCATCTCCTACCTGACAGGTAGGCACATAAAGTTTTCGCGTGCTCTCTGCCTTGAGATAGTGGGTGATGGTGTAAGTACTCGTCTTCTGCATCATCTTCCCAGTATAGGGATTCTTGGTCCATCCGCTTTCGTCGCGTTGGATAAAACCAGTCATCGGGTCGGCGGTAGCCTCGCGCGCCTGCTTGACAAACCAAGAGCGCTTGGGGAGTACTTCGTAATCGGAATAGTCTTCCGGAACGGGGATGGGGGTGAAGTTGAGCCAGAAATTGCGGTCTGTTTGAATGCTTGTACCATTATAAGGAATGATAGTTGTTTTGTCTCCACCATCCAAATTCATGCTGTAACCACTCTTTCCTCCATCATTCGGTCCCTTAACGATGGTAAGAGCATAGCGTTTCTGGCTGGAGATATACTTAACACTGAAATGAACAGCTTTCTCAGGGTCGTGCGTCACGTTAAAACCACTGCCGCTTAAACACACATAATATTTATCTTTGCTCATCAAGACAACATCGTCCTTATTCTGACCCACCAAGGCCCACATCTGGTCGTTGACGAGTTTCTTGCTTTCGGCTTTGACCTTCTTGTTAGTGTCGTAGCCATCGCTGATGAATTTATCGGAAGCCACTTTGTCAAAGCAGATGAAGTTGTAGTAATATTTTCCTTCTGCGGCATCAGAGAGTTCTGGACACGTTAGGCGTCCGAAGGTGAAGCAGAGCGTATGCAGCCTGTCGGTTTCATAGGTGGAGAATGGCAGCATGGCGACGGTGCCATTGGCAACGTCAGAAACGCCGAGACATTTTTCGGGTTTGCCCTCTGGTTCGCTGCCGTCGGCGTTCAACTGGGCGAAACACCAACTGACAGTACCGTCCTCGTCTCCGTGGTTGAGCCAGAGATAGAAATGGGTGGCCTGTGCCTTGTCTGTGGTGAGGAACACGTTGCCCCCTGCATCCGCACCGATATATTGGCCATGACCATTGCGCAGCACGAAGTCGTCCTTAGTGCCGATGTTCTTCCAGCTGTTGTTGGCGTCGTCTTCTGAGGCAGATGCCTTGGCCTTCAGCGCCGTGCCGTCAGTCGTGAGTTCAAGTTTCGGCGTAAGTTCGTCGAGATTGATATTGCGGAAAGCACCGCCCGCCTCTTCATAGAAATCGGGGGTGATGTCCACTGGGAAAATCTCAACAAAGTTGTTGCCGTTGTTCGGGCCTTGCAGCGACAGACTGACGGTTTTCGGATTGCCTCCTCCACTGTAGCTGTGGGAGATGAGGTTGCGGTTGTTGTTGCCGTTGACATCGGGCAATTCAATTTGCCAGTGGACGTAATTGCCAGAAGTTTCAACAAGGCGGATGCGCGTAGCATCTTTTTTATCTGCCACCGCCACGAAGGTGTTGCTGCCCGTGTCGTATTTCAGGAAGTAGCGGTTGTAGGCGCTCTGCAAATAGCCGTCGCCTTTGCCCTGTCCGTCTCTGATAAGCACCCACAACTGGCACAGGTTCTTCTCCTCATAAGGTTTCAGAGAGATGGAGTTAGTAGCATCCTCCATGTGGTAGGCATAGCGGTCGTTGCCCTCAGCAGTGCGGATGCAATAGAGGTGATAGTCCGCACCGCCTAACGACGGGATGGGAAGCTCTGGCGCAATGATATACGGGCGTAGGTCGACCGCCGAATTGCGGGTGCCGGGTGCCGCCCAGCAAAGAACGCCTTCTTCGCCGATGCTGAGGGCCTGCTGGTCATCGGTAGAACAGAGGTCGTAACGCACGCTGTTGTTGTTCTCGTAGTTGTTCACATTATACACAAACGTATAGGCATCAGCTTTTTGGTTGCTGACGCCGAACTGCTTATTTTTTTCGTCGTAGGTGAGATAGAAGCCTGCACGGTTGCGGATATGCTGCCCTTCAACCACCCATTGGTAGAGGCGTGCATCCTTGTCAGACGCAAGGATATCACGTGCTTTTACGCGCGGATTTTTGGCCTCATCATAGTCCATAATGAGGGCTCGCTGGCCCATAGCTGGAAAGACGAAGTGGTAACTGGTGGTGTTGGCCGCGACGTCGACAAAGGTCATACTGGTATTTTTCCCGACCTTTTCTGCACGCCCAATGAATTTATCATTTTCAGATGGACGAACGAAGTAATGATTCGTGCAATTATAGAGCGACCAAAGCCCGTCAAGCGATGCGTCTGGCTGGTCGGCCAAATCGCAGATTTTGTAACGACTGTACTCATTCGTAGTCGTGTTGACCTTGTGCTGATAACCATCCGTGTCCGGGTTATAGCTGATATAGTTGCCTGCGGTGCTTCTGATGTAAACGTCGCCGTCGTCATTGGCTTCTTCAAGTATCCAGCAATATCTTCTCAACGGGAAAGGCGCAACAGGCGATTTCAGCAAAATGTCGCCAGGCGTGTTGTCCTGCAGATATTCGCTGCCGTTTTGGAAGAAGTTTAAAGCATAGTAATGCGGATTGGCACTGGTGCTGACATAAGGGTTGACGAGTCCACCTTCGATATTTTCAGCAAGGCGCACCACGGCATAACGGGAGTTTTTCTTCACGAGCTGCAATTTCCCGTTTTTCACGCCGAGGGTGTTATACGTACCAGTAACACCGCGAAGCACGGCGTTGTAACGTAAGCCTCCGGCAATATAGCAGGTACCGCCTTGAACATGCGCAGGAACAACATAATAGGTGTTTTGGTTAGCATCAAACACGCTGGCCTTGCTGCGGTCGGTCACGCTGGTGAACGTCTCGTCGGCGGCATCATAACGGAGAAAACGGCCTGCTTTGTTCTTCAGATTGAAGCCATTGACTATGCCTGCACCATCCATAATCGGATCGAAAGTCCATTGGTAGCCATTGCCTTCAAGTTGCTCCGTGGTGGTGGCAACGGCCTTGACGTTCTGGCCATCGTCGTAAAGCACAACGCGGCCGCTGCCCGAAAATTGCAGGTAGTCGTAATCTGAACCACGTTCCGATTCTTTGAAGCTCAAGGCATTATACGTCGACGTACGGTTACAGGCCTTCAAGGTGTATGGGGTATTACCAGCCTGCAAGCCGAGGCGGTGGTTGTCATCGCCCGAAAGCGCCATATCAATGGTCCAATATTCGGGCTGTTCGTCTGTCTGCTTGAGGCGGAAGACGGTGGTCTCATTGACATCTAACGTTTCGAAGTTGAAACGGCCTTCTTTATATATCAAGTATTCTCCCGACTGATTGACGAGGTAGAAATCGCCCGTTTTGCTGTTTGCATGCCTGGCAGCCTCGAGTTTCCAGTTCTGACTCGCACTGGTAGGCTCGAATTCCTTTCTCGTAACAGGATTGTCATAGCCCGTGCCAGTCAATGTCAGACGGGCATCACCCTTGGGATTGGCCTTAAACTGCAACTTATAATAATAGACATTGCTGATGTCTGAGAATTTAGGGGCCACTGCGCCCTTCACCTCGTCGGTGCTGTCGAGAATGCGCACCACGCTGTAGAAGGAATTGGCCTCGACAATGGCGAGCTGACCATCTTTAACACCAAGGGCCTTGGAAGCATCAGCAGCCAAGGTCAGCACATCGTGTTTGTCGTCGTATGCACTGCCACTGGGAAACAACCTCAAAGCCTCATCGCGACTGGTGGTCACGGTGAGGGCATCGCCTGCTTGTTTCAAATAATTGTTGCGGCCGCTTTTAAGCACATACGCGCCGCCAACCTGCTCCAACGTCCACTGATAGCCAACAACTTCTGAGCCAACAGGCTGCATGGTGACGCTGGTGCCATTGTCGTAAATGGCGGTGGCGGCGTTGGCTGAGAATTGGTAGATATGGGGGCCGGTGGGGGGAGGGGTGGTGTGGATGAAGCGCATGGCTTCTATCATATTGAATTTATATGCCTTACCGACTTTATTACTATTATTATAGGGAAGCACATACTCGCCTTTACCACTATTACGAAGCACAAATGCATTATCATTAGACTGGTCTGAGACATCGCAGATTGTATATTCACTATTGCCAGGCTTTGTAGACGCACTATATTGATCACTACCATTCTGATAGAAGTAATTCCCGTCAGCGCTCTTGAAATAGACATCTCCTTTGTCATTGGCCTCATAAACGCTCCACATATAGGCACGCAGATTTTTGGCAGACGGAGTAGAATATTTCTCCAAATTCTTCCCTGCCCCTGCGTCCTTGACGCATTCCGAACCATTCCATAACAGCTCCATATAATACCAATGCACCTCGCCTCCTTCGCTACAGATAAACGGAGTGACCTTGGCGCCCTTGACATTATTGGCCAAACGGATACAGCCGTAGCGAGAATCTTCAACGGTCCAAATCAACTGGCCATTCTTCACGCCAAGGGCCTTGCCGCCATAGACAAGGTCATAACGGGAGCCGCCATACGTAGCAGAGGAATAGGTATTATCCGTCTTCGTAAACGTCGCCGCCTGGTCCTGACGATTGGTAAGCGTGAGTTCGGCAGTCACATACATGCCCTCCTTATTCTTCAAGCGCACGTTATTCCCCGACACGGTCTCAAGCGTCCACAGGTAGCCGTCGCCAGCAGGAGCGTCTTCCGTTGTACTGACAACGGTAAGCGCACCGTCCTTGGCGAGCAACACCGTACGGCCATTGCCCGAAAACTGAAGATAGGTATATCCCTGGGCAAAGACACTGGAGATGCCTGCAACAAGACTGAAGAGAAGCAGCACGAAAGCACGCTGCAAAGTATGTGGGTTCAATCGTATTTTCATAACACGGAGTATATATGGATTTACAATTTAGTTTCTATAAGGATGGGCGGCGCAATTCCTCGAACTAATCGAATTTGCGGTTTCGAATTAATCGAATTTTTGCAACGGGGTTGCGGGCTGCGCCGCAATTCGATGT
>OHYC01000895.1_pt1 | contig 10483 bp, 8 predicted proteins | sample 1580171 | NCBI WGS metagenome assembly OHYC01 (sample SAMEA3882526, study PRJEB24775) | human gut metagenome | biome: human-associated habitat; feature: intestine environment; material: feces | place: Netherlands | collected 2009/2010
CGAGCCGCATCTGCCGCAACCCAAGTGGTACAAGGATTTCGCGGTCGATGTCGAATCGGCCGACCCGGATTCCATGCTGAACCTGTACCGCCGCGTGCTGGCATTGCGACATGAGTTGCAGACCACCGACCTGAGTCTCGAATGGCTTCCGGAAGACCAGCCCGGCAAGGCGCATGACGGCGCCAACGGTTTCCCGGGTGGCACCATTGCGTACCGCCGTGCCAACGGCTGGGCCTCGATCACCAACTTCGGCGAAGAACCGGTCACGTTGCCGCAAGGCGAAGTGCTGCTGACATCAGGACCGCTTACCGACGACGGCAAGCTGCCGCAAGACACCAGCGCTTGGCTCAAACTGGCCGATTGACCGCACGCAGGATGCCCCGATCTGAGGGTGTCCGTGCCGGATACCGCACTCGTGCGCTGAACCATCGAACCGGCAGCGCGCTCCAGCCGTCCGCGTCCCTCCATTTGGGCGCGGACGGCTTTCCTGTTTCCAACGACCGTTTTCCAACGATGACGGTCCGACGTACCTACCCTGCGGTATCTTCATATGTTCGGCCTGCGCAGAGGGCGCGACCGCGGACCAATCGAAAGAGGCAACGATGGTAGATGCACACGATGGCGAAACATACACGTCCGAAGGCTCACGTCTGATCTGGATCGACTGCGAGATGACCGGCTTGGATATCTTCGGCGGCGACGAGCTCGTCGAGGTTTCCGTGGTGCCGACCGACTTCGACCTGAACGTGCTCGACGAAGGTGTCGACTATGTGATCAAGCCCAGTCAGAAGGCTGTCGACCACATGAATGACTTCGTGCGCGCCATGCACACCCGTTCCGGCCTGATCAACGAATGGGAACACGGTCTGAGCCTCGACGAAGCGCAAGCCAAGATCATCGAATACGTCAGGAAATTCACTCCGGCCGGCGTCAAGCCGCTGCTCGCCGGCAACACCATCGGCTCCGACAAGAAGTTCCTTGACCACTACATGCCGGAACTCATGGAGAACCTGCACTACCGCACCATCGACGTGAGCACCTTCAAGGAACTCGCCCGCCGCTGGTATCCGGCCGTCTACCTCAACCGTCCGCCGAAGAACGGCGGCCACCGCGCGCTCGCCGACATCATCGAATCGCTTGACGAACTGCGTTACTACCGCAAGGCGTTATGGCCCCGGTGCCCGGTCCGAGCGAAGCGGAGGCGAAGGCCATCGCCTCTGAAATCCAGGAAACCAGCCTGCTCAACAAGGACTGACAGCACGACTCCAGCGAGAGGAACCGCATGACCGCAGCTGATTGGACCACCATCGGCCAACCGCAGGATATCCGCCTTGTGGTCGCCGACATGGACGGCACGTTACTTGACGAACGAAGCCGAATCCCCGACGGATTCTGGCCCATGCTCGCCCGGCTCAAACGCCGTGGCGTCGAATTCGTGCCCGCGTCCGGACGCCAATACGCCACGCTGCGCAACATGTTCGCCGACAAAGCCGCGGAGATTCTCGACGGGGGAGAACTGTCCTATATCGCGGAAAACGGCAATGTGGTGGCGCTCGACGGCAAAGTCGTGGAAGTGCATGGCGTCGATTTGGACGTCACGCGTCACGTCATCGACCTGGTCGACGACGCCGCTGCCTCCGGCGAGCATAACGTGGGACTGGTGGTGTGTGGCCTCAAATCGGCATACGTGCAGCGTTCCGACAAGCCGTTCCTCGATGAAGTCGGCAAATACTACGCGGCGCTGAGCATCGTGGACGATCTGCACGAAGTGCTCGACTTCGCGCAGGAACCGTCCGCCTACACCCCTGACGGCGACGCCGAAATCGTTCTGAAACTCGCGATCCTCGACCTTGACGGCTCCGAACGATTCACCAACGAAAAGCTCACACATCTGCGCGCGGACTACCAGGTGGTCGTCTCCGGCAAACTGTGGGTGGACATCATGAACATCGAAACCGACAAAAAGCAGGGCGTCGAGGCGTTGCAGCGCGTGCTCGGCGTCACACCCGCGCAGACGGCGGTGTTCGGCGACTACCTCAACGATCTGCTCATGCTTGAGGCGGGCGACTGGTCGTTCGCCATGGGCAACGCGCACCCCGATTTGAAGGCCGCCGCGCGCTACATCGCACCGTCGAACGTCGAGCACGGTGTGCTCAAGGTTGTGGACAGGCTGGTTGCCTGACGATTTCGTTGCATGGGGCGCGGTGACGTAAAGAAGGTGGCGTAATGAGGCAATCCGAGGCGCTTGCGATTCTGGGTTCCGGCGCAAGCGTGTTCCTGACGGGCGCGCCCGGTGCCGGCAAAACCTACGTGCTCAACGAATTCATACGGCAGGCGCGTGCCGACGGCGCATCCGTGGCCGTCACCGCATCCACGGGCATCGCTGCCACGCATATCAACGGCACCACCATCCATTCCTGGAGCGGCATCGGCTTGGCCACGGCATTGACCGACAATCTGGTCGAAACCGTTCGCACACGCCGCAAACGCAAGCTGCAGGAAGCCGACATCCTCATCATCGACGAGGTCTCCATGCTGCACGCGTGGCTGTTCGACATGGTTGACCGGATCTGCCGCATCATCCGCCGCGACGAACGTCCGTTCGGCGGGCTGCAGGTGGTGTTGTCCGGCGATTTTTTCCAGCTGCCGCCGGTTTCGGTATCGGGACGCAACAACGACCTGATCGCGCCGTCCGCCGAATATCTGGCCAGTCGCGAGCGGTACATGCGCGCCGGACTCAATCCCGAAGGTTTCGTCACCGAATCGTTGGTGTGGCGCGAATTGAACCCCGTTGTCTGCTATCTGACCGAACAGCATCGTCAGGATGACGGCCAGCTGTTGAACGTGCTGACCGACATTCGCGAAGGCGCGGTGGACGATGGCGACCGCAATGTGCTGCTGACCCGGTTGGGGGCCATTCCGGAACCCGGACAGCAGGCGGTGAACCTGTTCCCCGTCAACAGGCAGGCCGACGCGCTTAATGACCTGCGCCTGTTCGAAATCAAGGAGGAGCCGCACGAATACCTCGCCGAATCCGAGGGCGCGGCGAATCTGGTGGAACGGCTCAAAAAGAACATGCTCGCTCCCGAACGCTTGTACCTCAAAACGGGTGCGGCCGTGATGGCGGTGCGCAACGACACCGACCACCAGTACGTCAACGGGTCGCTCGGCACCGTGCGTGGATTCACCACGCAATCGCAGGGCGGCTGGCCGATCGTCGAATTCGAAAACGGCAACATCGTCACCATGAAGCCGAATTCCTGGCAGATGCAGGACGGCGATACCGTGCTCGCCACGGTCAAACAGGTGCCGTTGCGCTGCGCGTGGGCGATCACCATCCACAAATCGCAAGGCATGACGCTCGATCGTGCCGTCATGGATTTGCGACGCACATTCGCGCCGGGCATGGGATACGTGGCGCTGTCGCGAGTGGAAGGGCTCGACGGCCTGTATCTGCAAGGCGTCAACGAGCGCATGTTCCTGGTCTCACCGGACGCGGTCCGTCTTGATGGACAATTGCGATTGGAGTCGGCTCAGGCCGCCGATACGCTTGCCTCCGACGGTGTCGGAGCATTCCGCGCCCGCATGCCGCAACCGGCCGGTGAGGATGACGAATTCGCGCAGGACGTGCTGTTCTGACCCGCTGCTAAATATCAGCCCATCGCCTGCAGGGAACGCGCAAGATCCGGGTCGAGCTCAACTTCGTCCTCGACGCTTTCCGGATCGGGGTCCCAACAGCTGGCGATCACGCAGGCCAGTCCGACGAGCAACCAAAGCGGGTTGCGCTGCAGGAACTCAAGACCTGGAATCGCCCGCGTGACGATGATCCATATCACCATGCCGGCCAGCGCAATCGCATTGAACGGCTTCTTCCATGGCAGGGAAATCAACGTGACGCACAATACGGCCAGGCACAGGCCGATCCATTGGTTGCCTTCGGTCAGCACTTCCGGCGCTGCCGCCGCGAAGACGAAATAGCAGATGATGCCGATCCAGCCGAGTTTGTTCCAAATCGAAATGTGCGCGGTGACGTGACGCATGCTGCGTCCTTTCCTTATGAAGCGATATGGTGCTGATTCCAGTATCATAGAAACGGCTTTAGACTTATTTACAACTCTATAAATAACGTTTTTCGCGTATTGGTGTGCGATTCGAGGACGTGTGGCGCATCCAAGTCGGCTTACCTGAGTAATTTGGAACGTATGACCAAAGCACTTCGTATGTCTACCATGTTCCTGCGCACCCTGCGCGAGGACCCCGCCGATGCCGACGTCGTGTCGGACAAGCTGCTGCAGCGCGCCTGCTACCTGCGCAAGGCCGCTCCGGGCATCTGGACCTGGCTGCCGCTGGGCCTCAATGTCCTGAACAAGATCGAGAACATCATCCGCGAGGAGATGGCGTCCATCGACGCCCAGGAAGTCCACTTCTCCGGACTGCTGCCGCGCGAACCGTATGAGGCCACCCACCGCTGGGAGGAATACGGCGACAACATCTTCCGTCTGAAGGACCGCCACGAGGCCGACTACCTGCTGGCCCCGACCCATGAGGAAATGTTCACCCTGCTGGTCAAGGACCTGTACTCCTCCTACAAGGACCTGCCGGTGACCCTCTACCAGATCCAGACCAAGTACCGCGACGAGTTCCGTCCGCGCGCCGGCCTGATCCGCGGCCGCGAGTTCATCATGAAGGACGCCTACTCCTTCACCCTCGACAAGGAAGGCCTCGTCAAGGCATACATGGACGAGCGCGGCGCATACGAGCGCATCTTCAACCGTCTCGACCTGAAGTACGTGCCGGTGCACGCCATGGCCGGCCCGATGGGCGGCTTCGAATCCGAGGAGTTTCTGGCTCCGATGGAGATCGGCGAGGACACCTTCGCCCAGTCGCCGTCCGGCAAGGCCTGGAACGTCGAGGCGCTGACCACTCCGGAACCGGAAGCCATCGACTTTACCGCAACGCCGGCAGCCGAAAAGCGCCCGACCCCGGACGCGGCCACCATCGACAAGATGGTCGAATTCGCCAACGCCAACCATCCTCGTTTCGACGGCCGCGATTGGCAGGCCTCCGACATTCTGAAGAACGTCGTCATCGCCGTCATGCATCCGCAGGACGAAGACCACGACGAGCCGTGGCGCGAGCTCGTGGTCGTAGGCGTTCCGGGCGACCGTACCGTCGACATGAAGCGTCTTGAGGCGCAGTTCACCCCGGCCGAGATCGAGGAAGCCACCGACGAGGATCTGAAGAAGCATCCGGAACTCGTCAAGGGCTACATCGGACCGATGGCGCTTGGCCCGCAGGCGCGCGACGGAAAGAAGGCCGAGAACGCGTCCGAGACCGGTGACGCGCTGCGCTACCTGATCGACGCGCACGTGGCACGCGGTTCCGCATGGTTCACCGGCGCCGACGAGCAGGACGTGGATTACTACGATTTGGTGTACGGCCGCGATTTCGAGGCCGACGGCACCGTCGAAGCCGTGCAGGTACGTCATGGCGACATGAGCCCGGACGGTTCCGGCCCGCTGAGCTTCGAGCGCGGCGTGGAAATCGGCCAGGTGTTCCAGCTGGGCCTCAAGTATTCCAACGCGCTCGGCCTGAAGGTGCTCGACCAGAACGGCAAGACCGTTCCGGTGTGGATGGGCTCCTACGGCATCGGCGTCTCCCGTGTGATGGCCTGCATCGCCGAAACCCATCACGACGAGAAGGGTCTGGCGTGGCCGGCAGTCATCGCGCCGGCACAGGTGCACGTCGTGGCCACCGGCAAGGATGCGGCCGCGTTCGAAGCCGCAGAACAGCTGATCGGTGAGCTTGAGGCCAAGGGCATCGAAGTCATCTTCGACGACCGCAAGAAGGTGTCTCCGGGCGTCAAGTTCAAGGACGCCGAACTCATCGGCGTGCCGATCATCGCCGTCGCCGGCCGCGACACCGTCAACAACGGCACCATCGAAGTGCGCGACCGCAACGGTGAGAACGCCGAAGCGGTGCCGGTCGCGGACGCCGCGCAGGCGATCGCGGACCGCGTCGCTGCACTGCTCAAGTGACATACGGCAATCCGTAGCGCGTCGGTTTGATCCGACGAACGACATACGGCAACGGAAGACCATCAAGCAGGTGGTCTTCCGTTTTTTGTTTTTCATGGGGAATACCGTGCGCATCTCACGCACATGAGGATTGTGGATGTCGGTGGATAAGTCGAAATTATCCACCGACAATCCACGACTCGCCCGACGATCTCAAGTTATCCACATTCTCCGGTTGGGCTTGCAGACGGATGGAACGTTCGGCGATAGTGGTCTTACCGCGGAAACGTGAAGATGCGGGAAGGGCATGCAGTTTACCCTCTCTCACCATAAATCCACCTCACTGCCTGTCGCTTCCGTGCCGTCAACGGCGCTTTCCGCGGTCCATCATTCGTCAAACAGAAAGGGCCGAACATGGCGCAGCAGCAGGGTCTCCTCACCATCACGGGATATGTGGGCGGCCAGCCCACGCAATTCAATCGGGAAGGCATGCCGCATGCCAGCTCATTCCGGCTGGCCAGCACCAGACATTATTTCGATGGCCGAACGCAACAGTGGAAGGACCTGCCCACCACATGGATCACGGTGAAGGCATATCGAGGCCTTTCCGAAAGCATCTGCCAATCGTTCAAAAAAGGCGAACCGGTCATCGTGACCGGCGTGCTGGCGGCGGAAAGCTGGGTGGACCAGAACGGCAAGCAACAGTCGAAACTCGTCATGGAAGCGAATGCGGCGGGGCATGATTTGAGCTACGGTGTCTCCACCTTCCGCAAACTCGCCAAGAAAAACGATTCCGGCCAGCAAGACGCGCAGCCTGGACAGGCTTTAGGACGTGATCCATATGTGCAAGCCGCCCAACAGCGGGGCGAAACTTCAGTCAATGCGATGGACGGGCAGAGTTCCGGCGTTGACGAGCAAGGCGGCTCGCAGGCCGGTGCGGATAGCAACGCCGCCGAACCCCTACGTGAGGAATTCGGCGGCGATGGCTTCTGACGATTGCCTGACGCTTATGCGATCGCTGGCATGGCCTGTTACCAGATGCGCACGCGTTGCTCCGGTGCGAGCCACATGCCGTCGCCGGGCTGCACGCCAAACGCCTTGTGGAACAGGTCCATATTACGGGCGATGCCGTTCGTACGGCATTCGGCGGGGGAGTGCGGGTCGATCTGCAGATACTGCTCCGCCAACTCGTCGCGATTCTTAGTGCGCCAAATCGAAGCGTAGCTCAGGAAGAAACGCTGCAGGCCGGTGAAGCCGTCGATTTCAGGAGCATCGGCAAGCGCGGCTTCGATGGCTTCCGTGGAACCATCCTTGCCGCGGACGGCCGCTTCATCGAGAGCGAACGCATAGGCCTTGAGAGCGATGTTCACGCCACTCAAATCGCCGATGTTCTCGCCGATGGTCAACGCGCCGTTCACATGAGGGGCCTTCGACGGGTCATCCGAATACTTTTCGGCGAGCTGCGTCGGCACGAACTCGTTGTACTGGTCGATGAGCTTCTGGGTGAGCGCCTTGAAATTGGCCTTGTCCTCTTCGGTCCACCAGTCGTTGAGTTTGCCGTCGCCGTCGTATTGCGAGCCCTGGTCGTCGAAACCGTGGCCGATCTCATGGCCGATCACCGCGCCGATGCCGCCGTAGTTCGCGGCATCCTCGGCATCCGGGTTGAAGAACGGCGGCTGGAGGATTGCTGCCGGGAAGCAAATTTCATTGGTGGTCGGGTTGTAATAGGCATTGACCGTCTGGGGAGTCATGAGCCACTCCTCGGGATCTACCGCCTTGCCGACTTTGGCGAGTTGATCGCGGGTCGCCCACTCGCTGGCACGCTGGATATTCTCCCAGTAGGAGAGGGTCGGGTCGATTTCGAGCGTGGAGTAGTCCTTCCATTTATCGGGGTAGCCGATCTTCACGTGGAAAGCGGCGAGTTTCTCGCGGGCACGCATCTTGGTCGAGTCGCTCATCCAGTCGAGCTGATCGATGTGCTGGCCGAGGGCCGTGCGGAGGTTCTCCACCAGGGTCATCATGCGGGCCTTGTCTTCGGCGGGGAAGAACTTCTCGACGTACATTTCGCCTACGGCCTCGCCCAGGGCGCTGTTGGGAATGGCCATGGCACGCTTCCAGCGGGGGCGGGGCTCCTGTTTGCCTGACATCGTGCGGCCGTAGAAGTCGAACGATGCGGCGTAGAAGTTATCGTCCAGGTAGGGCGCTGCGGCGTTGAGGTATTGCGATGCCAGGTAGTAGCGCAGGTCCTCGATCGGAGTAGTTTCGATTAGCTTGTCCAACGCCTCCATGTATTCGGGCTGGCAGACGATCACACGCTCCGGATTGATCTTGGCAAAGTCGAAGAGATACTTCCAGTCGATAGCGTCGTAGTTCTTTTTCAGATCGGCGGTCGCCATCGGGTTGTACATGCGCTGCAAGTCGCGCAGTTCGACGTTCGAACGCATGTTCTTGGCCAGTTCGGTTTCGATGCGCATCACGGCGTCGGTCGCTTTGCTTACCTGGGACTCTTCGAGTCCGGCCAGCGTGAAGAGCCGGTTCAGATAAGTTTTGTAGGCTTCGCGGATCGACTCGTTCTCGGCGTCGAGGTAGTAGTCGCGGTCGCCCATGCCGATGCCCGACTGTCCGATGTAGAGGGCATTGACTTTGCTGTCCTTCAGATCGGCCTCGGGACCGAAGCTGAACAGGGGCGAGCTCGAAGTCATCTGCATCACGGACAGGATCGGAGTGAGTTGTTTCTTGTCGTCCAGAGACAGGATCGTTTCCAATTCGGCCCGGATGGGAGCGGCGCCCTCCTGGTTCAGGCGTACCGAGTCGAGGCCCAGCTTGTAGAGGTCGGCGATCTTCTGATTGACCGTGCCCTTCGCAGGGTTCTCCTTGGTCATCTGGGTGAAGAGCTCGTTGATGCGGATTTCGTTGTTGTCGTTCAACACGTTGAACATGTTGTAGCTCGAATGTTCGGGCTTGAGCGGATTTTTAGCCTGCCAGCCGCCCGTAGCGTACTGGTAGAAACTCTCGTTGGGGGCGACCGAAGTGTCCATGTTGGACGGATCGAGCGCCGGCGTCGAGTTGGTCGGTTTGTTTTGGCAGCCCATCATACAAAGAACGGTTGCAGCGAAAAGAATTTTTTTCATTGGTTGTTTACTCTAAAATATTTTAAGGTTTCTGTCTGTTTTCGATTCAGTACGAAGAACGGTTCGACGGGACCGCGCTCCGTTCGTGCCCGGCTTATTTGCGGATGGCCGCCACTCCCGGCAGCTCCTTGCCTTCGATGTATTCGAGCAGTGCACCGCCGCCCGTCGAAACGTAGCTCACCTTGTCGGCCAGGCTGAACTTGTTGATGCAGGCCACCGAATCGCCGCCGCCGATGAGCGAGAAGGCTCCTTTCGAAGTGGCTTCGGCGATCGCTTCGGCCACGGCTTTCGAGCCGGTAGCGAACTTGTCCATCTCGAAAACACCTACGGGGCCGTTCCACAGGATCGTTTTGCAGCCCAGGATGTGTTCGCGGAAAGTCTTTTTGCCCTCCTCGCCGATGTCGAGACCCATCCAGCCGTCGGGGATGTCGTTCACCGGAGCCTGGCGCGTATCGGCGTCCTCGGCGAATTTGTCGGCGATCAGCGCATCGGGCGAGAATACCAGCTTCACGCCGCGCCGCTGCGAAGGTGTAGGACATACCGCCGCCGATGACGATCGAATCGACCTTTTCCATCAGGTTTTCGAGGATCGAGATCTTGGTCGAAACTTTCGACCCGCCGATGATCGCCGCGAACGGGCGCCGGGGATTCAGCATCAGACGATCGACCGCCTGCAATTCGTTCTCCATCACGTAGCCGAACATCTTGTCGTGGGGGAATTTATCGGCGATCAGGGCTGTCGAGGCGTGTGCGCTGTGCGCGGTGCCGAAAGCGTCGTTGATGTAGCAGTCGGCATACGAAGCCAGCCGCTCGACGAACTCTTTCTGCGAGGCTTTGACCGCTTTTTTTGCAGCGGCTTTCTCCTCTTCCGAAGCATCTTCGGCAAGTCCGCGGGGCTTGCCCTCCTCCTCGGCGTAGAAACGCAGGTTTTCGAGCAGCATCACCTCGCCGGGTTTGAGGTTCCGGGCTGTTTCGGCCGCTTTTTCTCCCATGCAGTCGCCGGCGAAAATCACGGGTTTGCCCAGCAGCTTTTCGATCGCGGGGACGATCTGTCCGAGCGAATATTTCATATCGTTGTTCTTCTTGGGCCGTCCCAGATGCGACATCAGGATTACCGAGCCGCCCGCGTCGAGTACCTTGCGGATCGTGGGGATCGCCGCCCGGATGCGGGTGTCGTCCGTTACCTGGCCCTTGTCGTCGAGGGGGACGTTGAAGTCCACGCGGATAATCGCCCGCTTGCCTTTGAAATCGTAAGAATCGATTTTGAACATAATTCGAAATATTTAATGGTTGAACGTGCTGGTTCCACAACCGGCTATAACGTGACAAATTTAG
>OHYC01000903.1_pt1 | contig 10434 bp, 5 predicted proteins | sample 1580171 | NCBI WGS metagenome assembly OHYC01 (sample SAMEA3882526, study PRJEB24775) | human gut metagenome | biome: human-associated habitat; feature: intestine environment; material: feces | place: Netherlands | collected 2009/2010
GGGCTCGTTCTGACATTCACATAGTCAAGAGTCTTTACTTTGTCATTACATATTGTAAAGCCATCCTTGTCCTTCTCCGGCTGTGCCTCAGTGGTTGCTTCCGTAGTCGCCACCGTCACTGCCTCTGTGGTCGCCTCTGTCTCCGTAGGATTGGCTGTGGTAGCATCGTCACCTTTGCTTCCGCATCCGGCAAATACGCTGACTGCTAAAACTCCTGCTAAAATACTTGATAATACTCTTTTTTTCATAAAATGAATCCTCCTTTTTTAATATCCTTGCGTGTCTTGCGACTTAAGAGTATGTAACTATGTACTGGAACCGTTTTCGGAAATGTTTCCAGTTGCTTGATAAGCATATTATATAACTTATATGAGTAGAATTACAAGTATTTTTTGTCGAATACAAAAAAATTGTTAAAAGTGATTGAAAAACATAACAAAAATTATACATATTGAACAAATGATTTTGCCTGCAAAATAAAATTTTTTTAAAAGGGTATGGACAAACTGAAAAAAGTAGTGTATACTCAGCCTTAAATTACAGGGAAATCCTGTAAATTAGAATTTTTATTCCCCCCTGAACCGTCTCACTCCACTTTCTGAACGGTCAGGGCAAAGAAAAGGAGGATAACCGTCAGACTTGCGGTGCGGCAGTGTGGAGACCTGTCGTAATGTGGCGCGGAAGTAATCGCCGGCTGCGAGGTGATATCGTGCGGAGGCAGTATCACTAAAGTCTAAGAATATGGCAGAGGTAACATTAAAACATATTAAAAAAGTTTACCCAAACACAGAGAAGAAGAGCAAAAAGGGCCAGAAGAAGAGCAATCTTATGGTTACAGACGAAGGCGTATTAGCAGTTCAGGACTTCAATCTTGACATCAAGGACCGCGAATTCATCGTATTAGTAGGTCCATCCGGATGTGGTAAGTCCACAACACTTCGTATGGTAGCCGGCCTCGAAGAAATCAGTGGAGGAGAACTCCTCATTGATGGAAAGAGAATGAATGATGTAGCTCCAAAGGGTCGTGATATCGCTATGGTATTCCAGAGCTATGCGCTGTATCCACATATGACAGTTCGCGAGAACATGGAATTCCCATTAAAACTTCGCAAGATGCCAAAAGACGAGATGAATAAGAGAGTGGACGAAGTGGCAGAAATTCTTGATATTACACAGTATCTTGACCGTAAGCCAAAGGCATTATCTGGTGGACAGCGTCAGAGAGTTGCCATTGGTCGTGCGATTGTAAGAGAACCGAAAGTTCTTTTAATGGATGAGCCTTTATCAAACTTAGATGCCAAGCTTCGTAACCAGATGAGAGCAGAGCTTATCAAGCTCCGTCAGAGAATTGATACAACATTTATTTATGTAACACATGACCAGACAGAAGCCATGACACTTGGTGACCGTATCGTTATCATGAAGGATGGAATCGTACAGCAGGTCGGAACTCCACAGGAAGTATTTGACCATCCAGCGAACATCTTTGTAGCAGGCTTTATCGGTATGCCACAGATGAATATGTTTGATGCGAAACTCGTAGAACAGTCTGGGAAATACAGTGTAGAATTAGGTGGTGTTTCCATTATACTTTCCGAAGAAAAACAGGCAGCACTCGCTAAAAATAACGTAAAATCACAGGAAATCACCCTTGGAATCCGTCCAGAGCACATCGCTTTAGCTCAGCCAGGCAAAGATGCCATCACAGGCAAAGTGGACGTATCCGAGATGATGGGAAGTGCGATTCATTTACATGTCAATGCCTGTGGAAGAGATACCATTATCATCGTACAGACGATGGATTTAACAGGTGGAGAAGATTTATCAATCGGAAGTGAAATCTCTTTCGCATTTGGCGGAAATGCAGTCCATGTGTTCAATAAAGAAACAGGGGAGAATTTAGAATTCTGATTTGCTGAGGACTGTGTTTTGGATGGGGAGAAAAATAGAATTCACTTTTTTCTCTAAGTCTCTCCTATGAATCCCACGAAGTTGCCAGCAAACACACTATAAAGACAGATAAAGCATATTTTGTGGCCTCGGAGTAAGTGTTGAACACTCGCTCCGAGGCCACAAAATATGCTTTATCTGTCTTTATAGTGTGTTTGTTCATTTTTCAACTCCATAAATTTAATATTGACATGTATATACAAGTATGATAATATAAAATCAACATGAAGCTCAGTTATTTAAAATCAAATTTTTATTATAGGAGGAGAAAAGTATGTTAAATGTAACGTTAGATTCCCTTGGATTAGAAACCGTACGCGGAGATGAGAGTTTTGTTTCGAGAGTACAGGATATGCCAGTTAGTAAAGAAGAGTTTTTCGATTTAACAAAAATGGCAAAGTACGTAGGTGTAACAGAACAGTTTAAGGATGTTATCAACACATTCCATACACCGGAAGGGGAAACTCCTGCAGGTTTTAAGCGAGAGCTTGTGATGGAAAAAGACGGTGTTGTAAAGGTTGATCTGGTAAGAGATATTTCTTATGATAAGAATGGTATATTAAGACCAACAAATGTATTGTTTTCTGCAGACAGTGCGAATCCATATGAAGTGGAACCAATCAGCCCTTTAATTTCCAATTTGACCTGTAACCCGGGAATCATTTACGATTTATTTATTAATAATCCAAAGGCTAATGTTGGAAATAAATATAAGAACCGTGATGAAGTTATGGCAGAAATCGGAAGAGTACTTGGTCCGGGATGTGATATCAGTGTGGAGCTGAACAATCCTTTTGAGCAGGATTTCAATAAGATTCTTGAAGAGGCAGAAAAATTTAGAGAAATGTTTTCTAAATATCGTGTAGTTATTAAAGTCCCTCATACAGGAGCCGTTACACCACAGAATGTAACCCAGCTTCTCAGTGGAAATAAAAAACTTGACAAGAGACCGGATCAGGTTGGAACAGAAGATGCACTTCGCGGGCATAATCTTGCATTGAAACTGCATGAACATGGATTCCGTGTAAACTTTACATTAATGTTTGAGCCGTTTCAGACTATGCTGGCAATGCAGGCAAGACCATACTTTATCAATACATTTTTAAGACATCGTCTTTTACAGTCTCAAAATATTAAAAAATATGTTGATATGTATGAAGTTTCAAAGGATAATAAGATTTTAGAGACATTAAAAGACTACTTTATCTCCTGTGATTATTATACAGAAGCAGATAGGGATATGGCATTGGCAGATGTTCTTGCATTTGGTAAAGATCTTCTTAAATACAGACATTTTGAAGATAAGCAGGGTCAGGATGGATTAGATGGTATGCGTCATAATCTGCGCGTATTAAAGAACTCCAATCTAAAAGACACACGTCTTATTGTATGTTCTATGGAAGGCCCTTACAACTATCCGGATATTGATAAACTCCTTACAGAACCAGAATTCCAGGATATGAATCACAAAGTCGTAATTACAGCAGAACCAAATTATCTTGCAAGATTTACATCTACGAATCAGGTAATCAGCTATCAGAGAAGATTTATGAATGCTGCAAATGGACAGAGCTAAATAGAAATCATATTTTTTTAAAATAAGATGTATATACATGACTGGATATATAGAAGAGGGGAAAAGTATGGGGAAGGCAGTTATTTTTGATTTAGATGGTACATTATTAAATACTTTAGATGATCTTGAAGATAGTGTAAATCATACCTTAAACTATTTTAAATACCCGAAACGAACAAAAGCAGAAGTAAGAAGCTTCATAGGCGGTGGCGCAAAAGCTTTAATAAAAAAATCTTTGCCAGAAAATGTAACTGCAGAAAAATACGAAGAAGTATTATCCTATTTTCAGGCTTATTATAAAAAGAACGCTGATAAAAAAACAGGTCTTTATCCAGGGGTAAAAAAGCTGGTAAATAAGCTTTCTGATGAAAATTATTCTATAGGAGTTGTTTCTGCGAAAGGTGATATTGTAGTAAAAGAATTGGTAGAATCATTTTTAGGAGACAAAGTAAATGAGACTTTGGGAGAAAAAGAAGGCATAAAAAGAAAACCAGCCCCGGATTCTATCTTAATCATGATGGATACGCTAAAATGCAAACCAGAAGAAACTATTTACGTTGGAGACTCTGAAGTGGATGTGGAAGCAGCCGCCAATGCGGGAATTAGATGTGCTTCTGTCACATGGGGATTCCGCGATAAGGAAGACCTTGAGAAGATTAATCCATTGTATATAGCGGATAATGTACAGGAACTCTATGAATTAATAAAGGGATAATTCTGAGTTGCTGCAGGTAAAGTAGACGCACCCAAAGAGAGAAGATACCCTATATTTGTGACTCTATCACTGTGGGTTGAATGTTCGCTTACAGGCTCACATTCAATCCTCGTTCTAAGGCCACAAATATAGGGTACCTTCTCTCTTGGGAAGCTGTCTTTGGCAGTTGAAGTAAATATAGGATTTTAGTTACATTATGCCCTCGTCTTTCTGGGAGTGAGGATGTTTCACTCATGTATCAGTAATAGTTTGTCGCTAATTTCTAAGAATTTTAGTCTTTTTGGTCGGGCTGTTCCTCCTGTTTTCTCCCACAAATTTCCTCATTAATTTGCTTGAACAGCCAGAATGCAGAAGTCTGAGAATCAAATCATTTATATTTGTGGTCTGGGAGCAAGTGTTGGATGCGAGCGCAAAAGCGAACATTCAACACGCCGCGACGAAAATCACAAATATAAATGATTTGATTCTCAGACTTCGTCTGTTTAGCTTAGCAAATTACTATTTAATTTATTACTACTTCTTCAGGTAGGAGAAGTATGATATAATTTTAATTGTTATTATTGAGAGAAAATTATAATGAGTTATAGAGAATAATAGAAAGTGAGAGTGAGTGGAAATATGAATCAGGATTTGATGAAGGAATTTAAAGCAGATTTAAAAGACTTTAGGGAAATGACAGAAAAGTTTTATGCCAAAGAGGTTAGTGTAAAGGATTATAAAGGCTTTTCTGGCGGATTTGGAAGTTACGCACAAAAAGGTGGAGAAGCAAGTATGCTTCGCCTGCGTATGCCTGGCGGCAGAGTGACGAAGGAAAAGTTAAAGTTTTTGGCCGATTCTATTGAAAGGTATGATGTAAAAAGAGCGCATATCACAACTTGCCAGACAGTGCAGTTTCATGATTTAGATGCAAAGGCAGTCTGCGACATTATGGAGCAGGCAATGGATGTTGGTATTGTTACTCGTGGCGGCGGCGGAGATTTCCCGAGAAATACAATGGTTTCGTCATTATCCGGAGTGGAGCGGGGAGAGTATTTTGACGTGCTGCCTTATGCGGAATGTGTTTCTGATTATCTGATGGGAATTATTAAGACGGTGAAACTTCCGAGAAAGTTAAAGGTTGGATTCTCGAATTCTCCGGCAAATGTGACCCATGCGACTTTCCGTGATCTTGGATTTGTGGCAAAGGAGAACGGGACATTTGACGTGTACAGTGCAGGAGGACTTGGCAATAATTATCGCATGGGTGTAAAGGTGGCGGAGAATGTAAAGCCGGAAGAAGTTCTCTATTATGTAGAGGCGATGGTTCGTACATTTACCACTTACGGCAATTATGAGAGTCGTGCGAAATCAAGAACAAGATATATGCAGGAGACGTTAGGTGTAGATGGATACCGCAAAGCTTATCAGGAAAAGTTAGCAGAAGTAAAGGCAGAATATAAAGATTCTCTTCTTATAAAAGTAGTAGAAACAGAGGTAGAACATACAAGAAAGAATATAGAAAATAATAGTACGGATAAATCCGAACGTATTCTTTCACAGAAACAAGAAGGACTATATGCAGTGGCATATCACCCAATTGGTGGAATCGTGCCAGTGAAGAAGTTCGGAGAAATTTATAATATAATAGAAGATATCGCAAATGCAGAAGTTCGTATTGCACCAGATGAAACATTATACATTATTAATCTGAATGCGTCACAGGCCAAAGAGGTTGTTGCAATTACAGAAGATGGGGCAAAAAATTTATTTGAAACATCGGTATCTTGTATTGGAAGTACCGTATGTCAGATTGGACTTAGAGATTCTCAGGGCTTACTAGCAAGTATTATAGAGGCAGTGGAACCATATCACTTTGCAGATGGAGTACTTCCAAGAATTCATATTTCCGGATGTACTTCCTCCTGTGGAACGCACCAGATTGGAAAGCTTGGTTTCCACGGGGCATCAAAACGTGTAGATGGGAAAATGCAGCCGGCATTTGCTTTCCATGTAAATGGAGAAGATACACAGGGAGAAGAACATTTTGGAGAAGAATGGGGTGTTATGGCTGCTGACGTCATTCCAGAATTTTTTGTGGAACTTGGACAGGTTATTTCCGATGAAAATTTGACTTATGAAGTCTGGTATGCCAAACATCCAGACAAACTAAAAAAAATAGCAGAAAAATATATTTGTTAAAAGAGTAAATGGAAATACTCGGCAATTTAATTGTGGAGTATTTTACAGAGATGAGATGAAAAACATCGTATTGCAGAGATAAAGGGAAGTGCTTTGAGTAAAATATCGGTTTATAACGGGTATTTTTCCAGCATGAACTCTGTGATACGATGTTTTTTAAGTTTTTGATAAAAAAATCATTCATTAGTGAAAGGAAAAGCTAAAAAATGTCTTTTTATATAAAAGATAGTCACAAAAGAGAAAAAAACGTATCTTAATAATAGTGGGAATTTAAAAATAAAGCAGAACGATGTTCTATATATACAAAGAATACAATTTATAAAAAGTAAACTTGTGCAATATCAAGCGTAAAGTTGCGGTAAAAAACATATAAATAAGGAGAATTTTTATTGGCGAAAAGAAGATTTTATGATAAAATTATAGAATAAAAGATGTCAGACGAATATGACTTATAAGCGATAAAGTTTAACAAAAAATAAAATTTAATAAATAAACAGAATTTACATAGTGATTATTTTTAAGAAAGCGGGGAATACTATGAAGAATGTGAAGGAAAACAAAAGAAGGTGGAAACAGCTCGTAGCAATCTTTATCGTTGCAGTAATGTTATTCACAACACCGCATATAGTTGGATTTGCTTCTATGGGGAAAGAGGAAGCAACGACGGCTGCGGCAGATGGTAATCCGGATAATTCCGATGTAAAAGTACAGAGTGAGGACGCTGATTCAGAAGAAGATATACAAACGGAAAGTCTGGATGCTTCGGAACAGTCAGAATCTTCGGAGGAGAAGACGACAGAGAAAAAGACAGAGACAACAGAAGCAGAGAAAAAAACTGGAGCGGACGAAAGTAAGAAAGAAAAAGCAGAAGAGACAACAAAGAAGGAGACAAAAGCAACGACGGAGACTGCGCCAGAAGAGACAACAACAGAAGCAACGACCTCTTCTGCCAAGCCAGAACCAATCGTGAAAGAGTATAAGAGCGATGAGGTGAATGTAACAGTAACGGCTGCTGATAAGAATGATTTGCCGGAAGATGCAGAATTAGTTGTTGAACCGATAGAATTAAGTGAGAAGACAGAGAAAAAGGTCGAGGAGGCTGCATTAAAGGAAAAGAGAACTGTGAAAAAGGTTCATGCATATGATATTCATTTTGAACTGTATGGTGAGGAGATCCAGCCGGGCGCATCTGTACAGGTTTCTGTAGATGTACCAGGAATCTCGGCAGGCCAGAACGCAGCAGTATTCCATGTTGATGATAATAATAAAGTAGAGAACATGAACGGGGATGTAGATAAGAAAGGTGATGTTGTATTTGAGACAAATCATTTTTCAACCTACGTTATTGTTCAGCAGGGAAGTACAAAGGTTACGGCAACAATTAAGCATTATAATGATGATTCAACCGCTGATGCGAACGGAGAAAAGAAAAAGATTTACTCCGATGATGTATTAGAGATTCCAGTTGGAGGAAGAATCAACGATTATGCTAAAGCAAGCAATTGGAATGTAAAGAAGGTAATTGTAGAGAATACAAATACTGATGGAACAAAAAACAGACAGAATTATGTGAATGAATCCGAATATTCTAAAATCACATTGTCAAAAGATTCTACAGTAGAGGTATATTATACTCCGAAAAAGACAACAGTAAAAGGACAGACGAAGTTCTATGATTATACGATTATGGCTGGACGAGGTGATGGGACTTACTGGAATCCAAACGGAAGTACATATTATTCTATCAATATGCCGTCGAATCCTTCTTATCATGGAATTGGTTCAGATAGTGCCCGCTTGACAATGGGAGAGTCTGGAAATGACAATGATAACCATACAATTTCACAAGAAAATTATAGTGAATATAGAAACTATACATGTAATGTCAGCAATATCAATGAGAATGGACAGACAAAGACTTGGAATGCGAATGCTTGGACTGGTACAAAACAAGTAGTCACAGGATTATTAAAGGGATTAGATAGTAATGGTGATGTTGAATTTAATTATCCGGAACCAGGATTTTTTGATAATTCAGATTTATCATTTACTTCTAACGGTAAAACTCGTTATTTAAGAAAGGTGTTTACAGATTATAAACTGGTATTTGCTCAGAATGGAGATTCCTATCAGCTTACGCAGGTTAATAAACCTGGAACGAATGGCTCAGAGGAGACAAAAGTTGCGGAAGCAGGTGAAAACTTTTTCCCTTTAGATTCTATAGATTCACAATATAAGAATGAAAATTCTACGGCTAATGCACCGAATGGGCATAATTATTATTTTGGAATGCGCTATGACGTTGATTTCAAATTGGGAGATTATATTGGTCCGTTAGATTATGAATTTACAGGAGATGATGACCTCTGGGTTGTTTTAGATGGGAATAAAGTTGTTCTTGATCTTGGTGGTATCCATGATGCAGCACCTGGCAAGGTTGATTTATGGAAGTATCTGTTGAACGAGAATCAGACAAAGGATCAGCTGACAACAGAACAAAAAGAGCAGGAACATACACTGACTGTTCTCTATATGGAACGTGGAGCAGGAGTTTCTAACTGTAATATGAATTTTACTTTACCATCAGCCCGTATTACACAGGTAACAGAAGCAGAATACACGAATCTGGTACTTCATAAGATTAACAAAAAGAATGAAGCACTTCAGGGAGCGAGATTCACTTTAAAGAATGAGGCAACTGAGGAGAAACAGACATCAACTTCTGATGCGAATGGTAATGCAACTTTCTCCAAGCTGACGGAAGGAACTTACACATTAACAGAAGATGCTGCACCAACAAATTATATTCCGTCCGTAGATAACTGGGTGGTTAAGGTAGCAAAAAATGACGCAGGAACGTTAGTTGCTACGATGTACCTTTCAGATGGTGAAACCGCTTATACTAAGAAAGAGGGAGATTATTATGATGTTCTGAATCTTACTGAGCAGGAACTTATAGACAGTGTGATGGATTATAGTAAGACAGCAAAGGTGACAGATTGGGATAAGCGTACCTATGACATTGATATCAAAGCTTCATCTAAGTTGACCAAGTCTACAACGATAACGAATAATGAGGTGTCTGACACGATGCTGGTATTGGATGTTTCTGGTTCGATGTTGTTTGATAGTGCCCATACGACTGGAAGTCAGGAGTATGCTACATTTTATGGTGAATGTAATCAGAATACATTGAATAATCTTGACACGACAAAGATTTATTATTATGGAAAGGGTACCAGGACGGTATGGTATCAAAATCAATACAGTTATACAAATTTAGCTCACCCGATGATTTATGTAGATGGAAAATGGAAATACTTGGCGAGCGGAGACTTCTGGGTGGATGTACCTACCTCCTCAAATACATCAATTTATACAAGTGCTAGCCGATTGAATGGACTGAAAGAGGCGGCGATGGGATTTGTAAGTTCTATGGCACAGTCTTCTCCAAACAGCAAGCTGGGAATTGCAACATTCAACTCTAATTTAGAAGAAACCGTTGCTATAGAGACTATTGGTACGAATGTTAATGGTATTTTAATGAAGATAGCAGCGATGACAGCATCGGGAGGAACCCAGCAGGATAAGGGATTAAGCAATGCACGAATACAGTTAGAGACCTTATTATCTGATGGAAAGTCAAAAAACGTTATTCTATTTACAGATGGAGAACCAACAGGAACGGGTAATACCTGGAATAGTACAGCGGCGACAGCAGCGGAAAATGAAGCCGATAGAATAAAAGAAAAAGGCATCAAGATTTATACCGTTGGTTTTGCATTAAATTATAAGACAAAAGCATGGTTAGCAGGAGGCAAAGATGGGAACACACCTTATAAAGGAATTGCTTCTAAAGACTGTGCACTGACAGCGGATAACATTGATCAGTTAAAGACCATATTTAAGGAACTCCAGCAGACCATGACACAGAGTCTTGACATTAAACCGGCACAGATTAAGGATGTCATTGATCCGAGGTTTACGATTATTGGTGATGATAAGAAGGCGATTA
>OHYC01000911.1_pt1 | contig 10361 bp, 8 predicted proteins | sample 1580171 | NCBI WGS metagenome assembly OHYC01 (sample SAMEA3882526, study PRJEB24775) | human gut metagenome | biome: human-associated habitat; feature: intestine environment; material: feces | place: Netherlands | collected 2009/2010
CGCCGAGCGCCGCCTGCGATGCAACCACTGCCGATTTGCCGATTTCGATGCTTTTCATGACTGCCCACTTTCTTTGTGATTTTCAAATACGTCAATCGATTGACGTCAGTCACCTCAATGGTAAATCCGCCGTCCCGTCAGCGCAACACAATAAAAATGCCGAAGCCAAAACGCAAAAATCCGGAGGGGTGGTCCCTCCGGATTTTTTAGCGAGTCAGCACACCAACCTCACTCGGCCAGCGTGAACTGGCTGTTGTAGATGTCGGCGTAGAAGCCGCCCTTGGCGAGCAGTTCCTCGTGCGTGCCGCGTTCCACGATGTCGCCGCCGTTCATCACCAGGATCATGTCGGCGTCGCGGATGGTGGACAGGCGGTGCGCGATCACGAAGCTCGTGCGGCCCACGGTCAGCGCGTCCATCGCCTTCTGGATCAGCTCCTCGGTGCGTGTATCGACCGAGGAGGTGGCCTCGTCGAGGATCAGGATCGGCGCGTCCTCCACCATCGCGCGGGCGATCGTCAGCAGCTGGCGCTGGCCCTGGGAAAGCGACGCCTTGTCGTCGAGCACGGTGTCGTAGCCGTTCGGCAACGACATGATGTAGTGGTGCAGGCCGACGGCCTTGCATGCGGCCACGATCTGCTCGTCGGTGACGTCCTTCTTCGAATACGCGATGTTTTCACGCACTGTTCCACGGAACACCCACGTGTCCTGCAGCACCATGGAGAACTGGTCGTGCACGTTCCAACGCGGTACGGACTTGGTGTCGATGCCGTCGATCGAAATCGTGCCACCGGAAATCTCGTAGAAGCGCATCAGCAGGTTGACCATGGTGGTCTTGCCGGCGCCGGTCGGGCCGACGATAGCCACCTTCTGGCCGGCCTTCACGGACGCGGAGAAGTCGTTGATGATGGTCTTGTCCGCGTCGTAGCCGAAGCGCACGTGGCTGAATTCCACGTCGCCGCGCACCGGCTGCGGCTTGCCGTCCGCGCCGACGCCCAGCAGCGCCTGCTTGCCGGTTTCGTCGGACAGTTCCGGCTCCTCAAGGAAGCCGAAGACGCGTTCGGATGCGGCCGCGCAGCGCTGCAGGTTCTGGAACGCCTGCGCGAACTGGGACAGCGGCTGCGTGAACAGGCGGATGTACATCATGAACGCCACGATCACGCCGAATTCGATCTTGCCGTCCATGGCGAGCACCGCGCCGACCACGCACACCACCACGTAGCCGAAGTTGCCGACGAAGTTCATGATCGGCATCATCAGGCCGGACAGGAACTGGCTTTTCCAGCCGGACACGTACAGGTCGTTGTTGTACTTCTCGAACTGCTCGATGGAGCGTTCCTCGCCGCAGTATGCCTTGACCACGGTGTGGCCGGTGTACATTTCCTCGACGTGGCCGTTGACGTCGCCGAGCGCCACCTGCTGGCGGGTGAAGTACTTCTGCGACACCTTCATGATCACGCCCATGATGATCAGGCCGAGCAGCGCGGAGCCGATGGCGCACAGCGTCATGGTCACGTTGTTGTAGAACATCATGATGAGCGCGCCGAAGAACAGCGTGACCGATGTGATGAGCGAGCCGACCGACTGGCCGAGCGTCTGTCCGATCGCGTCGACGTCGTTGGTGATGCGGCTCAGCACGTCGCCGTAGCTGACTTTGTCGAAATATTTCAGCGGCAGGCGATTGATTTTCTGGCTGATCGCCTCACGCAGCTGCTGTGCCGTGCGTTGCGTGACGTTGGCCATCAGCCAGCTTTGCAGGTAGCTCAGCAGCGCGTATCCGACGTACAGCGCGACGAGCAGCCATGCGATGCGCGACACCGCGTCCATATCGATCGAATTCATGACGGGCTTGCCGTGCACCATGGCCGGCAGACCCTTCGTGATCTCGTTGGTCATGTCCTTGAGCTTGTCCGGGCCGATGATCTGGCACACCGTGCCGGCAGCGCCCAGAACCAGCGCGAGAATCATCACCGGAATGTACCGGCTGCAGAATTTCACGAGCTTCTTCATCACTCCGCCGAAGTCCTTCGGCTTTTCCACGGCCCCACGGCCGCGTCCCATTCCTCTTGGCATGCCTCCCCCTTTCAGTGCTTCAGTTCGTCTTCGCTCAACTGCGATTCGGCGATCTGCCGATACACTTCGCACGTGTCGAGCAGTTCCTCGTGCGTGCCCTGGCCGACCACTTTGCCGTCGTCGAGCACGATGATGCGGTCGGCATTCATGATGGTGCCGATGCGCTGCGCGACGATGAGTTTCGTGGAATCCTTCGCTTCCTTTTCGAGCGCGTCACGTACGGCACGGTCGGTTTTGAAGTCGAGCGCGGAGAAGGAATCGTCGAAGATCAGGATTTCCGGATGACGGTAGACGGCGCGTGCGATCGACAGACGCTGCTTCTGCCCGCCCGAAACGTTGGAACCGCCCTGCGAAATGCCGGAATCGTACTTCTTCTGCTTTTTGTCGATGAATTCCGTCGCCTGCGCGACGTCGCATGCGCGGCGCACGGTGTCGTCGTCGCGGTCCGTATCTCCGTACGCGACGTTGCTGGCGATCGTTCCCTTGAACAGGAACGACTGCTGCGGCACGTAGCCGATCTTGTCGCGAAACGCCTTCAGCTTGTAGTCGCGCACGTTGACGCCGTCGACGAGCACCTCGCCTTGCGTGGCGTCGTAGAAACGCGGCACGAGGTTGATGAGGGACGATTTGCCGGAGCCGGTCGAGCCGATGAACGCGACCGTCTGACCCTTCTTCGCCTTGAAATTGACGCCTTCGAGCATGGCGTGACGCGAGTCGGGGTAGGCGAAGCTCACATTGCGGAATTCGATTTCGCCTTCCTCGCCCGGCTTGCCCGCGTCCTGCGTGCCGTCGGCGACCATCGGCTCGGTGTCGATGACTTCGAGCACGCGCTGCGCGGACACGTCGGCTCGCGGCCAGAGCACGAACACCATGCTCAGCAGCAGGAAGCTCATGATGACCTGGATGGAGTAGCTGGAGAACACCACCATGTTGGAGAAGGTGGTGAGCTTGTCGACGGCGTCGGCAGCGTCGATGAGGTACGCGCCGATCCAGTAGACGGCGAGCATCAGGCCGTTCATGATGGTGTTCATCAACGGCATCATGATGGCCATGGCGCGGTTGGTGAACAGCTGGGTTTCGGTGAGTTCCTTGTTGGCTTCGGTGAACTTGGCTTCCTGGTAGTCCTCGGCGTTGTACGCGCGCACCACGCGCAGGCCGGTGAGGTTCTCGCGCGCCACGAGGTTGATGTTGTCGGTCAGGCGCTGCATGGCCTTGAACTTCGGCATGACGAAGCTCATGATCACGGCGATGACCACCAGCAGGATGGCCACGGCGATGCCGGTTGCGAGCGTCCAATCGAAGCCCTTTCCTGCGATCTTGCACACGGCCCACACGGCCATGATCGGCGCTTTGACGATCATCATGAGGCCCATGGTGATGAACATCTGGATCTGCGTGATGTCGTTCGTGGAGCGGGTGATGAGCGACGCGGTGGAGAAACGGTTCATTTCCGCCGGTCCGAAGCTTTCCACCTTGTTGAATTCGAGCGAACGCAGGCGCTGGCTGAACGAGGCGCCCACGCGCGCGGCGATGAAGCCGGTGACGATGGCGCAGGCCGCCGAGCCGAGCGAGACGAGCAGCATTTTGCCGCCGGCCACCCAGATGTCGCGCATTTCGCTGCCGGGGGTTTCGACGAGCTGCGTGATGTCGGACATGTAGTCCGGCAGGGTCAGGTCAAGCCAGATCTGACCGACGATGCTGACCAGCGCGACGAGCATCTGACCGATCTCCGCTTTGGAGAGGTATCGTACGATGCGAAGCATGCTTGGTTCCTTCTCTTGTTTTGTGTTTTGCTTGTTTTCTTACGATTAGTTTTTGCGATTTTTCGCGGTTTTTGCGATTACTGGATTGCGATTACTTACACTGTGAATTATTTACAGCGTAAGATACTACGCGTCTTCCTGTGCGTTTCCTGAGAACGCGGCTTTGACCTCGTCCGCCGTGGGGCGCGGTTTGCCGGGCATGCACAGCGACATGTACGTGGTGAATTCCTCGGTGAGCTCAACGAATTCGCGCGCGCGGCGCTCCCCCATCTGCGAGAAGATCCAGCAGATCGCCTCGCGCATGCTTTCGCGCTGCCGTTCGGCGCGTTCCCTGCCGGCTTCGGTGAGGTTCACGTGCACCACACGGCGATCGTCGGGGTCGGATTCGCGTGTGATCTGGCCTTTTTTCTCCAACGCGGACAGCAGTGTGGACACGCGTCCGGTGGTGGTTTTCATTGAAGAGGCGAGCTGCGATGGCGTCAGCGGGCCTTTCCTATAGAGTTCCTGCACGGCGAAGGGTTCGCCCTTCGCGCCTTTCACCATCTCCTGCTGCATGCGCGAGCGTTTGTCCCATGTGTTGGTCGCCAATTCGTGGAACAGTTCCTCTTCAAAGCCCACGCGGCACCTCCTTCCGTCGCAATCGCCGTCATAATATCTTACAGTGTAAACATTTTACAGTGTAAGTTATTCCCAGGGCGATTTTGCAGCGAGCAAGCTACAGAAGGCACGAAAAAGGCCGCGGCCCGAATCGCGATTATTGTGCGGAATCGGGCGCGGCCAATCGTACGTATTGCGCGGAATTCAGCCGCGACGGGCGTCGACGGAGGCGTTCAGCATCGCCAGCTCATCCTGCGTGAGCGTCAGTTCGGTGGCGGCGAAGGAATCGTTGATTTCCTGCGGATTGCGGGCGCTGGGGATGGTGAACAACCGCTCGTAGCGACTCAGTTCCCAGGCGAGCACCACGCGCTGGTAGGAGCAGCCGTGGTTGCCGGCGACCGTGCGGAACGGGTCGTACGCGCGCTGGTCGAACGCGTCGAGGAAGCCGCCGAGGGGGCTCCAGCACACGAACGCGAGTCCAAGTTCCGCGCAGTGCTCCATCGTATGCTCAGGGTCGGGGTGCGAGGGCGAGAACTGGTTCTGCACGGCGATCAGCTTGTCGCCGAGAATCTCGCGGGCGATGTCGATCTGCGCGTTGTCTACGCGGGAAATGCCCGCGTACCGGATCACGCCCTCGTCAAGCAGCTGCTTCAACGCGCCGACCTGGTCCTCATAAGCCACTTCCGGGTCCGGTCCGTGCGAGTACAACAGGTCGAGCGTATCGACGCCCAAGTGCAGCGCGGATTCCTTGGCGTCACGAATCATGGTTTCGGGGCGCGAATCCGCCATCCACCCGTATTGACTGCCCGCCGCCTGCAAATGCTGGCGTTCCCCGCCAGGCCGACGACTGCAGCCCTCGGAATCCCGCCCCTGAGTGTCCGATTCTGGCGAATCGAACACAGGAGCAACAAAAGCGGGAACCTCCATGGTGCGTCGATAGCCGGTTTTCGTGGCGACCAGCACTTCATCGCGAGGGCCGTCCCAGCTGGCGAGCGCATCACGCACCAACTTTTCGCCGTACCCCAAATCTTTCGCAGTGCCGGTACCAGGCTCGCTCGGCAGATAATACGACCAAGCTGTGTCCAAATAGCGAACACCCGCGTCCAAACCGGCGTGAATCGTCCGAATCGCAGTATCGCGATCCGGACGCCCCTCAATCGCCAAAGCCATCGTTCCCATGCCGAGCCGAGGAATCGTAAATCCTGCCAACTCACCGTTCATCATCATCTTCCCCTTCCTTGCAAGCACGCAGCCGATTCGCGCATGTTCACATCAAGACTAACTCAACGTGGACCGGCGCAAGCTTGTCGGGCGCCTGCGCGAAGATAAAGGCACAACCGAACGGGAGCCGAAAGGCTGAGAGGGAGCTCGACGAGCTTCGACCGAGGACTTGATGCGGGTAATGCCGCCGTAAGGAGACGGGTTGTTCGCGCCGCGAGGCGCATCTCATTTCCGTTCGCGATAACCGAATATCGCGTGATTAGGGTCACGGAGGGGCGCACCACCTCATAGGGTACGGTTCCTTCGGCGACCCTTTTTTCGTACCAACCGTGAATGTCCGATTCACCGGAAGCAGACGCTCGGAAGCCCACAAAGCAGTTCTGAACGTCCGTTTCGGCGGGAACGGCACTCGTGGGGCCTGACATACAGAAGGGAACCGAAATGATCATCAACGGCAAGGAAGAGGACGTCGCCACGCCGATCACCGTGGCCGAACTAGTGGAGCAGCGCGGTCTGCGCGCCGACCGCGTGGCCGTGGAGCTCAACGGTGAAATCGTGCCTCGCACCCAGCGTGCGCAGACGCAGCTCAAGGGCACCGACACGTTGGAAATCGTCACGTTCGTGCAGGGCGGCTGAGCACAGCAGCGAAACAAACCATACGAACGGAAACGAGAATACGAGAACAACCATGACTTTTGAACCATCCGCATCGCAGGCGCAGATCGACGCCCGCCAGCACGCTTTCGACAACCAGCCCGACCCGGCCACGCTGGTCAGCCGCGAGGAGATCCGCGCGGCCCTGCTCGACCGTCACACGGCCGCCACGCAGGACAAGCTCGACGCGGCGCACGTGGCCATCTGCGGCTGCGGCGGCCTCGGCTCCACCATCGCGGTGGCGCTGACCCGCATCGGCGTCGGCCACCTGCACTTGATCGACTTCGACCGCGTGGATATGACGAACCTGAATCGCCAGCAGTATTTCCTGAAGGACCTCGGCCAGTACAAGACGGAGGCGCTGCGCAGCAATCTGCGCCAAATCAACCCGTTCACGGACATCACCATCGACACCGTCAAGGTGACCGACGAGAACGTGCCGACGCTGTTCGAAAACGAGGACATCATCTGCGAGGCGTTCGACGTGCCGGAAAACAAGACGATGCTCGTCAACGCGGTGCTGGAGAATCTGCCGGGCAAGAAGCTCGTCAGCGCGTCCGGCATGGCCGGCTTCCGCAGCTCCAACCTGGTGAGCACGCGTCGCGTTTCGAAGAACTTCTACTTCTGCGGCGATGGCGAGACGGCTCCGGTACCGGGTGCCGGCCTGATGGCGCCGCGCGTGGGCGTGGTCGCCTGCCACGAAGCGAACATGATCACGCGACTGATCCTCGGCGAGGAAGACGCCTGACGCACTGCTACGTTACTCCACTGCCGTAATCGAAATTTTTATTGCGATTACAAACGCACGTTGCACACAACACAACAGCGACGCAACGGCAACACAACAGCAGCACAGCAATCGCAACAACAGCAACACCAAACACCCCAACGAAAGGAACCGACGATGAGCACCGAAAACACCATCACCACCGCAGCCGCCGACGTCGCGGCCGCACCGAACGCCACGCTCGACGAGCTGGTCGGCACCACCACGAACACGGCGATCCTGCCGGAGCCGGACGCGCACGCGTACGACGAGATCGCCACCGGCGACGCCGATCCGCTGATCCTCGGCGGGCACAAGTTCACGAGCCGTTTCATCCTCGGTTCCGGCCGTTACGACCTGAACCTCATCAAGGCGACCATCGAGAACGCGGGCACGCAGATCGTCACCATGGCGCTGCGCCGCTGCCGCACCACCGAAAACAACCTGCTCGACTACATTCCGAAGGGCATCACCATGCTGCCGAACACGTCGGGCGCGCGCAACGCGGATGAGGCGGTGCGCATCGCACGTCTCGCGCGCGAGGTGTGCCAGACGGACTTCGTGAAGGTGGAGATCGAGCACGAAGCGAAGTACCTGCTGCCGGACAACGAGGAGACCATCAAGGCCACGGAAAAGCTGGCCAAGGAGGGCTTCGTGGTCATGCCGTATATGTTCCCGGACCCGATTGCGGCGAAGCGTCTTGAGGACGCGGGCGCGGCTTGCGTGATGCCGCTCGGCGCGATGATCGGCTCGAACAAGGGCCTGCGCGCACGCGATTTCATTGAGGTGATCATCAAGAACTCCAACGTTCCGGTGATCATCGACGCGGGCATCGGCCGGCCGAGCCAGGCCGCGGAGGCCATGGAGATGGGTGCGGATGCGGTGATGGCATACACGGCGATCGCATCCGCCGGAAACATTCCGCTGATGGCGCGCGCCTTCAAGAACGCGATCGAGGCGGGCCGTGAAGCGTACCTGTCCGGCCTGGGCAAGGTGACGGAAGATCACGCCGTGCCGTCCAGCCCGACGAACGAGGCCGACTACATCGGCTGATTCGCGCCGATTTCGTACGATTCGTGCACTAACGTTTCGCACTGTTTTATTGCGATTACACGACGAGGGTCGGTGGAAACGCACATTTTCGCAAGGTTTCCACCGGCCCTCTTTCGTCGGATGCGCGACACGTAGCGCAACACGCGCATGCCACGCATACCGCAGCGACAGGCAATACGTCTACTTCCCTAGAGCCGCTTTCAAATCGCGGTTCTGGAAGCGCTCGTGCAGCAGGCAGTAGCCGCCGAACACGACGAGCCACAGCAGGCCGGCGATGGCGGAACCGCGCGTATCTGCGGACAGGAACAGCGTGACGTACACGAACACGTAGAACGCAATCGCAATCCAGTCGCACACCTGCCATGCCGGCATGACGAAGCCGTCCGGCAGGAAGTCGGCGCTTTGACGGTAGCGGCGGTGCGCAAGCATCGTCAGCACGTAGATGAAGATCACGACGGCGCTGGCTGCGGAGGCGAACAGCACGAACGCGCTGGAGATGCCCGGGATCGCGTTGATCAGCGGGGAGAACAGAATCATACAGCCGGACACGATAATCGCCTTCGCCGGCACCTTGTGATCCGACACCTCACCGAGGCGCTGCATAGCGGGCGATTCGGAGTCCTGCGCAAGCTGGTATAGGTGGCGGCCCGCCGAGTAGATCAGCGAATTGAGTGCCGACGCGGCTGCGGTGATCACCACGAAGAACACGAGCGCGGCGGCCCAGTCGAGCCCAGCGTATTTGAACACCATGATGAACGGGGAGCCGAACGAGCCGTCCGCGTTCTGATGGAAGTTGCGCCACGGCACGATGGCCATGATGGCCACGAGAGCGCCCACGTAGAAGATGAGGATGCGCATGATCAGCTCGTTGACGGCCTTCGGCAGCACTTTGCGTGGGTTCTGGGTTTCGGACACGGTCACACCCACGAATTCGATGAGCTGGTAGGCGAAGAACACCATCTGGAAGCTCATGAAGAAGTTCATCCAGCCGTTCGGCGCAAGCTGGAAGCCGTCGGTAATGTTCGTAAGGCTCACAGTGGCACCGGAAACCGTGCCGTCCACGCCTTCGATATGCGTGGCCGGGTAGCTGAAACCGAGGAACAGCATCACCACGGCGGTGACAATCAGACCCACAATCAGCGTGATTTTGATCATGGAGAACCAGAATTCCGCCTCGCCGAACACTTTCACGGCAATGAGATTGATGCCGGTGAGCGCCACGAGGAAGCACAGTTCGATAAGCCATTTCCACGCGTTGAGGTCGATGCCGAACGTGCCGAAGAATGTGACGAAATAGGTGCTGACGGCCGTGATTTCGGTCATGCCGGTCAGGATGAGCACAATCCAGTACGTCCAGCCGGCGAACTTGCCCCACGCGCGGCCGAGGTAGCGGGTGATGAAGTTGATGAACGTGTGCTGGCTGGGGTCGCTGTACATCATTTCGCCGATGGCGCGCATGAGCAGGAACATGATGAGGCCCACGCCGATGTACACGAGGATGATGCTCGGTCCGGTCAGCGCGATTGACTTGCCGGAGCCGAGGAACAGGCCGGTGCCGATGGTGCCGCCGATGGCGATGAATTGGACGTGGCGGTTTTTCAGGCCGCGTTCCATGTCGTTGCCTTTGTCGAGGCTTTCGACGGATTTGATTTGCGCGGTTTCCGTCGCTTCGGACGTGCTTGTACCAGTTTTTCCGGTTTTCGTATTCCCAAAAGTCATAATGTTCACACCCTACCGCGCCAACCGCACAATCTCCGCCGTTGTTCGCACCGCGAAATGCGCTATATGTGGCAGATTCGCATCTTTTCCAAAAAACGCTTTGCGACGGGTGGAGTCAGCTTGCCAAGGTTTTCAGCTTGCCACGGAGCGATTCGTTTTCGCGTTCCAGCTCGTCGATGCGCCGAGCCTGTTGTTTGATGATGACAAGCGCCGTCTCGCTGTCAAGGCCGCTGCTCGCGCTGAGAGGTGCAGGCGGCACGGCGATGGCAGCCGCATCGGACGGGACGGGCACGTCAGCGGATATATACCCCCCCCCGACACGTTCGCCCCGTCCAGCGGATGCGGAGCATTTCCAATGTTCGCCTTATCGGGATTGGCGATTCCTGCGATGTCGTCGAGTTTCTCCTTGCGCGTCACCGCATGAACATACAGGTTGACGAGCTCCGTAATGATTTCGCCGTTACTCATGTTACTGCTACCACTCACGGATTTGAGGACGGCAGCCTTCCAACGCGCCA
>OHYC01000927.1_pt1 | contig 10292 bp, 9 predicted proteins | sample 1580171 | NCBI WGS metagenome assembly OHYC01 (sample SAMEA3882526, study PRJEB24775) | human gut metagenome | biome: human-associated habitat; feature: intestine environment; material: feces | place: Netherlands | collected 2009/2010
TCTCCTGTTCCGTCAGTGCACAGCGGATTTTGTTATCACCGATATGTTCTATTTCCATAAATGATCAATCCCATCTATTGTAAAATGTTGTTTTTAAGTGATACCATTATCCTATTTTTTGCACTATTTGTAAAGTGGCAATCCTTAGAATACCTTTTTTTGCATAATGCGGACACTGCCCGCAAAGGATACCGCCAATGTGGCCAGGAAAACCAGAAACACTACCGCAGTCACGGCCGCAGGATTTAACTGCGCAGACCACCTCAGCCCTCCCGCAAAATTCTCCGGCAGAAGCTTCCTTGCTGCAATTGCAGCCCCAAGCACCGCAAACCCCAGAATCATGGTTGCTGTCCTGCTTTTTTCCATACCGTATTTCAGGCTGACCGGAAGCATGACTGCCAGAAAAATTGTCATCTCTAATAAAATAAGGAACATGGGCATCAGCCATTCTAAAAGAGACACCACATCTCCCCGGATATAATCTGCCACAAAACCGGCCGCTGCGGAAACTGCCCAGAAACCACCGCCGCAAAGCATCATAAATACATATTTTTCCAGCACATAATCTTTTCTGGTCACCGGAAGCGTGAACAGAAACAGATAGCCGTGATCAAATTCGTCATACGAGATCGTGTTTACTGTAAAAAGCATGCCGAACATGGTACAATATCCCACAATGATCTGCGCTGGCTGACCGCTGCAAAGAAAAATGAGCGCAATCAGAATGATAATCGTAAAATACCGCTTCTGCCCTGCCAGAATCCGAAAATCCTTCGTCAATAATCCTTTCATAGCTTCTCCCCCCTCGCTGTCAAAATCAGAATATCATCAATGCTGCCTTTTTCCATCACAAGATCCGGGTAATTTTCCTGATAATACCGGCGCTCGTTCGTCAGCAGGCGATAACCGTACGCTTCACGCATTCCGGCAAGCAGATATCTACGGTCCAGCGCCTGATACTGCCGCTCATCCACTTTTAAGATACCATATGAATCCAGAAGAACATCCGTCTCCCCGTGAAGCACAATCCTACCCCGGTCAATCATATAGATATCATCGCAGAACTTTTCCAGATCGCTGGAGATGTGGGAGGATATCAGCACAGATCTCGGTGCTCCGCCGGTTCCCTCCGAATCCAGATATTCCTGCAGTTCTTCAAGCATCGCCTCTCTGGACATCACATCGAGTCCCAGCGTCGGTTCGTCCAGAATCAGCAGGTCAGCGTCATGTGACATCGCAATCAGCAATTTCAGCTTTGCCTGCATCCCGGTAGAAAAATCTTTGATTTTTTTGTTCGCCGGAAGTTCATACCGCTGACATTTTTCCAGGAACCTGGCCTCATCAAATCTGGTATACAGATTCCGCAGAATGGCGGTAACATCCCGGACGGTAAGGAACTGGCTGAAGCCCGAATCCGCAAGGGATACCCCGATCCGCTCCCGGTCTTTTACAGTCAGTTCTGTATATGGTTTTCCGAAGATCCTTATCTCACCCGTCTCCGGCGGCACCAGCCCCAGCAGAATCTGAAATGTCGTCGTTTTTCCCGCTCCGTTCGCCCCGACAAATCCGGTTGCCATCCCAGGCTGCACTTCCATGGAGCAGTCCAGTTGAAACGACCCGTATGCCTTTGTTACTTTATTCAGTTGCACCATCCCATCATTCATATGATTCTCCATTCCTGTGATTGCACTCCTATGCTTCCAAAAACAATTCCAGAACCGCCCGCAGTTCTTCGTCGCTCATGCCATACGCCCGCGCCTTCGCCACCAGCTGTTCCATCCGCTGCTCGATCTCTCTTTTCTGTTCTTCCGCAAGCAGTGACGGATTCACCCCGAGCACAAAGCTGCCCTTGCCATGCACCGTTGCGATCAGCTGTTCCTCCTCCAGGGCATCATATGCCTTTTTTACGGTGAGAGCGCTCACCTTAAGATCCTTTGCAAGCATTCTCACACTGTCAAGTGGCGCTCCCTCCCGCAGGGTTCCCTGCAGGATCTGTTTTTTTATCTGCTCTACGATCTGCTCATAGATCGGCTGCATCGATGTGTGATCCACAATTATCTTCATTTTCTTTGTATTCTCCTCCACCTCTGCGCAGTATGTAGGTTTTCCTTCGACAAACAGTATATAACAGTATAGAACTGTTGTCAACTGTTATATACTGTTTATTACAAAACAATGGTTGCTTTTATATAAAAAATCCCGGTCTTAAGACAGAACTGTCATTCTCTGTCCGCGAACCGGGATTTCCTCTCTCATCGTTCCTTTTTATCTCTTGTTCCTTTTTATCTCTTTATAGGGTTATCAGTCAATTCTGATATTTCTCACATCAAAAGCTTATTGTTTCTTAATTGCATCCATCTCATTCGTCCAATGCCAGAAATGCATCTTTTATTGCAGACACGTCCTCGTCGAAGCCCATAACATATAAAATCACATCCCCTATACTCTCCACCGCAACACTCTCCGCCTCCACGCAGATCCATTTTGCAGGATTGGCATTGTCCAAAAGCGTCTGTTTTGCCTTCGGCACATCGGTTCCGTCCGGCACGCGCAGCACAACACACTGATACGCCACCGATGTCATCATCGGCGCAGAATACGCAGAATCGGTATAAGTGATCTCATCTGTCCCCAGCACATACTCTTCCATATCCGCGTCGATCGTCGTCATCTCATAATCCTGCATGGCGTCCCGCATCGATGCATCCAGATCGGCCGTTTCGTAAACTTTGTTTAAAATGTCAATACAGCTTCCGCTCAGTGCCTCCGCTTCCTCAGAAGCGGTCGTCTTCCCGCAGGCGGCAAAAGAAAACAACATCACAAACATCATTCCCACCGCAGCCACGCGTTTCCCGTATCCTGCCCTGCCGTCCGTTTTACGGTTCTTTCCAGTTCTTTTTCCCATATCCTCTCTGTGATCTCCTTTTTGATTGAAATTTTCTACTTTATATAGAGTAAAACAGGCTTTTGGAGATAGTCTGTCCAAAAGCCTGTGTCTTTATTGCTGTCGCTTTACGCTACTTTTCTTCCGGCATCTGAATGCGGATATGAACGTCGTCCAGCTGCTTCTGATCTACCGTTGCTGGTGCTCCCATCATGATATCCATCGCGTTCTTGTTCATCGGGAACGGGATGATCTCACGAATGCTCTCCTCGCCGCAGATCAGCATAATCATACGGTCAACACCCGGAGCGATTCCTGCGTGTGGCGGTGCTCCGTAGCAGAATGCATTGTACATGGCAGGGAATTTTGCCTTCACATCCTCCTCGCCGAGACCAACCAGCTCAAATGCCTTGATCATGATCTCCGGGTCATGGTTACGAACCGCACCGGAGGAAAGCTCTACGCCGTTGCACACCAGATCGTACTGGTAAGCAAGAATCGAAAGCGGCTCCTCGTTGCAGAGTGCGTTCATACCGCCCTGCGGCATGGAGAACGGGTTGTGGCAGAATTCCAGCTCTCCGGACTCCTCGCCGATCTCATACATCGGGAAATCTACGATCCAGCAGAATTCGTAGCAATCCTTTTTCATGTGCTTCTCGCTCGCAGCGCCAAGCAGTCTGCGGAGTACGCCTGCGGTCTTCTGCGCTGCCAGCTTCTTGCCGGCGGTCAGACCGATAAAGTCACCCGGCTTTAATCCGAGGGCAACAATGACTGTCTCCTTGCGCTCCTGCAAGAACTTGGAAATACCTCCCACAAATTCGCCGTTCTCGTCCAGTTTGAACCAGTATGCCTTGTTGGCTGTCTGCACTTCCACCTCGGCACAGATTCCGTCGATCACTTTTCTGGTCGCAGTAAATCCGTCCACGACAACCGCTTTTACGGTCTGTCCCTCGAACGGACCGAATCCGCAGTCTGCCATGACGTCCGTCGCATCCTGCAATACCAGATCAATGCGGAGATCCGGCTTGTCGGTGCCGTACTTGTCCATGGACTCCAGATATGGAATACGCACAAACGGAGCCTTGGAAGCAGTCTTGTATACACCATACTTTTCAAATACCGGCGGCAGTACCTCCTCGACAACAGAGAACACATCCTCCTGGGAAGCAAATGCCATCTCCATATCGAGCTGATAGAACTCTCCCGGAGAACGGTCTGCTCTTGCGTCCTCATCACGGAAACACGGTGCAATCTGGAAATAGCGGTCGAATCCGGACGCCATTAAAATCTGCTTGAACTGCTGCGGTGCCTGCGGCAGTGCATAGAACTTGCCCGGATGATTTCTGGCCGGTACCAGATAATCTCTCGCGCCTTCCGGAGAAGAGCAGGTCAGAATCGGAGTCGTGATCTCTAAAAATCCCAGCTCGTTCATCTTATTGCGGAGCTCTGCCACGATGCGGCTTCTGAGCACGATCTTGCTCTTGACCGACGGATTTCTCAGATCCAGATAGCGATATTTTAATCTGGTGTTCTCATCCGCCTCTCTGGACTGGTTAATCTCAAACGGAAGTGCATTGTAGATACACTTTCCAAGGATCTCGATCCCTTCCGGCACGACTTCAATCTCTCCGGTCGGAAGCTCTGTATTCTTATTGGAGCGCTCTCTGACGGTTCCTGTTACGGAAATGGTGGACTCCTTGTTCACTCCGTCCAGCTTCTCCATCATCTCTTCTGTCTCAACGACAATCTGGGTCGTTCCATAGAAATCTCTTAAAATAAGAAATCCCAGGTTCTTGCTGACCTTGCGGAGATTCTCGTACCATCCGACGAGCGTTACTTTCTCTCCCGCATTGGAAAGACGCAGCTCATTACAGTTATGTGTTCTCGACTGTGTCATTTTCTTAACTCCCTTGTATCAATCTAAAAATATTCTTCAAATCTGTCCGGGCAGCAGCCTGTCCGGCGCTTTTTTTATCTTACACCATGAAACGCGATTTTTCAACGGTTTTATCCGTTCTAAATAATTCTGACAAACACTCCGATAAGCACGAACACAAGGATCGTCAATCCAAATCCACGCAGCGTTATCTTTGTTCTCCGTAACGGATCTTTCAGTGCCTCCTCCAGACAAATCCTCTCAAGTTCATCCAGCACACGCCATAATTCCGTATAATCACGACTGTTAAACTCATATTTTATGTCTTCCACGCGTTTGCCTATGTAGCGGCATGCTTCCTCCGACCACTCCTGTGCCCTCACATGTTCACCAATTTGTCTCCAGAACTCTGGTTCTTTGTACAGAGTAATCGCCAACTCCGATTGCAGGAACTCTTCCCAGCGTTTCTTCTGGGTTCCTTCCCCCTGCAATGTGAGACCTCGCAGCCGCTCCGGCAACTCCTCTGTCAGCATTTTCCTGCTTCTCTCCTGTCCGGCACGAATGCGTGCAAAATACTCCTGCCATTGTGCTTCTGTCTCATCGGTTTCAAGCTGTCCGTACTCCTTCTCCAGCGCCCCGTCCCGCTCTTTTAAGCCTTCCCGTGCCACCGGTTTCACCGGACTTGGAACCGTCCTGCTTCCGTTCAGATCACTTTCTTTCTCTTGTCTTTTCGCGTATTGAATGGCGCGCTGGTAAGCATCGTGAAGCACTGCCCACTCCTCTGGCTTTTCCTCCCTGTGGCAGCTTTTTACTCTGGCTGCATATGCTTTTTTTATCTCTTTTTGATCCGTTGTCTGGGGAATTCCCAGTGTTTGCCATATTGTCATATTCTTCTAGCTGGTCAGATGTCCGCCCCTCCACAATTCATATTCCTGTTCCTCTTTGCGGTAATCCACCTGATCCTGCGCATCGACCGCCTGCTTACTACTCTCATACCACCGGGAAAAACCGTCTGCTGTTCCCTCAAATGCCGCCTCCTGCAGACACTGCTCCTCCACATAGTCCAGAAACAGATTCAGCTGTTTTCTGCCCTTGTTGATGGAGAGGACGTCCTGTCTTCCCAGATAATAGTTAAAATACTGTACACGACTGTCAATCTGTTCCCGGATATATCCCGTTGTCTCACGATGCAGCTTTTCAGCACGCGCAAGCACCAGCCGGTTTTCCTCAAGATCTCTCGGATGAATCTTCAGTTTATTCAACTGCTCCAGTCTTTTTTTCAGTTCCTTTTCTGATAATTTGATTTTATCATTCCGGATCACGAGCTGTTTTTCTTGTCCTGTCGATACGACGTGCACATCTACCACCAGAATTCCATTGATATCGTAAGTATAACGCACCTGCACCTTCTCTTTTCCTTCCGGTCCGACAGGAACCGGAACCGTGATGCTTCCCAACAGCAGATTGTCCTCCGCGTACATTGCTTCCCCCTGGTATACCTTGAACCTCATTTTGGTCTGCCTGTCATGTGCCGTCGTCATAATAGTCTCCCTGCTGACCGGGAGCGCCATGTTCCTCTCAATCAGCACATCACAGAGATCACGGTTCGGATCTGCTTCGTTGTATTGGGACACGCTGAGAGAAAACGGACAGATATCCGTAAGAAGCATATCGCGAATATCCGCATTGCGTTCCTTGATGCCTGCATACACTCCTGCGCCGAGCGCAATCATATAATCCGGGCTGACAACCGCAATATCCGTGCGCTGCAACAGATAATTCAAATACTTTTGCACCACCGGCATTTTACAGGACCCTCCAACAAGCACTACCGCATCTACTTCTCTGGCACTCTTCTGCCCGTCCGACAACACACGCCGGATCGGTTGTGCCATCCGTTCAAACAGCGGCTCCGCCTGCAGGATCAGCTCCTTTCTGGAGACCTCCATCCGATATTCTCTCCCAGCAAGTGTCACACACATCTGTGCAGTCTCCTGACCGGTCAGTTCAAACTTACAGTTTTCCGCACGTTCCAACACAATTGCCGCATCCTCAGCTGAGAAGCGGTTTTCAGAAAGTCCGCACGACTTCCAGAACATATCTGCAATCAACCGGTCAAAATCACTGCCGCCGAGATGATTGTCTCCGCTGACCGCCAGAATCTCCACAATGTTATCAAAACACTCTACTAATGACACATCGAGCGTTCCCCCTCCAAAATCAAACACCAGCATGACGGCATCCTCCATCTGGCTTCGGCACTGATAATATAACGATGCAGCCGAAGGTTCATTGATGATGCGCTCCACATGAAATCCTGCCAGTTCCCCCGCATTTTTTGTTGCATTTCTTGCAAGGTCGTTAAAATATGCCGGTACACTGATGACCGCTTCCGTAATCTCCTCCCCCAGATAATGCTCCGCGTCTTCCTTTAATCTTTTTAACACAAGCGCGGAAAGTTCCTCCGGACGGTATTTTTTTCCGGCGAGCGAATATATCTTTTCCGTTCCCATAAATCGTTTAAAAACGCTTACCGTATCCTCCGGGTGTGTAACCAGACGCTCCTTTGCAATTTTTCCCACGTAAACCGTGCCATCTTTGCCTATACTAACTACGCTAGGCGTCAGATAGTCTCCAAACGCATTCGGAATCAGATGACTCTCTCCATTTTCCCACACTGCCGCCGCACTGTTTGTCGTTCCAAGATCAATACCGATAATTCTTCCCATATGCCCTCCATCTGCAAGCTGTTTCTCTTTTTTTACTTTATACCGTTCGTAATCTCCTTTAAGAAACGTGCACATCCACGCGAAGCTTTTTTATGTAATAGAAACGAAGTTTCCCATTATGTAAAAAACGCCATAGATCATCCTATGGCGTTCTCTGTCAGATCATTTCCGGATCAGTCTTTGTAAAACTCGACAATGTCCTTGTAGCCCTCGGCTGTCAGCTTCTCTTTCTGGAACTTCTTGTTCTTGTTCATGCGCACGACAAGCACCTGCTTCCCGGCAACACGCTCCTCCTGTGCCCTGGCGATCACTTTCGATACCTGCTCCGAGGTACAGCCTTTTTCAATGAGGTATGCCACCTTCGGGCGCTGCATCGGCACGGTGAAACCGCTCTCCATCAGAAGAAGAATGATGCGCTCAAAGCCGATGGAGAATCCGCACGCTGGAACGTCATTTCCGGTGAACTTGCCGACCATCTTGTCGTAACGTCCGCCGCCGCCGCACGCTGCTCCCAGCTCCGGCATTGCGATCTCAAAAATCGTTCCTGTATAATAGCTCATTCCGCGCACAAGCGTCGGATCAAATACCATCTTAAAGTCGGCTGTCTTCGCCGTCTCCACACTATCGATAATCTCCTGGAGATTCTGCTCCACCTCCGGCTCCAAAAAGCCCTGTAAGGTGTCCGCCAGATATTTGATGCCGTTCTGCGCCTTGGATACGCCCTCAAACAGCGCCAGATACTTGTCAATCGACTCCTTCGCATAGCCTTCCTTGGCAAGTTCTTCCGCCACACCGTCAAGACCGATCTTATCCATCTTGTCCAGAATGATGAATACGGTATCAAATTCTTCCTCCGGGAAACCGCTGTACGCTGCCATCGCCTTTAAGATGCGGCGCTCATTGATGCGGATCTCAAAGTTCTTGAATCCGAGTCTGCCGATCGTCGTTGTCGTCGCAAGGATCAGCTCGATCTCCGCGAGATTGCTCGGCTCACCGATAATATCAATATCACACTGCATAAACTGGCGGTAACGTCCACGCTGCGGGCGGTCTGCACGCCACACACTGCCCATCTGCAGTGCCTTGAACGGGGACGGGAGATCATTAGCGTTGTTCGCATAGAAACGGACTAACGGCACCGTCAGATCGTAACGCATTCCAAAATCGACCAGATCCGCCTCTTCCTTTGCCTCCGCGATCTTTAACTTCTCACCACGCTTCATCACTTTGAAGATCAGCTTCTCGTTCTCGCCGCCCTGCTTATTGCTCAGATTTGCAATGTTCTCCATGCAAGGTGTCTCGATCGGTGTGAATCCAAAACTGCGGTAGGTCTCCTTGATAACCTGCTGCACGTAATCCCGGATCTGCATCTCTTCCGGTAAAATATCTTTCATGCCGTTGACCGGCTTCTTGCTTAATGCCATGAGCGTTCCTCCATTTTCTGCCTTATATCCTCCGATTATTATACGTTTTGTGTTCCTGCACGTCAAGCATCAAGGACCATACAATCATTTATCGCAAATATGATCCCGTCGTCAAAAAATCACTTCAAAAACTGTACCCCCAGACGGATTGTCCCTGATTACAATATTGCCATCATGCACTCTCACAATTTCATAAACCAGCGCAAGTCCAAGGCCTACTCCCCCCAGTTCCCTGCTTCTGGATTTATCCACACGAAAGAATGGTTCAAATACCCGTTTTCTGAGTTCCTCCGGAATTCCGCTTCCTGTATCCTCTACGGAAAGAAAAACATGTTTTTCTTTCCACTCCGCCGTCACAACAACCTGTCCGCCCGGACGATTGTATTTTATAGCATTCTCAACAAGATTATATACCAGTCTGTAAATAAGGATATCGCTTCCCACCATAGTTACATCCTTACATTTTCCAATAAGCCTTATATTTTTCTCCATTGCAAGTGGTTCCAGATCCGTCAGGACCTCTTCTACAAGTGCATCAACCATGATTTTTTCATCACGTACCACAATCTGAAGTTCACTCATATCCAGAAGAATCTTTACCATCCTGCTGAGTCTTTCGTTCTGCTCCGTCATCATGGCAATTGTCTTTTCCGCACATTCGTCATTGCCCGGGTGCTCCATCGAATTATATAAATCAAGCTGTACCTGCATCAGCGACAACGGTGTACGAAACTCATGTGCGGCATTTGCCGTAAATTGCCTCTGTACCTCAAATGCTTCTGAGAGGCGTTCCAGCATCTTGTTGTAAGAAACACTGAGCCGGTTTAATTCCTTAACTTCATTCTCTTCTATCCTCGAATCTGCCAGATTTTGTGCCTGCACTTTCTCAATTTTATCTGAAAAATTTCTAAGCGGTTTAAGTACATGTCCGCTCAGAAAATATGTGGCAACACCTCCAAGAAGCGCAAGCAGTGTAGAGAACAGCAAGCTTCTTTTTTTATAATCTGCTTTGTTGTTATATACCTGAATGGAAAAATCATCTGCAAAATCATCCCATTTATCATCTGGAATATTAATATATATTTCATCAGCCTCCTCACTGTTGTCCTCATCACTCTGGGCATCAACAGTATCCTGCAGCAAATCAATATAATACACACCGTTCTTATATACAAACAGGGTAAGGCATCCACATATGACTGCAATAAACAATGTAGTTATGATCGTAAGCCTCCACTGAAGTGACATTTTTTTCATTGTTCTGATTCCTCTCGCATCTTATAACCCTCACCAACCTTGTTCACAATCGGATCATATCCCAGCACTGCCTTAAGTTTTTTTCTGAGAGAAGACATATGTACCCTGATAGCTCCGCTAAA
>OHYC01000939.1_pt1 | contig 10198 bp, 8 predicted proteins | sample 1580171 | NCBI WGS metagenome assembly OHYC01 (sample SAMEA3882526, study PRJEB24775) | human gut metagenome | biome: human-associated habitat; feature: intestine environment; material: feces | place: Netherlands | collected 2009/2010
TTACGACCTGATTCTTCTTTCCAAAGATCTTGCACTTTCCGATTGCTATTCCGCTAAAAACGCTTTTACCTTCTAATTTCATATTCATCGCCCTCTCTTCGTTACTGCGCTAAACTACTACGAGCGCTTACCCGCTATCCTGTCTTACAGATTTTACACCAAGTCCCATAAGACCTAAGATTCTCTTGGCATCCACTTCTTTTCCATCCTTTGCGATGATAACCTTGCTTGTAAACTTTGCTGCCTCTTTCACTAAGACACCTGCCGGTCTTGCATGGATTCCTTCCGGATCTGTGATCGTGTATGTGATTTCTTTCATGATATTTTCCTCCTAATGATCTTTCTTTTTATATTTTAGATGCAGCGGAAGCATACTGCTTTTCTGCTTCCGCCCATCTATATTCCTTTTTAAACTTCCTGTGCGTCCTTCTTGATAAAACCAAGCATGACGGTCGTAACAATGGAACCAATGATCCATGAAAGGATGTAAAGCAAAGGCTTGCCAACGGTTGCAAATACGAAGATACCGCCGTGAGGAGCCATCAGGGTACATCCAAAGAATGCACTGAGTCCGCCTGCGACACCTGCACCAACCAGAGTACATGGGATCACATGTGCCGGGTCACTTGCTGCAAATGGAATGGCACCTTCTGTGATGAAAGAACATCCCATAACAAGGTTGGAAACCTTAGACGCACGCTCTGCCTCGGTAAACTTCTTCGGGAAGAAATGACAGGCAAGGGCAATACCGATTGGTGGCACCATACCACCGACCATGATGGATGCCATTGCAATGTAGCATGCCTGGACTGCCGGGTCTGTTGACTGTGCGCCGCTTGCCATCAGATCAGATGCTGTTGCAAGCATTCCTGTACCAAAGACATAGGCTGCCTTGTTGATCGGGCCTCCCATATCGATCGCCATCATGGCTCCCAAGAGACATCCCAGTAAGGTGATCAGTCCTGCCTTTGCCAGGGCTGTCAGCATGGTAGAGAGTCCGGTGTTGATCAATCCGATGATCGGGTTAAAGATAAAGCACATGAGGACACTCACGATAAACATACCTACGACCGGATAGATCAGGGTCGGCTTGATGCCTTCCAAAGAATCCGGCAGTTTCTCGCACAGTTTCTTGAGTCCCAAGATAATGTATCCTGCAAGGAAACCTACCAGAATACCGCCTAAGAAACCGGAAACGGTCGTACCGCCATGCTCTCCCTGGAAAGCAAAACGTCCAACAAAATCGCTAAAGCCGGACAGATTGCCCCAATCATAATCGGTAAAGAGAGCATTACCATTGGATGCCAGAAGGCCTCCGGTAAAACCAACCGCAAGACCCGGACGGTCTGCGATGGAATAAGCAATGTAGCCCGCAAGTACCGGAACCATAAGTCCCATAGCAAGACCACCTACATATTTAAAGAATGCGGATACCGGTGTGCAGGAACCGAAACTTCCGCCACCGATCGCACCATAGCCCATCAAAGTATCGATCAAAAAGGCGATCGCTGTTAAGATACCGCCACCGATAACGAACGGAAGCATGTGCGATACCCCATTCATCAGATGTGTATAGATCTGATGTCCTACGCTGTCTGTCTTTCCTGTCTCGACCTTGCTCTCTTTCTTAGCGACCCTTGCATGGTATGCCTTAGCATCCCCTCTCATAGCACGGTCAACCAGTTCTGCTGCCTTGCTGATGCCATCTGCCACCTTACACTCGATCAATGCTTTGCCATCAAAACGATCCATTGGCACCTTGGTATCTGCGGCAACGATAACTGCCTTTGCAGAGGCGATCTCTGCATCCGTAATTACATTCTTGGCTCCTCCGGATCCTCTGGTCTCTACCTTGATCCGGCATCCTGCTGCGGCTGCTGCCTTTTCTAAGGCTTCTGCTGCCATATAAGTATGGGCGATTCCGGTAGGACATCCGGTAACCGCAACCACAAAAGTCTCCTCTCCGACCTCTGCTTTTTCTGCCTATGCCTTGGCTTCCTCTTTTTCTTCCTTGTCCGCCTCAGCCAGATCGATCACATGCAAAAAGTCCTCCGGGCTCTTTGCCTGCATCAGATCCTTTGTAAACTGCTCATCCATCAAAAGGACGGACAAGCGACTAAGTACCTCCAAATGCACATTGTCTTCTGTATTTGGTGCTGCGATCAAAAAGATGATATGCACCGGTTCTCCGTCAAGTGCATCGTATTCTACGCCCTGTGGCACGACCATGGCTGCCAGCCCCGGTGCCGATACTGCATCCGACTTACAATGTGGGATTGCAATCCCCTCTCCGATACCTGTCGTTCCTTCTTCTTCTCTTGCAAAAACCCCCTGCAGATAAGCGTCCGGATCCGCGATGTTGCCGCGTTTGCACATCAAGTCTACCATCTGTCTGATGGCATCTTCCTTGCCTGTTGGTGTCCCCTGCAACTGAATGCTTTCTACACCAAGCAAATCTCTCACTTTCATGTGTGATTCCTCCTTTTACCTTTCCTATAAAATAATGTTTGACACATTACCTCCCGATACTATGCATCAAAGCGAGGACTTCGTCCCTGGTTGCCAGTTTCTCTGAGAATGCGGATGCGCTTCCCGCACACAGTCCCATATAAAATGCTTTGGCATAATCATGTTCTTCCATATATCCTGCGAGGAATCCTGCTACCATGGAATCCCCGGCACCGACCGAATTGACGACCTTGCCCTTCGGCGGCATACTTTCAAATCTCTGTCCATCCTCTGTCAAAAGGACTGCTCCGTCCCCTGCCATAGAAACCAGGACATTGCGTGCCCCACGCTCCTGTAACTTTGCGGCATAGGTAAAGACTTCTTCCTTATCCTCCAATTCCACGCCAAAGACCTCACCAAGTTCGTGGTTATTTGGCTTGATCAAAAATGGGTGATAAGGCAATACATTTACCAGCAGATCTCTGGTCGCATCCACAATGATATGCAACTTCTTGGAAGATAAGTGCTTCATGATATCCATATAGATGTCATCCGGCATGACATCCGGTATGCTTCCGGCGAGCACTAAGACATCGCCGTCCTCCAAACGATCCAACTGTTGATACAACTGTCTGATATGTTCCTCGGCGATCGCAGGTCCCTGTCCGTTGATCTCGGATTCCTCATTGGAACGGAGTTTGACGTTGATACGGGAAATCCCTTGCTCTACCCGGATGAAATCTGACTGTACGCCCCATTCATCCAAGAGTCTTACGATCTCCTGTCCGGTAAATCCTGCTATGAAGCCAAGTGCGTGACTATCATGCCCCAGATTTTTCAGCACCATGGAAACATTGATCCCCTTGCCTCCCGGATAAATGATCTCCGTCCTGGTACGATTGACACGCCCCAGCATAAAATCATCCACTGACACGATATAATCCAAAGAAGGATTAAAGGTCACTGTATAGATCATTCTCCCACCTCCTTAATATTTGAAAAATCTCTATACTTTTTGTTTATCTGATCCGTTAAAACGGTTGCATCCGCAAAGTCCCCAAAAGTCACGGTGGATATCTCTCCGAACTTGCTGGCATCTGCTAAGATGTAGGCATCCTTGGTCTGTGCCAGTGCTCTGCGCTTGATCAAAGCCTCTTTGACCTCCGGTGTGGTAAATCCCTGTTCTACCGTCACGCCATTGGTTCCGAAAAAGCCCTTGGTAAAATTGTATTTAGCGATGGAAAGCACTGCCTCCTCACCGACGATGGCATCCGTCGTTCCCTTGAACTCACCGCCCAGAAGATAGACGGTACAGCCTAAGGCTGCCAGTTTTCTCGCATGACCGATGGCATTGGTCACATACATGGCATTGCGGTTGAGCATGGGATCGATCATCAACTCTGTCGTCGTGCCTGCATCCAGATAGACCACATCATAATCAGAGATCAAATGCGCCGCATAGCGGGCGATCGCTACTTTCTGCTCTACGTTGCGCTCCTTGCGTAACTGGACGTCATCATCCTGCGTCCGGTAAGAAGCAGCGTCCTTCATCATGGCACCGCCATGCACCTTGATGAGTTGTCCTCTGGCATCCAGACTGTTGAGGTCACGGCGGATGGTCGACTCTGACGCATCCAGACGTTCCATCAATTCTGCGACCGTCACAGAACCGCTTTCTTCTAGTATGGACAATATTCTTGCAAATCTTTCTTCTGCTAACATAAATTCACTTCCGTTCAACTTCATTCAAAATCATTCATTTGATGTTCGTATTATACAATCACATTCCGTCATTTTCAATCATTTTCAGTCATAAACTTCAACAAATTTTCCATATCGTTTTTGTATATTATCCATAATTTCCGACATTCTATACAAAAAACGGGGCAAAAAAAGAGCGAAGGTCTGAAAAACCTTCACTCATCCTTCATTCTGCTCTCCTTTAATAGTCCACCTTCAAGAGGCAAAGCCCCTTTGCCGGTGCTGTCGGACCTGCCACCTTACGGTCGCATGCCTCCAAAATCTCCCCGACCTCTTCCGGTCTCTTTCGCCCCAGACCGACTTCGATCAACGTTCCTGACATGATACGCACCATATTCTGTAAAAAGCCGGTGCCATGGAAGGTCAGATAAACATATCCCTTACGCCGGCGCACGGTGATCGTGTCTACGATACGGACGGTCGACTTTTTCATACGGCTGTTGCCGCAAAAACTCTTGTAATCGTGTTTGCCTTCCAGAAAATGCGCCGCTTCCTGCATGGCTTCCACGTCCAGTTCCTGATCCAGTGGCGTATAATACTTGCGGTCAAAGACCGGTTTGACCGGACCGTCAAAACAGGTGTACTGGTAAGTCTTTCCCACTGCCTTATACCTGGCATGGAAGCGGTCAGCCGCCTCCCGCACTTCCAATATGGCAATATCGTCCGGCAGATAACGGTTGGCATAATCACGGATCTCTTCCGGTGACATCTGCGTATCCAGATGCACATTAGCAATCATGGCGCGGGCATGTACACCTGCATCTGTACGCCCCGCGCCAATCACGTCTACCATGTCCTTATCCACCATACGGGCAAGGACTGTCTCTATTTTTCCTTGGATGGTTTCGCGATCCGGCTGGTGTTCCCAGCCGAAATAACGCGAACCGTCATAACTGATCTTTAATTTGTAATTCTTTTCCATTATACTCTCTTGAAGCGGTTTACCTGCTCATTCAACTGCTGGGAAATCGCCTGATTGTTTTCTGTTTCTGCCTGGATTTTGTTCATAGCCTCTACCAAAGATACGGCATTCTGTGCAACACCTGTCACATCCTGTGCGTTCTCATCAATGGCAGTAGAGATATCGTTGATACCATTGTTCATATCCTCAACGGTATTGCGGATCTCGTCTGTCTTGGCTGCGAACTGTCCCAATACTTCATTGATGCTGTCTGCATCTGCCTCGTACTGCTCCACAACCTTAACAAATCCATCGTAGTCCTGAATAACTTTTTCGTCGATAAAGGCAAGCATATTCTGTGAATTGGATGCCAGTTTCTCAACGGAACCGATAACCAGTTTGGAAATCTCCTGAATGTTGTTGGCAGTCTCACGGCTGCTGTCTGCAAGTTGACGGATCTCATCCGCAACAACGGCAAATCCCTTGCCTGCCTCGCCTGCTCTTGCAGCCTCAATGGATGCATTCAAAGCGAGTAAGTTGGTCTGGCTGGCAATATCCAAGATCTCGCCGGTCAGTTCTGTGATCTTTTCTGCACTGCGGCTCTCCTCCACGGCATCTTCTACCATGCCACGGATCTCTACGATACGTCCGCTGGTCTCGTTCTTGCCTGAGATTGTCTCTGCATGCAGATTCTGTGCTCTGTCTTTGATCTCATGTACCAGATCGACACCGCCGCTGGCACTGTCTACCATGTTCTGTACTTCTGCAAGGATAGCATCACTACCGGAAGTGATGGTACTAAGTGTTGCAGCGATCTCCTCCATGCTGGCCGCCATCTGCTGCATAGCGGCAGATACATTGTCTGCATTGGCTGTGGAAGAATCTACAGAATCCAGAACAGCCTGTGCAGAAGATGTCATATTGTCTGCCTCAGACTTGAGGTTTTGCATAACATTCTGCAACTGATCCAAAAATCCGTTCATGCCCATTGCCATCTGACCGACTTCATCACCGTAACGCACCATGATACGCTCGGTCAGATCACCCTCGTTCTTGGAGATCTTATCAGAGATCTGACGGATCTGCTCACCGGACTTCTTGGTCGGACGAACGATGGTCTTATAAACGATCAGAACCATAACGAGGATGATAAATACAACCACACCGGAGCAGATATAGTTGATCTGACGGATACGGCTGATCGCCTGTGTATTGGTTCTTTCGATATTGGCTAATTCACTGTTAAATAATTCCTCGAAGTCACCCTGTGCGATCTGCACATAAGTATATGGTCCACCCAGGGCAGACAAAGTATTGGAAGCCGCCTCGATATCCCCCTGCTGACACTTGGTCAGGATCAACTCTGCGGAATCCAGGAAATCTTCCATCTTGACTTCCCATGCATCCACGCGAGAGATCAAGTTCTTGTCTCCTGTCTTCTTGACACATTTCTTGGTCGTATCCATATTGTCACGCACGGTCTGGATCGCTGATTCCAGTCCGGAGAAGTTGACATCCTTTGGACGGTTGACACAGGACTCTGCGTACTTTGCCGTCTGCTGATATGACTCTGCAGTCACGCTCTTTGCCTGCTCCAACTCCATATAGACGTTGACCAGTTTGTCGTTATTCTTCTCAACTGTGCCAAGGATGGAGATATTAGCAAAAACAACGACCAAAAAGGAGATCCCCATGACCGCCATACAAGAATAGATCTTCATACCGATACTGGTCTTGTGTAACTTGCCCGGCTTTTTCTTTGCTTTCTCAGCCTTTTTGCCGCGAACCTTGGCAGCCTTCTCCTCTGTTAGTTTCTTTTCCTCTTTCGTTTTTGTCTTTTCTACACGTTCTTTTTCCATAATACAGCCCCTTCTCACTATGTATTATCTATGATGTTTTATTATATAGTTTCCGACAAAAAAAGACAAGGGCGATCCACAGATCGTCCCTGCCTTCTCTATTCTTTCATATGCTGTTACTTTTGCTTTTTCCTTCTCGGTACAAAGCGAAGCACGGTCGTCACTGCCAGGAGTGCGATCAGAATACCGCATACAATATCCACTGCCATTGTGATCTTCTCTGTATCAGAAGGTTCATCCACGAAATCGGTTCCCGGCATTGCACCAAGCATTGCCTTGGAATTTGCAACCGTATAAAGGACACGGTGCATAGCCTCTCTCGCGTAGTGATAGGTTGCTGTATCATTTTTATCAAAATCAAATCGTGCAGAATCTGCTAAGTAGGTCAACTTGATGTCTCCGCCTGCCTCGATCATCTGGTAGCCATCCATGAATACACCGGTATTGGCATTATCTGTGATCATCATGCCGTTGAATGCCCATTCATTTCTGGCAATGCCGGTCAAAAGATTGTAACTTCCGCCGGTCCAGGTATAACCGATACGGTTAAATGCGGTCATGACTGCCTGACATGCACGGATCTGTCTGGTCGCGTTCTCATAAGTGCCATCGCTCTTTTGCTCCAGATAGTTGAGTTCCACATCGCCCAGTTTCATGCACATTTCAAATGGCTTTAAGTAGATCTCTCTTGCAGACTGCTCATTGAGCCATGTTGCAAGTCCGTACTGTCCGTCACGGTCGCCTCGGTGATCTTCCTGATCGTTAAAGGCAAAGTGCTTGATGTAAGCATATACACCCTTGGTTGCTGCACCGTAAACCTGATTGGATGCAACAGCACCGGAGAGGTAAGGATCCTCGGAATAATACTCACCGTTACGTCCTGAGAACGGTGTACGATGGATATTCATAGATGGTGCATACCAGCCGTCCATGCCACCGATGATCGCCTCATTACCGATCATGGTTCCCATTTCTCTTGCCAGTTCCTGATTCCAGGTCTGTGCCAGTGTCATAGAGTTCGGATAATATTTCCCGGTTCCGCCATAGATCAGTCCGTTTGCAGAATCCGCATCGGTACAGAATGGCATATCAATGGAATCAATATACTCAATTCCATCACCGGAAAGTCCGATCGTGTTGTAGTAATCTTCATAAGTCAATTCGTCCAGAAGGTCATCCCACTGTGGATCATCAAAATCAAGTCCACGCATCTGGATCAGGGTCAGACCGTTTTTCTTTCCGTAAACGATCTTGTCATCAAACTCGGATGCATCGACCGGTGATCCGGAATCAAAGGAATCTAATGCCTTTAAGCCATCTGCATCAATGGTCTTGCTGTAAACATAAGATGCAGGATTGCCATCCTTGTCACTACCGTTGATCTCATTGCCCCAGGTACTGATCTCATCTGTCGGCTCCCCATCATGTGTCGGGAAAGTTCCGGTCCAGTCATTTCTGGTCAGATAGTTCACATCACCCTTGGCATCATCAAACTGGTTGGTGATCTCTGCACCACTATAGGTATCCTTGGCATACGTTGTCAGATCAGTGTCTGCATTCTCCGGCTCATACGTGGTTACCATGGATGCATCCCCTGCCTCTGTCATGCCATCTGCGGTCGTCTTGCCCTTTGCGGTCAAAATATTGTTGATGGCTTCATGTGCATCTTTTGCTGCTGTGATGTAATATGTGCCAGCATCCAGGATATAGGTCTTTGCGCCATTGGCATCATATGCCTTAAACTGTTCTTCATCAAAAGTCATGGTGACAGTCTCAGATGCGCCCGGCTCCAAGACAGATGTCTTTCCATATGCCAACAGTTCTACGGACGGCTTCTCTACTCCGTTTTCCTTGTCATAATCGGTATATGGACTTTGTGCGTAAAGTTCTACGACATCTTTTCCTGCGACAGATCCTGTATTGGTCACTTCAACCGTAGCGGTTGCGCTTCCATCTTTCCAGGTGATCTGTGGTGCGTTCCAAGAGAAAGTCGTGTAGGAAAGTCCATAACCAAACGGATAGCATACCTCAGAAGCATAGTCATAATCTCCTGCATTGCCCTGTCCTAATACAACATCCTCATAGCGTGTCTCATAGTAGCGGTAACCGACATAGACACCTTCTTCATAACTAACATAGTTATATTTGGTTGCATCGCCATTTTCATCATAATACTGGTAATCACCAAAGTTCTGTGCAGCCGGTGATGCAAGGGCATCTGCTGCAAAGGTATCTACGGTTCTGCCGGATGGATTGACCTCTCCGCTCAAGATCTCTGGCAAAGAAGAAAGACCACTCGGTGCTAAAACGATCGACTTGATATTAGCATAGTCATTAACCCAGTCCAGTTCTAAGGCTGCATTGGAATTGACCACCAGTACCACATTGTCAAAGTTATCATTTAAATAAGATAAGATTTCCAACTCTACGGAATCCGGCTCCAGATAAGACTTGGTCTGGTCTTCTGCCTTGTCTGTGTGATTATACATAGAACGCGGCATATCACGACCTTCGCCAGCCACTCTCTTTAAGACATAGACTGCGGTCGTACCGGAAAGACTGTCTACCACCTTGTCGTCTGCCGTGATCTTTTCCAACGGGCACTCATTGATGGCAAAGTCTTCTTCATCACCAAAACTGATAGAGCCTGTGCCAAGTCCATAAGATGATCCGTCGCCCTTGTCATAGAACTTCCAAAGAGTCTTATTGACGGTATAGCCGTCTGCTTCAAAATCCTCTTTCAGACTGCCGCTGCCATGTCCCATGATACCGGCATGTGTTGTGACGGTAACGGAGTTTCTGCTAAAGAAACTGATCGGCGTATCCTTGGAAAGTGGAAGTGCATTGTCCTCATTTTTCAAAAGCACAATACCCTCATCCGCGATCTGGTCTGCCAGAGCATCTTCTGCCGCTCCGATCTCATCCTCCGAATAATCACTCTTGTTATAATCCAGATCCAATCCCTTAGTATCCACGCCGGAGTTGTCGATCACAGAGTCATTGGCTCCCATCATGGCATTTACCATACGATTGTTATCCGTCAAAAGTGTGTTAGCAGCCACGATCGCTGCGACCATGACCGCAATCAGGATCAATGATATGACGGTCTTGATGATCTTGCTTCGTCTGGTCGGCTGCTTTTTTTCCTTTTTCCTCATAACGAAAAACCTCCTTCTTACATTTTGCGGTAACGCACAAAGCGCTACCCCATCTTTGTAAAAAAGAGGTT
>OHYC01000954.1_pt1 | contig 10115 bp, 8 predicted proteins | sample 1580171 | NCBI WGS metagenome assembly OHYC01 (sample SAMEA3882526, study PRJEB24775) | human gut metagenome | biome: human-associated habitat; feature: intestine environment; material: feces | place: Netherlands | collected 2009/2010
ATTGTTGGAAATGTCATATAGATTGATATCTATTTTATCCCGATATTCATTTAACAGCCGGATCATGTTGTCATTCAACGGACATTGATATGAAAAATAGTAAAAATCAAGTACCATACACCCTTCCATCATCTCTGGTTATAGAAATTTTCCCACGTCATCACATACTCCTTTTCACCGGTAGCTTCATCCAACCCTTCACACCGGATCGCAAAGCCTTCCCGCTGATAAAAATGGATCGCCCGTATGTTCTTTTGATACACATTTAAGCTTAGCTTTGCTTTTCTGTTTTTCACAAAATCCAGTAAAAGTTTTCCGATTCCCTGCGACCGCATCTCATCAGAAACGAAAATACCCTCAATATATTCATCATTTAATCCGATGAATCCCTGTATCTGCCGGGCATCCTCATATACGTAAACCTCTGCCTGTCCCAACAGTTCCTTTACCAGTTCAAAGTTATCCCTCCAGTATTGAGCCGGAATAAAACAATGGGCGTTTAAATTACCTTCTAACCATATCTGGGCAACCCTGCCTGTGTATTCACTCTGTAATCTGCTGATCATAATAAATCCCCTAAATAAACGGTCTACTTTTTCTTATAGCCGCAGTCACAATAAGGCCCGCCGGAGGCAAGCGTGAATTCCCTGACAAAATCCGTCACACCGCCTGCTTCGCTCATTGTATAATCCAGACGGCACATCGCAGGTATCAGACTGGTAAGCCCCAACTCTCCCATAAGTCTGCAGATTCCGCAGCTTGTAAATCTTGCCTCGTATCCGCTTCCGTCTTCATACTCATAAAAGTCCATATTCCACGAATACGGATTTCTGTCGCCCGCTTTGAGTTTTGCCGTATCCTTCATTGCCTTGATATCCGACTCCGAATATTTTTTCTTCCCGCTCATCCTGCAAAACCGCTGCATCATCCCCGTCATCATGGACTTTTTATAATACTCCGTCGCGTCCGAAAGCTCCGGCTGTGTTGGCATATTCAGGAAAAATGCAGACAGCATGGCACAATTCACGATATTCATCTTGAATCTGTCCGCCTTCTCAAATTCCGGAAGTCTCTCTATGAGCTCTCTGTACTTTTTCTTTGCTAAAGCAGTAATTTTCCTGCTTTCCTCTTCATCATACTTCAAAACCTCTGTGATATTTCTTTGAAAAGATTTGTGAAAAATCATCCACATGCCCATCGGCATACCTGCATATTTCATATAAACTCAACCTCCTGTTAAAATTTCCGCTTTCCACACTATTCCCCTAAAAGCCCTGCCCGCTCCAGATACCACGCCCGAAATCCGTCGAACGTCAATCGGTTGTCCAGATTTTCAATCGGTCTGGAAGCGGATTCGATGATCTCCCGGCAGCTCTTCGTTCTGCGCAGCATATCAAACGTTGGACCCAGCGGATCTCCGTATTTCGCCGCTGTTGCGGCATAAATATAATCAGCTGACACTCTTTTTCAAATTCATCCATCTTCTGCTATCCTTCCGCTGCCGTATGTGCCTGTTTTTCCATACACTGCTGCTCTCCCCTTTATCTTAGCATAAAACAAGCGGTAACACACGAATCTTTCATCCCGTGATACCGCCTATTGTTTCTACATTGACTTCATGCTGCCGATCATCTGTCAGATCTTGCAACCGAACAAATCCATTCCTTTACACCATCTGCACCAGCCATACATTGCTCCGCACCATGCGGTATCCGATCACCACCTTAATCAGCTCGGTCGCCTGCACCAGAAAGTACACACTCACAATGCCAAGTCCTGTAAAACGTGCCAGTACAAACGCGGCCGGCACGACAACGATCCACGTGAAAACAGAGTCAAACAGGAACGTAACCATCGTTTTTCCCCCCGATCGCAGCGTAAAGTACGACGCATGGCTGAACGAACAGAACGGCATGATCATCGCCGATACGGCGATGAAGCTTGTCGCAAGCGCCTTGATCTCCTCCGTTGTATTGTAGATCTGCGGGAAAAATCCTCCGACCACCAGCATAAGACCTGCCACGATCACGCAGCAGAACACACTGAACACGATCATCTTGTTGTCTGCGTCCTTTGCTTCTTCCAGCTCGCCGGCGCCCAGATACTGTCCGACCACGATACTGATGCAGGAACCAAGCTGCAGATAGATGATGTTGAACAGGTTTGTGATTGTCGTCGCTATATTCAGTCCCGCCACTACCTCCAGTCCACGGACGGAATAGCACTGTGTGACCGCCGTCATACCCGCCGCCCACAGAACCTCGTTGAGCATCAGCGGAAATCCCTTCACGATAATCGCCTTCAATTCCTCTCCCGGAATGCCAAATCCGGTATAGGCGCCCTTTAAATACAGGTTCTGTCCGGTATGGCTGTGCGCCCAGACAATAATGATGAACGCCTCAATGTAGCGTGCAATCACCGTCGCAAGCGCGGCGCCGGCAACACCAAGCTCTGGGAACGGTCCGATTCCGAAGATCAGAAGATAATCTAACAGCGCATTGCTTCCCACAGCGACAAAGCTCGCAACCATCGGCACCATCGTCTGTCCCGTCTCCTTGATATTCGTCGCATACGCCTGGTTGACCGCAAACGGAACCAGTCCCACTACCATGATCCCAAGATACTGCAGTCCATACCCAAGCGCCACATCCGTCGCCCCGTCTCCGGCGGTATCCGTCAGATAAAGCGAGATCAGATTGTCCCCGCATGTTAGAAACAGCAGAATGGTAAGCCCCGTCACAAGCAACGCCGCATATAGCTTAAAGCGGAAGGAATACATATGTCCCTTGTGATTCCTCTTGCCGTAATACTGCGCCCCGAAAATACTGGCTGCCGAAACCGCGCCGAAAATCGCCAGATTGTATACAAAAATGAGCTGGTTCACGATGGCAACCCCGGACATCTGCTCCGTGCCGAGCTGTCCCACCATGATGTTATCCAGAAAGCTGACGAGATTCGTGATCGCATTCTGTACAATCATGGGCAGCGCCAGATATAAATATCTTTTATAAAACGCCCGGTCTCCGATATATTTTTCCTTAAATTCTGCTAACTTCATACGTTCTTTTCCTTCTATAAGATCTCTTGTGTGTTTATCTGATCATCTTAACATCTTCCCGCAAAAAAAGCACTGTTTTTTTGAAAAACAGTGCCATTTCCCGCCTGCCGCCCATTGCTGCCGCTCAGAACAGATCCAGCATATTGTCCAGATAGATTTTTTCCCTGACGTGCAGCTGATACTCAGGTTTCGTCATATAGTAGAGCAGGAACTCCAGAATCAGCGCACTGCCAAGTCCCCGCCCCTCGATCTTGAACTGGGAAAATCCCATGGGCAGGTAGATATTTTTTATGGCGTCCGTACCGATAAATCCCGGATTGGCCATCGCTTTGGAAAACAGATAGCCGCCCTCTGCATCCGGAGCCGCGCAGTGATGCTCCCCGCCGCTTTCTCCGAGATTTTTGCGGCTGACGGCTTCGTAACAGCGCTTCCTGTCCCTGCAGCCAAACCAGCAGCATTCATTGCACAGAAATTCCACTTTGTCCCTCTGCCATCCGGTCAGTGTATCCCATTGCGCAAACGCCTTATTCAGCCGGAAATCCGGCACGACATAGCGGAAATCCTCCCGGTCGATCTCCCCGCGAAGATCCTCAAAATCCGTCAGAACCTTGGTGGTCGAGGAAACAAAATAGAACCCCGGATACTGCTGCTTTAAATACGCCAGCAACAGATCCGAGTGAACGATCACACCGTTTCTTTGATCCCCACCTTCCTCAAACAGGACGCACAGAGCATTACATTTCCGATCCGAAAGATGCTCCTCCCGAAGCAGAGAGTTGCTGAAGGTGAGCCGGGCAGAAATTCCGTACTCCCGCAGCAACGCCAGCACCTCCGCGGGGTCATGATCTCCGAACCCGACGCGGCCTCCGCCCCAGAGACAGTCCGCCGGTGCGCCATAGATCGATCCGATGTCGCACCAGTCGTAAAAATATTCCCTGTGCTCATAGAACAGCGGCAGAAACACGCGATACAATTCATAAAATTCAAACAGCCCCGGAAGGTGATAGTATGCGGTATCTTTTTTTAATGAAGCCATATCTGCCTCGTCACCTCGCTGATTCCCGGTCTAGGCAACCGTGATCAGTTCGTACTCGCGGGTTCCGAAACCTAAGGCTGCGGCCGCCTCGATGGTGTGTACGCCATGTCTGGATTCGATTCGCTCGAGCAGATGATCTCTGCCCGGATCGTCACTCGCATAGACCAGATCAAGACATGCCTGATCAATTGCAATCGGATCTGTCGAAATCAGGATACCCATATCCTCCATGCACGGATCCTCCGCCACTGCACAGCAGTCACAGTCAACCGACATATTTTTCATGACATTGACGTAAACTGCATTCCCCTTAAAGTAATCGACAACGGAAGATGCCGCATCCGCCATAGACTCCAGGAAAGAGTCGTGGTCTGCCGTCCAGATATCTTCCGGCTTTCCTGCACCATGAATATATGCCTTGCCGGCGGAAGATGCAATGCCGATCGAAAGCTGTTTGAGCGCTCCGCCGTATCCTCCCATCGGATGTCCCTTGAAATGGGAGAGAACCAGAAGCGAATCATAATCCGCAAGGTCTTTTCCTACAAAGTTCTTCTGAATGACTTTGCCGTTCGGGATCGCAAGCTCCAGATCCGGTCCCTCCGCATCCAGAAGATCGACTTTAAAGTACCGGCTCCATCCATGTGCCTCCAGCGTCTTTTTGTGCTTGGCGGTTGTATTACGCTCGCCTTCGTATGCAGTGTTGCATTCCACAACGGTACCGCCAACGTAATCAATGACCGGCTTCCAGAATTCCGGTTTTAAAAAATTCTGGTTCCCCGCCTCACCGGAGTGAAGCTTGATCGCCACTTTGCCGTCCAGCTTCTTCCCGAGAAGCTGATACATCTCTAATACCTTCTCCGGGCTGATTTCTTTTGAAAAGTATACTTTTTTCATCCGTTACTTCTATTCCCCATTTGTCTTTCATGTATTCTTTTCCAAAGTATAGCACACGTATGTAAAGATGTCTCTTATCTTTTTTAAAGAACGATACTATTTATAGAAATATCTTTTGTTTTTACAAAACAGCCAAAAGTTTTCCCTCATAGGAAGAAAGAATTATCTTTTCTTTCTGCAACTGCGGAACTTCCACTGATGTCAGTGTCACACTGCCGGTGCCGGTATTTAAAAATATCAGGACTTTGTCGTCCCCAAAACTACGCGAAAATACATATGCTCCTGTAATATCATTGCAGTAAATTGTCCGGTAATTGCCCTTGCGTAACGCCACATGCTCTTTTCGGAGTACAATCCAGCAGCTGAACTTCTCTGCCAGATTTCCCTGTAATCTGTTGTTTTCTATCTGCTGCTCCATTACTGCCTGCCAGTCCATGGCTGCCCGATACTCCAGCTCTTTCATTCCCTCGATATACACTTCATCCCCATAGAATACCGATGGCACGCCCACTCCCATAAAGAGATAGAAAAATGCCAGCTCCATTCTCTTTCTATTTCCATTACAATAGCTTAAAAATCTCGGAATATCATGGGAATCCAGAAAATTCATCTGTGCAAGACTCACCTGCCATGGGTAGCGGTAAATCATCTGCTGCATCTGGGCATCAAATTCACTGACCGAAAGTTCTCCCTTTCCAAAAAAATCCCGGCACAGATAAGAAAAAGTATAATTCATCGTAGAATCAAACTGGTCTCCCTGAAGCCAGATGCCTGCTTCTTCCCAGATTTCGCCTATTAGAAATAAATCCTCTTTTACTGCTCTCACCGCATGACGGAAGGTTCTCCAGAATTCATGATTGATTTCATTTGCCACATCCAAGCGCCAGCCGTCAATGTCTGCTTCCCGAATCCAGTAAGTTCCAACATTGCAAAGGTACTCCACCACTTCAGGATTTCCGGTATTAAGCTTTGGCATTTCCTTTACATAGGCAAACGCCTCATAATCCGGCGGATCAGCGTACTGTATCGTTTCCGGCAGATAATAAAACCAGTTATAATATCTTGATGCTTTTCCCTTCTGCCGCACATCCCGGAATGCAAAGAAATCTGCTCCACAATGATTAAATACACCATCTAAAATAACACGGATTCCTCTCTTGTGGCACTGCTGCACCAGTTCTTTTAAATCCACTTTATTTCCAAGACAGGGGTCGATTTCAAAATAATCAATGGTATCATATTTATGATAAGACGCCGCTTCAAAAATCGGATTCAGATAAATGCAGTTAATTCCAAGCTTTTCGATATAGTCAAGGTTTTCACAAATTCCTTTCAGTGTACCACCCAGATGATTCTTGCAAATCCGGTCCGGTAAAATTTTTCCATTGCTGTCGCTTTTTTTATCCGGCAAAAGCATATGCCTTGTCGCTTTTTCCTTCAGTTCCCGTCTGTCATTTGCAAAACTGTCCGGGAAAATATGATACATAACAATGTCTTCTGCCCACTCCGGGATATCTAAAATATCCTCTCTTCGAATATATGGAAACTGAAAATATTCTGCCCTGCCACAGGACAGTTTCTCTGCAAATCCTCTTCCATAATAATAAAGGCTTTCTGTATCGTCCTCTAACCGGAAATAATAGCATACCCTGGTATACGGAGATGTAATCTTAACTTCATAATAATCATAAAGCATATCGGATGCCACATGTTCCATTTCACTTTGTTTCACCGGAAGTGGCTCTTCCATTGCCACCCGGTCTCCCCAAAGCAGCACGCACCGTTTTAAATCGTCCTTTTTACAACGGATTCTTATTACCAGCCGGTCTTCTTTTTCTGCAAAAGCAAATTGTGACAGTGGAATATGCAAAATTGCTTCTTTTTCCATTTTATTTCTATCCTTTCACACCACCTGCAGTAAGACCGGATACCATATACTTTTGTATACAGAAGAAAATAATCAGCACCGGAACAGATACCAGGATAGCGGCTGCGGAGAACATTCCCCAGCTTCTGGTGTAATCGTTGGACTGTAACTGATATAATCCACCTGCCAGTGTATAACTGTTTTCATTCAGTAGAAATGTTGTGGAAAACAGATATTCATTCCATACAAAAATAAGTACCATCACAGAAGTTACAATGATTGCCGGACGAGCCAGCGGCATTACTACCTTCCACAGCAGCTGGAAATCCGATGCACCGTCAATTTTCGATGCTTCTTCAATTTCTACCGGAATGGTATCAAAATACCCCTTCATATTCCAGATAGAGAAGATGCACATGCTACCCGCATAAATAATCACCAGTCCCAGTTTCGTGTCCAGCATATTCATCTGTTTTAAAAGACGGAATAATGCAAACATGGACAGGATCTGTGGGAATGCATTTAAGAGAAGCAGTAATTTTAAAATGCCATTTCTTCCCTTAAAACGGTATCTTGAAAATGCATAAGATGACACCACGGCAAATCCGATAGCAATGACCATTGTAAAGAAGCTTAATACGGCAGAGTTATAAAACCACCGCAAAAACGGCTTCTGCGTCAGTATATTTTTATAATTATCCAGTGTAAATTCCTTTGGAAACAAAGATAATCCAGAGGACAATGCTCCACTTCCCCTTTCAAAGGAAAGATTCAACGCATATAAAATCGGCACCAGTGCCAGCAGACACAGTATAATATAAAAAATATGTAATCCGCTACGCTGTAAAATCTGTTTTCTCTTTTTCTTAGTCATAATTTTCCTCCTTTACCCCTCGATTGGTAAACAGCGAAAATACCATGATGAGGAAAAAGATAATCATGGATACCGCAGAGGACAGCCCATAGTTATTTGAAACAAACGCATTCTGCTGTGCATAGGTAATTACGGTTTGTAAGGTTGCTCCTGAATATGCTCCCTTCTGCATCGTAAGAAGATATACGATATCAAACTGCTTAAATGTGGTAAATGTCGTCATAATAACCGCCGGTGCAATAATTCCTTTCATTGCCGGAACGGTAATATGGATGTTCTTTGACCAGAAACCTGCTCCATCCAGTTCTGCGCTTTCATAATAGCTGCGGTCAATGCTGGACAGTGCACCGTCTATCATCATAATCATAAACGGCAATGCCATCCACAGGTTTAAGGTCATACAGGAGAAAAATGCCGGCACATTGGTGGAAAGGAAATTTACCTTTCCAAAGCCAAGTGCCATCAGAATCTTATTCAGAAGACCAAACTCTGTGTTATAAATGCCTACTCTCCACAAAAGAATGGACACATATGCAGGCATTGCCCACGGAAACATCAAAAGGGTCTTGTATACACGTTTTCCCTTGAAATCTTCTCCTTGAAATCCCAATGCAATAAAATATGCCACAACTACCTGTATCACCATATTTAATGTGGTCCAAAGTAATGTTGTAAACAGTGCTCCAAGGAAACCGGAGTCTGCCTTTAATAATGCCCTGCTATAGTTGGATAGTCCGATAAATTCATAATTTGACCAGTGAAAAAGATTCATATTGGTCAGTGATATATAACCCGTATAAATAATTGGGAATACAATAACCATTCCAATCAATATCAGCGCCGGCATACTGTAAAGCCATGGTGTTAATTTCCGTTTGATCTTCATATACACACTTCTCTTCCTGATTTTCCTCTTTATTGCTTCTAAATAAACTCCTTCTTACTGCATATCAGCAATGGCATCCAATGCCTCCTGCTGATAAGTTTCTGCTGCAGTGTCAATATCTTCCCCGGATTTGTTGACTGCCGCCAAAAATGCTTCTGCCGGTCCCCACATAACGCTCATCTGCGGAATGTTTGGCATAGGCTGTGCAGTTTCTGCAGTTGCTTTCATTGCCATAATCATCTCATTTGCAGCAACATCTGCATCATCATATGCTTTGCTGTTTGCCGGTGCACAGTTTGATTTATTCGCCAGTGCAATACCTACTTCCGGGCTTGCAATTGTCTCTAATGCTTTTGCAATTGCTTCTTTCTTATTTTCTGCTGCATATTTTAAGACACCAATGCTCTGTACACCAGAATATGGTGCCAGTCCGTTTCCATTCGGAAGTTTAAAATCCGCTAAGGATTTAATACCAAGATCAATGCCCGCTGCCTTGATTCCGGATACCAGCCATGGTCCACCGATGATTGCTGCTGCCTGGCCTTCATTGAATAATGCAGTTACTGTGTTGTAATCTCCATCTGCCTCCAATGCTGCAAATTTCTGATTGTACGCGATAGCATCCTTGGTTTCCTGTTTATTTAATCCAGGATCTGCATCTTTATCAATAATATATCCACCAAAACCATTGATCACCGGTGCCACATTGTATGCGGTAGAATGCTGATTTACCAGCGCATAAGTTCCTGCATCCACATCGGTATGCGCTACCATATAATCATACAGTTCATCTGTTGTTTCCGGCACATCACCTTCCCATTTTGCCTTATTATACATAAAGAGCAATGTCTCATAATAAACCGGCAGCAGGTACTGGGTATCCTTATAATTACCTGCTTCTACGGTCATTGGTAATAGATCTGCCATTACATCCTCACTGATAACATCCGTAATCGGAGCTAAAATTCCCATTTCTGCAAATGTTCCCAATGAATCATGTGCATAAAGGTACATATCCGGTCCGTTGGATTCATCATTTCCATATAACTGAAGCTGGTCGGTCAGACCGCTCTTCTTTTCAAAGGTAACCTTGATATTATCCTCTGCCAGTTTCTCATTCGCACAATCCGCAATGGTCTGCATGATATTTTCATCCCCATCATGCCAGATTTTTACTTCTGTCATTTCATCCTCTGCATCATTTCCAAGTACTTCTGTAGTCTTTCCTTCGTCATTTCCTGCTTCTTTTCCACAACCGGATAATGTGCCGATTGTCATTGCGGTACAGAGCAACAGACTCAACACCCTTTTCTTCATAAAAATACCTCCGTTTTCCGGTTTCTTTAGGAAACCGTTTTCTTTATTTTCTTTTTTTCATGCAATTTGTTCCTCTTGCTAAGTCTATATCTATCACTTTTTCCCATTGTTTACAACGTTTATTTGTCAAAAACGATTGACTTTGTTAGGAAACCGCTATACTATATTTGTAAATTTATACAT
>OHYC01000955.1_pt1 | contig 10110 bp, 10 predicted proteins | sample 1580171 | NCBI WGS metagenome assembly OHYC01 (sample SAMEA3882526, study PRJEB24775) | human gut metagenome | biome: human-associated habitat; feature: intestine environment; material: feces | place: Netherlands | collected 2009/2010
CGGGCGTTGGCGAAGGTCGGCGACGAAATTCCCCTGCCACTCCTCCGCATCGCGGCTTTTCCACCTCCCGCTGCAGAAGTCGCCGGCCAGCGCGTCGAGCATGTAGTCGGCGTCATCGGGCCACGGCACCTCTTCGCAGGGCATCGTGTGCCCGGGGTCGAGCGTTCGGGCCGGAGAGCCAGGTGCGCGCCCCGACTGCTTCAATTGCCGACAATATTGACCCGCCTTCCGGCAGCTCTTTTCGAAATCCGTAGCGTGAGCCTCCGGCTGCAACGTGAGGAGGTAGATATCGTCGCCGTCGAGATCATAGAGCCGGTATCCGTGGCCGGTCAGCTCCTGTCCGAGAGCGGTCATACCCTCCTCATGCGAGCGGCAGGCATATTGAACTCCGATCTCGTCGAATCGGGCGTCGTGCAGCACTGAAATCTCTTCGCCCCACTTTTTCCGCATCTCAGCCAGCGAGTCGTTCACGTCCCCATCGTATTTGAGCAGGTCCAGCGCCTCCTCCACGGCCCGCTCGACCTCCGGGGATTTGCTCCTTTCTGCCGACGTGCCATCCGTATCGCTCTTCGCCTCCGGCTGGCCAGGCGTCTCCTCTGCGGCCTGTTCGACCTCCGAAGATTTGCGTCCGAGCTGATCTTCGAGCATCTGAAACACTTTCACGTGGGAGTTTCGGATCCCCTGACTCGTGTAGACCATCACGGGTTTGCGTACCAGGCGGATGCCGAGCCCTTCGAGCGCGTCGAACAACTCCGGGAGCTGCAACGGTGTAAACATCCGGTGCTGCATCACGGGGCGGTCTTCGATGAAGAGATCGCCGTGACCCTCGTTCCACAGGCCGCGCGTCGTGTTGTCGTCGTTGCGGAGCGAGATCTCGTAGCTGTTGTGCTGGCGGCAACTGCCGTAGAGGCTGCGGGGACTGTTCAGCCTGAACGTCAGCACCACGCGCCGGCGCCGCTCCTCCTTCGGTGCTGCCGGATCGGCATAGGGCTCGCCGTCGGAGGAGAACTGCGCGAGGAGCTCCCATTCGTATGACTCGGGCCACGGAATCCCGGCGGCCTCCAGCCATCGGAAGGCCTCCAATTGGTGCGTAACGGTGTCGTAGAAGCCTTCAATCCGACTTTTGAGGTCCTGCAGGTGGGGAAATGGAAATCCCTCCAGCAGACGGACGATGCGCCGCAGCAGGAACAGCTCCGCGGGATCCTCGACCATCAGCATGCGCGCCAGCACGAGCAGATACCGCACAGCCTCCGGCTCTGCCGAAAGGGCGAGAAGCGCCACGCAATACCAGAACCCCACGATGTCGTAATCCTTCGGCAGGCCCGTCGTGTATTGGCGTTCGCGCTCCTCGGGCGAGGTCGGGAGGATGGCGTAGTTGTCGAGCGTCGCCGCAACGGCCCGTACCACCTCCGTGTCGGCAGCGAACGGCTCCATGCGCAGTATCTCCTTGAGATTGAGCGGTGCGTGGATGAACGATCCGAGTTTGTGGTTGAGTGCGTCGATCTTTTCGGCCGTCCCGGGAGTGCATCCGGGCAGCGGGGTAATTTTCAGTGGTGTCATGGTATCGGGCTTACATCGGTGAATGAATGGGTATCTTTTTCCCGTGCTGCGATTGCCTCCGTTACCCGGCGGATATTCCGACGGGTATATCCGAACGAGACGATCGAACTGCGCTTGCCGAGGTCATTGATGCTGTTGATCCAGATGCCGCCGCGGTCGTGCGCGACGAAGATCTGTTCACCCCACGTGGCGCTCCACCATGTGGGATGGGTGTGTGCGACGAAAAAATTCCGGTCCATGTGGTCAATCGTCCAGTCGTACTGCTCGGCCAGCTCCCGAAGCAATGCGTCGATCCGCTCCGGCGGCAGCTCCGTTTTTCTCCAGTGGAAGAAAAGCCTGCGGTATTGGAGGCGGAAGAGGACGAAAGCCACCGGGGCGCAAACGGCCGCGATCCAGAGAAGTACATTTGTCGAAATGGACGCCATTCCGGTAAGTGTGATGAAAGCCAGGAAGAGCGGAAGATAGAGAAGCATGATCGGAAGCAGGTAATGGGTCCAGATCCCTTCGGCGTTGAGCGGCAGCCTGCGGTGTCGCCGTATGAAGTCGGCCGTATCGACTCGGGCTTCGTTGCGGCATCCAATCCGAATGAATACTTCAACGAGGAGCAGACAACCGATTCCCGCCACCCATAAAAGGAAGGTAGGAACGGCATTTAGCTCCGGTGCTCCGACCTGGATCGTCAATACGCCGTCGTAGGCCACCCCGTCGAACGAGAGGTCCCGGCAACGAAGCCGGTATTCACCCTTTTTGGCGGGAGAGAAGCGATAGAAGTGCCGGCAGATACGTGTGGTTATGCCGTTGCTCCAGGATTCGGAAGAGGAACTGCGAAGCCATGTCAGCGATGTCCCCTCCTCCGTGACGATGGTCGGGGTTCGGTCGGTATATTGGTTGCTGGAGAGCAGAATCTCGTAGTTGCCCCGAGCCCGCGGCTGCCCGGCATCGATCGAGAGAGAGCAGCGCACAGTGTCGCATTCCGGGGTGGCGGCGTGGAGCAGGACCGCCCGGGCGGCGTTTTCCGGTACAACGTCGAAGTCGGAACGGTCGTCCGCCGGAGCCTGTTCGCCTTGTACACTCCAGATCGGAAGTGTCAGTGCGAGCAGCAGTCCGAATCCGCACTGAATAACTTTTTCCATATCACTTGACGGCAGTTTCGAAGGGCGACCGATCGAGCAGGGCCTCCTCGGGAATCTCGGCCGACCGGGGCCAGTAAAACTCATCCTCCGTATCATCAATCCAGAAGAGCGGCAGCATCAGGGGCAGATACTCGAACAGATGTCGACCGTCGGTCAGGCTTGCAAAGACCACGATGAAGGTATTCATCCGCATGCGCTCGTCCCAGGCAAAGCGCCACGAGAGATAGAGATTCTGCATCCGCCCGGGACGGGTTGTCACATCCACGTCTCCCTCTTCATCGGGCATGAAATGGCCCGAGTCGAGCGACAGTTCGCCCAACTCCATGATGCCCTCGGAGGCTTGAAGAACACTTATGGCCTTGAAACACTCTCCGCGGCGGATCGAGCGGTGGGGAATGGTCGCGCGAACCACTACCCAGACCGAATCCCCGTGCAGGATGGCGTGCTCGACATCGAAGCGCACCTGCGGACGTTCGAGGGGTTTCAGACGGCGGTTTACCACCTCGGCATCCCGATACAGCCAGGTCGATTCGGAGGCTACGAACGTCGGGGCGATCTCCGCGGATTTGCGGGTGCTTGCGCAGCCTGTGGCGGCGAGCAGAAGGAGAAATACGATGAGATGATTGATTTTCATGGTTTTGGGTTTTATGTGTAGCGGGCCAGCAGCCAGATAACGAGTCCGACAACGAGTGCCACGGCGAGAAAGCGTACCAGATCGCGTTGGATAGAGGGCTCCTCTTCGGGTCGGCAGCGGAACATCCGGGCCAGTTCCTCGAAACTCCGGCAGCCGTAGACCGCCTGTCGGAAGTCGGCGGCGTTGCGCCAGCACGCCACCCGGAACCACTCCGACTTGGGGTATTCACGGGCGATCCACGCCTGCAGCTCCGGGAGCGGACAATCGCGAACCTCCTCTTCGAAGTCGGTGTCGTAGCGGACGGTGCGTCGGTCTGCTGGGCCGATGCGACCGTAGAGTCCGACCGGGCCGGTTTCCCGGCAGCGGCGGATCATGTAGCGTCGTCCGGAGGCATCGACCGACTCCTGACCGGCCCAGCCGTTGGCTTCGGCGAGCTGCCGGCGTGTCGTCACGTTCTCCTCCCGCCAGAAGACATAGACCATGTGCTCCGCGGGGGCAAGGTAGAAGACCGGATATTTTAGCGCGGCTTTCATCACTGCTTCGTCGTGTTCTTACCACGGGTAGCGTACCCACGGGCTTTTCAGATCGTTCAGCAGCACGTCAGCCGTCGTCTTCATCACCGAATTGTAGGCCCGTTTGCCGCCCCAGAGCGAGCGCCCGAGAATATAGCTCATCGCCAGTTCGCGCCACGATCCACACGTCTCGTGCGCCAGCGCGTCGGCGCGTCCGATGTAACGCCATGCCTCCTCTTCGGAGAGGTAGCCCATCTCGCAGCAGGCGCGCGCCAGAAAGACGATACGCCCGGCATCCCAACCTGTCACGTTGCAGCCGTTGAGTTCTTCCTTCGAGGCGACCACGCCGCACGAGAGGAGTTCGTCGAAGGTCTCCCGCAGATTCTCGAGTTGCGACGAGACCTTGTCGTAATCCTCCTGCGAGGTCATCCGCTGTTGGAGGAGTTCGTCCTGCCGTTCGCGACCGTCGAGCCGAAAGGCCTCGAGCACCGTGGGCCAGTAGTAGCGGAATCCCTTTTCGCAGAGGTAGTCCAGTTGTGCGCGGGCCTCCGCGGTGGAGTCAATGCCCCACCAGCCGCCCAGGATCTCGGGCAGCGTATCGAAAATCCCCGTTTCCAGTGAATTCTGCCACGCCCCCTGCTGCGAGGCGTACATCGCCCCGACGGCCAGCTGACGACACCGTTCGTTATCGAGCGTCGATTTCGGGTTCAGGCAGATCTCCCGGAAGGAGCGGTGCAGTTTGCGCACCGTTCGCCAGACCCGGCTGCCTTTCCTGTAGAGCCACGTCAGAGCGCCGACCGCCACGGCAGCCAGCATCACATAGAATTCAAGTCCCCGTTCCATCGTTTCGGCGTTGACGGGTTGCTATGCGTTCCACGGAATCTGCTGCCAGGGTGAGGTCTCCTCTTCGAGCAGCGTGGTGACGATCTCCCAGGCCGTCTGGCAATCCTCCTCATCGCCGTGCCAGACGCCGCGACCCATGGCGAAGCTGCGTCCGTACTCCTCCCACGACGAGAAGTGTTCGCGGGCGGCATCGGCCGCCACCTGCATCACCTGCCACATCTCCTCTTTGGAGAGGTAGCCGGCATGGAGGGCCCAGCGTCCGAGGTTGGCAATGCGCACCAGATCCCACGCAATGACCGTCCGCGGAAGCTTTTCAGCTGTGCAATACCCGTTTTCGACCATAAACTCCGCGATCGACTGCACATCCTCGGCCTTCTCTTCGGGATCGCCCGCTTCGGGCTGGTCGCCGCGCATGAGCGCCAGCGCCGCGTCGGCATCGGCATGATGCCCTTCGAGGAGCAGCCACCGGACGATTTCGAGCGTCGATTCGCGGTCCGTAATGTTCCACCAGCTCTGAAGTTGCGCGCGGTAGGTTTCGGGCAGGACCTCGCTCTCGACAGCATCCACCTCCTCGTCGTTGTATATGAGCAGTGGCGCCGCAAAGGCCATCAGTCGCATCTGTTCAGCCGTCAGACGGCACGTCGCGGCATGCTTGATCTCCCAGCCGTCGTCCTCGCCCAGCCAGGCGAGTGCTGCGGCATTCGCCTCGCGCAACTCCTTCTCAAGGCTCCCGTCCTGCATTGCCTGCATGGTTGCGGCGGCCTGCGCCATGTTCTGCCGGGCGGCTTCGGCCACGGCGGCGGCATCCACCCCGCCGAGCGTTCCCATGGCGGCCTGCTGCGCCTGGATCTCCGCCAGATCGGGCACGGCAGCCTGCATCTGCGCCATGATCTGTGCCTGCATGTCGCCCATGTCGGGCATCCCCGGAATCGATCCCATCATTGCGCGCATCTGCTCCAGGGCTGCCTCCTGTGTCGCCCGGGCAATCTCCTCCGGACTTTGGGGTTTCATCTTCTCGTTTGCCATGTTCGGTATGTTTTAAGGTTTTCGATCCATTTTATCCTTCGGCGCCGGCCGCAAGCAGCAGCTCGACGATCTCCGTGAAGCCGCGTTCGCCGGCATAGTAAAGTGCCGTGTGCTGGAGGTTGTCCGCCGCATTGACGTCGGCACGATGCTCCACAAGCAGGCGCACGACTTCGTTGTTCCCGGCGCGGGCCGCCATGAGCAGCGGGGTTTCACCCACTCCGTTGCGGGCGTCGATTGCCGCGCCGGCCCCGAGCAGCGCCTCCACAAGGAAGCGATTGCCCGCCTGTGCCGCCCAATGTAGCGGCGTTGTCCCATTGGTTAACGGCCGGTTTGCGTCGGCCCCGGCATCGAGGAGCATCCGGGCAATGTGCAGATTCCCGCGTCCGCACGCCACCAGCAACGGCGTTTCGCCCGCATCGTTCGGCGCATTGAGCTGCGCTTTCGAGGCCGCGAGCAGCGTACGCACGACCTCCGCCTGATCGTTGTAGACCGCCTGGTGCAGCGGCGTGTTGCCTTCGGCATCGCGGCTGTCCGCCCCTCCGGAACCGCTCCGGCTCAGCCGTGCCACGACCTCCGTCAGTCCGTGTGCCGTGGCGTAGTCCAGCGCGCGGTGTCCCGTCTGGTCCGTAGCCTCGGTGTCGGCACCGCGGTCGATCAGCCACAGAACGGCATCCGTGCGGCGGTTCTCCACGAGCCGCATCAGCGACGTGCAGCCCTCCCGGTCGGCGGCATCCGGATCGGCTCCGGCATCGAGGAGTCGGGCCAGGATCTCGCGATTGCCCTTTCGGGCGGCGGCGTGGAGGGGCGTTTCGCCCCGGTTGTTTACGGACGAGGCGTCGGCTCCCTTTTCCAGCAGCAGCACCGCCAGATCCCGGTATCCCTCACGACAGGCATAATGGAGCGCCGTGTTGCCCTCGGCATCGCGCCGGTTGAGGTCGATGCCACCCCGTTCGAGAAAGAGTTTTGCAATGCTCTTCTGCCCGTTGCGGCAGGCGTTCAGAAAGGTCTGAAAGGTATCCATAGCGTTGATTTCAAACGTGTTTCAGCAAAAATTTCACAAGCGACTCGTTATTGCTGCGCATGGCGATGTCGAGCGGCGTACGCCCTTCGTTGTCGACGGCCGAGACATCGGGACGCCCGAAGTCGAGGAGCAGTTCGGCCGCCTGCCGTGCCGCCGCGTGCGTGTAGCCTTCGGCCGCATAGTGCAGCACCGTGCGCCCTTCGTTGTCCGCGGTGCAGGGGTCGGCGCCAACCTCCAGCAACCGTTCCAGCATCTCCGGCTGATACGGCCCGGCGCTGTGCGGACCCAGCAGATGCATCAGGGCCGTGCGCCCCAGCGCATCGCGGGCATTCACCTCGACCTTTTGTTTCAGCAGGCGCCGCAAGGTCCAGATGGCCAGTTCGTAATCATCGTGTTGACACGCCAGCATGAGGGCCCGTTCGTCCTTCCCCGTCTGCGGGGCATCGGGGTGCCATCCCCGCTCTTCGAAGAGCTCCATGACCGGCGCAAACCGCTCCATACCGTCCGAAATGCGACAGCCCTGCTCGATCCAGACAGCAAATGGAGACATCCCCTTTGCCGTTCGCCGGTCGGGGTCGGCACCGGCCCGGAGCAGCATCGCCGCGATTTCGGTCTCGCCCCACTCCAGCGCGCAGACCAGCGGCGTCTTGCCCGTCCAGTCGTTCATCTCACGGTTGTCGCACTCCGCATTGAGATCGACCCCTGCCTGCAGCAGGGCTTCCAACGCTTTCCGATCTCTTTGGCGCAGTGCCTGGAAGAGGTCCATCCCGCCGGTCTCCATCGTGAGTTCATCGAACGGATCCTCACCCGAAAGCAGGGCACCCACCCATTTGGCTCCGCCCTCCATGGCGAGGTCGAACGCACGCCGACCGGCCGAGTTCTTCTCGTCGGGGTCGATCTGCCCACTGTGGAGCAGCAGTGCCGCCGTCGCATAACAGCGCATCTGTTCCGCCTGGAGCTCCTCCAGCTCCTCGCGGGCCTCCCGCTGCTGCTTCTCCGAGACCCATCGTTCGCCGAAGCTGGCGATAAAACGCTTCTTGCCGGCGATCTCCCTTGCGGTATCGGCGGCGCGGCGGCAGAGGATGTGCAGGGCATTGTCGCCGTAGCTGTTCGCGGAGTCGAGTCGCTGTCCGGAGTCGATCAGCACGGCGGCCATCGCGTGGTGCCGGTTTTGCACGGCCTCGATCAGCGCCGTTGTGCCACGGGCCGAACGCGGAAGGTTCGCGCCGCGATCCAGCAGCAGCCGAGCCGCCGTGGCAATCTGTTCTTCCTGTGTAGCCACCCTGCTGCGGCGCGAGGCCAGGCGGAAGAGCGACGTGTGCCCCTCCGTGTCGCGGTCGTTTACCTCGGCCCCGCGGTCGAGCAGCGAAGCGATGGCCTCGCAGTCGGCAAATTCCGCCGCGATATGCAGCGATGTGCGGCCGTAGTTGTCCTCGTCGCGTGCGTCGGTCGGAATCTCGGTAAGGAGTTGCCGCCGGCGCTCCTCCTTTGCAGGGTTCGGATAGTAATAAAGGTCGTAGAGTTCCCGGAGCGGTGTCATCGGTCGATTGGTTTGAGCAGGTTTTCAAGGTGTTTGTATCGGTGTCCGAGGCGGGCGGCAATCGTCCGCACCTCCTCGCAGCGTCCCAGCCGGAAGGCAGCCTCGGCCCGTAGGCGGAGGATCAGCGTGAGAGCATCGTCTCGTGGCGTTTCGGGCAGCAGCGGACTGCGTGGCAATTCACCGTCGGTATCCCAGCGGCGGAAGGCCTCGGGTGGCTGCCGCCGCGACATGAACGGGATGCCTGGGCAGGAGCCTTTGCCCGGCTTGTCGTCCAGCAACCGTTCGGCCTCTGCAAGCAGCCAGTAGCCCTCCTCATACCATCCCACATGGAAACAGCACAGAGCCTGGTTGTAGCGTGTCGGGGCATCTTCCCGAGCCGAGCGTACGAAGCAGTCGTAGGCCTGTGGCCACGCTTCGCAGCAGATGTAGGTGATTCCGGCCGCAAAGAGTCGTCCGGAGTCCGCTCCCGTAGTCGGCGGGGCGCCGCCCATCCATCCCATCTTCTCTCCGCTAATCGTCGATGGCAACCTCGCCCGCAGCGTCGGCCGTGAAGGCGACCGTGTAATAGTTCGTCACGGTGAAGCGTCCCTGATATTCGGGCGACTCGTTCTCATCGACGTAGTTCAGTTCGAACTGCACCTGCAGCTGTTGCGACTCCTCGCGGTACTCCTCGCTGCGGTTCCAGCGGTCGACGTTGCTCAACGATACCGGCCAGACGCGGAAACGGAACATCCCGGCTGACTTCAACGTCAGCTTCTTGCCCTCCTCATCGGACATTACCAGTGCATCCGCCTTTTCGCCGATTTTCTGGAGGTAGTCAAAGTCGATGGCCGCGAGGTCAAGCGGTGTCGAGCAGGCGTAGGAGTTGATCTGGCGGTCGTCCTGCTCCGGACCGTCGGTCGTGAACTTCCCGTCGGTGAGTTGGAACGAAAGGTAGTAATCGTTGTTGTCGGCGTCGAGGTAATAGACGTCGATATGCGTGAGGATGTTCTCCAGTTGGCGGTCGCGGTTGTCCTCGCGCCACTCCACCGTGTAAATCTTGTATTTCGTAGTGTCTACATGCTCTGCGACGAGCTCCCGGATTTTGGCAAGCCCCTCGGCGGAGGCCATCGGATAGGTCTCGCCCGACCCGCAGCCGGTCAGAGTCAGCGATGCCATGCCCGCTGCACAGATCCATTTGGTGATGATTGCATTCATGAGATTCTGTTTTTGGATTATCCGATTTATCCCAGCAGTGCACGAAAGGCCTCGAACTCCTCCTCGGAGTCGAAATAGCGAGTCTCGAAGATGATATAGTTGTCCGGCGTCTTGACCTTGCACTGGTGCTCCTCCTCGTCGTCCTTTACGTACTCAATGTCCGAGGTGAGGAATGAGCGGTATTCGACCTTTCCCTTCTCTACTTCGGGATAGGTGACGCGTGTGCCGTCGACGGTGATCTTTCCTCCTGCGGCTTTCAGCGCCCGGGCATTTCGCATGCCCCGCCAGGTGAAGAAGAGCAGCAGCACGCCGCCCACAATCAGAATGGTCGAGAAGACTGCCGGCGAGAGAATCCGCAGATGGCGGATACGAAGACCAAAGGGAAAGAGGGCCGGAATGACAATCATTCCTACACCAAAGGCCAGGTTTGACCATTGGTTCGTAAAGATGCTCGCAGGCGTGTAGTTGAAGCTCCGCTGGATGCGTTCGAAAGGTTTGTTTTCCATAAAAGTTACCGGTTGGTCAGTTTTTATGGAGACAAAGATAGCATAAAAAAGCAAAAATATGACCACTAGGTCATATTTTTGCTTCAATTCGTGAAAAAAGCCGTTGAAAGCCTGCTCAGCGCTTCAGCAGTCCATATA
>OHYC01000956.1_pt1 | contig 10109 bp, 7 predicted proteins | sample 1580171 | NCBI WGS metagenome assembly OHYC01 (sample SAMEA3882526, study PRJEB24775) | human gut metagenome | biome: human-associated habitat; feature: intestine environment; material: feces | place: Netherlands | collected 2009/2010
CCAGTCATATGCGACATCAGCAGATCCTTACGAAATTCGCATCCGGGCAAAAGAAAGAGATTATCTGACTAGTTCACCGGATGGTGAGGGTCAAGTGAATAAGACGGTGGGGTTGGGCATTGCCTATACACCTGCATTGCTACCAGACAACACCTCCTTGCTGTTGATCAATGGACTGACCAATGACCTGAAATGGCAAGGAAGTACGCTGGCGGAAACTATCGTTATCAAACAAGTAGACATACCTAAAAATTGATAAGCTATGAAACAGCTATTGCATTATATTGTTTTCTGTTGCCTGGCAGCATGTTGTTTTACTGCATGCGACCATGAGGATATATTTCGTCAGACAGAGACGGAAGGTGACGGCAACAGTATCATTTTAAATCTTGCATCCGGTAAACTGCCTTTAACCCGTGCAAACGTGGAAGCTAACGGAGCTGAAATTGCTGTTAGTCATCTTGACGTGCTGATTTTCAACCAGGACGGAACAAAAGTCTGGCACGAACGTGTAGATGGAATAAAAGACGGTAAAGATAAGATAACCTTATCTGCTCAAAGAAGCACCTTTGATGAAAATGAATCGTATTGGGTATATCTTATCGCCAACAGTACTGCGGATGTGAGTATTTTCGAAGATGAAAATTTCACATTAACCAGCCTCAATGCACTAAAGCAGGAAGATAAGGACATACACATGACAGTCCTGGCATCTGCTACCGGTGTACCGCAGACTTTTCTGATGGATGGCGTAGCCTATCCGAAAGGTGAACAGGAACCGGCAACGGTCAAGATGGTGGTACTGAACAGTGGAGATAAAACGAACGATACGGAATTACAAACCGTGCTTCGCCGCGCAGCAGCCAAGATTGTAGTTAATATAAAAAGCGGTGAGCATGTACAGTTTGATAATGGTCCGCAGACATATCATGCCGGATATTATCTACGTAACATGCCTTATAGTACATCTGTTATCAAGCCGGCTATGATGGACAAGGATGACGCTGAGCTGATGACACCCGAATTGAACAATGGTGGATATTTCAAATGGACACCAAGTGTCATTACAGTGACAGCCTATGCCTATGCGCATGTTTGGGATAATGCAAGTACACTGGAAAAAGAAGTGCGGCTCATTGTAAATATCCCGATGAACTATCTCCCTGATAACGCAACGGAGTGGAAATTTTTAGATAACAGTTACTATCAGATTCCGGTTAGTACAAAGAAAGAACTGAATCGAAACACTTGTTATGAAGTTAATGTGACTGTCGATGCGCCGGGTGGAAGCAACCCTTCAAAACCGGTTCTTTTAAAAGATATCAGTTATTCTGTACGTGATTGGGATGAAGAACGGATTAACGTCGGTGGTGATACTGACCGTCCGGCCTATCTCACGCTGAACGAGTATGAGATGGAGATGCACAACATGGCAGATGATAACACTACGCTGGAGTTTGCCTCTTCCTCGGAAGTGACAGCTACTATTGATAGAGTCTATTATATCGACAAGTTCGGACAGGAAAAGGAGTTAACCCAAATAACAAACGGCAGCGCGGATGAATGGGGAGAGAATATTGGTTCTGATTATCGACCGAATTGGAAAAACCGTTGCATTATTAAAATTACACCGGATGAAAACATCACTGGAAAAATTCAGGTACATGGGGATGTACCTGGTAACAATGCTGTGAGATATATCATATTTACGGTTGAAAACGAAGAAGGTATCAAGCGTGAAGTCAAAGTGGCGCAGTATCCGTTGGAGTATATCACCAATATTCAGGGGTGGTATTCTTACCGTTCTGATTTCGGAGGAACGACGTGGGAAAATTATCGTGATCCATCTCAAAAACGAGTTAGTGCGTACAATTATGATAGCAGAAATGATACTTGGAGCTATTCAGCTACGAGATATGGAAATGATTATATATTTACTTCAAAGGTGGCGGAAGAAATTGAAACCGGCAGCAATAGGGGAAAATCTTCTATATCATACTATTATTATAATAGGTGGCAAACTTCACTTAGTACCAATGAAATTTGGAATGCAGGTAATGCCCGAATGTATCATGTTCAGATCACGGCAAGTTCTGGGGATTATACTTTAGGCCAACCTCGTATTACAAATGGCAAGACTGATCCTGGAGAAGATAATGCAGAACTGGTATCTCCTTCTTTTATGATTGCTTCTCAGTTGGGAGCTGTTTTTTCTATCAGTGATGAGGAAATGGCAGCAAGTCACTGTCGAGAATATGTGGAAGTGGCTCAGGATGGAACAGTTTATGATGATTGGCGTCTTCCAACACGAGCAGAATTGGAAATTATCATGGAATTTCAATATAAAGAAAATGCTGCAATGGATGAGGTTTTGGCAGGACCATCTTATTGGAGTGCAAGCGGCTTAGTCTATAATAATAAAGGCTCAGGAACTGCTAAAACAATCCGCTGCATCCGCGATGCCTACGACAAGAAAACCGGTAAATAGAAAGGAGGACGTATATGAATAAGAATATGATACAAAGATTGATTCATAGGATTATGGCAATGGCTGCTATAGCGGTCCTGTTGGTCTCTTGCCGTCAGGACGAATGGTTCGAGCCGTCACCCGTTGCCCGCGAAGGCTACGTGGCACTGCGGTTCAGTGCGGATATTCCCGCTATGGAGAAAGTGACTACCCGTGCGGTGGACCCCGACGGTGGCGGTGTGCAAGACATGACGCTGTTCTGTTTCGACAGTTACGGACTTTTCATCACGACCGTAACGGCAGATGTCAGCCCATCATCAGTCAGCACAGGTGTCTTCCAGGCTGAAGTACCCGAGAATACCCGGACTGTGCATTTTGTGGCCAACCAGGTGATGACGGAGTTTCAACAGGACCATTTCCGCAACAAGTCCGAATCGGAAGTAATGGCTCTGCTCGAAGGTTCTTCCGGACGCATGATTTACTGGGCACGTTTTGCTTGTGACAATACCAACGAAGAAATGAAGAAGAAATCCATTGCAGACCAGATGACCTCTGCAGGAAACAGCATCAAGATGCTACGCAACCATGCCAAGGTGTCTGTCCTCAATCCTAAAGAAAACGGACATTTTATTGTAACCGGCTTTGCCGTTTACAATACTAGTGCGTTCGGTACGGTAGCACCGTTCCATCCGGAGAAAGGCTTTAATTTTACCGAGGACGACTGGACGGCTGATGACTTTGTTACGCTTCCGTCGAATAATGCCAAATTGAGCGACATTACAGATGTGACCATAAATACGGAACAATATATATTTGAGTGTGAAAACAGAGCGGATGATCCTGTCAGCATCATTCTTCGTGGACACAACAACGGAGAATCAGAAGACCTCTATTACCGCGTCATGCTGGTAAACGATAACGGAGATCAAATCCTAATTCGCCGGAACCATCAGTATCAGCTGAACATTACCGGGAAACTCTCTTTCGGACAGGCAACCTTTGCCGAAGCATTGGAAGCGGCTGCTACAAATAATGTGTGGATTTCCATTTCCGACAAGGTGAACGAGGTCGAGGATGACAAATATGTACTCTCTGTATCTCAGACTGACCATGTATTGGGAGCAGAACACGCAAACGATATCTACACGATTTCCTATACAATCAAAGGAAAGGGCGAAGCATCCATTACATCCACTGACAAGGCAGAAGTAACCTGGATAAATAACGATGTGGCCCGACAGGATATAGTAAATAATTTCGTAGTGAAAAACGGTGTCGGTGAAGGTTCGGTTACTATTTCCCTACTTCCGATGGGTAACAACCAGAAACTGGAAGGCACCTTGCTGGTGAAGCACGGACGGCTGCAACGTAAGGTCAAGGTCATTTTGGTGAAGGAACAGTCATTCGCTCCTTCGTGGGTAGGTACACAGATTTATGGTGGTATGAACCAACAAGACCCTACCAAAGACCGCTCGCACGTGACCGTGATGTTTACCGTTCCTGAAACCACCCCTGCAGAGCTCTTCCCGATGAAAGTGTATATCTCTGTCGGTGGTCTGGATATCCGTCCGGAATCCGGTATGAAACTAACTGTAGTACGTGAAGGGGACAATGACTGGCATAGCAGTGGAGACATCACACCGGAACCCGATTACAAATACCTCTATGTGGTGGAACAGCCCGGTGTACAGCGTGTCTATTTCGAGAATATCCTGTCTCAGCAGGAAGGCTATACGGGAACGCTTCATATTGAGGCAAAACATTTCGAAACCATGCAGAGAACTTTTACGTACTCAGCATCACGTAAGTCCATTACTGTAGAAGGTCTGAAAGCTTATAATGCTATAGGTGGTGGCATAGAAGGATATCCCGATGACGAACTCATTCTCTATCGTCTGGTACCTCAGAAAAAAAATGCCCATGTCCAGTTTGACCTGCAGCTTCGTGATAAGGTAGGTGATGACGTGTCGGAAGATAAGAAGGGAGACCCGTTCAATGCAGAAAGTCAAGATGAATTCATGCTTTATTCTCGGTATCTGGATTTCTATACTGACGAGGAAATTGGTCAGGCAGGAGTAGACCGGTTTGATTGCCTCTTCTATACGGATGCATCAGATGCCTGGTGGAGGAAGAACAATCCAAATGGAGGTCGTATGTTGATGTTCAAACCCCGGAAAGATATAATCAACAAGCCTGATGGCCAAACCGGAAAATATTCCGTCTACATGAAATCCAACCGGCCTAAGAGTGCCGAGGTGATTCGTATAGCATCAAACCGCAGCGGTATTGAGGCTGTGCTGAAGGAAGATGCTTTATCCGATGGAACGTATGCTGGAAATACATACAGAAGTGTCACCTTCGAGCTGGCCAATTACAACCCGTTCCGTTTCGGAGCCAGACTGAATCATGACAATACGGATTGGAAGGGTGAGGAACCGGATAGAGAAAGCAATCCTGTTGCAGATGTCCCTGAACTCCTTACATCGTTGGAATGGCCTTACGAACCTGGAAAACAAGTGGATATTGCCATTGACATAACCAGTTTTGCCGGAACAGACGGCAAGTCGGTAGATCCGTTTGGAGAAGCCTTCGAAGTGTACATTGACGCTCCGATGCTAGAATTGGGCAGTAACCCTAATCTGAACGGCAAACTCTCCGAAGTAAGTCCGGGACGCTTTGTCTATAAGGTAGATGCTGACCGTGAAAAGGAACGTACTTATTTCCGGAATTCTGAGGTCATCAACAAGGACAATACCCCCGGTACAACCGTGAATCAGTCGGGAGAGCGCAAGACCCTGCACTTCACCACAAAGAGCATCGTGAGTGCGGGCGATATCACGATCTCTTCCAACAAAGAACAGGTGGTGTTCTATTCCAAGACGTTCCGCATCATAAACAGTCCGATAAGCGGAAACATCTATTACACCGATGGTTCTGGCAATCAGCAGCCGATTCCGGCCAGTGCATTCGTTGCATTTGAGCGTGTCAGCAACAGTAGCCGTATCGGTTCTGTAACCATTGCAGCGAATGGCCGGTACGAATTGCGTTTGCGCAAAGAGTATTCTTTCAACTGGAATACCAACCCCGTGAAGTTCCATTACGAGGTGAACGGTGCGGTTTACAGTTGTACCTACAACAGCCTTGCGGAATTGTTTGACAGGCAAGGAAATGTGGTTCTCACTTTGGAAAAACAATAAATTGAATAATACAAACGGAAACTCCGGGCGCTTTCACGTTCGGAGTTTTTTATAATTCACGAGAAGCATGAATAAACAGCATCTTGCCATTTTTGTTTGTCTTTTCTGCATAGGATTGGCATCCTGCTCGTATGCACAGGAGCAGCAGAAGAAGACAAAAGAATTTCATCTACCCGACGTGCCTGTTACATTGACGGCACCGGAAGATCGTGCCGACTACCTGTCCCTTCATTACTGGGACCATTTCGATTTTGCGGATACGTCACTTATATCCCGTCCGGAAATTACCGAACAGGTATTTGTGGATTTCATCAGCGTCTTGCCTTATTCCTCCAAAGCACAGACGGCCGTTGATACGCTCTTTTGCCGTGCTTTGGTCAGCAATGAAATGATAGAGCATTTCATTGCCCTGACTGATAAATACTTGTACGAACCCAATTCGCCCATGCACAACGAAGAACTGCATATTCTCTTCCTGCGTGCGCTGGTGAACAATCCTGATTTGGGAGAGTTGGACAAGATGCGCCCACGTCATCAATTGGAAATGGCGTTGAAAAACCGTCCGGGAGACGTGGCGGCGGATTTTACCGTTGTCTGTCGGGACGGAAAGCAAAAACGGTTGTCTGATATACAGGCAGATTATGTGCTTATCTATTTCAATGACCCCGATTGCGAGGACTGCCACCGTGTGAAGGAATTGCTATCCCTGTCACCTGCTGTGAACGGGCTGCTGAAGTCCGGGCGCTTGAAACTGCTTTCCGTGTGTGTAGAAGGGAAAACTCCCGGATGGGAGAAAACTGAATTTCCTTCCGGCTGGATTGATGGTTATGATGCCGGCCAGCGGCTGACCCGCGAACAGGTGTACGACCTCAAGGCGATGCCCACCCTTTACCTGCTTGATGCAGAAAAACGGGTCATACTCAAAGATGCTTTATTCGAGCAGGTAGAGGAAAGATTAATGTGGATGACGACTCCTAAAAAAGGCCTATGAACATATCCGAAAAAGGCAGTAAGAAATGCAACCGCTTCCGAGGTGTCAGACCCGAAACGGAAGCAAAGTATCGTCAAGCGATAGAACTTTATCGTTCGACGGATTTGTCTGTTGCGGAAATCAGCCGAATTTGCGGTCTGACAAATAACGGATTGAGGGGTTATATATTCAAATATCACCGTGATCTGATGCTGGCACGCAACAATATCTTGTGTGATAAGGAAGCAGCTTATAAAATCAAATTAAACCAGCTCCGAGGACAACAGCCTGTTTCCCGGATCAAATACAAGGATGCAATCGAAGCTTGTAGAAGCATGGAATATATCGAATTGAACGTATCACAGATTGCCCGACAATTTAGTTTGGAAGGCTCTAATTGGGGACGGCAGTTACGCACCCATTGTTTCGAAAAAAGGCTTTTACGAACATCTGCAAAGATGGCACCTCGACTTGATATGCAAACGGAAGAATATTTCCTATGAAGAAGGGCAGCCGGTGGATTGGTTCCAAGTTAGGAAATACAATCCGGCCCAAGGGAAAATACGCCGAAGCTATCCGTCGGCTGAAAGAAAGCGGACTGCCTACAGACCAGGTTGCCGCTGAGTTTGGCTTACATCCCGAAACTTTCCGTTTCTGCTTGAAAGGACATGAGCCGGAACTGTGTGGCCAAGCAGGGAATGGTCAAGTTGGATAGTGGAAAAACAGTCTCACAACGCAGCATGGAGAAATACAGTGAAGCCATGTATCTTTACGGTACAACTACCGAAAGCGTAAAGTCTTTGGCAAGACGATTCGGGTTCAACGACTGTTCGTTCAGTCAATTCATTAAGAGGCACTTTCCGGAACTGGTAACAGCTTTTATATAATTTCTGATTATGTTTATGCGATTATTTGTTAGTTAGTCGTCCATTAAAATAATAATACGAGGAAATAATTTTCTATACTCAAAAAAGGGATTGTGTCCAAATGTTGATAATACTGTCATTTTGTTAGTAGGGGCGAGGTTTGCTCGCCCGAAAACAGTTTGCTTTGTGTATTCTTCCCAAGGTCGTTACCGTCGGTTCGGGCAGGTAAACCCTGTCTCTACAGTTAATGATTTGATAGACCGGTTTAGTTTTGACACACCCTTTTTAATTTCTAAAAAGACATTGCTTGATAAGCCTCAGCCAATTGCTTCATCGCTTGCTCAATCACAGAACGCGGACTTGCCACATTCAGACGCATATATCCTGTGCCTTCCTTTCCGAACATCGCTCCGTCATTCAATGCCAAATGCGCTTTATCTGCAAAGAAATCGTTTAGTGCTTCCTGGTTTAATCCCAGTTCACGGCAATCAAGCCAAACCAAATAAGACGCTTGCGGACGAATGGCTTTAATTCTGGGTGCATGAGTTTTCAGGAAATTGTCAACATAATCAATGTTTCCCTGTATATAAGCCAAACATTGGTCAAGCCACTCCGTTCCGTGTGTATATGCCGCCTCCACGGAAAGGAAAGCAAATACATGCCCCATGTCCAGTTCACCGGCATCCATAAATTTACGGAATCGCGCACGCAGGTCCTCATTAAAGATTATGGCATGAGAAGCAGCCAGCCCCGGCATATTAAACGCCTTACTGGGCGACATAAATGTCACCGAATTCATCTTTGCCTTTTCACTGATAGTAGCAAAAGGACGGTGTTTGTAAGGAGGAAGAGTTAAGTCTGCATGAATTTCGTCAGAGAACACCAACACTTTTTCTTCGTAACAGATTTCTGCCACTGTGCGCAGTTCGTCTTCTGTCCACACCACGCCACCGGGATTATGAGGATTGCATAAAATAAACAGTTTACAACCTTTTACCTGTTCGCGAAAGGCATCCAAATCCATTCGATACATGCCATTCTCCCATTTCAGGGGGTTAGTAACCAATGTACGCTCATTGCGGGTCGTTACCCAAGCAAAAGGATGGTAGACGGGCGGCTGAATCATCACCTTATCTCCCGGTCGGGTGAAGCTGTTCATTGCCATACCGATGCCGGGAACAATGCCGGGAACAAAGTTTATCATCTCTTTTGTGACATCCAAATCATAGCGTTGTTTCACCCAATTAATGATTGCCCGATAGTAACTGTCAGGTTTCCCCGTATAACCCAACACTTCACATTCACAGCGTTTACGAATGGCATCCACAATAAAAGGAGCTGTACCAAAATCCATATCTGCCACCCACAAAGGAATCAAATCCGCACGTCCCCACACTTCCTTCGCCTCTTCCAGCTTAACGGCGGCAGTACCGTTGCGGTCTATTACTTTATCAAAATCGTATTTCATTATTTGTATCTTTTAAAATCGAATTCAAATATATAGAAAAAGTCCGCAACAATCCATATAAGGACGGAAGATTTTCCGTCCTTGTTCATCAACTTCATTATTTAAGCACCTTCAATACTTCAGGCATCATTGTCCATACAAACTTTTCATCTTGTGCAGTAAAAAGATTGCCATCAACCACAGATTTATCGTCTGTCGCCTGCCCCTTGGTGATGGCCGGCTTTGCCAACGGATGCACTGCAAGTTTCTTACCTTCCGTTACTCCTGCAAAATCAAACAACATACCTGCCGCACAATGACCTATCAATATTTTACCTTTTTCACCAAAAGCCTTCAGTACGGACATCAAATCAATGTTATAAGGTTTATCTGCATTCTGTGCAAACACAGGAACTGCATCTCCGCATGAAAATACCACAGCATCAAATTCATCTTCGTGTCCTACCAAATGCGCAATTATATCATCTGCCACCAATTCAACACCCGAATTCGTTTTAATTTGCTTTGTTTCCGCCACTGCATATACCTTATAAGATATACCATTCTCAAAAAAGGCTTCCAAATACTGGAACAAACCGAATCCATTCACCGGATTCACTGCCAAAACTGCTACTTTCTTTGCCATAATCTTAATGCATTAAATAAAACAATTAATATATCTGTTAAAACAATAGTTATCTTTAGTAAGTTTATTACTTTTGTGCCACAAATGTAACGTGCCTCTTTCATAAAAACAAGAACGCACTTCAGCATAAGCTGGTTACACAGAAGTAACCGTTATTGAACAACAAGAACATACAAAAGATTAAAAAATGCAAAACTTCCATCCTAACGGTAATTGTCCCATACGAGACGTGCTCAGCCGTCTTGGTGACAAATGGTCCATGCTGGTTCTTATCACACTACATACCAATGGAACCATGCGGTTCAGTGATATTCACAAAACGATAGCCGATGTATCACAACGAATGCTCACCGTCACTTTACGCACACTGGAATCTGACGGTCTGGTAAAACGAAAGGTATATGCCGAAGTTCCGCCACGAGTTGAATACTGCCTGACGGAAAGAGGACTGAGTCTGATACCCCACCTTGAAGGACTGGTCAATTGGGCTTTGCAGCAAATGCCGGGGATTATGGA
>OHYC01000957.1_pt1 | contig 10089 bp, 7 predicted proteins | sample 1580171 | NCBI WGS metagenome assembly OHYC01 (sample SAMEA3882526, study PRJEB24775) | human gut metagenome | biome: human-associated habitat; feature: intestine environment; material: feces | place: Netherlands | collected 2009/2010
GAAGTAGCCAACGAACTTGGTGTGAATTTAAAACAGGGATATAACGGAGATATTACTGCAAGAGATGCCGGCTCCATTGGAGGAGAAATGGTTCGTAAGATGATAAAGAGACAGGAAGAGGAAATGGCTGGTCAGAGCCGCTAAATTTTCGCTGGTTCTTTAGAAGAGTCCCTTACTGAAATCAGAATACCGTAAGAATGAGCTGTCTGCCCTTGAAAATGAGGACAGACGGCTTATTTTGATGTTTTTTCGGTGGTTTTCTGCAAGTTTTCTATCAGTTTTTCGTCAAATAGTTATAGACAGTGAATATTTCTCATGCTATAATGTTTAAATGTGTTTTCATATAATTAAAATACAAAATGAGTTTACTATGAATAAACTTTAAATAAGGAACATATTAAGGAGGATACTAAAAATGAGCGTACAGGTTGAAAAATTAGAGCATAATATGGCCAAGCTTACTATCGAGGTAGAGGCATCTAAATTTGATGCAGCAATGAAGAAGGCTTATAATAAGAAGAAAGGCTCTTTTAATCTGCCAGGTTTCCGTAAAGGAAAAGTACCTATGTATATCATTGAGAAAGAATATGGCGCAGGAGTTTTCTACGAAGATGCAGCTAACGAACTTATGCCAGAAGCTTATGCAGCAGCATTAGAAGAGAGCGGTCTTGAAGTAGTTTCCCGTCCGGAAGTAGACGTAACTCAGATTGGAAAAGGACAGAACTTCATCTTTACAGCAGAAGTAGCTGTAAAACCAGAAGTGAAATTAGGAGAATATAAAGGCTTAGACGTACAGATGGATTCTGTAGAAGTAGCTGATGAAGAAGTAGAAGCTAAATTAAAAGAGGCTCAGGAACAGAATGCCAGAGAAATCACTGTAGAAGACAGAGCTGTACAGGATGGAGATATCATTACTCTTAACTATGCAGGTACTGTTGATGGTGTTGCATTTGACGGTGGTACAGCAGAGAACCAGCAGTTAGTAATCGGTTCCCACACATTTATCGATAATTTCGAAGAGCAGTTAATCGGCGTTGAAATCGGTGGAGAAAAAGACGTAGAGGTTACTTTCCCAGAAGAATACCATGCACCAGATTTAGCTGGTAAGGCTGCAGTATTCCATGTAGAAGTTCTTGGAATCAAGGAAAAACAGCTCCCAGAAATCGATGACGATTTCGCACAGGATACAACAGAGTTCGATACTCTTGAAGAGTACAAGAACGATATCAAAGAAAAACTTGCTACAGCAAAAGAAGAGCAGGCTAAATCTGCCGCAGAGAACGCTCTTATCGAGCAGATCGTAGAGTCTTCTGAGATGGATATCCCAGATGCTATGGTTGACTTCCAGGTAGACCAGATGGTAGATGAGTTCAAACAGAGACTTTCTTACCAGGGACTTTCTCTTGAACAGTATGTTCAGTTCTCCGGACAGAACATGGATGCTTTAAGAGAAAACATGAAGGGCGACGCATTAAAGAGAGTACAGGGAAGCCTTGTTCTTGAAGCAATTGTTGCAGCAGAGAATATTGAAGCAAACGAAGAAGACTTAAAGAAAGAATTTGAAAAGATGGCTCAGATGTATCAGATGGAAGCAAGTCAGATCGAAGGCATGATTCCAGAAGAACAGAAAGAGAACATGAAGAAAGATATCGCAGTCCAGAAAGCAGTTGAATTTGTACTGGATCAGGCAAATGTAACAGAAGCTACTGAAGAGCTTGATTTTGAAGAAAAATAGGAGTAACTTAAAGATAGTTACACATAATTAAAATTTCTGGTTGCTGTTTATGTAGAAACAGGAGGAATTATGAGTTTAGTACCTTATGTCATTGAACAGACAAGTCATGGGGAGAGATCTTATGACATCTATTCCCGTCTTTTAAAAGAGAGAATTATTTTTCTTGGTGAAGAAGTGAACGATACCACAGCGAGTTTAATCGTATCTCAGCTCCTTTTCTTAGAGTCTGAAGACCCTGAGAAGGATATCAGCTTATACATTATGAGTCCGGGTGGTTCTGTGACTGCTGGAATGGCGATTTATGACACCATGCAGTTTGTAAAGTGCGACGTATCCACAATTTGTATGGGTATGGCAGCCAGTATGGGAGCATTCCTTCTGGCCGGCGGCGCAAAAGGAAAACGTCTGGCTCTTCCAAATTCTGAGATTATGATTCACCAGCCATCCGGCGGTGCTCAGGGACAGGCTACAGAGATTGAGATTGTGGCAGAACACATTCTGCATACAAAAGAAAAATTAAACAGAATTCTTGCAGAGAATACTGGTCAGCCATACGAGAAAATCGTTCAGGATACGGAAAGAGATAACTATATGACAGCCGAGCAGGCAAAAGCATATGGTCTTATTGATGCCGTGGTTGAGAAAAGACAGTAAGATGTATTTTTGAAATTTCAGTATATCTGCTTCTAGTGCGTGTTTGGAAAATGCTTTCATAAAGATGCGTGTTATACAAACGTTTTAGGGCGGGCTGAAAGATTTCGGAAATACATGAAATAATAGGGTTACCACAGCTATCAATTATAGTTGTGGTAACTTTTCTATGAGACAGATTGCAAGCAGGAGTGAGGTGACAATATGGCAACACGATCCGATAACAACAAGCAATTCAGATGTTCATTTTGTAATAAAACGCAGGATCAGGTAAGAAAGCTCGTAGCTGGTCCAAAGGGCGTTTATATCTGTGACGAGTGTATTGAAGTATGCACAGAAATCATGGAAGACGAGTTTGAAAATTTTAATGAAGACACACAGGAAATCAATCTGATGAAGCCAAAAGAAATGAAGGCTTTCTTAGATGATTACGTTATCGGTCAGGATGAGGCGAAAAAGGTTTTATCCGTAGCAGTATATAACCATTATAAGCGTATACTGGCAGGTGGAAGCTATGATGTAGAACTTCAGAAGAGTAACATCATCATGCTTGGACCTACTGGTTCTGGTAAGACACTTCTTGCACAGACATTAGCAAGACAGTTAAATGTACCATTTGCCATTGCAGATGCGACAGCATTGACAGAAGCAGGTTATGTAGGAGAAGACGTAGAGAATATCTTACTGAAGCTGATTCAGGCAGCAGATTACGATATCGAGCGTGCACAGACTGGTATCATTTACATTGATGAGATTGATAAGATTACAAGAAAGTCAGAGAATACTTCTATCACAAGAGATGTTTCTGGTGAGGGAGTACAGCAGGCTTTATTAAAGATTTTAGAGGGAACTGTAGCTTCTGTTCCGCCACAGGGTGGAAGAAAGCATCCACATCAGGAATTCCTTCAGATTGACACGACAAATATTTTATTTATTTGTGGTGGAGCCTTTGATGGCCTTGAAAAGATTATTGAGAACCGTATTGGAAAGAAATCTATCGGTTTCCAGGCAGAGATTATGGAACAGCGCAAGAAGGACGTAGGTGTTTTATTAAAACAGGTTCTTCCAGAAGACTTTGTAAAGTTTGGATTAATTCCAGAATTCATTGGCCGTGTTCCTGTCAATGTATCTCTGAATCCATTAGACAAAGATGCTCTCGTAAAGATTCTTACAGAGCCAAAGAGCGCATTGGTAAAACAGTACCAGAAGTTATTTGAGATGGATGGTGTAGAGCTTAAGTTTACTGATGATGCCTTAGAAGCAATCGCAGAAAAGGCAATTGCGAGAAATACAGGAGCCAGAGGACTTCGTTCTATCATGGAATCTGTAGTAATGGATTTAATGTACACGATTCCATCGGATGATTTAGTAGAATCCTGTACAATTACAAAAGAGACAGTGGATGGAAGCGGTGAGCCGGAGCTGACTTATCATGACCAGCCAGTAACCAAAAAGACGGTTACAAGAAAGCGTCAAAAGAAAAATAACAACGAAATCGCTTAACATGTACTGTTAAGAGGCACAGGCTGACACAGGAGGGAGTTTTTTGTTACCTTTGTGCCAGCCTTTTTATATAATAGTACGATTTTCATATAAATAATGTAGACTGCTTTTTGTCAATAAAATGGTTAAATGAGACAATAGACAGTATTGCTCGCTGAAGATAACATAGTTTGATGAAAAGTTAATTATTTAGAAAAATATCATTAAGATAGTATATTACTAATTTATTATAAAAAATAAACATAAAAATACTCCGAAAAAGGAGGAACAAATGGAGAAACAAATATTACCTTTGCTTGCATTGCGGGGCAAGATGGTTTACCCAAATACTTCTGTGTATTTTGAAGTATCAAGGCCAAAGTCAATGGCAGCTTTAGAACAGGCGGTAAATCATGAACAACGGATTTTTCTGGTGAATCAGATTGACCCATCTTTAGATAAGCCGGAGGAAGAGGATTTATATACTGTAGGAACAGTTGCGAAGATTCTTCAGATGGTAAAAGCCGGACAGGGCGTATTGAGAGTATTTGTAGAGGGTGAGGCAAGAGCCAGAATCACATCTTATATAGAATTTGATGGATGTGTGAAGGTAGAAGTCGAAGAGATTCCTGATACAAATTACCCGGAAAATCCAGTGGAAGAGGAAGCATTTTTTAGAATGTTAGAAGAGGAAGCGCAAGAATTTTCCGAGAAGAATCCGGGATTTTTTGCACCACAGCTTCAAAAAGCCATTGATGAAAAAGAATTACTTCTACTGATTAACGAACTGGCATCCCAGCTTCCATTTGAACTTGGAAAGAAGCAGCAGATTTTAGAAGAGTCTGATGTGAAAAAACAGGCAGAGATGCTCCTTGCCATTTTAAAAGAAGAAGTGGAAATCAGTATCATCCGTAATGAACTTGCAGAAAAAGTAAAGAAAAATGTAGATAAAAACCAGAAAGATTATCTTTTAAGAGAGCAGCAGAAGGTAATCAGAGAGGAACTTGGCGAGGATGACATTGTCTCAGAAGCAGACGAATACCTCGAAAAATGTGAGGCATTAAAAGCCTCTAAAGAAGTAAAAGATAAAATCAAAAAAGAAATCAAGCGTTACAAAAAGATGCCTCCTGTTGCGGCAGAGAGTACAATGACGAAGAACTACATCGAGACAATGCTTGAAATGCCGTGGAACAAGGTTTCAAGAGATAGCAAGAGCCTTGAAAAAGCAATGGAAATCTTAGAGGAAGATCATTACGGACTTAAAAAAGTCAAAGAACGAATCCTTGACTATCTTGCTGTTCGTTTCCTTACGAAAAAAGGAGAGACACCGATTCTTTGTCTCGTAGGTCCTCCGGGAACGGGAAAAACTTCGATTGCAAAGTCCATAGCCAGAGCACTTCATAAGAAGTATGTTCGTATTTCTTTAGGTGGTGTGCGAGATGAGGCAGAAATCCGTGGACACAGAAAGACATATGTCGGAGCAATGCCAGGAAGAATTGCTGAGGGAATCCATCAGGCAGGTGTAAAGAATCCCCTCATGCTTTTGGATGAAGTAGACAAGGTAAGCAGCGATTATAAAGGAGATACAGCATCTGCACTTCTTGAAGTGTTAGATGGAGAGCAGAATGTAAACTTCCGTGATCACTATCTTGAAGTACCTTTAGATTTAAGCGAAGTATTCTTTATCGCAACAGCTAATGACCTTACACCAATTCCAAAACCTTTGCGTGACCGTATGGAAATCATCGAGCTTTCCAGTTACACAGAGAATGAAAAGTTCCACATCGCAGAAAATTATCTTGTAAAGAAGCAGAGAAAGTTAAGCGGACTTACGAAAAAACAGGTAAGCATTTCTGATGAAGTTATCCGTGAGGTTATTCATTTTTATACAAGAGAAGCCGGAGTACGTAATCTTGAGCGTACTATTGGACAGCTTATGCACAAAGCCGCCCGCAAAATCGTTGAAGGTGAAGAAAAGGTCGATATTAAGAAAAAGTCTTTAAAAGAACTTCTTGGGCCAGCGCCATTTGAGGATGAAGATGAGAACTTAAAACCGCAGATTGGTGTTGTGAGAGGACTTGCATGGACCAGTGTTGGTGGAGATACGCTTTCCATTGAAGTAAATGTCATGCCAGGAAAAGGAAAGATGGAGCTTACCGGATGTATGGGCGATGTCATGAAAGAGTCTGCACAGATTGGTCTTAGTTATGTCCGCTCTATTGCTGAAAACTATGGAATTGACAGCGGTTATTTTGAAAAACATGATATTCATCTGCATATTCCAGAAGGAGCCGTACCAAAAGACGGTCCATCTGCAGGAATCACAATGGCACTTGCCATTCTTTCTGCAATTACAGGCATCCCAGTTCGAGGGGATATTGCTATGACAGGAGAAATCACTCTTCGAGGAAAAGTTCTTCCAATCGGCGGCTTAAAAGAAAAACTCTTAGCAGCTAAAACCGTTGGTGTAAAAGAAGTCCTTGTTCCAGCAAGAAATAAACGAAACATTGTAGAACTTGATGAAGAAATTACAGATGGCATGAAGATTACTTATGTTGAGGATATGAATGAAGTGATTGAACATGCTATGAAAAAGTAACTACGATGTTTGAATAATTAAGTCATTGATTTCTATCAAAGATAATAGCTAAATAATCAATACATATTAAAATTTATGATTTAGATTAACTGATATATATTGAACCATGGTTTAAAAAGTTAGAGAAAGGAGGAAAAACATGGTTATAAAAAATGTAAACTTAGAAACTGTATGCGGAATTACAAGTAAGCTTCCTAAAAACACATTACCAGAAGTTGCATTTGCCGGTAAATCAAACGTAGGAAAATCATCCCTCATTAATGCCCTTGTAAACAGAAAGTCTTTAGCAAGAACTTCAGGACAGCCAGGAAAAACACAGACCATTAACTTCTACAACGTAAATGAAGAAATGTATATTGTAGACCTTCCAGGATATGGTTATGCCAAAGTATCTAAAGAAGTCGCAGCAAAATGGGGACCGATGATAGAAAACTATCTTCATACTTCTGAACAGCTTCGTATGGTATTCTTACTCATTGACCTTCGCCATAAGCCAACCAATAATGATGTACCGCTGGATCTTAAGCAACGGTTTCTCCCCGGTAATTGTAGCAACCAAAGCCGATAAAATCAAACGAAGTCAGCTTCAAAAACAGTTAAAACAGTTAAAAGATACTTTAAAAGTAATCGAAGGTGTTCCAATCGTACCATTTTCTGCTGTCACAAAAGCAGGAAGAGATGAAATCTGGGAATTGATCGAGGAATATGCGTTAGCTGAAGAATAAACAAACGGACGAACCCCAAGAGAGAATAGAACCTATATCTGTGGCTGGATAAAGTTTGTCTGTTTTAGTTGACGAAGAAATAGATGGGTTCTATACTATGGTATGGTTTTGTCCGAGTTGTCACTGCCTGCGGCAACTCGGTATTTTCAAAACCCTGATTAATTGATATAATAGAAGCGGTTTTTTACAAAAATTTATGAGGTGATAAACATGCGGATAAAATCAGTAGCAGTTCTTGGAGCCGGAGCAGTAGGCTCATATATTATCTGGGGACTTTCAAATCGTAAGGATATTAAGCTCGGTGTAATTGCGGAGGGAGAGAGAAAAGAACGTCTTGAGAAAAATGGATGTTTGATTAATGAAAAAGTGTATCACCCAGAAGTGTGGACTCCAAGCGAAGCTAATGGAGTTGACCTTTTGATTGTTTCTCTGAAGTATGGAGCTTTACCGGGGGCTGTTGACAGTATTAAAGAAGCAGTTGGAGATAATACAATTATCATGAGTCTTATGAACGGAGTAGACAGTGAAGAGATTATATCTGAGAAAGTAGATGCATCTCATATTTTGCACTCGCTTATTAAGGTAGCTTCTCATAAAGAAGGAACAGGTTATTGTTTTGATCCGGAGACTACGATTGGAATAATCTTCGGAGAGATGTCTGCGCCATTTGAGAGTGAGAGAGTAGAGGAGATTAAGGAGCTTTTTGCAGATACAGGCTTACATTTTCGTGCGACAGAATATATTCGTGAGGAGATGTGGAGTAAATATCGCTTAAATATCTGTAATAATCTTCCGCAGGCGATTCTTGGAGCGGGAGTTGGCTGTTATAGCGACAGTACACATATGAAGGCAATCAGTGACGGACTTAAGAAGGAAGTCGAGGCTGTTGCAGCGGCAAAAGGAATTGATATGAGCAAGGTAGATATAAAGTCCGCCCGGGGAAGTGCGGTTCCTCCAACAGCACGTTATTCTACATTGCAGGATATTGATGCCGGACGTCATACGGAGATAGATATGTTTTCCGGAGCGTTAGTGCGAATGGGAAAAGAACTTGGCGTTCCAACACCATATAATGAATATACATATCATATGATAAAGGCATTGGAGGAGAAGAATGATGGGCTTTTTGATTATGATGGGAAAAATGCAGAAACGACCTGTGCGAAATAACTTCTGATTTGTAGAGTTTGAAAAATAAACAGACGAACCCTCCTCCCCTGTAATCTATAAAAATGCTTCGTTTCACTGCGTCCAAGCTGCTCATCCGCAACTTGAACTTGCTCTAAGGCGCATTTTTATAGATTACAGGGGAGGAGGGTTCTGTGTATTTCAGTCCTACAAATCAGTTGAAAAAATTTGGGGATGGGGACAGAAGAAATAGGAACTCTGGCTTATTATTGTAAAATTGCTGTGATATTATAATAATATTTTGTGTGTCAATCCTTAATATTTCATTGATTTGTTGATGTACTAAAGCGTGTTTGAAAAATCACAGCCTTTCGGGGAATCCTCAAATCTCTCCAACATGAATTCTGATTTTCCTCTAATCGCCAAAGACAGCTCCCAAAGAGAGACCATACCCTATATTTGTGGCCTCAGAGCAAAGGTTGGATGCAAGCGGTTAAGCGAACATTCAACCTGCAGCGACTAAAGTCACAAATATAGGGTATGGTCTCTCTTTGGGATTGTCTCCTTTGCCTGCGGCAAGTCAGAATTTTTAATTAAATTGCGTATTTTCTCTTGACATTCCTGTCGAAAGATGGTATTTTAACAACCAAGCACTTGAATGCTTTAAAGTGTTAATTTATCAGGTGCTAGTTTTCAAATTTATGGAGGAATTATTATGGATACAAGAATTTCAGGCAAAACAAGATTATTAGGTGTATTCGGCACCCCAATCAAACATTCCGGCTCACCGATTATGTATAACTTCTGCTTTGATTATTACGGAATTGATTGTGCTTATCTTGCCTTTGATACTGATGCATCCCAGGTAAAAGATTCCTTAGCTGCAATGAGACGACTGAACATGCGTGGTGCCAACGTTACTATGCCATGTAAGCAGGAAGTATGCCGCAATATGGATAAGTTATCTGATGCTGCAAGATTCGTTGGTGCTGTAAATACTATTGTTAATGATAATGGAGTTTTAACAGGTCATATCACAGACGGTATGGGTGTTGTTTTAGATTTAAAAGATCATAACGTATCAATCGTAGATAAAGACATTGTTTTATTTGGTGCAGGTGGAGCTGCTACCGCTATCATGGTACAGTGTGCTTTAGACGGAGCAAAGTCCATCACTGTATTCAACAGAAGTAAAGAAGGTCTTGACCACGTTGCTGGTATCGGCCAGAAAATGATGGATGATGGAATAAAATGTAAGTTAGAGTTCCATTCATTAAGTGACACAGATCTTATGCATGATAAGATAAGAGAATGTGACATTCTTATTAACGGAACCTGCGTAGGAATGGCTCCTGCCCTTGACGGACAGTCCCTTGTTACAGATATGAGCGTATTCCACGAAGACATGGTTGTATACGATGTTATTTACCATCCACTAGTAACAAAACTTATGGCTGACGCTGTAGCAAATGGATGTAAAGAAGAGAACGTTATCGGTGGAAAAGGTATGCTTTTATGGCAGGGAGCCGGTGCATTCAAACTGTATACAGGACTTGATATGCCAGCTCAGGAACTGAAAGAATTCCTTGCAAAAAGAGAAGAAGAAGGATTCGAACCACCAGTAGATGTTGCAGAAAACGTTCCATACTAGTATAATGGGTTTGGTTTAATTCATTAAGATGAACAGACGAAACAGGGAAATCATAGCATTGCATCTGTGGCCTCGGAGCAAGGTTTGGATGCGAGCGCTTAAGCGAACATTCAAACCG
>OHYC01000962.1_pt1 | contig 10055 bp, 8 predicted proteins | sample 1580171 | NCBI WGS metagenome assembly OHYC01 (sample SAMEA3882526, study PRJEB24775) | human gut metagenome | biome: human-associated habitat; feature: intestine environment; material: feces | place: Netherlands | collected 2009/2010
GATATAACTCCTTATTCCTCAAAATTGCACAAGTTATTTTTTACCATTACTTACAATTGAAATAACCAAACGGCAACTTTCAGAAGACTGCATCTCTGGGGATGCCGTACCAGAAAAAACACAAACTATATATATGCGAAACGTAACACTTATTTTAGACGATGGAACGAAGTTCCACGGTAAGTCATTTGGCTACGAAAGCCCAGTAGCGGGCGAGGTGGTGTTCAACACCGCCATGATGGGGTATCCAGAAAGCCTCACCGACCCCTCATACGCAGGACAGTTGATGACGCTTACCTATCCCTTGGTCGGCAACTATGGTGTTCCTCCTTTCACGGTTGGAGACGACAAATTGGCCACCTTTATGGAAAGCGACAAAATTTATGCCTCGGCCATCATCGTGAGTGATTACAGCGAGACATACAGCCACTGGAATGCCGTTGAAAGTCTCGGCGACTGGCTCAAGCGCGAAAAGGTGCCAGGCATCACAGGCATCGACACACGAGAGCTGACGAAGGTACTCCGTGAACATGGCGTGATGATGGGAAAAATCATTTTCGACGATGAGCCCAACAATATCCCGACTGCAGAATACAATGGCGTGAACTATGTGGCAAAGGTTTCATGCAAGGAAATCATCCGATACAACGAGGGAGCTGAGAAAAAAGTGGTTCTCGTTGACTGCGGCGTGAAGAACAACATCATCCGCTGCCTCATCCGCCGCGGTGTAGAAGTCATCCGCGTGCCTTGGAATTATGATTTCAACGACATGGAATTCGACGGTCTGTTCCTGGCCAACGGCCCTGGCGACCCCGACACTTGCGCTGATGCCGTTGCCAACATCAAGAAGTTCCTTGCAAATCCAAACGTTCGCCCCTGCATGGGCATCTGCATGGGAAACCAGCTGCTCTCAAAAGCGGCCGGAGCGTCTATCTACAAACTGAAATACGGACACCGCAGCCACAACCAGCCAGTGCGTATGGTGGGCACGAACCGCTGCTTCGTCACCAGCCAAAACCACGGCTATGCCGTTGACAACAACACGCTTCCAAGCGATTGGGAACCATTGTTCATCAATATGAACGACGGATCTAACGAGGGCGTTCGACACAAAACGAATCCTTGGTTCTCTGCACAGTTCCATCCGGAAGCATGCAGCGGTCCTGTCGACACGGAGTTCCTCTTCGATGATTTCGTAAAACTGCTGTAAACAAACGACCATTAAGCTGGTGGGCACGACTAATATATAAGGAATAATTAGGACAAGAGTATCCGTTTCATATCTGCGAAGCAACGGAGCTTTCTAGATACAAAAAAGATTCCTGCCACCTGCTTATATAAATCACACCACATTAAAACAAGATAATATGTCAAACGATATAAAGAAAGTTCTCCTCTTAGGTTCTGGCGCACTCAAAATCGGTGAAGCGGGCGAATTCGACTATTCCGGCTCTCAGGCACTGAAGGCCCTCAAGGAAGAAGGCATCGAAACGGTTCTCATCAACCCGAACATCGCCACAGTACAGACGTCAGAAGGTGTTGCCGACCGCATCTACTTCCTGCCTGTCACTCCCTTCTTCGTTGAAAAGGTCATCGAAAAGGAACGTCCACAAGGCATCATGCTCGCCTTCGGCGGACAGACGGCCTTGAACTGCGGCGTGGAACTTTTCCAAAGCGGCATCTTGGAGAAATATAACCTTCAGGTGCTTGGCACACCCGTTGAAGCCATCATGAACACGGAAGACCGTGAACTCTTCATCGGCAAGCTCAACGAAATCAACGTAAAAACCATCAAGAGCGAAGCCTGCGAAACCATCGAACAGGCACGTCAGGCTGCAGCAGAACTGGGCTATCCAGTGATTCTCCGCGCTGCCTACGCCCTCGGCGGTTTGGGTTCCGGCTTCTGCGACAATGAGGAAGAGCTCAACAAACTGGCTGAAAAGGCGTTCTCATTCTCTCCACAAGTGCTCGTTGAAAAGAGTTTGAAGGGATGGAAGGAAATTGAATACGAAGTGGTGCGCGACCGTTTCGACAATTGTATCACGGTCTGCAACATGGAAAACTTCGACCCGCTCGGCATCCATACAGGTGAAAGTATCGTAATCGCACCATCGCAGACTCTCACGAACTCTGAATACCACAAGCTCCGCGAGCTCTCCATCCGCATCGTACGCCACGTGGGCATCGTCGGAGAATGTAACGTTCAGTATGCCTTCGACCCCAATTCTGAAGACTACCGCGTCATCGAAGTCAACGCCCGTTTGTCGCGCTCTTCAGCCTTGGCATCAAAAGCGACGGGCTATCCTTTGGCCTTCGTTGCCGCCAAATTGGGATTGGGTTACGGCCTCTTCGAGCTCAAGAACTCTGTGACGAAAACAACAAGCGCCTTCTTCGAACCAGCACTCGACTACGTTGTCTGCAAAATTCCTCGCTGGGACCTGGGAAAATTCCGTGGCGTTGACCGCGAATTGGGTTCTTCCATGAAGAGCGTCGGCGAAGTGATGGCCATCGGCCGCACCTTCGAAGAAGTGATTCAGAAAGGCCTCCGCATGATCGGCCAGGGCATGCACGGATTTGTCGACAATAAGAAAATCAAGATTGACAACGTTGACGAGGCTCTGCGCGAACCGACCGACAAGCGTATTTTTGTCATTGAAAAGGCTTTCAAGGCTGGATATACCATCGACCAGATTCACGATCTAACGAAAATCGACCGCTGGTTCCTCCAGAAACTCTATAACATCCACAAAACCGACCAGGAACTCCACGCTTGCACCAGCATCAACGTGCTCGACAACGAATTGATGCGCAAAGCCAAGATTCAGGGCTTCACCGACTTCCAGATTGCACGCGCCGTTGGCATGGAGCAAGACATGGACATCGAAAAGGCCATCATGGCTGTTCGTGCACGCCGCAAACAAGCTGGCATCGTTCCCGTTGTAAAGCAGATTGACACGTTGGCAGCTGAGTATCCAGCTCAGACCAACTACCTCTATGTAACTTACAGCGGCATTGCACACGACATCCAGTTTGAACACGACAAGCGCTCGGTTGTGGTGCTCGGTTCTGGTGCATACCGCATCGGCTCGTCCGTTGAATTTGACTGGTGTGGCGTTCAGGCGCTCAACACCATCCGTCGCGAAGGCTATCGCAGCATCATGATCAACTACAACCCGGAAACGGTTTCAACGGACTATGACATGTGCGACCGCCTCTATTTCGATGAACTCACCTTTGAACGCGTGATGGACATCATCGAACTGGAAATGCCTTATGGTGTCATCGTTTCTACGGGGGGACAGATTCCTAACAACCTGGCAATGCGCCTGGATGCTGAAAACGTGAACCTGCTCGGCACGCAAGCACGCTACATCGACAACGCTGAAGACCGCGAAAAGTTCTCAGAGATGCTCAACAGAATCGGTGTTGACCAGCCGGAATGGAGCGCACTGACTTCTATGGACGACATCCAGCAGTTTATCTCGCGCGTTGGCTTCCCTGTACTTGTACGTCCTTCGTATGTCCTCTCTGGCGCTGCGATGAACGTATGTTCAAACCAGGAAGAGCTCGAACGCTTCCTCAAATTGGCCGCCAACGTGTCGAAGAAGCACCCAGTGGTTGTTTCCCGCTTCATGCAGCATGCCAAGGAGGTTGAAATGGACGCCGTTGCAAAAGACGGTGAAATCATCGCCTACGCCATTTCTGAGCACATCGAATTTGCTGGTGTACACTCTGGCGACGCCACGATTCAGTTCCCACCGCAGAAGCTCTATGTTGAAACGGCACGCCGCATCAAGAAGATTTCCAAGCAGATCGCCAAGGAACTTCACATCTCTGGTCCGTTCAATATCCAGTTCCTCGCCAAAGAAAACGACATCAAGGTCATCGAGTGCAACTTGCGTGCCTCACGTTCCTTCCCGTTCGTCAGCAAGGTTCTCAAAATCAACCTCATCGAATTGGCAACTCGCATCATGCTCGGCCTGCCAGTGGAGAAACCGGCCAAGAGTCTCTTCGACCTCGACTACGTCGGCATCAAAGCATCTCAATTCTCATTCAACCGCTTGCAAAAGGCCGACCCAGTCCTCGGTGTCGACATGGCTTCAACGGGCGAAGTCGGCTGTCTGGGCGAAGATTCACGAACTGCGCTCATCAAGTCTATGCTCTCCGTTGGCCACCGCATCCCGAAGAAGAACATTCTGCTTTCAACCGGCGACGGCAAGCAGAAAGCCGAAATGCTGGCTGCCTGCCAGATGCTTCAAGCTCACGGCTACACGCTCTACGCAACAGGCGGAACAAGCCGCTATCTGACAGAAAACGGCATCAAGAACAACCTCGTTTACTGGCCAAGCGAAGAGGGACATCCGCAAGCCATCGACATGCTCCACAACCATGAAATCGACATGGTGGTCAACGTGCCGAAGAACCTCTCATCTGGCGAATTGAGCAACGGATATAAGATTCGCCGTGCAGCCATCGACCTCAACGTACCACTCATCACCAACGCACGTCTGGCATCGGCCTTCATCTACGCTTTCTGCACCGTGAAGCTCGACGAACTCGACATCAAGTGCTGGCAGGAGTATTAATAAATAATGCCGTAAATCAGCCAAGCAGCCGACAAGAAACAACTTGGGACATTACCCTACCATCCTGCTTGGCATGACTATAACAGGCTCCCATCTTTCACAAACTGAATAGATGGGAGCCTGTTTTTTATTCTGACAGATAATTCACAAAAATGCTGACTTGGAAATTGGCCGACTTACAGCTGCATAGCAAAAAGCGGGGCTTTGAAGGCAGTAATAATACTCATGCGGGGACTAGCAAATCAATAAGAACCCCGAAAAAAACATAAAAACATTTGCACTATACCACAGAACAGCAATAATCCGCAATCCACAGCTGAATGTGAGATTGAAGGCATGAACCAAAGAATACTTAAACCAGCCTACTAAATATTCATAATTATCTCCTGTAAAATGGTCAGAATCGCCGCCAAAATGTTAACTTTGAACCTCGGATGGGCAACCTTCCAAAACGTTTTGGTTCCATGGCGCGATACCGCTTTGACGCTCAACGTTTAGGCACTAAAAGAAGCGCATAGGGATGACAAAAAATGCAGTCAAGCATATCAAACTGGCTTTTCCCTACATGGATATTATAAATTTTGAATACCTACTTATAATTAATGGGCTTAATCATCTTATATTTTTTAGGCGCACTTTCGATGTCCTTTCTATGCTCCGTTCTTGAAGCGGTGCTTCTCTCAACCCCCATGTCTTTCATCACGATGAAGGAAAGCCAAGGCAACAAAACGGCCTCTTTGATGAAAGACTATAAAGACAATGTCGACCGTCCGGTGGGTGCAATTCTTTCGCTCAACACCATCGCACACACCATCGGTTCTGCTGGTGTCGGCGCTGAATCCATCAAACTTTTTGGCGAAGAATATTTTGGCATCGTCTCAGCCGTGCTCACGTTGCTCATCCTGGTGCTCTCTGAAATTATCCCGAAAACCATCGGGGCCTCCTACTGGCGCTCACTCGCAATGCCGTCCACGAAAATCATCCGCATATTGATTGTTATCACTTATCCGCTTGTGCTGCTTTCCGAACTCATAACGCAGGTGTTTACGCCCAAGGGCAAACAAAGCTCTATGAGCCGCGAAGAAGTGTCTGCAATGGTTGACGTTGGCACAACCGAAGGTATTTTCCGGGAATCTGAAAGCAAAATCATCAAGAACTGCATCCGCTTGTCGGGCATCAAGGCCAAGGACGCAATGACACCTTTCATTGTCGTGGAATCAGCAAACATGAATCTCACGGTCAAAGACTTCTACAAACAGCAGGAATGGAACTTCTCGCGCATACCAGTATATGACAAAGACAAGGAATACATCACCGGGTATGTGTTGAAAGACATGGTGCTGAAATATCTATCGGAAGATAAATTCCAAACAAAACTGTCTGACTTAATACGTCCCATCCTTTCTTTCGGTGAGGGAGAATCACTGTATCACATCTGGGAAAAGATGCTCGAAAAACGGGAACATATCTCCATCATCGTTGACGAATACGGCTGTCTTCGAGGTGTGGTATCAATGGAAGACATTATCGAAACGATGACTGGAGTGTAGATTGTAGACGAAGTCGATGTTGCAGTTGACATGCAGGCATTGGCCAAAGAAAAATCGGCACAATATAAGAAACGGCGCAACAGCATTGTATAAACGACGCGATTCCCGACGAAACATTGCACGGGATGGAAAACATAACAGACAAGAAAACCATCCGCAATCTCAAACACAATAAAAAATCATAATTGCTTTTGACGTTTTCAAAGGGTGTATCTCGGTGCCGAAAGTCAGGGCAACATCTATATAAATCCACCACATCGCGCAAGCAACATAGCAACACCTGGTGAAACACGGTGCAACAACTCCAATAAACCAAATTCTATATTTGTTAGCGAACACTGTCCCAGATGCGACCGTTTCTCGACCCAGATGCGACCGTTTCTCCTCCCAGACGCGGTCGTATCTCCTCCCAGATGCGACCGTATCTCGACCCAGACGCGGTCGTGTCTCCTCCCAGATTCGCTAAAAAGCATAGGCCTTGAATTACGAAGAATCGTGCGGTCAACATCAACTGACGTAGCAAGGGAACGCTGACAAGGAATCCTTCTGAAGCCCACCGTTTTAATAATACAACTCAGCACGGGGTTTAAGGGAGCATTGCTCCCCTCTTCTTTCGGTTGTCCTGTTGCATTGTTATTAAAAAAACGCTTTATCAGCATTCCATTTGTAAACACATTGACGAAATGCTGGGAAAATGTTGCCTAACGAATTGGCAAACAACACCTCTGCCACAGAGAGAAACAAAAAATCCTCGCGAAGGAAATTTCCTCGCGAGGATTTTTTGTTTATTTGATTGTTCAATTATTCAGCGCGGAGCGTGAAACGCTTGAAGTTAACAACGGTCAATTCCTTGTCGGCAGACTTCAAGTAGTCAGTTACAGACATCTTGGAATCCTGGATGTATTCCTGGTTGAGCAAGCAAGACTCCTTGAAGAACTTATTCATACGACCATTAGCGATGTTCTGAATCATCTGTTCAGGAAGGTTGGCAGCCTTCTGTTCAGCAGTTGCCTGCTTCAAATCGCGAATCTGCTGTGCCTGTTCCTCTGTGATGTTACCCTTGCGGATACCTTCTTCGAGGTGGTCTTCGCTTTCAGCGATGTAGAGGTTGAAACCAGCCTTCTTCAAAGCAGCCTCAACAGCCTTCTTCACCTGCTCTTCCTTGGTCTTTTCGATGGCAACCTTCAATTCTTCGTCCTTAACAGCCTGAGGAACTGAAGCCTCGTCAAGAGCAACAGGGTTCATGGCAGCTACCTGCATGGCGATGTTGTGAGCCTGTTCTTCAGCAGGCTTGTTGGTCTGAACCATGGTGCAGAGCATGTGACGGCCCATGTGGTCGTAAACAGAAACATTCTCACCTTCGATGAAGCTGTAACCATCGAGTTCCATCTTCTCGCCAGTGATACCGCTACGATCCGTAACAGCGTCAGCAACAGTGTGGCCAGCCATAGGCAGAGCCTTAACTTCGTCGAGAGACTTGCATTTGTTGGCAACAGCTACGTCGAGAATATCTTGAGCCAATTTCACGAAATCAGCATTCTTGGCAACGAAGTCAGTTTCGCACTTGAGAGCGATGATAGCGGCAAAGCCGTTTTCATACTTACAAAGAACGCAACCTTCAGCTGCTTCACGGTCAGAACGCTTTGCAGCGACAGCCTGACCCTTCTTGCGGATGATTTCGATAGCGGCTTCGATGTCGCCGTTAGCTTCAGTCAAGGCCTTCTTGCAGTCGCCGAGACCAGCACCAGTCATGGTGCGAAGCTTTTTGATATCTTCTAATCCTACTGCCATAGTTATAGTAGTATTTTTATAAGAATAGGTCCTAAAATCACGTCATTGATGCAGTTTTAGAACCTACCCTATTGGTTTTAACAAAATGATTTATTATTCAGCTGGAGCTGCAGGAGTTTCTGCTTCAGGAGCAGAAACTTCTTTCTCTACGCGAGCCTTGGCAGCACGCTTGCGACCCTTTTCGCCTTCGCCAGCGGCTTCAGCGTCAACCTTTTCAGCCTTGCGTTCAGCAACGCCTTCAGCGATGGCACCGCAGCAAGCTTCGAGGATAACCTCTACGCTCTTGTTAGCGTCGTCGTTGGCAGGGATTACGAAATCGATAGGCGTAGGATCGCTGTTGGTATCAACGATACCAAACACAGGAATACCCAAACGCTGAGCTTCCTTAACAGCGATGTGCTCTTTGCATACGTCAACAACGAAGAGCGCAGCAGGGAGCTTGTTCAAGTCGGCGATAGAACCGAGGTTCTTTTCCAACTTGGCACGCTGACGAGAAATCTGGAGGATTTCGCGCTTAGAGAGATTTGAGAAAGTGCCGTCGTTCATCAACTTGTCAATATTGGCCATTTTCTTGACAGCCTTACGGATTGTCGGGAAGTTTGTCAACATACCACCCGGCCAACGCTCCGTAACGAACGGCATATTTACAGAAGCTGCCTTTTCAGCAACAACTTCCTTGGCTTGTTTTTTAGTAGCTACGAAAAGAATCTTGCGACCAGACTTAGCAATCTGCTTCAAAGCTTCAGCAGCTTCGTCAACCTTGGCTACAGTCTTGTGAAGATCGATGATATGGATGCCGTTGCGCTCCATGAAGATGTAAGGAGCCATAGCAGGATTCCACTTACGCTTGAGGTGACCGAAATGACAGCCAGCCTCCAAAAGGGTTTCAAAATTTGTTCTTGACATTTTGAAATTTGTTTATTCGTTTACTTTCTTTTGAGTTGTTTGGGCACAAGCGTTTCTCCTGCACCCTGAGTTTTTAGTTCAACCAGCCATCGGGTAGTTCTCCACCAAGGGAAGTCCCAATGGTTTAGATGCTAAACGTAATCCAGCAGTAAATGGCCGAATATTAACGTTTACTGAACTGGAAGCGGCGACGTGCTTTTGGACGACCTGGCTTCTTACGTTCAACAGAACGAGAGTCGCGGGTCATGAAGCCTTCAGCGCGAAGAGCCTTCTTGTCGTCGGCGTTAACCTTAACCAAAGCGCGAGCGATGGCGAGGCGGAGAGCCTGGCTCTGACCAGTGAAACCACCACCAACGAGATTAGCCTTGATGTCGTACTTTTCAGCAACATCCAACAAAGTCAATGGTTGCTTAACCACGAACTGGAGGATAGTTGAAGGGAAGTATTCAGTCAAGTCTCTCTTGTTAATCGTAATCTTACCAGTACCTTCAGTGAGATATACACGAGCGACGGAGCTCTTACGACGACCTAATGCGTTGATAATTTCCATGTCTGCTTTAATTATTTATACAAGTTAATATCAATTGCCTTGGGGTTCTGAGCCTCATGCTTGTGTTCAGCGCCTTCGTAAACATAGAGGTTGCTGAGCAACTTAGCACCCAAACGGTTTTTGGGAAGCATACCTTTCACTACGCGATGGAGCAAACGATCTGCACCATTTTCCTTAGCCATGATGCTTGAAGGAGTGTGTTCGCGCTGACCACCAGGATAACCGGTATAGGTATAGTAAACACGATCTGTCCACTTTTTACCAGTCAGTCTTACCTTGTCGGCATTGATAATAATAACATTGTCACCGCAGTCTACGTGAGGAGTAAAGTTTGGTTTGTACTTACCACGCAAAAGCTTGGCAACCTTGGTGCAAAGACGACCCAAAACCTGGTCAGTAGCATCAACTACGACCCATTCTTTCTGGGCAGTTTCTTTGTTAGCAGAAATGGTCTTGTAACTTAAAGTATCCACTCTTCTTTTGTTTTTAAAATGTGTAACTACTAATATTTATCTTTTCCGCAAGCCTTGAAACGGCCTTCTCACTCGGCCAATGAGCAAGATTGCCAGCTCATGCGGACGCAGGCCTAAGGAGCCCACTTGATAATAATCGGCGTGCAAAGGTACTTCTTTTTTATTTCATGGCAAATATTTTGACGTTTTTTCTTTGCGA
>OHYC01000965.1_pt1 | contig 10027 bp, 4 predicted proteins | sample 1580171 | NCBI WGS metagenome assembly OHYC01 (sample SAMEA3882526, study PRJEB24775) | human gut metagenome | biome: human-associated habitat; feature: intestine environment; material: feces | place: Netherlands | collected 2009/2010
GGGGGAAGACCGAAGAGTACAAGAAGTGTCTGACCGAGGGAGAGACTCTGGACGATCTGCTTCCGGAGGCTTATGCAACCGTGAGAGAGGCTGCAAAGCGTGTTCTGAACATGGAACACTACAGAGTACAGCTGATCGGTGGCATCATCCTGCATCAGGGACGTATCGCAGAGATGCGTACCGGTGAAGGTAAGACTTTGGTGTCTACCCTTCCCGCTTATCTGAATGCTTTGGAAGGCAAGGGTGTCCATGTTGTTACCGTCAATGACTATCTGGCGAAGCGTGATGCGGAGTGGATGGGAAAGGTACATGAGTTTTTAGGATTGACGGTCGGCGTTGTCTTGAATGATATGTCAAGAGAAGAAAGACAGGCTGCCTACAACTGCGACATTACCTACATTACCAATAATGAACTGGGATTTGATTACCTGCGTGACAATATGGTAGTCCGCGAGAACCAACTGGTACAGCGCGGTCTGCATTATGCCATCATCGATGAGGTCGATTCCGTATTGATTGATGAAGCGCGAACACCGCTTATCATTTCCGGACAGAGCAACAAGTCCACCAAGTTATACGAACTGTGCGATATGCTTGCCAAGCAGTTACAGCGTGGCGAAGACCTGCCGGAATTTTCCAAGATGGATGCCATCATGGGAATCGAGCAGGAAGAGACCGGAGACTTTATTGTCAATGAAAAGGACAAGGTTGTCAGCCTGACCCAGGAAGGAACCAAGAAGGTCGAGGAGTTCTTCCATATTGACAACTTATCTGACCCGGAAAATCTGGAATTGCAGCACAACGTCATTTTGGCACTGCGCGCCAACAACCTTATGTTCCGCGATCAGGATTATGTCGTATCCGACGATCAGGTTTTGATCGTAGACAGTTTTACCGGACGTATCATGCCGGGGCGTCGTTATTCTGATGGTCTGCATCAGGCGATCGAGGCAAAGGAACATGTGCAGGTCAAGAGAGAGAGTATGACTCTTGCCAACATTACCTTCCAGAATTTCTTTAATAAATATGATAAAAAGAGCGGTATGACCGGTACGGCGCTTACCGAGGAGCAGGAGTTCCGTGATATTTACGGCATGGACGTTGTGGAGATCCCGACCAACAAGCCGATCGCGCGTAAGGATCTGGATGATGCCGTTTATAAGACCAAGAAAGAAAAGTACCATGCAGTCGTAGAGGAAGTCAAAGAGGCTTATGCCAAGGGGCAGCCGGTACTGGTTGGTACGATTACCATTGATATTTCAGAGGAGATCAGCCGACTCCTCAGCAAAGAGGGCATTCCGCACAATGTATTGAATGCCAAGTTCCATGAAAAAGAAGCCCAGATCGTCGCAGAGGCAGGTCGTCACGGGGCAGTTACCATTGCAACCAATATGGCGGGTCGTGGTACGGATATCAAGTTGGATGATGAGGCGAAGGCAGCCGGTGGTCTGAAGATCGTCGGAACAGAGCGTCATGAATCTCGCCGTATTGACAACCAGTTGCGCGGTCGTGCCGGTCGACAGGGAGATCCGGGACAGTCTCAGTTCTTTATCTCTCTGGAAGATGATCTGATGCGTCTGTTTGGATCTGAGAAGTTGATAAATATGTTCAATTCTCTGGGTGTTCCTGAGAACGAACAGATCCAGCACAAGATGCTCAGCGATGCCATCGAAAAGGCACAAAAGAAGATCGAGAGCAACAACTTTGGTATCCGTAAGAACCTCTTGGAATACGATCAGGTCATGAACGAGCAGAGAGAACTGATCTACGCACAGCGCCGTCGTGTGCTGGAAGGCGAGAATATGAAGGATCAGATCCTTTCCATGATCGCAGACAAGGTCAGCGAGAGTGTCAATATGTGCTGCACAGATGAGGTTGCAACCGAGGATTGGGATCTTACAGAATTAAACCGTGTGATCCGTCAGATCATCCCATTACAGCCGATCACTTCTGAGACCTTAGAGGGTATTAAGAATACCAAGCAGTTGATCGAGAAACTGACGGATGAGGCAAATGCCTTATATGCAGCCAAAGAAGCGGAGTTCCCGGAGCCGGATGCCTTCCGTGAGATCGAGCGTGTCATTCTTTTGCGTGTGATCGACCGCAAGTGGATGGAAGAGATTGACGATATGGAGCAGTTGCGCCAGGGTATCGGTATGCAGGCTTTTGCCCAGCGTAATCCGATCGATGAATATAAGATGGCAAGTTATGATATGCTGGATGCCATGAATGATGCTATCCGTACCGAGACGGTACAGATGCTGTACCGCATCCGCATTGAGAAAAAGGTAGAGCGCGAGGAAGTTGCCAAGGTTACCGGTACCAATAAGGATGAATCAGCAACAAAGGCACCAAAGAAGCGGGCAAATGTCAAGGTATATCCGAATGATCCGTGTCCTTGTGGCAGTGGTCTGAAGTACAAGCAGTGCTGCGGACGCAAGGCATAGGATAGATGCAGGGCTTCCTGCAAGTTGTGAAGCCCATGAATGAAGAAAATGACGATTGAAGTCAAAAAAAGAGGAACTACATTTCCACTGTGGGGTGTAGTTCCTTTTTTGACATAAGCCAAGATATTTTGCATGCAGGTCATCCGCAAGATGCAGGAATGTTTGCATGTTTACGGAGCACTGGTCTCCTCGACGACCGGATCCGGCTTTGGCGGATAGGTGAAGCCTTCGCCCACAACAGCACTGACACGGTTGACGACCATAAAAGCGGTTGGGTCCATTTGATGCACGATACGCTCAACGCGGCTCAACTGACGGCTGGAAATAACGGACATGACAACTTCCACATCCTTGCCCAGATAGCCGGAGCGGCCTTTCATCATGGTGACACCGCGGTCAAGATCTTGTAAGATGAACTGGCGGATCTCGTCGCTCTTGTCGGAAACGATCTGGACTTCCACACGGTTCTTTCCGATCAGACTGATCTTATCAATGAGAACGGAATATACGATAACCAGTACGACACCATATAAGACATTGTCACCCGGGGTCTGCAAAGCCTGTAAGGCGAGGATGATGACATCGACGATATAGACGCCGACCGAGAGTGGAATGCGCAGGTATTTGTTCATCAAAAGAGAGGGGATATCCATACCACCGGAAGATGCTCCCGCACGCAGGACAAGACCGACACCGGCGCCGATCAGGATACCGCCCATGATGGTGCATAAGAAAATATCATTGGTAACTGCATGCCCGTGCAGCGCCTGTTCCATAATTGCCATTGCCAGCGGATAGCAGAAGGTGCTGAGGATCGTGGAGAGGGCAAAGCGTTTGCCCAGAAAAATGAGCCCTACAACCAGCATGACAGCGTTGATGATAAAGACATAGACGGAAGTCGGTATGCCGGTCTGCCGGCTCAAAAACAGTCCGATACCGGAAGTGCCGCCGGTGATTAGACCGGAACCGGAAACAAACAAAACAAAGCCGGCTGCGTCTAAGATATTTCCTATCAGGATCATGAGTAATCGAAGCAATTCTTTAGATTTCCTATTCATGTTACGTCCCTTTCTATACTATATGTGAAAGAATGCTATGGTTTCCCACACGTTTGCTATTATATGACAAATGGGTACAAAATAACAATAGTAGAACAAACATTCGATTTTTCCTGTACTTTTGCTAGTCTTGATGTTATATTATAGGAAGAATATGTGCAAACTAGATAGTCAGGAGTATGAAGGATATGGATCATTTTGAACTGCATTCCCAATTTGAACCGACCGGAGATCAGCCGCAGGCGATCGCAGAACTGGTCGCGGGCTTTCGTGAGGGCAACCAGTGTCAGACCCTGCTTGGTGTGACTGGCTCAGGAAAGACCTTCACCATGGCGAATGTCATACAGGAATTGAATAAACCGACACTGATCATTGCGCATAATAAGACGCTGGCAACGCAGTTATATGGAGAGTTTAAAGAATTTTTTCCCAATAATGCGGTGGAATATTTTGTATCCTATTATGATTACTATCAGCCGGAGGCATATGTTCCTTCGACCGATACCTATATTGCCAAGGATTCCTCCATCAATGATGAGATCGACAAGTTGCGTCTGTCGGCTACGGCAGCCCTGACAGAGCGGCGCGATGTCATTATCATATCTTCGGTATCCTGCATCTATGGTATTGGTAGCCCGGATGACTACCAGAATATGATGGTTTCCCTGCGGCCGGGGGATGAGAAGGATCGGGATGAGGTGATCCGACAACTGGTAGATATGCAGTATATGCGCAACGACATGGATTTTACCCGTGGTACTTTTCGGGTGCGTGGTGATGTGCTGGAGATCATTCCGGCGGATACCTCGGATTATGCCTATCGTGTGGAATTTTTCGGGGATGAGATCGATCGTATCACGGAACTGGATGCTCTTACGATGGAAGTACGGTGTGAGATGAATCATGTCGCTATTTTTCCTGCCTCCCATTACGTCGTACCACAGGACAAGATCAACAAAGCCTGTGTCGAGATTGAGGAAGAGTTGGAGGAGCGCGTGCGCTTTTTCAAGGGAGAGGACAAATTGATCGAAGCGCAGCGTATCGCGGAGCGTACCAATTTTGATGTGGAAATGCTGCGTGAGACAGGCTTTTGTAGTGGCATTGAGAATTATTCCCGTCATCTGACCAATCAGAAGCCGGGAGAGCCGCCACAGTGCCTTTTGGACTATTTTAAGGATGATTTTCTGATCATTGTGGATGAGTCCCATATCACCCTGCCACAGGTGCGCGGTATGTATGCCGGAGACCGGGCGCGGAAGACGACCCTAGTAGATTATGGCTTCCGTCTACCGTCGGCGCTGGACAACCGCCCTCTGAATTTTTCGGAGTTTGAGTCCAAGATCGACCAGATCTTATTTGTGTCGGCAACACCGGCAGAGTATGAGGAAGAACATGAGATGTTGCGTGCGGAGCAGGTTATCCGTCCGACCGGTCTTTTGGATCCGGAGGTAGAGGTGCGTCCGATCGAGGGACAGATCGACGACCTGATCGGCGAGATCCGCAAGGAAACGGCACAGCGCAACAAGGTGCTCATCACTACGCTGACCAAGCGGATGGCGGAGGATCTGACCGATTATATGGCAGAACTCGGTATCCGTGTCAAATATATGCATTCCGACATTGATACCATGGAGCGCGCGGAGATCATACGAGATCTGCGACTGGATGTCTTTGATGTTCTGGTTGGCATCAATCTGCTCCGTGAGGGACTGGATATCCCGGAGATCACGCTTGTGGCGATCCTGGATGCGGACAAGGAGGGCTTCTTACGTTCCGAACGTTCCCTGATCCAGACCATCGGTCGTGCAGCGCGAAATGCATCCGGCCATGTTATCATGTATGCGGACAAGATCACAGACTCTATGCGGCTGGCATTGGATGAGACCGCCAGACGTAGGCAGATCCAGCAGGCATACAATGAGGAGCATGGCATCACACCGCAGACCATCCAGAAATCGGTACGTGATCTGATCAGTATTTCCAAAGAAGTTGCCAAGGAAGAGATGCAGTTTGAGCGTGATGCGGAAGAGATGGATCGCGAGGAACTGGAAAAACATATCGGTCAGATCAAGAAGAAGATGGAAAAGGCTGCGGCAGAACTTAACTTTGAGGCTGCGGCAGAATATCGTGACCGCCTGATCGAACTGAAAAATATGCTGCGGGATATGTAGCAGATAAATATTAAGATAGAGATAAGATAGAGGTTTAGAATCATGAAGGACACAAGAAAATACATCAAGATCAGAGGAGCCAATGTGCATAATCTCAAAAATATCAGTCTGGATATTCCCAGAGATTCCTTTACGGTATTGACCGGGCTCAGCGGATCGGGAAAGTCATCTTTGGCTTTTGATACCATCTTTGCAGAAGGACAGAGACGATATATGGAGTCTTTGTCTTCTTACTCCAGACAGTTTCTGGGACAGATGGAAAAGCCGGATGTGGAGAAGATCGAGGGATTGCCGCCGGCGATATCCATCGACCAGAAATCGACCAACCACAACCCGCGTTCTACGGTAGGGACGGTGACGGAGATCTATGATTATTTCCGTCTGCTCTATGCGCGTATCGGTATTCCTCACTGCCCGAAGTGTGGACGGGAGATCCGCAAGCAGACCGTTGATCAGATGGTCGATCGTATCATGGCACTGCCAGAACGTACCAAGATTCAGTTATTGGCACCGGTTGTGCGCGGGCGAAAGGGAACCCATGAAAAACTCTTTACCAAGGCAAAAAAGAGTGGCTATGTGCGTGTGATCGTGGATGGCGATTTATATGATCTGTCTGAGGATATCGTTCTGGAAAAGAATATCAAGCACAATATCCAGATCGTTGTCGACCGTCTGGTTGTCAAAGAGGGCATTGAGAAGCGTCTGACCGATTCGATCGAAAATATCCTGCACCTGACCTCGGGATTAGTCGAGGTGGATGTCATCGACGGTGAGAACTTCATGATGTCCGAAGGCTTTGCCTGCCCGGATTGCGGTATCAGTGTAGATGAGGTGGAGCCGCGTAGTTTCTCTTTCAACAATCCTTTTGGAGCCTGCCCGGAATGCTTCGGACTTGGCTTTAAGATGGAGTTTGATGAGGATCTGATGATCCCGGACAAGCGCCTGAGTTTTAATGAGGGCTGTGTCACGGTCATGGGATGGCAGTCAGCATCCGACAAAAAGAGTTTCACGCATGCGATCCTGGTTGCACTGGCAAAGGAATACGGATTTTCTTTGGATACGCCTTACAAGGACCTGCCGGAGGAGATACGCCATCAGTTCATCTATGGATTTGACCGCACTGTGCCGGTGCATTATAAGGGGCAGCGCGGTGAAGGCGTTTATGATATCTGTTTTGAGGGATTGATCGCCAATGTGAACCGCCGCTATCGTGAGACTCATTCGGAGACCATGAAAAAGGAATATGAGGAATTCATGTATATCTGTAAGTGCCCGCTGTGTAAGGGACAACGTCTGAAAAAGTCCTCTCTGGCGGTCACTGTAGCAGATAAGAATATCTTTGAAATGACGGAGCTGCCGATCCGCGACCTGCAGGTATTTTTGCAGGACATGCAGTTGAGTGATCAGCAGGAAAAGATCGGGCACCAGATCTTAAAGGAGATCCGGGGACGCGTTGGTTTTTTGGTGGACGTAGGTCTGGATTACTTGTCCTTGTCCAGAGCGACCGGGACACTTTCCGGAGGAGAGGCACAGCGTATCCGTCTGGCGACCCAGATCGGTTCCGGTCTGGTAGGTGTTGCCTATATTTTGGACGAACCGAGTATCGGTCTGCATCAAAAGGATAATGACAAACTTCTGGCATCTTTGAAAGGTCTGCGTGATTTGGGCAATACCCTGATCGTGGTCGAGCATGACGAGGATACCATGCTGGCGGCAGACTGTCTGGTGGATATCGGACCGGGGGCAGGCAAGCATGGCGGCGAGGTCGTAGCGATCGGTACGCCGGAGGAAGTCATGGCAAATCCGAATTCAATCACCGGGGCATATCTGAGTGGCAAAAAGACAATTCCGGTGCCAAAGGAGAGGCGGCAGCCGACAGGATATCTGACCATCCGTGGGGCAAAAGAGAACAACCTTAAGAATATTGATGTGCAGATACCGCTTGGCGTGATGACCTGTATTACCGGTGTGTCCGGTTCGGGAAAGAGTTCGCTGACCAATGAGATCCTATATAAGCGTCTGGCAAAAGAACTAAACCGTGCCCATAAGGTGCCGGGCAAGCATGATGATATCGAGGGGATGGACCAGTTGGATAAGATCATTGATATTGACCAGTCGCCGATCGGGCGTACCCCACGATCCAATCCGGCAACTTATACCGGTGTGTTTGATATGATCCGTGATCTTTTTGCGGCGACAGCAGATGCCAAGGCACGCGGTTACAGCAAGGGACGTTTCAGTTTTAATGTCAAGGGCGGACGCTGTGAGGCATGTTCCGGAGACGGTATCATCAAGATCGAAATGCATTTCCTGCCGGATGTCTATGTGCCGTGCGAGGTATGCGGTGGCAAGCGCTACAATCGCGAAACCCTGGAGGTCAAGTACAAGGGCAAGTCTATCTATGATGTTTTGGATATGACGGTGGAAGAAGCCTTACATTTCTTTGAACATGTGCCATCTATCCATCGTAAGATCCAGACCCTTTATGATGTAGGTTTATCCTATGTAAAATTGGGACAGCCGTCTACGACACTTTCCGGCGGAGAGGCACAGCGTATCAAACTGGCGACCGAACTCAGCCGCAGGAGTACAGGACGTACCATCTATGTATTAGATGAGCCGACCACGGGGCTCCATTTTGATGATGTAAATAAACTCGTTACCATTCTGCGGAAATTATCCGAGGGTGGCAATACGGTGGTCGTGATCGAGCACAATCTGGATGTGATCAAGACGGCAGATTATATTATTGATATGGGACCGGATGGCGGAGACCGCGGAGGCAGGGTCGTAGCCTGCGGCACACCTGAGGAGGTGGCACAGCATCCGACTTCATATACAGGACAATATGTAAAACGTTATCTGGAAGCAGATAAGAAGCGCTTATAAGGGCAAAACAAGGGCAATCCCTAAGAAATACTCCGGGATTGCCCATGTTCTTTCTGCAAGATGCAATAAAAAAGGAACCGCAAAAGCGATTCCGTTATTTTTGGGGAGTGCTCCGGAAGCAAAGCCTCCGGAGCTGAGTTATGAAAAATATATTAGCACTATTTGCTAGTACGGTTATTATAATATCCAAGAAATGTGTCCATTATGTGAAAAAAGAATAAAAAAATAAAAAATAAATATAAAGATTTGTTTAAGGTTATCTTCAGAAAAAATTCATTGAAAAATGGTAACATTTGTATATAATTGAAATTAGAATGCAAAACTATCATTAGGTGGACTAGGTTCACATTTCATATACAAACTGAAAGGAGAAACAGTATGGTTTCAAGTGATATCGGAATTGATTTGGGTACAGCCAGCATCCTGGTTTACGTTAGAGGAAAAGGTGTCGTATTAAAGGAGCCGTCCGTGGTGGCTTTCGATAGAGATACCAACAAGATCAAGGCGATCGGTGAAGAAGCACGTCTGATGTTAGGTAGAACACCGGGCAATATCGTAGCCGTTCGACCACTGCGTCAGGGAGTTATTTCAGATTATACAGTAACAGAAAAAATGATCAAATACTTCATTCAGAAGGCAATGGGCAAGAAGAGTTATCGCAAGCCTCGTATCAGTGTCTGCATCCCGAGTGGTGCTACCGAGGTAGAAAAGAGAGCGGTAGAGGATGCAACCTATGCAGCAGGTGCCAGAGAGGTTTCCATCATTGAGGAGCCGATCGCAGCAGCAATCGGAGCCGGAATCGATATTTCCAGACCATGCGGAAATATGATAGTAGATATCGGTGGTGGTACGGCAGATATCGCTGTGATCTCTTTGGGTGGTTCTGTTGTCAGCACTTCCATCAAGATCGCAGGGGATGACTTTGATGAAGCCATTGTCCGTTATATGCGTAAGAAACACAATCTTCTGATCGGTGAGCGTACCGCAGAAGACATCAAGATCAAGATCGGTACCTGTTATCCACTCCCGACACCGGAGACCATGGATGTCAGAGGACGTAATCTGGTCACAGGTTTGCCAAAGACCATCGAGGTTTCTTCTGAGGAGACCGAGGAGGCACTGCGTGAGCCAACCTTACAGATCGTAGAAGCCATCCACTCTGTACTGGAAAAGACACCACCTGAGTTGGCGGCGGATGTTGCTGACCGTGGTATCGTTCTGACCGGTGGTGGAGCATTGCTTCGCGGCTTGGAGGAATTGATCGAAGAGCGTACCGGCATCAATACGATGACGGCAGAAGAGGCAATGACTTGTGTTGCTATCGGAACCGGTAAGTTCGTTGAGTTCCTTTCTGGCGATCGTTCTGAAGATTAAATTTCAGATCTTATATAAAAAATACGACAGATCTATCCGATATATAGATAGAAGTCAATATCTAGTTTTGCTTGCTTAGGAGGAATTA
>OHYC01000969.1_pt1 | contig 9986 bp, 10 predicted proteins | sample 1580171 | NCBI WGS metagenome assembly OHYC01 (sample SAMEA3882526, study PRJEB24775) | human gut metagenome | biome: human-associated habitat; feature: intestine environment; material: feces | place: Netherlands | collected 2009/2010
GGTCAGCCGCCTTTTTCTTTCATGTACTTAAAAAAATCTTTATTCCTTCAGAACGCCGTCTTCGCCGTCCTTCTTCTTTTTCTTGGATTCTTTCTTTGCCTTGGCTTCTTCTGCCGCAGCAGCCTTTGCTCGTTCGTTGTCTTCCTTAACGGTAATGTTTTCCTGAATTGCCCAGGTCTTAATCCGCATCTTGTGACGGTCGCCACCCGTTTCAATCTGAATGGTATCGTCTTCCACACGGGTTACCAGACCAACAATTCCGCCGATAGTAACGATTTCATCGCCAACCCGTACGGCACGCTGCATCGCCTGCTGTTCCTTTTCCTTCTTCTTCTGCGGACGAATCAGGATAAAATACATGACCGCAAACAGCAATACCATCATAATCAGAGAGCCAATCATTCCACCGCTTCCAGTGGCAGAGGAACTGCTGCTACCGCTGGATGCAGCGGCAGGCATCATGCTCAAAGCTCCTGTCAATGCTGCTACACTGACTGCCAATCCGTATTTTGCCATTCTTTTTCTCATGCTGTGTTCCTTTCCGGCTTACGCCTTCGCTTTGATATATTCGTCAATGGACGCTGCTGCTTTTTTACCAGCCCCCATTGCCAGAATCACCGTTGCTGCACCGGTCACTGCGTCACCGCCTGCATACACGCCATCCTTAGTGGTCTGCATGGTATCTTCGTTGACAATCAGACAGCCACGCTTGTTGGCTTCCAATCCAGCTGTGGTTGTCCGAATCAGCGGATTCGGAGAAGTACCAATGGACATAATAACGGTATCTACATCCAGCACATATTCACTGCCCGGAATGGCAACTGGCCGCCGTCTGCCGCTTTCGTCCGGTTCGCCCAGTTCCATCTTGATGCAGCGGATCTTATTGACGTTGTCGTTCTCGTCAGCCAGGATCTCCACGGGGTTGTTGAGGGTCTTGAAGATGATGCCCTCTTCCTCGGCGTGCTCCACCTCTTCCTTACGGGCGGGGAGCTCCTCCATGCCGCGGCGATAGACCACATAGACCTCGGCGCCCAGACGCTTTGCGCAGCGGGCGGCGTCCATAGCCACGTTGCCGCCGCCCACAACAGCCACCTTCTTGGGATGCTGGATGGGAGTGTCGGAATCGGGCTTATAGGCCTTCATCAGGTTGATACGGGTCAGGAACTCGTTGGCGGAGAGAACACCCTTGTAGTTGACACCGGGGATGTTCATGAACATAGGCAGGCCGGCGCCGGAGCCGATGAACACGGCCTCGAAGCCCTGCTCCTCCATCAGCTCGTCCACGGTGATGGTACGACCGATGACGGTATCGGTGGCGATGGTAACGCCCAGCTCCTTCAGGCCGTCCACTTCTTTCTGAACGATGGTCTTGGGCAGACGGAACTCGGGGATGCCGTACACCAGAACGCCGCCAGCCAGATGCAGAGCCTCAAACACGGTGACGTCATAACCCTTCCGGGCCAGGTCGCCGGCACAGGTCAGGCCGGAGGGACCGGAACCCACCACAGCCACACGGTGGCCGTTGGAAGCGGGCTTCTCCGCAGCGCCGGAAGCATGCTCACGGTGCCAGTCGGCCACGAAGCGCTCCAGACGGCCGATGCCCACAGGCTCGCCCTTGATGCCGCGGACGCAGTACTTCTCGCACTGGCTCTCCTGGGGGCAGACACGGCCACAAACAGCGGGCAGAGCGGAGGTAGCGGCGATGATTTGATAAGCGGCCTCGAAATCGCCCTTGGCGACCTCGGCAATGAAATCAGGGATATGTACCATCACGGGGCAGCCCTGCATGCAGGGCTTGTTCTTGCAGTGCAGGCAGCGCTGGGCCTCGTCCAGAGCCTGCTCCTCGGTGTAGCCCAGAGCGACCTCGTCAAAGTTCTTGTTCCGGACGTTGGGGTCCTGAGAGGGCATGGGATTCTTCTTCAAAGACATATTGGCCATGGTTATTCGGCCTCCTTCTTGAACAGGTTGCAGGTCTCCTCGTACTTGTGGGCCTCGAAGTCCTTATACATCTGGTTCCGCTTGACTGCCAGATCCCAGTCCACCTTGTGACCGTCAAAGTCGGGGCCGTCCACGCAGGCGAACTTCATCTCGCCGCCCACGGACAGGCGGCAGCCGCCGCACATGCCGGTGCCGTCGATCATGATGGGGCTCATGGAAACGGTGGTGGGGATGCCGTAAGGCTCCGTGGTCTTGGAGACGAACTTCATCATCACCATGGGGCCGATGGCGAACACTTCATCATACTGGTTGCCGGCGTCGATCAGTTCCTTCAGAGCCTCGGTGACCAGACCTTTACGGCCATAGGAACCGTCATCGGTGCAGACGATCAGCTTGTCGCTGGACTTCTTGAAGTCCTCCTCCAGGATCACCAGATCCTCGGAGCGGAAGCCCACGATGGCATGGACCTCAGCGCCATCGTCATGGAACTTCTTCAGCACGGGATACGCAATGGCGCAGCCAACGCCGCCGCCCACAACGGCGACCTTCTTCTTGCCCTCGGTCTCGGTGGGCTTGCCCAGAGGTCCCACGAAGTCTGCCAGGCAATCGCCTTCCTTCATGTGGCTGAGTTTCACAGTGGTGGCGCCAACCGTCTGAACAATGATGGTGACGGTGCCCTTTTCGGGATCATAGGCGTTGATGGTGATGGGGATACGCTCGCCGTTTTCATCCGTCCGCAGGATGATAAACTGACCGGGCTGAGCCTTTTTGGCAATGAGGGGCGCTTCGATCTCATAGAGAGTTACGGTGGGCCTCAGTGCCTCTTTTCTCACGATTCGGTACATATTGGTGTCTCTTCCTTTCCTATCTGAAATTCTTCCAACATAATAAATCGCACATTGTCTGAATTTTAACATAGGTGCTTTCATCCGTCAACTGCTTTGGAGAAAAAAAGCACGAAATTCCGAGAAACCGTGCAAATTCTTTGCCATCCCGCCCTTTTTAACGCTCCCGCGGCCGACGCTTCCCTGTGTCAAAACCGCTTTCCGGGCCTGAAAACCGCCGAAAACCCGTTTCAAAACCAGAATTCTATGGTATACTACCAAACAGGCGCAATTTTTCCCCGGAAAAAATTTCTTCAAATTTTCGGGAACTTTTTTCGTTCCCCTGCGTCTATGGTATACGGTGCCGCCTCGGCGGCCATTCAAAAAACTTTCTGCAAGGAGAACACACATGAAAAAAATCACTTCCTTGGCGCTGGCTCTCGCGCTGGCCCTGACCCTCACCGCCTGCGGCAAGAAGGACAACACCGCCGGAAGCGGCGATTCCAGCGTACCCGCTGATGCCACCGCTCTGCTGACCGCCGTGTGGGACGCCCACTCCGACGATGAGAAGTTCCCCGCTGCCGGCGGCGACTATGAAAATCCCGTGGAGGACGCCCCCGGCGCCGTGAGCATTGCCGACGCCGACAATCTGAACTACATGCTGACCCTGCCCGTGGAGGATGCCGGTAAGATCGACGGTGCCGCCTCCCTCAGCCACATGATGAACGCCAACACCTTCACCTGCGGCGCTTTCCACGTCACCAGCAAGGACGATGTGGAGACCGTTGCCAGCGACCTGCGGGATGCCATCCAGTCTAAGCAGTGGATGTGCGGCTTCCCTGACAAGCTGGTGATCTTCACCTACGATCAGTATGTGGTGTCTCTGTACGGCGACGAGGAGTTGGTGAACACCTTCCGCGACAAGTTCACCGCCACCTATTCTGACAGCACTATCGCTTATGACGAGGCGATCCTGTAACGTTTCCGCTTTTCTCACAGCGTCCGCACCGAATCGTGCGGACGCTGTGAAATTCAATTTTGGAGTTGCCCTATGCTGTTTTCCAGTATTCCGTTTCTCTATACCTTTTTACCCTGCGTCCTGATCCTGTATTTTCTGGTCCCCGGCTGGCTGAAAAATACGGTGCTGCTGCTCAGCAGTCTGTTTTTCTATGCCTGGGGTGAGCCTCGCTTCGTGGTATTCATGGTCATTGCCATCGTACAGGGTTATGTATTCGGCCTGCTGGCTGAAAAATTCCGCGACCGGCCCAAACGGGCCAAGCTGTGCCTGTGGGCCTCCGCCGTTGTCAGTCTGGGACTTTTGGGCTACTGCAAGTACGCCGACTTTTTCATCAGCGGCTTCAACACCCTCACCGGGCTGTCCCTCCCGCTGCTCCATGTGGCCCTGCCCATCGGCATCAGCTTTTACACCTTCCAAATTCTGAGCTACGTCATCGACGTATACCGGGGCGATGTGACTGCCCAGCGGAACCTCATTGACCTTGCCGCGTATGTGGCCATGTTCCCCCAGCTCATCGCCGGGCCCATCGTCCGGTACGCGGACATCGCCCCCCAGCTCAAGCGCCGCACCCACACGCTGGCCGATGCCGCCTACGGCGCCCGCCGCTTCATCCTCGGCCTTTCCAAAAAGGTACTGCTGGCCAATGTCCTCTATGAACTGATCTCCGCCTACAAAAGCGCCGCGAACGTCTCCGTCCTGTTCGTCTGGCTTTACGCCGCAGCCTACGTGCTGCACCTTTACTTCGACTTTTCCGGTTACAGCGATATGGCCATCGGTCTGGGCCGCATCTTCGGATTCCATTTTATAGAAAACTTCAACTATCCCTACATCTCCGCCAGCGTCACGGAGTTCTGGCGGCGGTGGCACATGAGCCTGGGCAGTTGGTTCCGGGACTATGTGTACATCCCGCTGGGCGGCAACCGGGTCTCCAAGGCCAAATGGTTCCGCAACATTTTCATTGTCTGGCTGCTGACGGGCCTGTGGCATGGCGCGGCGTGGACCTTCATCCTGTGGGGACTGTTCTTCGCCGTGTTCCTGACGGTGGAAAAGCTCTGGTACGGTCAGGCGCTGGCCCAGACACGGTTTTTGAAGCATCTCTATGTTCTGCTGCTGATTGCAGTCAGCTTCGTTATCTTTGATGCCGCCAGTGTGTCGGACGCCTTCCGTACCATCGGTTCCCTGTTCGGTCTGGGTGGGCTGCCCCGTTCCGACGTCCTGGCCCGCTATTATTTTGACAGCTACTCCGGCGTGTTCCTTGTAGCCATCGTGGGCGCTACACCGCTGCCCGCCAAGATCGTCCGGCAGTTTTCCGAGGATGGCCCCGGCAAAAAGATCATGTCCGTTGTGGAGCCTGTAGTGCTGCTGGGCCTGCTGGCGGTGGTCACCGCCTATCTGGTGGACGGGTCCTTCAACCCGTTCCTGTATTTCCGCTTTTAAAGGAGGTCCCGCCATGTTTGAAAAATGGAAAAGCATTCTCACGGTGGGGCTCCTGTCCGCGTTTGTTCTGGCTTTTGGCATCTGGGCGGCGGTCAAGCCCGCCGATGCACTCTCTGTCAGTGAACGCCGCCCGCTGGCCCAAATGCCGGAATTGTCCGCAAGCAGCTATCTCTCCGGCAAATTCATGTCCGGCTACGAGGATTACGCCACGGACCAGTTCCCTCTGCGGGAGCAGTTCCGCACCCTGAAAGCCCTGATGGGGCTGTATGTGTTCGGACAGAAGGACAACAACGGCGTCTATCTGGCAGACGGCTTCGCCGCCAAGCTGGAATATCCCCTGAATGAAGGCTCCGTTGCCCACGCCGCCGACCGGTTCCGCTATCTCTACGAGACCCTCATGGCCGGAACCGACGCCAAGGTCTACCTCTCCGTGATCCCCGACAAGAATTATTTTCTGGCGGAGACCAACGGCTATCCCGCTCTGGACTATCAGGCCCTGACGGACGCTCTCCGGAAGCAGACGGAGTTCGCCGCGTATATCGACCTGTTCGGCACGCTGACCGCAGATGACTACTACCGCACCGATTCCCACTGGCGGCAGGAAAATCTGCTGACCACAGCGGATACGCTGGCCGCCGCCATGGGCGTCGCGCTGCCGGACAACCGCTATACAGAATGGACACTGGACCGGCCATATTACGGTGTGTATTACGGCTACGCCGCCCTGCCTATGGAGCCAGACCATCTGACTTACCTCACCAGCGACCTTCTGGACGCCTGCACGGTGTACAATTACGAGACCGGCAAGACCGGGCCTATTTATGATCTGGCAAAAGGTGCCGGCAAGGACCCCTACGAGCTGTTCCTCTCCGGGTCCGTGTCGCTGCTGACCATCGAAAATCCCAATGCGGATACAGACCGGGAACTGGTGATCTTCCGGGACTCCTTCGGCAGTTCTCTGGCCCCTCTGCTGGTCCCCGGCTATGCCAAGGTGACGCTGGCGGACATCCGCTACCTCCCCAGCAGCCAGATGGGAAAGTACCTGACCTTCACCGATCAGGATGTGCTGTTCCTTTACAGCGCCCCGGTGCTGAACAACAGTGAAACTCTGAAATAAGCCGCAAAGCGTCTGCCGGAAATGGCAGGCGCTTTGGACTTTTCTACGGAAATAAGGCAGTTTCCTTTTTTATCTTGTACTTTTGAAAGAAATCATATATAATAATGGCCTGATAATTATGCTCCGGAAGTGCGCTCTGCGTCGGAGCAGCGGAAAGGAAGGTTATCCTATGCTGAAATTTCATTCGGAACAGGGCGAGATCTCCGTCTCCAGCGCTGTTTTTTCCAACATTACCGGCATGGCTGCCACCAACTGCTTCGGTGTGAAGGGCATGGCCTACCGCTCCATGACGGACGGTCTGGTCCATCTGCTGCGGCGGGAGGCCATGAGCAAGGGCGTCAACGTGATCTATAACGAGGACGAATCCATTTCCATTGAGCTCCACATCATCGTGGAAAACGGCGTCAACATTCCCGCAGTGTGCCGCTCCATCATGAACGAGGTACGCTACGTGGTGAATAAGAACACCGGTGCGGAGGTCCGCGCTGTGGATGTGTTCGTAGATTCCATGATCCTGTGAGGAGGACAGCAGAAGAATGAGTAAAGAAATCACCGGTGCGCTTTTCAAGCAGATGATCCTGCACGGGGCCGCCGCTATCACGGCCCAGAAGCAGGCCATCAACGATCTTAATGTATTCCCCGTGCCGGACGGTGACACGGGCACCAATATGTCCATGACCATCGCCACCGCTGCCGAGGCGCTGCGCAAGGCCGCTCCCGCCTCTGTGGGGCAGGCATCCTCCGTCACCGCCTCCGCTCTGCTTCAGGGTGCCCGGGGCAACTCCGGCGTCATCCTCTCCCTGCTGTTCCGGGGCCTTTCCAAGGCTCTGAAGGGCATGGAGACCGCTGACGCCGCCGCCTTCGCCGCCGCCATGCAGGAAGGTGTGGCCGCCGCTTATAAGGCCGTTATGAAGCCCGCCGAGGGCACGGTGCTGACGGTTTCCCGTCTCGCTGCCAAGCGGGCTGCGGACACCGCCGCCGAGGGCGCCGACGTGGAGACCACCTTAGCCGCTGCCATCGAGGAGGGCTATGACGCGCTGGCCCAGACCACGGACATGAACCCGGTACTGAAAAAGGCCGGCGTAGTGGACGCCGGCGGCAAGGGCTATCTGCTGATTTTGGAGGGTATGCTGGCGGAGCTCCGCGGCGAGCCCATTCCCGAAAATGCGGAGGAGCCTGAGACGCACAAGGAAAAGGCCGACTTCAACGCCATGGCGCAGGAGGAGATCACCTTCACCTTCGACACCGTGTATGTGGTGCGCAAGGCCCGGGAGGACATCGACCTCATGCCCCTGCGGGCTTACCTCAGCAGCATCGGCGACAGTCTGGTCATCGGTGAGGACGACGAGACCTTCAAGGTCCACGTTCATACCGACATTCCCGGCGCAGCCCTGACGGAATCCCAGAAATACGGCACGTTGGAGCTGGCGAAGATCGAGAATATGCGCTCTCAGGCCGACGCGCTGGCCGCCGGCCAGACCGCCCAGAGCACTGATGATCTGGACGCCATTGAGGAAGAACTGGAAAACGGAGAAAGCGGTCACAAGGTAGCCGCCCCCGAAAAGGCCGTAGGCTTCCTGGCCATCTGCGCCGGCGACGGCCTTGCCGCCGTGTTCCGGGATCTTGGCTGCGACGCCGTGGTTTCCGGCGGTCAGACCATGAACCCCTCCACGGAGAGTATTCTGGCCGGGATCGATCAGGTCCCCGCTGAGACCGTGTTTGTTCTGCCCAACAACGGCAACATCATCATGGCCGCTCAGCAGTGCCAGGGACTGACGGAGAAAAACGTGGTGGTCATCCCCAGCAAGACTGTTCCCCAGGGCATCACCGCCATGATGAACGTAGACCCGGAGGCGGAGGTCGCATCTATTACGGAGGCCATGACTGAAGCGCTGTCCACCGTCACCACCTCTCAGATCACCTATGCCGCCCGGGACTCCGACTTCGACGGCTTTGAGATCCATCAGGGTGACTATCTGGCCCTGAAGGAGGGCAAGCTGTTCGGTACCGACACCCAGCTGGAAGCTCTGCTGGAAAAGCTGGCAGAGGAAGGGAAGGACTCCTCCTTCATCTCCCTCTATTATGGTGAGGACGTCACTGAGGACGCCGCCCAAGCTGCCGGCGCCCGGTTCCAGGCCGTCTGTCCTGACGCGGAGATCAGCGTGCTCTCCGGCGGTCAGCCTGTATACTACTATATCATTTCCTTTGAATAATCCATCAATTACAAACAGGGCAGTCCATCGGACTGCCCTGTTCTTGACAGAAGGAGAACATGATGCTGTTTTTGTGCTATCCCAAATGCTCCACCTGCCAGAAGGCCAAGGCCTGGCTGGAAGAACGGGGCATTTCCTACGACCTGCGGGACATCAAGCAGAACAACCCCACCGTTGAGGAGCTGACCGCGTGGTATCGGAAAAGCGGTCTGCCTCTGAAAAAGTTTTTCAACACCAGCGGACTGCAATACAAGGCCCTCGGTCTGAAGGACAAACTGACCGCCATGAGTGAGGACGAGCAGCTCGCTCTGCTGGCCACCGACGGGATGCTGGTGAAGCGCCCCCTGCTGGTGGGTGAGGACTTCGTTCTCACCGGCTTCCGCGCCGCAGAATGGGAAGCGAGACTGGGATGATCCAGACGATCGACTTCGCCCCCCTGGACGGCATCACCAAAATCGTGTTCCGTCAGGTGTGGAGCCAGTTTTTTGGCGGCGTGGACCGCTATTTCATTCCCTTTTTCTCCCCTACCCCCCATCATCTGATGACGCCCCGGGACCTCCGGGAGGTAGACTATATCCACAACGCCAATCTCCTCTCGGTGCCTCAGGTGATGACGAAAAACGCCGACGATTTCCTCTGGGCCTGTGATGTCCTCAAGGACATGGGCTACACGGAGGTCAATCTGAATCTGGGCTGTCCCTCCGGCACCGTTACCGCCAAGGGCAAGGGCTCCGGGTTTCTGGCCCATCCGAACGAGCTGGCCGCCTTTTTCGATGAGGTGTTTTCCAAAAATCCACTGCCGGTATCCGTCAAGACCCGGCTGGGCTATGAGACGCCGGAGGAATTTGCCGCTCTGCTGGACCTCTACAACCGCTATCCCATCGCCTGTCTCACCGTCCACCCCCGTGTGCGGAAGGAAAAATACCGGGGGCCTGTCCATCTGGACGTATTTGCTGACGCACTGGCAAACAGCCGCAATCCTGTGTGCTACAACGGCGATCTGCGGACAGTGGGCGAGGTCCGTTCCTTGGAGGACCGATTCCCGGAGGTCACTCATGTGATGATCGGCCGGGGACTGGTGGCGGATCCAGCGCTGGCCCGGAAGCTCCGGGGCGGCAAGGGCACCGACCGGAAGGAATTGATAGATTTTCTGGCCGCCCTGTATCAGGGCTACACGGACTTCTATCAGGGGCAGGTCCATACCGCCGCCCAGCGGATGCGGGAGGTGTGGTTCTATCTGATCCATCTGTTTGATGACGCGGAAAAGCTGAATAAGCAGCTTCGCCGGTTCCGCACCCCCTCGGAATATGAACGGATCCAGGCAGAAATTCTGGCCTCCTGTCCGATTCGGTCTAACGTTCAGGGGGATCTGATCTAAGCACAAAACTTCATGCATGAGCAGCGCGCCACGAACATGCACAAATGCCAGTGCATGAAGT
>OHYC01000982.1_pt1 | contig 9871 bp, 6 predicted proteins | sample 1580171 | NCBI WGS metagenome assembly OHYC01 (sample SAMEA3882526, study PRJEB24775) | human gut metagenome | biome: human-associated habitat; feature: intestine environment; material: feces | place: Netherlands | collected 2009/2010
CAAAGGGGCGGGCTGCGGCCCTCCCCTTTGGAAACCCTTCTTGGGAGAAGGAGACGGGCCTCGCCTCTGGAAACCCCTCTTGGGGATGGGGAGCGGCAGCGGAAAGAGGAGCAGAGGGTGTCCTATTTGCACCCTGAGGTTTGATGCAACTATCAGCACGGCGTACAAGGCCGGACAAGCTCTGCACCCCGCCCGTGATTTAGTACGCAATTCTTCACCTGCACAGCAGTTCTCACAGAATCCGTTTCCCCCAAACTTGCACCTGTGTGCAAGTTTGGAACAAACACTTTTTCTTTTCCACCGTGCACGGCGCATTTTCTTTTTGGCGTTTCAAAAAGAAAATGGGGGGTGCATTCCGGCAGGCAAAGCCTGCATCCCTGCGGCGGTTCGCCGCATCCCCTGTGGAGCACAGTCCCTGCGGAAGCAGAAAAGATGGGGATTCAATTCTGCATGGTATCGCCATGCTTTCCCGTGCCGCAAGGCGGCACACCCTTATACGATCTGGTATCATAAAACAGAAACATTTGCTGAAAGATAAAGAAAGAGGTATTTTTATGGCGGAACTGACCCCCATGATGAAGCAGTATCTGGAAATCAAGAAGGACAATCCGGATTCCATTTTGTTTTTCCGTCTGGGGGACTTCTATGAAATGTTCGCCGACGATGCAAAGCTTGCCTCCAAAGAACTGGATCTGACCCTGACCTCCCGGGATCACGGCAAGAACGCCAAGCCGGAGGAAGAGCGGGTGCCCATGTGCGGCATCCCCTATCACGCCAGCGAGTCCTACATCGCCCGGCTGATTGCCAAGGGCTACAAGGTGGCCATCTGCGAGCAGATGGAGGACCCCGCCACCGCCAAGGGGCTGGTGAAGCGGGATATTATCCGGGTGGTGACCCCCGGCACTGTCATCGATGCCGCATGTCTGGATGATAAGTCCGGCAACTACCTCTGCGGCATTTATCTGGACAGTCAGGGAGGCGGCGCGGCCTTCTGCGACCTCTCCACCGGTGAGACTCACCTCACCGCCTTCTCAGGTAAAGATACCCTGACCCACATCATCAATGAGCTGGGCCGGTTCAGCCCCGCCGAGGCCATTCTCAGCGACGGGGCATTCAGCGAGAAGGCGCTGACAGACGTCCTTACCGACAAATTCCACTGCCGCTATGAAAACGGTGGTGAGCGCCGGTTCCGGCTGGCGGAGGCGGAGAAAAATATCCGCGCCCAATTTGGTGAGGAAGCCTTTTCCAGGCTGCCCGCCGGGGAACCTGCCGCCGCCATGGCTCTGGGCGGTTTGCTGAACTACCTCTACGAGACCCAGAAAACCGACCTCTCCCACATCCGGGAACTGGATTATTACCGTCAGGGCCGGTTCATGGAGCTGGATCTGGCCGCCCGCCGGAATCTGGAGTTGACAGAGACCCTTCGGAGCAAGGAGAAGAAGGGCAGCCTCCTCTGGGTGCTGGACAAAACCAAGACCCCCATGGGCGGTCGAATGCTGCGAAGCTGGTTAGAACGCCCCCTCCTGTCCGTGACGGATATTGACCGCCGCAGCAGCGCCGTGGCTGCGCTGGTGGATGACACCATCCGCAGGGAGGAACTCATCGCCGGAATGACCGGCCTTGGAGACATGGAACGGCTCATTGGCCGCATCGTCTATGGCACCGCCGGTGGCCGGGACCTGACCTCCCTCCGCGCCGCCATGGAAAAGCTGCCCAACCTGAAGGAACAGCTTTCCGGCTTTTCCGACCGCCGCCTGACGGAGCTGACGGCAGAACTGGACACCCTGGACGATATCGGCGGCGACATTGCCGCCGCCATCTGTGACGAGCCGCCCTTTTCTGTCCGGGAAGGCAGCATCATCCGGGATGGCTTCAACGAAGAAGTGGACCGCCTGCGGCACATTCTGAAAAGCGGCAAGGGTGTTATGGCGGAGATGGAGGCCAAGGAGAAGGAAAAAACCGGCATCCGCACCCTGAAAATCGGCTATAACAAGGTGTTCGGCTACTATATTGAGGTCTCCAACGCCTTTAAGGAGCAGGTGCCGGAAACCTACATCCGCAAACAGACCTTGGTAAACGGCGAGCGGTTCATCACACAGGAACTGAAGGATCTGGAGCACGAGATCCTGACGGCCTCCGAGCGGGTGGTGGCGCTGGAGTATGAGCTGTTCTCCGCCCTGCGCCAGCAGATCGCGGACAACGCCGGACGCATCCAGAAAACCGCCGCCGCGGTAGCAGAGTGCGACGCGCTGTGCTCCTTTGCCTCCGTAGCAGTCCACAACAATTTCTGCCGTCCGGAGGTGGACGAGTCCGGGGTCATTGAGATCCGGGAGGGCCGTCATCCGGTGGTGGAAAAGGTTCTGAAGGACAGCCTGTTCGTCCCCAATGACACCTTTATGGGTGAAAAGGAAGAACGGGTGGCCATCATCACCGGCCCCAACATGGCCGGTAAATCCACTTATATGCGGCAGGTGGCGCTGATCGTCCTCATGGCCCAGATGGGCAGCTTCGTCCCCGCCAAATACGCCCATATCGGCGTGGTGGATCGGATCTTCACCCGCATCGGCGCCAGCGACGATCTCTCCGCCGGGCAGTCCACCTTCATGGTGGAGATGACGGAGGTCTCCGATATTCTCCATCAGGCCACCAAAAATTCTCTCCTGATCCTGGATGAGATCGGCCGGGGCACCTCCACCTTTGACGGCATGGCCATCGCCCGAGCTGTTCTGGAATACTGCGCTGACAAAAAGACGCTGGGGGCCAAAACTTTGTTTGCCACCCATTATCACGAGCTGACAGAAATGGAAAACACCCTCCCCGGCACGGTGAACTACAACATCGCCGTCAAGCGCCGGGGGGAGGATATCATCTTCCTGCGGAAGATCATCCCCGGCGGCGCCGACCGCAGCTACGGCATCGAAGTCGCCAAGCTGGCGGGTCTGCCGGAGAAGGTGGTCCAGCGGGCCAAGGTCATCCTGAAGGAACTGGAGGACGAAAACGGCGTACAGTACGTGGCCGCTCGGAAGGAAAGCGATCAGGTCTCGCTGGACGCCATGAGCGAGGGCGAGGTACTGGACGCCATCCGCCGCTGCCAGCCGGACACCCTGACGCCCATTGAGGCCATGGGGCTGTTGTATGAATTGAAGCAGAAATTGAACAAATAGCTGTGCGATTCTTCTCAATGGGCTTTGCCCATTGGAATGTCCCCCACATTTCCCTTACTCCCGCAAGGGGCGGTTCCCACCGCAAGGACGTGGGGCGCATTCTTTTCTGGAAAAGAACCCGCCCCACACCCCGGAAGAAAAGCACCAGGGCGTTTCGACTTCGCCCTGGACCCCCAACGACACAAAGGGCGAGGGCTGCGGCCCTCTCCCTTTGGAAACCCTCTCCCGGGGACGGGGGACGGAGGTGAGGCCCCCGCCTTTGGGAACCCCTCCCGGAGTTGGACGGGGGAGCGGCAGCGGAAAGAAGGGCAGGGGGCGTCCTGTTTGGAACATTGGTGTGCGGCGGACTTTCTGGTGCGGGGACACAGTTCCGGGCGGAATAGGTATAGCGCAGCCGGTAGGAGACTTCTGGATTTGGTCGGCAGTTTGTGACGGCCAGCCCCCCGTTTTGGATGATTTGACACCTTCGTGTCAAATCACCCCTCAGCGTTTTTTCTTTTGTACCGTGTCCGGCACGTTTTCTTTTTGGCAAGACAAAAAGAAAATGTGGGGGACATTCTGCACGGCAAAGCCGTGCCTTCCCGTGCCGCATAGCGGCACCGTGGTTCATCCCTGCGGCGATTCGCCGCACATTCTGGGTCCTCCCTTTCAGGGAGAACCATTCAAAGGAGCCTTGCAATGGCCAAACGTAAATCCGCCTCCTATATGACCCCCGGTGAGCAGATCGCCGGAACTGTTTTCTTTGTGATCTATCTGGTGGTGCTGCCCTTTGCCACAGCGCCCCTGTTCCGATTGGCGGAGCGGCTGCTGGATGCCAGCATTTCGCCCTCGCTGCAAAATGCCATCTATTATTACACATTGTTTGCCGTTACGCTCATTATTTTCCACAGCTTTCTGGGCCGCACCACCCGGAACTTCGCGGACAATTTGGGCAACGCCTGCAAGTCGATCTTAGTGGGTCTCATCGCTCTGTACGGCCTCAATGAGTTAGTCTACCGGCTGACCCGGATGCTGGTGAACAACCACACCAACCTGAATGACACCACTATCTCCGCCCAGATCCATGACGCCCCCAGAGTAACGCTGCTGATTGTAATTTTCCTGGCTCCCTTCGTGGAGGAAGTGCTGTTTCGCGGGCTGGTATTCGGCAATCTGAAAAGCAAAAGCCGGACGGTGGCCTATGTGGTGAGTTGTCTGCTGTTCGCTCTGCTCCATGTGTGGCAGTTTGCCGTAGTGCGGCAGGACATCACCTATTTCCTGCTGATGGTGCAGTATCTGGTGCCGGGTCTGGTGCTGGCCTGGGCCTATGACCACACCGGGACCCTGTGGAGCTCCATTCTGCTCCACGCCGCCGCCAATGCCCTTCATGTGTTGGCAGGTATGTGATACCCTATATAGAATCGAGCGTGGAGTTCTGTGAGTTTTTTTGACGTGTTTTCTGAAATGCTGGTCATTCTCTTCTGCATGGCCGCAGGTTTTCTCGCCCACAAGCTGGGATATCTGAGCAAGCAAACGGATCAGAATCTTTGCCGTTTGCTCCTGGGTATCATTGTGCCTTGCCTGATTTTAGGCTCCGTCTCCGCTGGAGATACCCTGCCCAGTACCGAGGAAATTCTTTCCGTTTTAAAGGTAGCAATCGTTTATTATGGGCTGGGTTTCTGTGCCGCTACCTTTGTGCCCCACCTGTTGGGTGGAACAGTCAAGCAGCAGTGTGTCTGGCGCTATTCGTTGATTTTTTCAAATATGGCCTTTATCGGCTATCCGGTATCGGTCGCTCTCTTTGGTCAGGAGGCACTGTTCTATGCCGTGATCCTGGTCCTGCCCTTTAACCTGCTGTCCTATTCTCTGGGTCCCTTGATGCTGGCTGGACAGGCAAAGTTTCGTTGGCAGCAGTTGCTATCGCCATGTATCGTTGCCTCGGTGATTGCCTTGATGGTGGCCCTGTTCCACATCAATATGCCAGCCTTACTTGGGGAGTGTCTGAACTTTACAGGCAGCCTGACAACCCCCTTATCCCTCTTATTGGTCGGTTCTCTGCTGGCAGATTTGCCTTTTGGGCGGGCATTTACTTCACCCCGGCTGTGGGCTCTGGCTGCCTTCCGACTTCTGATCCTTCCCATTATGCTGTGGCTGCTCCTGAAGTGGACCGGTATCGGCACACCTCTGGTGGCTAATATCGCCGTGATCCTCATGGCCATGCCCACCGCCCTCAACGGCAGTATGCTGGCCATGGAATACGGCGGTGACACCGAATGTATGGCCCAGAGCATTTTCCTGACCACCCTGATGTCTATTATCACCATTCCCGTTTTGGCAGCATTGCTGTAAGGAGAGATCGTATGCCTCACATTCAACAATTATCGTCTCATGTAGCCGACCTGATCGCCGCCGGCGAGGTGGTGGAGCGCCCCGCCTCCGTTGTAAAGGAGCTGGTGGAAAACGCCATCGACGCCGGAGCCTCCGCCATCGTGGTGGAGATCCAGCGGGGCGGCATGGGCCTGATCCGGGTGACGGACAACGGCTGCGGCATTGCGCCGGAGGAGCTGCCCACCGCCTTTTTGCGCCACGCCACCAGCAAGCTCCGGACAGCGGAGGATCTGGCCAAAATCGGGACGCTGGGCTTCCGGGGCGAAGCCCTGGCGGCCATTTCCGCTGTCAGCCGGGTGGATGTGCTGACCCGACGGCCGGAGGATGCCGTAGGTGCCGCCATCCATGGCGAGGGCGGACACATGGAGCCTGTCCGGGAGGAGGGCGCCCCGGAGGGCACCACCATCCGGGTGTCGGATCTCTTTTACAACACCCCTGCCCGGTTGAAATTCATGAAGAAGGACAGTGCCGAGACCGCCGCCGTGGCGGGGCTGATGCAGCATCTGGCGCTGAGTCACCCGGACGTTTCCTTCAAGTTCATCAAGGACGGGCAGGAATCCCTCCACACCCCCGGAGACGGCAAGCTGGAATCCGCCGTGTACGCCGCCTTGGGCCGGGAATTCGCCAAAACGCTGGTGCCGGTACAGGGTCGGGGCGGGGACATCGAGGTGCGGGGCTTTGTGACCGCTCCCGTCAATGGCCGCGGCTCCCGCTCCATGCAGGTATTTTTCGTCAATGGCCGGTTCATCAAGTCCCAGCTTCTGACCGCTGCTTTAGAGGAAGGCTACCGGAATCAGCTTCTCAAGGGCCGGTTCCCCGGCTGTGTGCTGGAGGTGCTGCTGCCGGTGACGGCGGTGGACGTGAACGTCCATCCCGCCAAGACCCAAGTGAAATTTGCCAAGGAGCATGACGTATTTGATGCTGTGTTCCACACGGTCATGGACGCGTTGGATGCTCGCGGTGGGGCTGTGACGAAGCCGGCTCCCCCGCCGGTCCGAGAGACCCAAAATCCCCGGCAGGACTTTTTTCAATCCATGAACGCCAAGGCGTACCGGGAACAGGGGACGAAACCCGCCGTTGCACCTACCATTGTAAAATCCCCCGCTCCGGCCCAGCCACCCAAGGCGGCCCAACCCGCTTTCCGCCCGCAGCCGGTGTCACCGGCTGCGCCTGTCAAGCCCTCCTGGAACACGGAATGGCGCTCCACTGCCAAGGTAGCGGACAGCGTCCAGCCCATCTGGCCGCCTCGGGATACTGTCAAGGCAGCGCCTGCCAGCGCCCTGGGAAAGGCCCCCGCCTCCGTGACCGCCAAGCCTGCGGAGCCTGTGGTTCCTGTGCCGGAAAAGACGGTGGAACCCGCCCCGGCCCCTAAGCCCTTTGTCCCGGCCATTCCCGCCGTCCCGGCCCAGCAGACTGCCATGGAACTGCCGGGGCAGGAAACGGTGCTGCCGGAGGCAGCCCCGTGGCGCATTGCCGGAGAAGTCCTGAACACTTACATTATCTGCGAGGATGACGCGGAGACCCTCTGGCTTATCGACAAGCACGCCGCCCATGAGCGGATGAACTTTGACCGGCTGATGACCTCCAAGGAGCCGCCCATGCGGCAGACCCTTTTGCAGCCCATCGCCGTGGAACCCGGCAAGGAGGACGCCGCCCTGCTGCTGGACAATCTGGAGCTGCTGGAACAGTTCGGCTTCGGCTGTGAGGATTTTGGTGACGGCGCAATTCTGGTGCGGGAGGTCCCGGCGGATTTGGACGCGGCGGACACCGCCGCCACGCTGGAGGAATTTGCACAGAATCTCCGCACAGGCCGGAATCTGGACGAAAAGCGGGAGGCGCTGCTGCACACCATGGCCTGCAAGGCCGCCATCAAGGGCGGCTGGACCAGCGACCCCGCCGAGTTGAAGATCTTGGTGGAAAAGGTGCAGAGCGGGGAGGTCCGGTACTGCCCCCACGGACGGCCCGTAGTGGTGAAGGTCACGAAATACGAGCTTGAAAAGCTTTTCAAGCGGGCCTGAGAAGGGAAATTTCAAACAGCCAAAAGCCACCGCCGTCGCGGCGGTGGCTTTTCAACGAAAGGATGCAACAAGCATGGATATGATTCAAACGCTGGCGCAGGAGCTGAATAAGGACCCCCGGCATGTGGAAAACGTGGTCCGGCTGCTGGACGAGGGCAACACGATCCCCTTCATTGCCCGCTACCGCAAGGAGCTTCACGGTGCCATGGATGACACTTCCCTCCGGACGCTGGAGGAACGGCTCCAATACCTCCGCGGGTTGGAGGAACGCCGGGATACGGTGAAAAAGTCCATCGAGGAGCAGGGCAAGCTGACGGAGGAATTGGCCGCCGCCATCGACAGCGCCCAGACCTTGGCAGAGGTGGAGGATCTCTACCGCCCCTACAAGCAAAAGCGCCGCACCCGCGCCACCGTGGCCCGGGAAAAGGGCCTGGAACCGCTGGCCGCGCTGTTATTTGCTCAGGAGCGGGACTGTCCCCGTCCGGAGGATGCGGCGGCGGGCTTCATCGATTCGGAAAAGGGCGTGGAGACGGCGGCGGACGCTCTGCAAGGAGCAAATGACATCATCGCCGAGTGGATCAGCGACGATGCGGCCGTCCGCAAGAGCCTGCGGGAGCTGCTGGAGCGGCGGGGTACTCTGCGTTCCCTCGCCGCCACGGAGGAGGACAGCGTTTACCGCCTGTACTACGATTTTGAGCAGTCCCTCAGCAGATTGCAGGGTCATCAGATCCTCGCCATCAACCGGGGTGAAAAAGAAGAAAAGCTGAAGGTCACTGTCCTGCTGGACCGGGATCTGGCGCTGCCGCTGCTGCGGCGCGCGGTGGTAAAGCCCGGCTCCGCCGCTATGGAGTTTGTGAAGGCCGCCGCCGAGGACGCCTATGACCGGCTCATTTTCCCCTCTCTGGAACGGGAAATGCGGACGGCACTGACGGAAAAGGCCAGCGAGGGCGCCATCGGCCAGTTTGCCCTGAACCTGAAGCCCCTGCTGATGCAGCCACCGGTGAAGGGCAAGGTCACCATGGGTCTGGACCCCGGCTACCGCATGGGCTGTAAAGTTGCGGTGGTGGACGGCACCGGCAAGGTGCTGGATACCGCCGTGGTCTATCCCACCTACGGCGAGCGGCAGAAAAAGGAAGCCATCGCCGCCCTGGCCAAGCTGATCCGCAAACACGGCGTGGAGCACATCGCCATCGGCAACGGCACCGCCAGCCGGGAAACGGAGCAGATGGCGGTGGAGCTGATCCGGCAGGTGAATGAGGCCGGCGCCCACGTCAGCTATATGATCGTAAGCGAGGCGGGGGCCTCCGTCTATTCCGCCAGCAAGCTGGCCGCCGAGGAATTCCCCCAGTATGACGTAAATCTCCGCTCCGCCGTGTCCATCGCCCGGCGGTTACAGGACCCGCTGGCGGAGCTGGTGAAGATCGATCCCAAGTCCATCGGCGTGGGGCAGTATCAGCACGATTGTCCCCAGAAGCGGCTGGATGACGCTCTGAACGGCGTGGTGGAGGACTGCGTCAACGCCGTAGGCGTGGATGTCAACACCGCATCCCCCTCCCTTTTGCAGCGGGTGGCGGGTCTGAACGGCACCACGGCGAAAAACATGGTGGTCTACCGGGAGGAAAACGGCGCGTTCACCTCCCGCACCCAGATCAAAAAGGTTCCCAAGCTGGGGTCCAAGGCCTTCCAGCAGTGCGCGGGCTTTTTGCGGGTGCCGGAAAGCAAAAGCGTATTGGACAACACCGCCGTCCACCCGGAATCCTATGACGCGGCCAAGGCCCTGCTGGAGCTGACAGGCCACACCTTAGCGGATGTGAAGAATGGAGCCATTTCCGACCTTCCCGCCCGCCTCGGCGCTTACGGAGAGGAAAAGGCGGCGGAGGAGATCGGCGTGGGCGTTCCCACCCTGCGGGACATCGTATCCGAGCTGCTGAAACCGGGGCGTGACGTCCGCGACGAGCTGCCTAAGCCCATCCTCCGCACGGACGTGCTGGAAATGAAGGACTTGAAGCCCGGCATGATCCTCACCGGCACGGTGCGGAATGTCATCGACTTCGGCGTATTCGTGGACATCGGCGTCCATCAGGACGGTCTGGTGCACATCTCGCAGGTGTGTGACAAATTCATCCGGCACCCCTCCGAGGCTGTGTCCGTGGGGGATGTTGTGAAAGTGGTCGTTCTGGAGGTGGACGAGAAGAAAAAGCGCATCAGCCTTTCCATGAAGCAGGCGAAATAAATTTTTTCCATGTAAAATTCAAATCATCAAGGGAGCCGGCGGCCTTTGGCCGCCGGCTCCAGCGTGTCGAAAAAGTCTTTTCTCCCCGC
>OHYC01000984.1_pt1 | contig 9866 bp, 7 predicted proteins | sample 1580171 | NCBI WGS metagenome assembly OHYC01 (sample SAMEA3882526, study PRJEB24775) | human gut metagenome | biome: human-associated habitat; feature: intestine environment; material: feces | place: Netherlands | collected 2009/2010
ACTGGACACAGGACCCCGCAGGCCGTCCCGCCAAATTGATCAAAAAACGGAGCCCGTATCGGGTGCGAGTCGAATAACGCATGCTTTCCCCCTAAAGGACCACACCCTCCGGATCGGCTCAGATCTCTCCAAGAGCCTGATCGAGATCCTCAAGAATGTCGTCGATGTGTTCGATACCGATGGACAACCGGATCAGTTCCGGCGGCAATCCCGCCTCGCGGAAGATTTTGGTCGGCGATTCCCCCGCAAGATACCGTATGACACACACCTGTTTGAAAGCGTTGGAGTACGTGATGCGGTCTTTCGATACGTTGGCCACCGCCGGCAGATCCCGCAACATTTGGAGCTCGTCCATGCTGAATGATCCTCCACCGCGCATCGTTTTACCCCCTTTGCTATACCCCATGATGAAGCAAGTGTATATCCGACTTCTCACAAGCAGCTTTTCAAATATTGCTGACCGTATATCACTTCAACCGGTCGGTCACACATCAATGCGGGCGATTATGGAATACCCACAACCGCCCGCATTGACTTTTATTGTGAGTGAGTCAATTCACAACTCACTCACACCGAACGCATGCGCTCAGTACGTGCGGCGACGACTCTTGACCGCCACAGCCACGCCAGCGCCACCCACCAGCAGCGCCACGACGGTGAACAACACGGTTCCCGCGGCACCGGTCAGCGGCAGCTGAGTGACAGACTTGACGTTCAGCACGGTAGCGGTGGCATTCGCAGTGGTGTTATCGACCGGTTGGACCTGACGAAGGGCATCCGGCTCGAAGGTGACGAGACCTTCATCTGTGATCTCCACATTGAAAGTGACCCTGAAGTTCTGGGCGTAGCCGGTCGGAGCCTGAGTCTCCACAACCGTGTAGGTTCCCGCCGCAAGACCCGCGACCTTCACCAAACCATCATTCTCAGTAGTGAACGTCTTGGCATCATTCTGATCGGAAACAAACGACCACGCACCGTCCTCAGCCTGCTTAAGGAACTTGCCCTCCGCATTCTTGACAACGAACTTGGCGCCGGCTAGAGGCTTGGCCTCATTCCCTTCCTTGCCAATCTTCGTGAACTGGAAACCGTAGGTCTTAAGGACAGTCTTGCCTTCACCGCTGGTACCATCCTTGGTGGTGATTGTGGCCTTGTTGTCCACACTGCCGCTCAAGCCATCCAACGCATCCTTGGTGACGGTGCCCTGGTACGACACGACGATCGTCCTACCGGCCAGCGTTGTGGCATCGGCAAAATAGATGGTCGTGGTGGTGCCGGATTGAGCATTGCCTTCCTGCGTTATCGTGTACAGATCGGGATCCACAGTAGTATGATCTCCGAACTGGACCGTGAAGGCACTCTTTGCCGCAATCTGCAAACCTTTGGACGCGGTATCGGTAATGGTAAAGGGGTACGCATCCCAGCCAGCCGCAGCATGAGGAACGTCCGCGGCCACAGTGAAGTCCACGGTGTCGCCCACCTTTACGCTCTTACCGTTCACATCCACGTCATTCATCCGGGCGAACTTGAGCGGCTCGTCGGTCGGATTCGCGTTCTTCGCGTTGAACTGGCCTTCAGTCGTGATGTTGCCCTGACCGGTCGTCGTATCGGCCGCAATCCTCAGATTGGACAGTCCATTGACGGTGGTGGCCACCACAGCCGGAGTCCCCGACGTCACAGTCGTTTCGCCAGCCTTGGTGAACGTATCCTTCACCAGATACCAGCCTTCTCCGTTCACATTGACCACCTGGCTCGTATTTGCCTGATCCTTGGCTACGGTCAGGCCAGTACCATCAGGTCCTGCCGGCGGAGTAATCCCAGCCAAGGTCTTGGCGAAGACACGGAGCTGATCCGCAGTGAACGTCGCCACATAGGCGGCTGGATTATCCTTGTACTCTGTCGGGATGCCGTTGTGGCTTCCATCAGCCACGTCAGCAGCGGTGGTCACAGCTCCCTTCCATGCGTCAACCGTTTTCACTTCGACCGAGCCATCGCCAGGATTCTCAAACATGGCAAACTTGTATGGCGTGTACGTATGGCCTTCCTGTGCGTGGTTAACTTGCAGCAATGGAGCATCATCAGCCTGTGCGGCGGCGACGCCGATGGCCATGCCGCTCAGCAACGTTGCCGCGGCGGCCAGCCCTGCGAAAAGCTTCCTCATCTTCATGAGAATCTCCTCTTCCTTGATTGTTGGTTACTGTTTTCTGCAATCGCGGGAGGCGGGAACCCAACGCGCCCCCGCGATCCGCAAATCCTGTGTTATTCAGCTGAGCCGCTTCTTACGTCTCCACTGGTCGGCCGCAGCGACGGCGAGCAATGCCAGCACGCCAACTCCGCCGGCCGCAATCTGCCACCATCGTTCCGCACCCATGCGGCCCGTCAATGGCAGTGACGATGCCGAAATGTATTGGTTGGTGAACAGCATTGGCTGGGTCTCGTCCCAATTCGAACCAGCGGCACCATAATCGGTTTTCAGCTGGGTCACGGATTCGACAACGGCCTTCCATTCACCGGACGTTCCGTCTTTCATCACGGACACGACCACCCGGTATTCCGCCTGCGAGTAATACATTGCGGAAGCATTACCAGCGTTCTCCGTCACAAGATATGTGTACTCGGCTTCACCTGCGTCATACGTGATGTCGCCGAAGTAAGCAACGTGATCGTCAGACGAATCGCGTTTCACCGTCACCGTGCACGCCGACTGGTTCTTGCAGGAAGCTGGCATCGGCGCGTCTGGATTGGAATCGTCTGCCTTCAGCTTGAAAGTGAACTCGTCGGAATCCTTCCAATCGCGGCCGACCAGCTCCTTCTTCACGCCAATTGCGTTCTTCAACGTGGCCGTCTTCAACGTGTTGGTGATGACTACTGTGGCGTTCTGCGATGCCGTGGATTCCGGCACCGTCACCACATTGCCGTCAGCAATATTTCCATCGCCGACCTTGTGCTGGTAGGAAGCCTTCCACAAGTGGCTGTCCGGTTCGACTTCCGTCACCGTGTACGTCTTTTGGGCGCCTGCCGGAATAATCACGTCAGTGGACCATTTGCCGCTATCGTCACGCTTCAGCGTGACCGTCTTATAGGTGCCGTTGCCCTGTTTGATATCCACCGTGATGCTTTCCGGCTTCTGGCCGTTACCGCTCCACTGCTTGTCGATGTGCAACGTCGAGGAGACTACCTGGATCACCGGGTGCGGATACGGGTTCTCACTACACTTATGATCCACGCCATCGGCCGAGTACGCCAGGCACGCGGAATCGTTCGCATGGAAACCCGGCTGGTTCGAGGACGTGGCGTTTCCCGGCAGATCGGTGTTCGCGTCACCCTTTACGTCGTCATATCCATCCTTACCGGCGTTCAGGTTGGCGGCATACTCGTCATACGCTTTCTGCGTGGGTTTCACGTTGTATTCCAGCGTGTATGTCACGTTGTTGACCAGAGGCTTCAGGAATGCGACCGTGAATTTCTTCGTGCTCGCGTCATACGTCAAGGTGTAATCGACATTCTTAGTCAAGGAGACCACCTTGCCGGAAGCATCCTTGGCAACGACCTTGTAGTTGCTATCCGCAAGCTCGACATAGCCGGAGAGCGTGTCCTCCATGGTCACCTTGGTGTATGCGGATGTGGTGGTCTCGCTCCTCTCAATCTCGTCGAAGATGGCATTCAGCTCCGAAGCGTTCGTGGCGGCCTTGTAATACCCGGCGTCTTTATCTCCGTCGCCACGATTGTTGTACGCTATCGCCTTCGGGAAATTGCTGGACACCGCATGCATGAACTGATTCTCTTTGCTGGAGAGCGAGGACGGGTCGGCACTGGCGAAGATGCCGATGGAATACACCATATCACCTTGATCCTTCAAAGTTTTCGCTGCGGTGACCGCGCCGTTTGCCACCGAAGCATCGAAATCGGACACCGACGAAGGCGTACCATCCGCAAAGAAAATGACGACCTTCTTCGCATCGGTCCGAGCATTTTCCATTACCTTGACCGCGCGTTTGAATCCATTGTCGGCCCGGGTGGAACCAGCAGCTTTAAGCTCGTTGACCTTGGTTTTCAGGCCACTCATATCCGCAGTCAGCTTGCTTACGATCTGGGAATAGTTGTACTGGTATCCACCACTCCGGTACATGTCATTCCCGACGTTATTTGATTCCTTACCAGAGAACTTCACCAACCCGACACGGACCGGTTCGGAACCGGATTGCGCACCCTTATTGGCATTCGCCGCGACATCAAGGAAGTTGTCCACAGCTGTCTGCAACGCTTTCAACCGCTTGGTCCTATCCGTTGAGCCCATCGGGTCATCCATCGAACCGGACACATCCAGCACCAGCGTGAAGTCGATCGGCTGGGTGGTGGTGACCGTGGTGGTGCTGGAAGCGCCCTTCACATCCACGTTCACGGTGTAACTGCCATTATCGTTCTTCTTGATGCGCTTATGCTTCTCCGGAGCGCCCAACTGGGAACCGGTCTCGTTCTGCGCAACCGACTGCGCCCGATTTGCTCGCGCAATCGGTTGAGCGGACAACGTAACTGGCTGCTCATCAGGTTGTTCAGATTGTTGTTCAACCTCCTGCTCAACCCACTGCTCAGTCTCTTCTTTCGTTTCTTGTTCCGTTTCTTGTTCGACTTGCTGGTAAGCCTCTTGATCTGACGGCTGCTCTTGCTCTGACGGCTGCTCTTCTCCCACCATCAAATTTTGTTCCACCGGCTGTGAATCCTCTTGCCCAGATTCTTGCAATACCGGCTGCTCGATTTGTTGTTCCAAGGCTCCCGTGGCATCTTCCGCCGCCGCTGACGAAGCAGTGACGCACCCCACGCCGGCGAGCATTGCGACCGTCGCGACGGCCGCAATGACACGACGCGTGAACAGACCTGTGCCCCTCGCCCTGTTTCGCTCAAAGACGTGTCTCATACGCCTACCCCCTTGTACCGTTAAGCAATCGGGAAATACCTTCCTCCTTCGACCGGTATATTTGATGCGTCTTCGCTTCACATACCGTCCGACAATCGCTTCGTTGCCTAAACCTTAAGGAGAAAAACAGAGGGATACATACCCTCCCAACGAGGTAATCAAGGGGATATACTTTCCTTGAAATCGCACATATCATCGCGATTCTAGAGTATTCTTACCCCCGTAAATCGCGATGCAAAAACTATAAGCAAACGTTGTCATGTCTCTTTCAGAATTTTCCCCGACAAAAAAGCATCTGTCAAGTGCAACATTAACGCCATCAACCCCTAGTTGCGCTTTGGCCACCAAGCGGCATGCCTACGGACATGCCACGGACAGCGGAGCAGCCAAACCAACAACAAACCGACCAGCAACGTGGCAGCTGACACCACGCCCGCAATCACACGCACATCTTTTGCCGCATCATCCTCCGCGGGAATCTCTTCGGGAATGGCGGAACGTAATGCCGAAACCAACAGACGATGCGTATTCACGCCATACGGGGTGCATGTCATCAACGTCACACGGTCCTCGCCGGGCACGATCTTCAACTTCGACGTGTCATCCGGGTTGATTTCGGTGATGCGATCCACCTTGTAGCCAAGCGTATGGCCCATCACATCGATATAGAAGTAATCGCCAACCCGCATCTCATCCAAACGCGTAAACATTGAGGCTTCAACCAAACCCCGATGTCCGGTAATCACCGCATGCGTATCCTTGCCACCCACCGGCAGACTACTGCCATACAAATGCCCCGCACCGGACGCAAGCGTCTGCTCCGACGTGCCATGGTAAACCGGCAGGTTCACGGAAATCTTCGGAATGCGGATGGCCCCCATCACGCCATCGCCAGTATCCAGCAAACGCTGGTATTCCGCGTCTTTGGAGCTAGCGGAATCCTTGTTACCATCGCCGGTGGTGCCTGCGCCCGTCGAGCTGGAACCGGAACCGTCGCTGGAGCCAGACTGATTGTTGTTGTACAACTCGGCGAGCGGATCCTCAGCCTCGCCAATCACCGGCTGCCCCGACTTGGCGAGACGCTTGTTGTACGCCCTAGCCGCGGCGAATGCCTCGTCGGCCTGCGGATACGGCCAGCCCGCGACGCTCTGCTCGGAACGGGCGGACGTGCTCGCCAGCTTTTGCGCGGACTGGTATTGCAGCACTTTCGGGAAAAGACCAATGCCGATTGCGGAGAAAATCAGCACCGCCGCAAGCACACGCAGGGCAATGGATCTACCCACGTCGGCACGACGCTCGCGAATCTCTTCGGACACATCGGTCGCCTCGGCGAACGTCGGCGGAACGTAGGTGCGCGTATCTTGCGACTCGCTGCTTCTCGACCCGCCACACGTGCCCCTTCGCAAAATGCCTGCCATCAGTTTAAGCCCCCTTGAACCACCTAGTACAGGGACATTATATGGCGTTCCGGACGGACTTTGCACCCTACCTAGTGCGCTTAAGCATGAGCGATTTTCTAAAACTATACTTCTATGACACTGGCTTGGCGGCCAATCTGCTGGACATCGGAAGGGCGACAGGTCACTGTACGCAGTCGAGGTCAAATCGTCCGCCACGTACCGAACAAGCGCCTTCGAGAATCTGGAGGATCTCGCGCCGATCATGGGAGTGGACACAGACCATCGGTTCGTCGTCTATGGCGGCAGCGAATCCTTCCCCACACGGCACGGCAAAGTGCTGGACTTCGACAGTCTCGAGGCTTTGATCTCCTGATCGGACCGACCCCCGGGCCCGTCTGGCTTATAGATGGCGAGTGTTGGACGGGAATAGACAGTTCGGGGGCATGTTTTGTACCCCTGAACTGGCAAATAAGGCGCACCATCCGCCATCTATAAGCTAGATAGCATAAGTCAGGCCTCAGCGGAGGCAGGATTGGGCCCGACTTCCTTGTCCAGCTTGTTGCGCAACCTCACCACATCGCGCTCGAGCTCGTCGATACGACGAGCCTGCTGCCTGATAATAATGCCGGCCGTATCACCGTCGAACAGTCCGAGAGACAACGGATGAACGTCATTCGACGCAGCCGTTGCGGCAGGCTTCGGCTCAGTGGCCGTATTGGCGATGTCTTCAAGACTCCGCCTCGTCGCCAACGCACGCTTATACCGCGCCGCAAGCTGCGCTATGATCTCACCATCGGTCATGGTGTCGCTGCCGCTCACCGACTTGATGGCCGCATCCTTCCACCGCGCCACACTGCGCTCGATACGCTTGTAACCAACCAATTCCGGCGGCAGACCCGCTTCACGAAAGATTTTGGTTGGCGATTCCCCTGCAAGATATCGGATAGTGCACACTTGCCTGAATGTGTCGGAATAGGTGATACGATCACGAGTCACATTGGAAACAGCCGGCAATCCACGCAACAGCTGAATCTCCTCGTCACTGAATGCTCCCCCACTGCGCATCGCAATACCTCCCATTGATGCTTCGTTGCTTTCTTTTGCGGATGTGCCTGCGATTCTATGGCCCTCCTTCCGTGCAATACCCCCACTTCACTCCCCTGACTAACAGCCCCCATAACGGTTCACGTTTCCAGATTCCGTTTGTTGCAACACATCCCACTGAAACGCCTTATACCCTCGAAAAACGCAATGTCCACCCACATCGGGTGGCACGTCCAAAGCAACGTAATATGGCGCAATCCAAGCAATCCCACATGAAATACAGAGCAATACAAAAGGCCGACCCATAATGGGTCGACCTTAAATCACTCCGAATTGGTGTTCTTATCGAACACCGTCAGAGATGGGCGATCAGGCCTCGGCGTTCTGACGAGACTTGATGGCGATGGTCACGCCAGCGCCAGCCACGAGCAGAGCCACAACGGTGAACAGCATGGTTCCCGCAGCGCCGGTGAGCGGCAGCTGGGTGATGGACTTGATGTTCTTCACGGTCTTGGCGGTGATGTTGACCAGGCCCCACGGATCGGAAGTGGTGGTCTTAGCCAGAACAGCTACACCATTACGGAAAGACACGGTGAAGCTCGGCTTGATGTCAAGGTAGTTGCCGTTGGCACGTGCAGTTTCCGTGACGGTGTAGGTCTTGGTCTTATCAAGACCGGTGAAAGACAGCTTGCCATCAGCACCAGTCTTGACATCAGCAGTTGCGCCCGAAGTGGTAGCAGAAGCAGCCTTCTTGTAGGAACCGTCGTCCTGCTTCACGAAGTACAGCGTGGTGTCACCGTCCTTCACCTGGAAGGTGACGTCCTTGATACCCTTGCCGTCCGGATCAACCTTGGTGAAGTCGAATTTGCCAAACGTAGTCGGGGCCTGAACCGAGGTGCCGTAGTTGTCAAGCTCGTTGACGACACCATTCTCGACGTCAGCTTCGTCATTAATCACTGCTTCGAAGGTGACCACAATCTTCTTGCCTGCATAAGTGGACGGGTCATTCACCTTGACATCGAAAGTTGCGTTACCATTACCCTTGAAATCATCAGTCAGAGCAACATGGAAGTTGTCCGCGGACTCAGGATGGCGAGTCTTATTAGCATCCTCCGTAAAGAACTGGAAGCTGTTAGCCTTGATGGTCAGACCCTTGCCCGGCTTATCGGCGAACTTGAACTCGGTCGGAGCCGGGTTCGCGATGGAACCAGTCAGGGTGTAGGTCAGGGTGTCGCCGATGGCAGCAGAAGTCTTATTGACCTCCTTGGTCTTTCCGGGGTTGTTGGTGTTCTTCATGTTCACGGTGGCAGCGGCAGTCGGATTGGTTAGAACCTTCTTCTCAGCGTTAACGGTGCCGGAAGCGACAATCATCGGGATTGCCTTGGTCACAGAACCAGTGGCAACCGCAGAGTCAATGAACACATAGATACCTGCAGGCAGGGTCGCGGTAGCAGTGTATTTAGCATCCGCACTACCATTCGTAGCAGGAACTGGCTTGCCCAGAGTGAACGACGTCACAGCAGTTAGTTTGCCTTCACTCTCCAGAGCATTAGCAAACTTACGGGTCTTCTCAGGAGAAGCCCACGGACGAGCAGCAGAAACATCCAGAGTGCCGGCATTCAGGGCTGCGGCCAGATGGTCCACCTCAGAATCCGTAGTATCCACACCGGCAGCCTTCAACGCGGAGTCAACGGCAGTCTTATTGTTAGAATTCGTCACCACACCGTAAGCAACGTTCTCGCCGGAACCATACTGAACATAATCGCCAATCTTGTATGCTTTCAGTTTGGCGTTGGTCAACTGTTCAGCGGTTTCAGCAGTGAACGTGAACGTCGCGTCCCTCGTCACCGTTGTAGGAGTGTCATCAGCCTGTGCGCTGGCTGCGCCCAATGCCATGCCACCGAGCAGCGTCGCAGCGGCGGCGATACCGGCGAAAAGTTTCCTCATCTTCATGAGAATCCTCTCTTCCTTATTGTTTGATTACTTGTTTTTGCAATCGCGGGAGGCGGGAACCCAACTTGCTCCCGCGATCCGCAAATTTTGATTTGCCGGCCGGAATGCCCTCAAGTTGGTAGGCATTCCGGCCTCACACAGCAACTCAGACGAGTCGCTTCTTGTTATTCCAAATTTCGGCAGCGCCGATAAGCAGCACCGCGAGTCCGCCGATCACGCCACCGACCAGTAGCCACTGGCGTCCCGTCGCACCACCCGTCAACGGCAGCGCCGACACCGCGACATATCGGTTGGTGAAGGTGACAGGTTCAGTAGCAGCACTTTGCGATTCGGGAACTGCTGCACCGTTGTCATCCAGCACCTTGGTCACGGACTTCACGGAAGCCTTCCACTCTCCGTTGGAGTCCTTCGCGACAGTCACGACAACCTCATACTTCGCCTGCGAATAATGCAATGAAGCGATAGAGCCCTTGACCTCCGTCACGTAATACGTGTAAGAGGCATCGCCAGCGTTGTAAGTGATGTTGCCGAAGGACGCGGTATGGCTGCCCTAATCG
>OHYC01000988.1_pt1 | contig 9843 bp, 7 predicted proteins | sample 1580171 | NCBI WGS metagenome assembly OHYC01 (sample SAMEA3882526, study PRJEB24775) | human gut metagenome | biome: human-associated habitat; feature: intestine environment; material: feces | place: Netherlands | collected 2009/2010
TGGTGGGGGAAGATGGATTTCCCCTGACGGGGATAAACTTCGACTCCATCTTCCATGCAAAGAAAAATACCGACCACCCAAACGGGTAATCGGTATTTTTGGTGGGGGAAGATGGATTCGAACCATCGAAGGCATTGCCAGCAGATTTACAGTCTGTCCCCTTTGGCCACTCGGGAATTCCCCCATATGCAATTTTGTCAGAAGGTGGAGCTGGTAGACGGACTCGAACCCCCGACCTGCTGATTACAAATCAGCTGCTCTACCAACTGAGCTATACCAGCACAACACCGGCCTATGTATCATAGCAAAACGGACTATGTTTGTCAACAAAAATTTTCGGAAAATTCAATGTTTTTGGAGGGAGAACATGCAACTGATCGAATTGGCGGCGCAGTACCGCGCCACGGGCAACGCGCTGCGTGCGCGCGCGGCCACCTTGCGTCTGGAGCTGGCGGCCATGCCGCGTGCCGGCCGCGCCCGGCGCGATCTGGAGGCGCGCATCACGCGCCTGGAGCAGATGGCGGGCGAGACTCTGTGCACGGCGAGCTATCTCGCGCATTATTATGACCGCAGCTGACCGCGCCGGCCGTCGGGCGGGCCCGGTTTGCGTTCCGGCGGCAGGTGTGGTATACTGACAGCATGAAACGCTTACATAAAAAACTCGATTTTCCATTCCGCCGCGCGCTGGCCGTGCTGCTGGCCGCGGCGATGACGTTCGCGCTCACGGGCTGCTCCGTGCGCGAGCTGCACATCGGCCAGGTCGAGGTGAACACCGGCGCCGGCACGGCGTGGATCACCCCGGCCAGAGGCGTGGACAGGTTCGACATTCCGGCGGCCGATTTTTCCGCCGGGGCGGACGGCAGCGTGACCTACACCGGCACGGCCTACCGCGTGCTGCAGGGCATCGACGTGTCCACGTTCCAGCAGGACATCGACTGGCAGGCCGTCGCGGATTCCGGCATCGCCTTCGCGGTCATCCGCGCGGGCTACCGGGGCTACGGCAAGGGCGGCATCGTCGAAGACGACCGCTTCCGCCAGAACGTGGCCGGGGCGTGCGCGGCGGGGCTGCGCGTGGGGCTGTACTTCTTCTCGCAGGCGGTCACGCCCGAGGAGGCGGCCGAGGAGGCGCAGTGGCTCGTGGACGCGGCGCGCGATTACAAGATCGACATGCCGCTTGTGTTCGACTGGGAGAACATCGACCAGAGCACCGTCGCCGCCGGCGACACGGTGCGCACGGCGGAGATGACCGGCAAGGACGTCACGGCCTGCGCCGCCGCGTTCTGCGAGACGGTCACGGCCGCGGGCTGCGACGCCGCCGTCTACGGCAACCGCTGGCAGGGGTACTATGACTACGACTTTGCCCAGCTCAAAGACTACGCCTTCTGGGTGAGCGCGCCGGGCACGGCGGACGATTTTTACTACGCGCACGATTTCTGGCAGTACAGCTACGACGGCACGGTGCCGGGCATCTCCGGCAGCGTGGACCGTGACCTGTGGTTCGTGCCGATCACGACCTGAGGAGGCGCGCGATGAAAAAACGACTTTTGACCCTGCTGCTCGCGCTGGCGCTCGCGGTGTCGCTGGCGCTGCCGGCCGCCGCCGCACAGACGCCGGTGGAGGTGTCGAGCGCGCTGGAGCTGGCGCAGGCGATGGCCGAGCCGGTGCCGGCGCGCGGCCGATTCCGCTCCCGCGCCGCCGCGGCCGAGCCCACGCGCGTGGTCGCCTTCGCGCCCGCGCTCGCGGACGGGTACGGCGCGGACCGCGTGCTGCATCTGGCGGCGTGGCAGGAGTACGTGCTCGAATTTTCCGACCCGGCGGCGGCGCAGCGTGCGCTCGCGCGCCTGCGCTCCGACCCCGATGTGACGGACTGCTTTCTCGATGAGGCGGTCACGGCGGACGACACGCTCGCCGGCCTCTGGGACGAAACGGCCAGCCGCTCCTGGGGCGGGCACGAAATGGGCCTCACGACGCTGCGCCATCAGGCGGACGTGCTCCTGCCGGCCGGCCGCCGCGCGACGGTCGCCGTCATCGACACGGGCGCGGAGGTCTCGCACCCGCTGCTCGCGGGGCGCGTGTCGGCCCGCAGCTATGACTTTGCCGACAACACGGCCAACGTGACGGACGTCAACGGCCACGGCACGGCCACGGCCGGGCTCGTCGCCGACCTCACGCCCGACGAGGTGGACGTGATGGTCCTGCGCGTGTACGGCGACGACAACCTCTCGAAGCCGTCGCGCGTGCTCACGGCGCTCGAGTACGCGCTGGAAAACGGCGCGACCGTCGTCAACATGAGCATCGGCTGGCCGAACGCCATCGAAAAGGGCTACTCTTTTTTAAATAGTGTCCTCGCGCAGGCGTATGCCGCGGGCGTCGTCGTCGTCGCGGCGGCGGGCAACCTCAGCCGGAGCAACCCCACCGCGAACGCGGACGATGTCTATCCCGCCAATCAGGCGCAGGTGCTCACGGTCTCGGCCGTGGACCGCAGCCGGACGTTTGACGATACCTATTCGGCCTCCGGCACGTCGGTCGATCTGTGCGCGCCGGGCACGGGCGTCGCGGTCGCGGCGCTCTCCGGCGGCATGACGGTGCGCAGCGGCACATCGTTTGCTGCGCCCCATGTCGCGGCGGCGGCGGCCTGCGTGCAGCTCGCGCAGCCGGGCGCTACGGCCGCGCGCGTGCGCCGGACGCTCTGCGACTATGCCGAGGATCTTGGTGCGCCCGGCCGCGACGATCAGTACGGCAACGGGTTTCCGGTGCTCACGCAGTGCTTTCACGACCGGCTGTGTCCGGGGCGGCGCTTTGCGGACATGCCGGACGCGGACGCCTGGTCGCACGCCGGGCTGGACTACTGCATCGCGGCGGGACTGATGCACGGCATGACGCCCGTCACCGTCGCGCCGGAGGCGCTTGCCACCCGCGCGCAGGTCGTGCAGCTGCTCTGGGCGGCGGCGGGCAGCCCGAAAACCACCGGCACGCTGCCGTTCACGGATGTGGCGCCCGGCGCGTGGTATTATGACGCGGTGCACTGGGCGTATCGGACGGGGCTCGTGTCCGGTACATCGCCCACGACGTTTACCCCCGACGCCGCCATCACGCGGCAGGACTTCACGGTCATTCTCTACGCGCAGGCCGGCCGCCCGGCCATGATCGGCACTGCGCTCGCGGCCTTCCCGGACGTGGGCCAGGTCGCGGGCTATGCCTACGCCGCGCTCACCTGGGCGGTCGAGCAGGGGCTGATCGGCGGCGTCGGCACGCCGTCCGGCCCGCAGCTCGCGCCGCGCGGCTATGCCACCCGCGCCCAGGTCGCAAAGATCCTCATGGGCTACTATGACAAATAAAAATGACAGCAAAACCCCGCCCCCGCTTCCGATCCGGAAACGGGGGCGGGGTTTGCTATTATCAGCGGGCCGCAGCCCCTCCAACGAGCGCCCGGCGCAGCGGGGCTCGTTTGCCCACGCTTATTCCTCCGGCGCGGGCTCCTCGGTCACTTCGACCTCGATGTCCTCCGGCTCGACGACCTCGGCGTCCACGGTGTGCAGATCCGGCGCGGGGCGGTACTCCTTAGCGGCGGCGCGCAGCTCGTCCATCTGCGCCTCCAGCTCGGCGACGCGGGCGTTTGCGTCCGTCACCTGCTGGCAGAGCTCGGCGAGGAAGGCGTCGGCCGTGTCGCGGTAGTTTTCGTAGTACAGGCGGCCGATCTCGGTGTACGTGCGCTTGACGCGCTCGAGCTCGGCGTTGCAGTCCACGGTCATGCGCGTCATGCGCGAGGCGTACTTGGCGCGGTCGCCCACGGCGTGGGCAGCGCCGGCGACCTTGTCGCGCATCTCGTCGCTGACGACCTTGTTGGCGGCATTGGTCACGGTCTCACCGGCCTTGCCGGCCGCGTCGATGACCTTGTCCTTCAGGCTGTTGAGCATGTCATGGTAATCTTTCATGGATAAAAACCTCCTTGAAATATGAAACTGCAAATGCTTTATGCGTCCGGCTGCCCGCCGGTGCCGCGGTCGACATAGCGCGGTGCGTGCCGGAGCTTGCCGGTGTAAAACAGCGCGAGCACGACGGCAGCGGCGGCCGCCGACACCCCGGCCAGCAGTTGGCTGACGCGGATGCCCGTGCCGGCGATGTACAGGCTGTCGGTGCGCAGGCCCTCGATGAGCGCGCGGCCGATACCGTACCACACGGCGTAGAGCAAAATGAACTCGCCGTCAAACTTCCGCTCGTGTCGGCGAAACCAGAAGTGCAGCAGCAGAAAGCCCACAAAGTTCCACAGGCTCTCGTAGAGAAACGTCGGATGTACGTACACGGTCTCCCGGCCGGGGAGCGTGAGCCCCATGCGGGAGAAGGCCGTGGTCTCGCGGCCGAAGGCTTCGCGGTTGATGAAGTTGCCCCAGCGGCCGATGCACTGCCCGATGAGCAGGCCGGGCGCACACACGTCCGCCATCGCGCCGAAGGGGATCTTTTTCTTCCTGCACCAGATGATGCCGGTCAGCAGCCCCGCGATCACGCCGCCGTAGATGGCGAGCCCGCCCTCCCAGATCTTGAGCGCGTCGATGGGGTGGTCGCGGTAGTCGCTCCATTGGAAGATGACGTAGTACAGCCGCGCGCCGATGATGGCCAGCGGGATCATCCAGATGAGAAAGTCATAGAGCGTGTCCGGCTCGATGCCGCAGCGGCGGCAGTGCCGCGCGCAGTAGAGCATCGCCAGAATGAAGCCCACGGCGATGATCACGCCGTACCAGTAAAACGTGCGGCCGAAGAGCGTGAACGACGCGCTGGGGTCGATGCTCCAGTTGCCGAGCAGGGGAAAGCTGATGGTGGCGTCACGCATCATCGTCGGCATCATCCTCGCCTCCTTTCGGGGCAACGACCGAGAGCGCCAGGCGCTCGGGCGCGAGCGTCTCGGTCAGCCACTTGGCGCACTCCGCCGCCGTGATCTCGCCGAGCAGCGGGAAGGCGTCCATGTGCTCGTACCCGCCGAAGAGCCCCTCGGCCATGGCGATGCACACATCGTCGAACCGGTCGAGCCCGCGCAGCCAGCCGCCGTACACGGCGCGGCGCGCCCGCTCGAAGGCCGGGCCGTCAAAGCCGTCACGCGCGATCTGCGCGACGGTCTCGCTCACGCGCGCGCACACGGCGTCGGGGTCTTTGCTCTCGCCGCCGAGCACGGCCATGGCGATCGGGCCGCAGTAGTCCGCGCTGCAGCCGAAGTCGTCGCCGAGCAGCCCCGCGCGGTAAAGATCGTTGTAAAACGCCGTCGCCTCGCCGAAGGCGGCCTGCAGCGCGAGCTCCGCCGTGAGCGTCTGGCGCAGGCGGGCCTCGCCCTTTTCCGCCGGGCGGAACTTCGCGCCCAGCAGCATCTGCGGCGCGGACACCGCGAGCTCCACGCGCATGCGCGCCTGCGCCGGCGTCATGTCCTCCGGTGCGCCGTGGTCGGCGGCCGGGACGGGAGAGAGGTCCGGCGGCAGGATCTCCGCCGCGATGGCGGCCACGCGCTCGGGCGTGTCCTGACACACGGCGCACAGCACCATGTTCGACGGCGCGTAAAACGCGCGGTGGCAGGTATAGAGCGTCTCGGGCGTGATCTGCGCGATGCTCTCGACCGTGCCGGCCACGGCGTCGCGCGCCCCGTCGCGCGCAAGCAGGCAGCGCATGAGGTCGCGCCACACGGCGCGGTCGGGGTCGTCCTCGCCCATGCGGATCTCCTGAGCGATGATGCCCTGCTCCTTGGCCACGCTCGCGTCGGTGAAATACGGCGTCGAGACAAAGCGCAGCAGCGTGCGCAGGTTATCCTCGAACCGGTCCGTGCAGGAAAAATAGTAGGCCGTCATGTTCGTGGACGTGAAGGCGTTCGGGTCTGCGCCGTTTTCGCTCAGCGTCAGCAGCGCGTCCGACCCGTCGGGCATGTCAAAGAGCTTGTGCTCGAGATAGTGCGCCACGCCGGCGGGCGTGTCCGTCCACGTGTCATTTACGCGAAAGCGCCGGTCCGCCCCGCCGTAGCAGGTGGCAAACACGGCGTAGCTGCGCTGAAAGTCGGGCTTACAGAGCACGCGCACGCGCAGGCCGTTCGGCAGCGTCGCCGCCCAGACGTTTTCGGGTCGTTCATTCGTCATCGGCAGTCTCCTCCGTTCCCTTGAGCAGATACACACAGTCGCACACGACGCCGGCGGCGATGTCCGTCACGTCCGTGCGCGTGACCTCTTCCACGAGCGCAGCCATCTCGGCCGGGTCGATGTCCAGCCCCTGCACCGTGCGGTTGAGCCAGTACCACGCCAGCGCGTCGGGCGCGTCGGCCGTGGCGCGCAGGTCGCTGGCCACGCTGCGGATGGCGGCCTGAAGCTCGCCGTCCGTAAAGTCACCGGTGCGCACGGCGTCGAGCTGCGCCGTGATCTCGGCGAGCGCGCGCTCGTAGTTTTTCACGTCGATGCCGCTCGTCACGGTCAGCAGGCCCTTGTGCGTGCTCAGGCGCGAGCCGACGTAGTAGCACAGGCTGAGCTTCTCGCGCACGTTCAAAAAGAGCTTGGACGTGACGCAGCCGCCGTAGAGGGCGTTAAAGACGAACAGCGCCGGGATGTCCAGTTCGGTCATGCACGCGCCGAGGCGGTAGCCCACGGCGAGCTGCCCCTGCGCGACCGGGAGCGTCTCGGTCACATAGCGCGTCTCGGCTTCGAGCGCGTTCATGCGGATGTCCGTGCCGATGTCCTCGTCGATCTCGCCGCGCGGCATCGTCGAGAGCACGTCCGTGAGGGTGCGCGCGACGCGCCCGCCCTCGAGCGAGCCGCAGTAGAAGATCTCCACGGGGCTCGTCGAGAGCACGTCGTGGTAGCGCATCGTGAGCTTGCGGTAGTGGATGCGCTCGGCGTCCGCCTCTTCGCCGAGGCGGGGCACGGCGTAGTCCTCGCAGCAGCACATGTGGGCGTACAGCCGCTCGATGGCGTAGGCGCGCTTGTTGTTCATGCCGGCGCGGATGCGCTCGAGCAGCTTCTCACGCTCGCTGTCCACGATATCCGGCCGCAGCAGGCCGCCGCGCGTGTTCGGGTGCAGCAGCAGGTCTGCCACGTCGGCCGCGAGCCGGGGGAAGATCTCCTTGCCCACCGCGCCGTCGTCGGCAAACTCGGCCTCGAAGCCCACGGCCTGGATCTCGCCGAGCTTGCGCACGCTCGGCGTGATGCTCGCGCCGTAGAGGCGCTCGAGCTCGGCCGCGATCGTCTCCAGATCGGGCAGGCGCGTGCTGCCGCGCCGCAGCACATACGGCAGCACGGCCGTGCACGCTGCCGTTTCTCGCCGCAGCTGCGTCAGCAGGTTCACGCTCAGCCACGCGGTCTTGAACTTGTCCGTGCGCAGGGCGGTCAGCCACACGCCGGGGAGAATTTCCGTGCGGATGCGTTCCATAAGATACGCTCCTTTCGCCTATGGTGTGTCCATATTTTTTGAATACTTTATTATATCACGCCTTACCTATCTTGGGAATAGGGTTTCGGGCGCTTTTTGCCGATGCCGCCGCCGTCGTAGGGCGCATTGTCCACGGTCACGCCGTCGGGCCGCAGGCGGACGGTGTGCAGCAGACCCGCTCCGTCGCGCCAGCGCACGGTACACTCCGGCCAGCCGGCCGGCAGGTGCGGCTCGGGGTAGAGCACGCCGCCGCGCAGGTGCAGCCCCAGCAGATCTTCCGCCGCGATGCGCAGGTACCACCCCGCCGCGCCCGTGTACCACGTCCAGCCGGCGACGCCCGCGTTGTCCCCGCCCGCAATGTCGGCCGCGAGCACGTACGGCTCGCCCTCGTAGCGCGCGGGGTCGTGCGCCGCGGGCAGCACGGCGTGCAATATTTCTGCGCCCTCGGCCGTGCGGCCCGTGCGCAGCAGCGCCATGGCCAGCCACAGCGCGCCGTGGGTGTACTGCCCGCCGTTTTCGCGCAGGCCCGCGCCGTAGCTGCGCACGTAGCCCGTCTCGGGCGTGCGCCGCGTGATGGGCGGGTCGAACAGCCGCACCACGTTGTGCTCCCGGTCGAACAGGTGCTCCACCGCGCTCGTGAGCGCCGTGTGCACGCGGCCGGGGTCGGCGTGCGTGTCGAGGGCGGCAAACGCCTGCGCGATCGCGTCGATGCGGCACTCGCCGCACGCTTCCGAGCCGAGCGGCCGCCCGTCGTCATAGTACCCGCGCCGGTACCACGCGCCGTCCCACGCTCCCTCGGCCGCGCGCGTGCAGTGGTCGGCGGCGAGCGCGAGCTGTTCGGCCGCGTGCCCGCCCACGAGGGCGGCAAATTTCCGCGCCGTGATGGCAAAAAACCACGTCAGCCACACGCTCTCGCCCCGGCCCTGCGCGCCCACGCGGTCAAAGGCGTCGTTCCAGTCGCCCGTGCCGATCAGCAGCAGCCCGTGCGCGCCCACGCCGCGCGCGAGCACGCGCATCAGCGCCCGGCGGCAGTGCTCGAGCACCGTGCCGGTCTCCGCGCTCACTTCGAGCGGCTGGTAGCGGTCGTGCTCGTTTTCCTCCAGCTCCTCGCCCGCGAGGAAGGGGTACTCGGCGCTTAAGATCTCGGCGTCGCCGGTCTTTTCCACGTACTCGCACACCGCCCACGGCAGCCACAGCAGGTCGTCCGAGATGCGGGTACGCACGCCGTGCTCGGTCCCTGCACCCTCGTGCCACCAGTGGCACACGTCCCCGGCGGCGAACTGGTGCGCGCACGCGCGGCCGATCTGCTCGCGCGCAGGCGCGCTGTCGAGCAGCAGGAGGTTCACCGCGTCCTGCAGCTGGTCGCGGAAACCGAACGCGCCGCCGTTCTGGTACAGGCTCGTGCGTGCCAGCAGCCGGCAGCACAGCGTCTGGTACGCGGCCCAGCCGCCGAGATAGCGGTTCATGTCCGCGTCCGGCGTCGTCATCCACAGGCGCGACACCGCGCCCAGCCACCGCTCGCGCGTTGCGCGCAGGGCGTGCGCGGCCTCATCCGGCTGCGTCAGGCGCAGGAGATTCGCGCGCGTGTCGCACCCGCAGACGATCACGCCCTGCCGGTCGATCACGCCCTCGAGCGCGAAGCAGGGGCTCAGCCCCGCACCGGCACGCGCGTCCATCTGCCCGCGCAGGAACGAAAACCGGTCGCACGTCCAGCCCGTGAGCGGCATGCCCGCCGCCGCGCAAAAGAGTTCGGGCGCGTCCGCGCGCACGTTCTCGGCCGTGAGCATGCCGTCCGTGTAGGTTGTCACCACGGCGGGGGCGTCCGCGTCGCGCCCGGCGCAGACGAGGTCAGTGTGCCACGTGATGCGCGCGCGCCCCGCGCACTCGATGAGCAGCACGCGCGCGTCTGCGTCCTCGGGCACGAACGCCGTCACGCGCACGGACATGCCGTCCACGCTGCGCTCCCACGCCGCCCAGCCGAAGCCGTACTCCACCCGCGAGCGCCCGTCGTCGTCAAAGAGCGACACCGCGCCCGCGCGCGATGCCATGCGCAGCGTCTCCGTGCCGCGCAGCACCCACGGGTCGCATAGCCAGCGGTTGATGCGCCCGGTGTGCGCGTTGCGGTGCCACATGTGACCCGTGCCCGCGTCCGTGGCGAGAAAGCCGAAGCGCCCGTTTGTCAGCACCTGGCTCCACGCGCGCGGCGGCAGCCCGGTGAAGGACACCGTGCCGTCGTCGTCCCAGTGCACGTCGCTGCCCGTGGACAGATACCGCCGGTCGCCCGGCGGGGGCAGCAGCGGCAGCGTGCAGCGCGTGCGCGCCATGCCGGGGCGGATGGCCGCGGCCGCCGCCACGGCGGGGAAGGCTTCCTCCGGCACGAGGTGCACCCCGCCGGGCGCGCCGAGCGTGTGCGCGAGGTCGAGCGCCGCGAGCCACCCGAGCACCTTTCCGGCC
>OHYC01000997.1_pt1 | contig 9790 bp, 7 predicted proteins | sample 1580171 | NCBI WGS metagenome assembly OHYC01 (sample SAMEA3882526, study PRJEB24775) | human gut metagenome | biome: human-associated habitat; feature: intestine environment; material: feces | place: Netherlands | collected 2009/2010
ACGAGGTATCGAGAAGCCTTGCGGCATGCGACGGTGCGATTATGGTCGTGGATGCGGCGCAGGGCGTGGAGGCACAGACCCTTGCGAATGTGTATCTTGCGTTAGACCATGATCTGGATGTGATGCCGGTCATCAACAAGGTCGACCTGCCGAGCGCGCAGCCGGATGAAGTTGTAAAGGAGATCGAGGACGTCATCGGAATCGAGGCGGAGGATGCGCCGCGCATTTCCGCAAAGACAGGACTCAATGTCGATCAGGTATTAGAGCAGATCGTACAGAAGATTCCGGCGCCGGCCGGCGATCCAAAAGCGCCGCTTCAGGCGCTGATCTTTGACGCACTCTATGATTCCTACAAGGGTGTCATCGTGTTCTGCCGGATCAAGGAGGGCACGGTGCGGGTCGGCGATCCGATCCTTATGATGGCGACCGGGGCGCAGTCCGAAGTTACCGAGGTCGGTTACTTTGGAGCAGGGCAGTTCATTCCGTGTGACGAACTGTCTGCCGGCATGGTCGGCTACATCTGTGCGAGCATCAAAAATGTGCGGGATACCCGCGTGGGTGATACGGTGACGAACGCCGCACATCCATGTGAGGAGCCGCTTCCGGGTTATAAAAAAGTCAATCCGATGGTATACTGCGGCATGTATCCGGCGGACAGTGCCAAATATCCGGATCTGCGCGATGCGTTGGAGAAGCTTCAGATCAACGATGCGTCGCTGCAGTATGAACCGGAGACGTCGCTGGCGCTGGGCTTCGGATTCCGTTGCGGTTTTTTAGGACTGCTTCATCTGGAGATCGTGCAGGAGCGTCTGGAGAGAGAGTTTCATCTGGATCTCGTGACGACGGCACCGGGCGTTATCTATAAGGTGCACAAGACGAACGGAGAGGTGATCGATCTGACGAACCCGTCCAATCTGCCGGATCCGTCCGAGATCGAGTATATGGAGGAGCCGGTCGTTTCGGCGGAGATCATGGTGACGAGCGAGTATGTCGGCGCGATTATGACGCTTTGCCAGGAACGGCGCGGTGTATACAACGGTATGGAGTATCTGGAGGAGACCCGTGCGCTCATCAAGTATGATCTGCCGCTCAATGAGATTATCTATGATTTCTTTGATGCCTTAAAGTCGCGCTCGAGAGGATACGCTTCCTTCGACTATGAGCTGAAGGGCTATGAGCGTTCCGAGCTTGTGAAGCTGGATATCCTGATTAACAAGGAGCAGGTGGACGCGCTCTCGTTCATCGTCTTTAAGGACAGCGCTTACGACAGGGGCAGAAAGATGTGTGAGAAGTTAAAGGAAGAGATTCCGAGACATCTGTTTGAGATTCCGATCCAGGCGGCAGTCGGCGGCAAGGTGATTGCCCGTGAGACAGTCAAGGCGCTGCGCAAGGATGTGCTTGCAAAGTGCTACGGCGGCGATATTTCGCGTAAGAAAAAGCTTTTAGAGAAGCAGAAGGAAGGCAAGAAGCGCATGCGTCAGGTCGGAAATGTAGAGATTCCGCAGGAGGCATTCATGAGCGTCTTGAAGCTGGATGAAGATTAAAGGAACAGATCGGAAAATGCAGCGTCAGTGATGGCAGTGTCAGGAATATTTTTGGGAAAGGAGCGGTATGTGGAGTGAGTCAGAAAACAATGGAATTGTACATTCATATTCCGTTTTGCGTCAAAAAATGCCAGTATTGTGATTTCCTTTCCTTTGCGGCGGACGAGGCAACGCAGGCAGCCTACGTGGAGGCGCTGCTCCGGGAGATTGCGTATTACGGACCGCATTGCAGCGACTACCTGGTATCGACGGTCTATATCGGCGGCGGCACGCCATCGTGGCTCACAGAGGAGTGGATGGCACAGATCATGTCGGCGGTTCGCCGGTCGTTTCGTCTGGCGTCGGATGCGGAAATATCCATTGAGTGCAATCCGGGAACCGTCACCGATCACAAGTTTGCCGTCTACCGGAATGCGGGAATCAACCGGATCAGCATCGGACTGCAGTCGGCTGTGGATGAGGAATTAAAGATTCTCGGGCGGATTCACACGTTTGACCAGTTCCTGAAGACTTACGAGCTGGCGCGCAAAAACGGATTCGACAATGTCAATGTGGATATTATGAGTTCTCTTCCGGGACAGACGGCAGAGAGTTTTGCCCGCACCCTGCAGCAGCTTCTGCGGCTGAAACCGGAGCATATTTCCGCCTATTCCCTGATCATTGAGAAGGGGACGCCATTTTACGATCTGTATAAGTTTGACGCGGTCAAGCAGCAGGCGGGAATGCAGACGGTGGCGCTGCCGACGGAGGATGAAGTGTACCGGATGACCAAGCTGACCGAGCAGGTGCTTGCGGAAGCGGGATATGTGCACTATGAGGTTTCTAATTTTGCAAAACCGGGTTATGCGTGCCGGCACAATATCGGCTACTGGGAGCGGGAGAATTATCTGGGACTGGGGCTTGGCGCGTCGTCTCTGATGGAGAATATCCGCTACAGCAACACGCGGGAATTGTATGTGTATCTGGAAGAAACCAGACATATTCGTGAGGGTATATGGGAGAATGAGATAACGGATAGCCAGGGGAGCGGCGCATCCGGCAGGGTGGAACAGCTTCCGGCCACGAATCTGCATGCTTCGGCAGAGCGCATTACACGAAAAGGGCAGATGGAAGAGTTTATGTTTTTAGGACTCCGCATGATGGATGGAATTTCCAGGGAACGTTTTGCACAGACGTTTGGAACACAGATTGAGGCAGTGTATCAGGAGGTGCTGCTGCATCTTACGGAGGAAGGACTGCTCGAAAAACGCGCGGGGAGGATTTATTTGACGGAACGCGGGCAGGATGTGAGCAATTACGCTCTGGCACAGTTTTTACTTTAGAACGATGAATCCGGACGGATTCATATTAAGAAATTCTTCATAAAGATTCATTCGCGTTTTCACGGAAAGAGGACTAAAATAGAATCGTAGGAATCCAAGGAGTGAAGTGATGTGAATGTAACAAAGAGACAGAAAAGACGAATCCGGAATCTGGTATGTATACAGTACAGTATTGTGAAAATGCTGCTCGTGATCGCAGGGTTTGAACTGTTGGGACTGGGGCTGTCCCTGATGCAGGGAACGCAGTCTGTAACGCAGGAGATTGAGGGAGAGGTAATCTGGTCGGAGGAGACGAAAACAGAGGAGAATCCCCTGATTGTGTGCGTGGATGCCGGACATGGCGGAAAAGACAACGGCTCCGATTATAAGGGGCGTTATGAGAAGGATGATAATTTAAAGCTGGCACAGGCTGTGGCAGCTTATTTGGCTGATAAAAATGTAAAAGTGGTTATGACGAGGTCGGATGACACGTTTTTGCGCCTGTCAGAGCGGTGCGGGATTGCCAATCAGAGCGGTGCGGATTATATGCTGTCGCTGCACCGCAATGACGGCGAGGGTAACGGCGTAGAGACCTGGATCTCGGCGAGTGGTTCGGAGGAGACGGATGCCCTCGCAAACCACATTATGGAAGCGCTGGATACGGCGGGAATCCAGAGAAACCGCGGCGTGAAAAAGGGAACCCAGACTGGGGAATCCTCCAATTATTATATCAATGTACATTCGGACATGCCGTCCTGCATCGTCGAGATGGGATTTATCAACGATGCATCCGATAACCAGCTTTTCGATGAAAAGCTGGATGCGTACGCTGCCGCCATCGGTGACGCAGTGCTTGCAACGGCGGAGACATACCGTGCCAACAAGGTTACGGATGGAAACGGTCAGGGCGCAGGCGAAGCGGGAAGCGGCACCGGAGACGGACAGAGCGCTGCCGGCACAGAAAACGGCACTGGAGACGGTCAGAGTGCGGACCAAACAGGAAGCAGCACCGGAGACGGTCAGAGTGCTGCAGGTGGAAATGCGGCGGTGCAGACGATTGCGCTTGACGGGCTGGATACCACCGTGCAGAGCTGGGGGCTGGGAAGCCACACCGATGCGGACAACCGCCCGAACGATGCAGTCAGTGCGCAGCAGAAGTATGGGGATTACCATGCGCTTTTCATTGGAGAGAATACAAAGACCCTCTATCTGACTTTTGATGAGGGATATGAATACGGGTACACGGAATCCATTCTCGATACGTTGAAGGAAAAGGGCGTGCATGCCGTCTTTTTTGTCACGGAGCCTTATGCAAAGGCGGAACCGGCACTGGTGCAGCGCATGATTGACGAGGGGCATGTAGTCGGCAATCACAGTGTGACGCACCCGTCGGCGGGAATTCCTTCGCTGACGGTGGAACAGCAGCAGGAAGAGGTCATGGGAAACCACCAGTATATCAAAGATACCTTTGGCTATGAGATGAATCTGTTCCGCTATCCCGCGGGAAAGTTCAGCGAGCAGTCACTCGCCGTTGTAAATAACTGCGGATACGAGAGCGTGTTCTGGAGTTTTGCCTACCTGGATTACGATGTGGACAACCAGCCGGATCAGGTGGAAAGCCTCCAGAAGATGAAAAATAAGATGCATCCGGGAGCCATCTATCTGCTGCATGCGGAGTCGGCAACAAATGCGGCGGTGCTGGGAGATCTGATCGATGCGGCGCAGACGCAGGGGTATTCGTTTGGAACGTTGTAATGCGTGGCGCGTGAAAAAAGGTTTACATAATGACGAAAAACGAGCTTTGGACGGGCTGTGTGACTGATTTTCGTGCGCTGGATGCGGGGAGGAAGAAAAGTTGGGGCTGGGAGCCTGATTTTCGTGCGCTGGACTTGGGAAGGAAGAAAAGCCGGGTCTGGGAGCCCATTTTTCGTGCGCTAGACACTTGCGGGAGGAAAAGAAGTTTACATAACGCCAAAAACAAGTCATGGTCGGGTCTGGGAGAAAGAAAATGCCGCGCCAGACCCGGGAAGAAAGACAAGCCGGGTCCGAGAGACTGATTTTCACGCGCTAGACACTTGCGGGAGAGAAAGAAGTTTACATAACGCCGAAAAATAAGTCGTAGCCGGGTCTGGAAGAAGGAAAACGCCACGTTAGACCCGAAAAAGAAGAAAAGATCACGCCGCCTAGGGGTTGCAGAAACTGTTGTCCGTCCCAGAATTTACCGAAAACATCGTGTCAACCTCAGGATTTACCGAAAAAGCCTGAAGTTACCGAAAAAGCCTGAAGTTGCAATATTGTTCTTGATCTGATCTTGCGGTATAATGAACTCTGACGAGTTCATATTGTGCGCAGAAAGCAGCGCAAAAAGATGATATAATAGACGCGTACATGATGATAGGTTTTCTTTAGAAGGGAACATGATATGGAAAAATTGCACAGGCAGAATTTGGTTATTGTCTGGTGCTCGATTATTGCACTTAGCCTTGTTTCTTTGATGGGATACGGATTTACCGTGCTTGCAATCCGTGGAATTGCAATTCTGGTAGTTGCGGGAATTATTTCTACGATTGGATGTTACCTTCCGATTGACGATGCGAAAAAAGTGCTGATTCTTGTATTTCCGCCGGCGATCGGTACGCTGTTGTATTCGTGGGTATATGGTGGCAATTCGATTCCGTATCTGGCGAATTTTGTACTTTTAGCGATGACAACTTCCTATTTTATGGAGTCGGTTATCATCTATTTCGCAGTGCCGTTTGCCGTTATTTCGGTCGTATTCATGGCTTTCAGCCCCGAGACCATCGCGGGAATTGACTACACGATGGCCGGGGTCGTGACGCGTATATTTTTGTTTATCGTGACAGCGATCCTGCTTTATTTTGCGACGAAGCGCGGTGCGGGTGTTGTGAAGAAAACGGAAGAGACGCTTTCCATCGTTCAGAACAATGCGAAAGTCGCCAATACGATTTCAGCGAATCTGAACACCACGATCCACAAGAGTATGAGTTCAGTGCATGCGCTTGCGGACGGCAGCTCCAGCGTGAAATCGGCGGCATCGCAGATGGGGCAGGTGGTTGAGGATACTGCTAATGCAACTGTCAGCGTGATGGATAAAATTAATGCGGCAACAACGGAGATTAACCGGAACCATGAACTGGCAGTTTCTCTGGATCAGGGATTTCAGAAGGTGCAGAGTGCGGTAGAAAAAGGAAACGGAGCGATACAGACGGCAAAGAGTTCCATTCTTTCCATGGAGGAGACCGTCGATTCCGCGCGCAAATCGACCGATTCGCTGCTTACCGAGATGAACCGGATCACATCGATTCTCGGAGAGATCAATTCCATTGCATCCCAGACGAATCTGTTGTCGTTAAATGCATCTATTGAGGCGGCGCGTGCGGGAGAACACGGAAGAGGATTTGCGGTGGTTGCAGATGAGATCCGCGCGCTGTCAGAAGAGAGTGCCAAGGCGGCGAACAACATTCAGGAGATTTTGACCTGGCTGACGGATACGACCGGGCAGATCTCAAAAGAAATCACGGCGGGCACCGATGCTGCTTCCGCGAGTGTGGAGCTGGTCGGCGGATTGATGGATTATTTTAGTAACATCAATGATGCGACGGATGAGGCGAGCCAGATTGTCGATGAAGAATATAAGATCATTGAACATGTGAAGGAACACTTTGGAAATATCCAGCAGGAGATCGAGACGCTGGTGGCAACCTCAGAGGAAAATTCTGCAACCATCCAGAATATCACGGACACAATCACGTCGCAGAATGATTCCATCCGCAGCATTTCGGCTGAAATCGATGAGATTTCATCATTATCGGCAGATCTGGAACAGCATTTTTGGGAAGATAACTAAGAAAAGGTCAAGGGAGACATGCAGGGGCGCAGTCTCCCTTTTTTACACCACGGAGAATAAGGATGAAATTGAGATTTCAAAAAGACGGTACTTTTAAAATCATGCAGATTACAGATATGCAGGAAATTCCCGCAATATCGAAAGACACGATCGCGCTGATGGAGCGGGCGGTTCTGGAGGAGCAGCCGGATCTTGTCGTCTACACTGGTGATCAGATCAAGGGCTATGGTGTGACTTACAAGGGAAAAGGAGAGGAGCTGGAGCGGGAGGTAGCACAGACGATTGGAAAATTATTAGAGCCGGTGACAAAGCGTGGCATTCCGTTTGCAGTGACATTTGGTAATCATGACTGCCAGGTCGGGATTTCCAATCAGGATCAGTTCTATCATATTTACAAAAGGCTTCCGAATTGCATCGGGGAGCAGGCAGAAGGGATTGACGGGGGAGGAACCTGTGCCATTCCCATCGAGGCATCCGACGGAAGCGGGCGGGATGTGTTTGAACTGTATCTGTTTGACAGCGGAACGGATGCCAGGGAGGGCGGCTATGAGGCATTCGATCCGAAGATCATTGCGTGGTACCGCAAACAGCGGGAAGACCTTCGGGAGAAAAATGGAATGTATGTGCCGTCCATCGTATTTCAGCATATCCCGATGCGCGAATATTATGAGGTGTTAAAGCTTGTTGACCGTGGGGAAAAAGGTGCGGTGCGCGCTTATCGGACACATAAGAACGAATATTATAAGCTGGGAGAAACCTGCGGCGCCGGGGATATTTTTCTGGAACCGCCGTCGGTACCGGACGTCAATACCGGGGAATTTGAGGCGCTTTCGGAGTGCGGGGAAGTGCTTGCGGCATTTGTCGGACACGATCATAAAACAACTTCGTGGGGCGTTACCGGAACATTGTGCTTGGATTTACACCGTCCGCGGGATTTAATGTCTACGGCAACCGTACGAAGCGCGGCGTGCGCTGTATTGTATTGAGCGAAAAAAAGCCGTGTGAATACCATACTTATACCAGAACGTATGAGGAACTGGTGGGGAAAAAAGTGTCACGCCCGGTATTTGACTATCTGACCAGCAAAGCACCTGCCACATTTGAGGCGGCGATTCCAATGATTTTAAAAGCGGTGTTGTTTCTGGTGCTGGTGATTGTGCTGGCTGTCTTGTTGTTGTAGAGGGATGGGAAAGCAGCCCGACAGAACAGAGGAAAACCGGGAAAAACCGGGAAAAACCGGGAAAGCAGCCCGCTAGAACAAGGGCAGCCCGGTAAGAAAAATACCGTGCAGAAAAGGAGAAAACAATGGGTGAGATACGACAGGAAAAAAGCGGATTTGCGGCATGGACCGACAGGCATGCGGAACTGTGGAAGTTTATGAAATTCCTGCTTGCGGGAGGCGGTTCCAACGTGGTTGAGCTGGCGGTACATATGCTGCTTTTAAACACAGTATTTGCTGCGCTTACGGCGGAACCGGTAACCGCGTATTTTCTCAACCTCATCGGTATTACATCGAAGGGATATCTGTATACTTATATGGTCTCAACGACCGTGGGTTATACGATTGCGTTTATATTGAACCGCAAGATCACCTTTAAGGCGGACGCCAATCCGGCGGTCAGCATGGTGCTCTATGCGGTCATGGTACTGTTCACGATTTTTGCAAACGGCTGGATCGGATCGGCGATGACAACCTGGGCGGGAGAAAACGGTCTGACAGGGAATCTGTGCGACATGGTAATCAAGGTGATCGGAATGCTGATCCCGATGCTATGGACGTATCCGTGTAACCGATTTTTGATCCACCGGAAAAAGAAAAGATTGTGAATTGTTTCACAAAAAATACAACAAAAGATCTTGAACGGGAACAGACTTCATGATACGCTGAAACAGCATTGCAGTGAGATACGTTCTTGCTGTCTTGCCTTAACAAAAGTCTCTGACGTCAAAAGCAGTGCTTGCGGCGGAAGATATGGCGGTCATGAAAGAGTTTGCATCTGGTCTGCGTGTGCGGAGCAGATGCTGTAGATAGGATACCGGCGGGATATTCCATGCCCTGTAGGGCAGGTTCTGCCGTGTATCCCCAGCGAGTGCCGTATCTGAGAGGAGATTTCAGATACGGTTTTTTTATGTAATAGGAAACTTCGTTCCTATTACATAAAAAACTCTTCGGGGATCGCACTGCGGCGGAGACGAAAGATGTCGCAAGAGCGACCCGCCGCAGGCGGAGAATCCCGCAGGCAGGATTCTTTTTTATTAGGAGAAAATATGGAGACAAGAATTGCACTTATCGGTATCATTGTGGAGAGTACCGAGTCCGTGGAGCAGCTCAATCATCTGCTGCACGAATACGGGAGCCATATCATCGGCAGAATGGGAATCCCTTACCGGGAAAAAAATGTTCACATTATCAGCGTTGCCATCGATGCACCGCAGGATGTCATCAATGCATTGTCGGGAAAGATCGGACGGCTGGCGGGAATCACGGCAAAGACCGTCTATTCCAATGTATAAGCGTCTGCGGAATGGAGATTTATATGACACATGAAGAACAAATCATAGAGCGCCTGAAGGCGGAGCAGATGCTGTCGGTGGGTGAACTGGACTGTCTGCTTACAACAAAAGATACAGAGACAGTCGAGAAACTTAAGGCTGAGGCGAGAATGGCGGCACAGTCGGTATACGGAAAACAGATCTATATCCGCGGGCTGATCGAGTTCACCAACTACTGTAAAAATGACTGCTATTACTGCGGCATCCGCAGGGGCAATGCATGTGCCGAGCGCTACCGTCTCACAGAGGAGCAGATCCTCTCCTGCTGCGCGACAGGGTATGAACTTGGATTCCGCACCTTTGTGCTGCAGGGTGGAGAAGATCCCTATTTTACAGATGAGAAGATCTGCGGTCTGGTGTCTGCCATCAAGCAGGCATACCCGGACTGTGCAGTGACACTCTCGATCGGGGAAAAAGAAAGAGCGAGCTATCAGGCATATTTTGACGCCGGCGCAGACCGGTATCTGCTCAGGCACGAGACGGCGGATGCGGTACACTACGGGAAGCTGCGCCCGGAGGAAATG
>OHYC01001009.1_pt1 | contig 9714 bp, 9 predicted proteins | sample 1580171 | NCBI WGS metagenome assembly OHYC01 (sample SAMEA3882526, study PRJEB24775) | human gut metagenome | biome: human-associated habitat; feature: intestine environment; material: feces | place: Netherlands | collected 2009/2010
TAGCTCAAAAATGCAGGTGCAAAATTGCGGAACTTATTCTTTCAACATTACTAAAAAAGCGGAGCGGAAGTTTTCTGCCCATTTGGAGCAGGGCGTTTTTGCCCGATAAATCTGTAGCAAACTGATTGAGAATAACTTTTCAGAGGGGCGTCGTTTTCCTTTGTCGGACAACAACGGTGCCCCATCAACCATGAACGACAAACAAAAAACAGCAAATGGCTAAACTAAACACCATCTCAAACGGAGAAATCAGCATCACGGTCAGCACGGCTGGCGCAGAAATGCAGAATCTCAAGGTTTTGGCTGGAGAACGGGAAATGCTCTGGCAGGGAATACCTGAATATTGGCACGGACGCTCGCCGATTCTCTTCCCTGCAGTGGGCGGACTTTGGAACGGCACTTACCGGCTGAACGGCAAGTCTTACTGCATGCCGAAACACGGTTTTATGCGCGAAAAGGAATGGACGCTTGAAGAGGAAACAGCCGACAGCCTGACCTATGTTTATAAAGACTGCGGAGAAAACCGCGAAGCGTTTCCGTGGCCCTACGAAGTGCGCGTCAAATATACCTTGGAAGGTCGCAGGGTGAAGGCCACCATGACGGTTCTGAACTTGGGCAACAGCACCATGTTCTTCCAAATGGGCGGACACCCTGGCTTCGTACTCCCCGATTTCGACGAAGACGCTGCCGTTGACGGCTACTTGAAACTCGAAGGCAAAAATATCTCGCATGTGCTTCGCGCCACAGAGCAGGGATGCACAGAGCCTCAACATTTTGACTTCCCGAAAGAGGCCGACGGACTGGTGCCGCTTGGCGTTGACACCTTTGCCAACGAGGCTTTGATTTTCGATGAACACCAGATTGAACGTGCCATTGTGCTCGACAAGGCAAAGCGTCCTTTGGCAGCCGTAAAGAGTTCGGCTCCCGTTTGGCTGTTCTGGTCGCCGCAAGGTGTGCACGCGCCATTCATCTGCGCCGAACCGTGGTATGGTCTTTGCGACCCCATCGGCTTTGAAGGCCCCGTGGAGAAACGCCCTTACATCAACACGGCCGAACCAGGACAGACTTGGACTGGTTTTTATGAGATTGAAGTGCTCATTTGAGCAGGCGGAAACTGATGACGGGCCAACGCTGACATATCATCGGTTTTCATACAACGGTCTCTCTATGGCCAAGCAGCCTCAACAGGAAAAGGCCGCGACGACACTCCATAAGAAAAAGCACAAGATGCCCCATTGCAAGGCGCATCTTGTGCTTTTCTTTTATTCCGACATCCTTCTTTGCAATGGTGAAAGAATAAGTTAACCATTACCAGACAGAAATATAGGGTGCAAACGTCACAACGTTTTCTTTGGTATCTTTGATTTCATACAAGGGGACACCGTCTTCGCTCTCCGTCTCTTTCAAGCCCACATTGGGACTGAGGCGGAAGTCTTTGCCTGACTGTTGCGGCACGTATTCCAACACACCCCTGAAGAGATGGCAGGCGGCAACCGACGCACTGCCCTTCCCCACTTCCTTAACAAAATAGGGCAGCATGGGAAATTCAACCATGACTTCGTCTCCAGAATTCCACGTGCGGTCAATAACAAAATATCCGTTCTCCACAACGGAGGTGAGGCTCTCACGCCCGTTGATGTAGAATGTCGGTGTCTTTGTTCTGGGAGATGCGGCTCCCGTCTCCACGCCGTCAAGCTCTGCATCGTTGGAAAACACATACTTCTCCTTAGGTTCAAAATGGCCTACGGCCCATCCGGGAATGCGCACATGCAGGCGGACATGGAAACGACCACGCGAATAGCCCGTCAAACGGATTTTTACCCGTCCTTCAAGGGGCATACCCGTCATCTGGTCGACAATGATGTTAAGCTCATCCGACAAGACGTGTGTCGTGCTATTGGTAAACAGGTTCACCCAAAGGTCTTCACCCGACGTGGCATAAATCATCCCTGTGGCATCCACCAATGCTTGAGACGCCGTATGCTTCTCAAAAGACACTGGCGACGGAAAAATCACCTCGCGCATCAAATCGCCCCAAAGAACGCGCTCAGAGAGATCCATGAAGCGACTGTCGGCTGATTCGAGAAACAATCCTCCGGCCTGCTCTATGAGAAGAGCGTTCCGAAGCATGCGCTCGCTCAGCCCTTTCTCGCAAGCTCCTGTCAGTGTGGCTGTCGGTAGCGTTTCTTCCTTCCACGCCTTCAAGGCTTTTTTGTATGCCTTGCCAACAGGCTTGACCGCTCTTGCCTGCAATGTTTTGTTAACACGAAGCGCCATGCCGCGCAAGTCGTTATAACTTTCGCCCCACAAAACGACACTGTCGGCAGGCACGAAGGCAAGCGGCGTTTTCAGGCGCTTTTGGGCCGTTGACAGGATGCAGGCAGACAACAGAATAATCAATAAGGTATAGCGTTTCAGTGATATCATTTTTTTAGAAATGGAATGTGAGGGATTTAGGATGCAGGACATAAAAGATGCAGGACATGAAAAAGACGGGGAGGAAACCGTTGGAATACTTCATCGCGCTGAACTTCCCTAAACAGGTCGGTGCCGAAACGGGCCAATGACACGATTAAATTAAAAGAATTGCCCAACTCATGCTTCTGTCTTTATTTAGCCCGCTTCTCAAAACGCAAAAACCGAAGCTAACGACTGATAAACAGTTTGTTAGCCTCGGTTTTGTCGGAAAGAGGCGACTCGAACGCCCGACCCCTACGTCCCGAACGTAGTGCGCTACCAACTGCGCTACTTTCCGATTTTGCGATGCAAAGTTAAGTAATAAATTCCAAGTGGCGAAATTTATTTGTCTATTTTTTTATGATAATGTCAATAATTATTTTCGGGTTGACCGGGTCGTTGGTGATGAGAAGCACTCTTCTGCGGCCTTTAAATCCCTGGTTGGTCGGACTGGTAGAGATTTTCAGTTTGTCGCTCTGCCCCGGTTTGAGTGTGCGTTTTCCGATGCTGACACTGAGGCCGGGGTTGTACACCTGCAAAGCGGTGACCACCAGGGGCGACTGTCCGGCATTGGTGAGTTTCACCTCGCGCTTCTGGCGCTTCGTGCTGCCGTTGAAATTGAAATGGATGGTGGTGCTATCTATCACGGCCGATGGAGCCGTCGACAACTGTTCGTCGGTGTATTCCTGTTCTGGCAACAGCGTGGCGGATATATTTAGCTCGTTGTCACGACTGACGCGGTCGCCGGCAAAGCGACTGACGTAGACGCTGGTCTGTGTCAGTCCGTAGTTGCGCAGGAGTTCGCTATTAAGCGTCAGATAGAGACGTCCGCTGCGTCCCGGGCGTATGACTTCTGGTTCCGAAACCACTTTGAGATACTTCGGCAGGTGCATGAGTTGCGGCGTAATCGACTGGCGCCCGCCGTTGTACACCCTGACTTCCTTCACGGGGTTGTCGCCTCTGTAAACGTCGTCAAACTCGACATTGTCGGTCTCCAGATATAAATCTCCGACATGGTAGGGCAAATCTGTCTTTCCGCTGTTGAGCGTTTGCGCAACACTGCCACTGAGGGTAAGATAGAAGGGCTTTTCCTTGAGATTGGTGTAAACGGCCACCTGCTTCTCAAAATGACCAAGCAATTCGGCGTCGAAAGTTGCCGAGATGAGGCCGTACTCACCGGGCTGGATGGGCTTCTTTGTCCAGTCAACGAGCGTGCAACCGCAGTCGGGATGCACGTCTTTGATGGTTAACGGTTCCCTGGAATCGTTGAAGATTTTGAATGTGGCCTTGCCCGGGGCGTGCCAGAGGAGCGTGCCAAATTCATGGCGCACATTGTCGAAGCGCACTTGCGCCGAGACGCTCGCCGTTGCAGACAAACCGCAGATGGCGGCGGCGATTATGTATTGTTTGATGCGTTGCATAAATAAACTGAAAGTCTTGCTTTTTGAAAAGGAACCTCCCGCTGAACCATCCGTCTCTGATGCTTCAACGGGAATACTTATGGCAAAGTTATGAAAAAATTCGGAATACTTTTGGTGTTTCGGCAGATGTTGCCTACTTTTGCCTTACAGATTTAACGTGCGTTGAAAGTTTGAGGCTCTCGGCGTGCATTTTGGCATGAACTGCCGTGCCATCACGAACATGGGCTCCACGAGGTTACATTTCCAGACCACACTCATAAGCAGATGGTCATATATAAGCAGATGCTCATATACATATATCAGAACGTAATATACATGGAGCTTTATCTTTTCTGACACCCACCTAACTGAAAACATCACAATGACAAAATTCATATCTTGGAATGTCAACGGGCTGAGAGCCTGTAACGGCAAAGGTTTTAGCGAAGCCTTCAAGGCCCTTGATGCCGATTTCTTCTGCTTGCAGGAAACGAAGATGCAGGCCGGACAACTCGACCTTCAGTTTGAAGGCTATAAGAGCTATTGGTCGTATGCCGACAAGAAGGGCTATTCTGGAACTGCCATCTATACGCGCCATGAGCCTTTGGCCGTCAGCTACGGCCTCGGCATCGACGAACACGACCACGAAGGACGCGTCATCACGTTGGAGATGCCGGAATATTTTGTGGTTACGGCCTATGTTCCCAATTCGCAAGATGGCTTGCGCCGCCTGGACTACCGCATGAAATGGGACGAGGACTTCCGCAACTACCTCATGGAACTACGAAAGAAGAAACCTGTCATTGCCTGCGGCGACTTCAACGTGGCACACCAGGAAATTGACCTGAAAAATCCGAAATCCAACCGCCGCAATGCCGGCTTCACCGACGAGGAGCGCGAGCAGTTCACCCATCTCCTCAATGCGGGCTTCACCGACACTTTCCGCTTCTTCCACCCCGACGAAACGGGCATCTACTCTTGGTGGTCCTACCGTTTCAAGGCGCGAGAGAAAAACGCTGGATGGCGCATTGACTATTTCATCGTGTCGGACAATCTCAACGACCAACTGGCCGATGCGAAAATCCATACGGAAATCTTCGGCTCAGACCATTGCCCGGTCGAAGTGACACTGAAATAACAAAGGGAAGAAACGGCAAGGACTTGAAAACATCTGCTGGAAACGGCCTTACGTTTGTTTTGCCACGCCTGCTTCTCCAAAGCCTCCCCACCCCATTCCGATAGACATCAACTCAATCCAATAGAATCTAATGAAAACGTTTTTCAAGCAAGTGCTGGCCGTTGTGGTCGGCATGCTGATTGTTTCTGCCTTCACCTTCCTGATGGGCTTTATCATGCTGGGCGCCATGCTGAGTGCGGGCGACAGCAAACCGGTCATCAAAAATGGAAGCGTTTTACGCATCGACCTCTCTGGCAATCTGCAGGAACGCGTACAGGAGAATCCCGTCAGCGCGTTCCTCGGCATGTCTGGCACGGAAGAGCAAGGACTTGACAACATCCTGAAATCCATCAAAATCGCTGCCACCGACGACAAAATCTCTGGCATCTACCTTGAAAGCGGCATATTCAGTGCCGACATGGCCTCGTTGGAAGAAATACGTAAGGCACTGACCGACTTCAAAAAAAGCGGTAAGTTCATCATTGCCTATGGCGACAGCTATTTGCAAGGGGCCTACTATGTGGCCAGCGTGGCCGACAGTCTCTACATCAATCCGAGCGGCATGCTCGACTGGCACGGCATCGCTTCCCAGCCCATGTTCTATAAGGAACTCCTGGAGAAGGTCGGCGTGAAGATGCAGGTGTTCCGCGTGGGCACTTTCAAAAGTGCCGTCGAACCATTCATCCGCACTGACATGAGCGACGCCAACCGCGCTATGGTTCAGTCGTTCATCAACGACATCTGGACAGTGGCCTGCAAGGATGTCTCTGCCTCGCGAAAAATCTCTGTCGACAGTTTGAACGCTCTGGCCGACAATTATATGGCGCTCACGGATGCCAATGATTATGTGCGTACACGTCTCGTTGACCGCACCGCCTATATCGACGAAGTCAGAGAGACTTTGCGCCGCCTGACAAAAACGGAACACCTGAACATGGTGTCGCCCGCAGAATTGGCCGCCTATGATGAAAGCGCCAACGGGGCAGACGGACAGATTGCCGTTTATTATGCCCAGGGCGACATCGTCGGCAGCGAAGTCGAAGGCGTAATATCAAGCGGACAGCAGATTCTCGGCCCGAAAGTTGTTGACGACCTCGACCGTCTTTGCAACGATGAAAACGTGAAGGCCGTGGTGCTCCGCATCAATTCTGGAGGAGGAAGTGCCTATGCCTCCGAACAAATGTGGCGCGCGGTACAATTACTTAAGAAGAAAAAGCCCGTTGTCGTGTCAATGAGCGGCATGGCGGCTTCTGGCGGCTATTATATGTCTTGCGGTGCTGACTACATCGTTGCCGAACCGATGACGCTGACTGGCAGCATCGGCATCTTCGGCATGGTGCCAGACGCTACTGGCTTGCTGACGGAAAAGCTCGGTCTGCACTTCGACGTTGTGAAAACCAACGAAGCCTCGGATTTCGGCGCTATGGGACGCGGCATCAACGCCGGAGAGGCAGCAGCCATGCAGCGCTATGTGGAGCGTGGCTATGCCTTGTTCCTCCGCCGTGTGGCCGACGGCCGAAACATGACGACGGCACAGGTGGACAGCATTGCACAAGGACGTGTATGGACGGGCCGCCAGGCGCTGAACCTCAAGCTTGTTGACAAACTCGGAACGCTTGAAGATGCCATTCGCGAAGCTGCACGCCGCGCCAAGGTGGCCGACTATGGCATCGTGGCTTATCCGGCACCTGCGGACTGGTACACGCAACTCTTCAGCGACGTGAAAGACGACTATATGGAAAACCGCGTCAAAGGCATGCTGGGGGTCTACTATAAGCCGCTGCAATTTGTCTATACGCTTCAAGGCACCGACTGCCTGCAAGCCCGTATGCCGTTTGACCCTAATCTCAGATGATGCACAAGAAAATGTCTGCCGCCCAGCGCTTCCAAAGCCTGCTGTGGCCTTTGGCCTGTCTTTACGACCTCGTCATGAGTTTGCGCAACGCCGCCTTCAACCGCGGCTGGCTACCCTCTCGGCGCTTTCCATGCGCCACCATCGCCATCGGCAATTTGGCCGTTGGCGGCACAGGCAAAACGCCACACGCGGAATATCTCCTGCGCCTGCTTTCCCCACAACACCGCGTGGCGCTCCTAAGCCGTGGCTACGGACGCCGAACGCACGGTTTTGTCATGGCCAACGCGGAGAGCACGGCCTCTGACATCGGCGACGAACCGCTGCAAATGCAACGCAAATTCCCGCAGGTGCAGGTGGCGGTCGACGAGAAACGTTGTGAAGGGATGGAACGCTTGTTGGCGCAAGCCAAGCGCCCGGAAGTCGTGGTGCTCGACGATGCCTATCAGCATCGCTACGTCTGTGCTGGTCTCTATATTCTCCTGACGGACTTCAGCCGCCTTTACGTTGATGATTTCGTGCTTCCGGCAGGCCGCTTGCGCGAATCGAAACGAGGGGCGCGACGGGCGCAGATTGTCATCGTCACGAAATGCCCCGAAGGGCTCAACGAAGCGCAACGCTCCGACATCAGGCAGCGCCTCCGCCTTTCTCCGTCGCAAAAACTCTTCTTCACCACGTTTCGCTATGGCGAGCGCCGCCCTCTGTTTGCGGAGGGAAAGCAGTGTGCCACGTCTGGCTCCGTCTTGGCGCTGACCGGCATCGCACGTCCAGAACCTCTCTACGAACATTTGCGCCGAGAGCGGTTTCAAGTCACGCCATTGCGCTTCCCCGACCACCATGCGTTCACGCCTTCCAGCATTGCCTTGATGAACCGCACCTTCTCGGAAATGCCCGAAGACACGATGGTGGTGACAACGGAGAAAGACGCCGCCCGCCTGCGCTCCATTGCCAATCAGCTCTGCCCTTCACTGCGCCGCCAACTTTTGGTGCAACCCATCGAAGTGGCCTTCCTGAAAGAAAACGGGAAACCAACCGAAGAATTATTCACCCAAATCATTAATAACTATGTTACAAGCAATCAAACAAACGGCTGAGTGGATCAAGCAACACACTGCCTCTCGTCCGAAAACAGCCATCATATTAGGCACAGGTCTCGGACGCCTGGCCGCCGAAATCGAAATCATCGACGAATTTCCTTACGCCGACATCCCCAACTTCCCGGTTTCAACCGTTGAGGGCCACAGCGGCCGTCTGCTCTTCGGTCGCTTGGGCGGCAAGGAAGTCATGGCGCTTGAAGGACGTTTCCATTATTATGAAGGCTACAACATGAAGCAGGTCACCTTCCCTGTCCGTGTCATGTATGAATTGGGCATCAAAAACCTCTTCGTCAGCAACGCCTCTGGAGGTGTGAATCCGGAATTTGAAATTGGCGACCTCATGCTCATCACCGACCACATCAACTTCCTGCCTGAACATCCGCTCCACGGGCCAAACTTCCCGACGGGTCCCCGTTTCCCGGATATGCACGAAGCCTACGACAAGGCATTTTTGCAGCAGGCCCGCGACATCGCCAAGGAAAAAGGCATCAAGGTGGTTGAAGGCGTTTACCTCGCCACGCAAGGCCCAACTTACGAAACACCGGCAGAATATCGCATGTATCGCACTTTCGGTGCCGACGCCGTGGGCATGAGCACTGTGCCTGAAGTCATCGTTGCCCACCATTGTGGCATCCGCACTTTCGGCGTGAGCATCATCACGGACTTGGGAGTTCCCGGAAAAATCGTTGAGGTGAGCCACGAAGAAGTGCAGCGTGCTGCCAACGCCGTACAACCGCTCATGGCGGAAATCTTCCGTTCTCTCATTGCCAAATTGGAAGAATAAACCAACTGGGGGTTCCCCATGCCTGTTTCCGAACGGAAAGGGAATGGAGAAGGAACGAGCAATCATAACTTGGAATCCAACGCCCTCATCTGTAAATAAGTAAAGATGGAAAATATTTTTTATTTAGACGCCAACCGCCAAAAGAACGGTCCGCTGAAAGACAGCGAACTCTTGGGACGCGGCGTGACGGCCTCCACCCTGGTGTGGATGCCAGGACTGACGCAATGGACGCCAGCCGGACAGGTGCCGCAACTTGCATACTTATTTAACGGACAGCCAAGTCCAGTCGCAGCCGAACAGCCAGCTGCCGAACAACCTGTTTACCACACTGAAACAACTGAAGCTGGCACGGAGCCAGCCTACGCCGCCACAGAGCAGAGCGGGGCCGCCGTGCAGCAGGTGGTGGTCAACACGGAGTCGCCAACGAATGTCTGCGGTGCCATCGGCATGACCTTGGCCATTCTGCTTTTCGTTCTTTGGATTCCAGGCGTCGGCCTGGCCATCGCATGGCTTGTCGCCCTGATATTCTCAATCATCGGCGTCTGCCGTCCGAAGAAAGGCATGGCCATTGCTGGCCTCATCATCACGGTTCTCCTGCTCCTCGCTGGAATCGTTTCTCTGATATTCGGCTTCACCTTGTTGAAGAGCCTCTTCTGATAAGTAATGGTGAAAGAATAAGTTGAGCAATTTTGACCTGACAGGTAAGGTGTTCAAAATTCAGAAAAAACTCTGCGCAGTTTTGAGCCAGATAATAAGTGGCAAAGCATGCACACATGATAAACGAACAAAGCGCGAAAAGGAGTGCCCTGAAAGGGCAACCAGTTCACAGCCCAGGGCAACACCCTGGGTATCAGCGTACAAACGCCTACGCCCTGTAAGGGCAAAAGTATGTGCGAACGGTTGGCTTTTACTTTTGCCCTTACAGGGCGTAGGGGATGGGGACATGG
>OHYC01001016.1_pt1 | contig 9670 bp, 9 predicted proteins | sample 1580171 | NCBI WGS metagenome assembly OHYC01 (sample SAMEA3882526, study PRJEB24775) | human gut metagenome | biome: human-associated habitat; feature: intestine environment; material: feces | place: Netherlands | collected 2009/2010
ATACTCGCTTATACACGCTCGTATCCAAACCTTGCTCCGAGGCCACAAATATAGGGGCTAGACTCTCTTCGGGGGCTGTGCTTTGGCTGGGGAGGGAAATTCTATTTTTCCCTGTACACATGCTGCCAAAAGTGAACAAATTGGTACCGTCAGGATGACTCCCATACTTGAGGCTACTCCCTGTATGATTTCAATCCCTATATCAAACATATTAATCATTTGTAAATATTCGTAATTGTATGCATAAATAAATACAAGTGTGTTAATGGAACCGCCTGCAAAGGCAAGGATTAATGTATTTGACATGGTTCCCATCATATCTTTTCCAACACGCATTCCTGAAAAAAACAAACCTTTTACTCCTAATTCTGGATTCTGGTAGGATATTTCTTCTATTGTTGAAGAAATGGACATTGCTACATCCATGACTGCTCCTAATGATGCAATTAAAATTCCTGCAAATAAAAGCTGGCCTACGTCTATTCCCGTCTGGTCTCTTACGTAGATAAGACTCTCGATGGATGATACATTATAACCGCTGATATCTGTCATTTTACAAAACAGGAATGCAAAAAGGGCTGATATCAATACTCCGGAAATTGTTCCGATAATTGCCACAGCGGTTTTACCAGAGACTCCACCGACTAAATACATTGTCACGATTGTCGTTAACGCAACAACAAATACTGCAGAAAGGATTGGAGAATGTCCTTTATAAATCATCGGTAAAAATAAGAACAGAATGCATATCGCGGTAAATGCCAGCCCAATCACTGATGCAAATCCCTGTTTTCCTCCGATAATAATTAGAGTTAACAGAAAAATCGCGATAATCAGATAGACCTGCATCTCTCTGTCAACACTATAAACTGAAGCAGAAAATGAACCATTTGCCTCACTTACTAATGCGATAACTTTACTGCCTTTTTTGCAATGTGCTCCGTATAAATATGCAGAAGAGCTGTCTGCTTCCATTGTTTTTCCTTTCCATTTTCCAGAAGTGATTTTTAATTTTACAAGCTGCCTTCCAATGTAAATTCCGTCTTTGGTTTCGTTGTCCTGTAAGACGTTCATTACAGTAGCTTTGGCAAATGTCCGCCCTTCCGTATCATATAGGGATTCTTTTTTTATCTGATTATACCGGCATAAAAAAATGAGAAACAGGATGCCCGCTACAATCAGGCATCCCCTTCCTGCAATCTTTTTTATGTCAGTTTTCTTTAATTCTTCTGACATAAGATCTCCTGTTATTTCTTTACTGTTGCTTTTTTGATGTTACTTCTTTACAGCTACTTCTTTACAATAACTTTTTTCACTGTGCTGTAATTTCCGTAAATTTTTTTGTTACCCACCTTCTTGAAGGCACGTACTTTTACGAAATATTTCTTGCCAGCTTTTAATTTTTTCACTGTTACTACATTTTTCTTTGTTGTTATTTTCTTTGCATTTTTGAAGTTCTTCTTTGTGGATAAGATAACTTCATATCCGCTTACCTGTTCAGAAGATTTTTTAACTGTTATTTTGATTTTTATTATCAGATTCATTTACTTTTGCAATACTGAATGTCTCGTCAATCTTTTCTTCTGTGTCTGTACGGTAGGTATTAATCGTAAATGTTGTATCTGTAATATCAATTACGGAATATGTAGGTACGTCCTGCTGCCAGCGGTTTGCGATATAGCTCTGCTGTCTTGGCACTAAGTCATAGTATTTACTACCTGATGAAGAACCTGCTGTCATGTAAAGAATACCCGTTGGATTAAATACGGTTGTACCCTTCTTTGTTACCTGCTGAATCGCATCTTTATCCATCACCTGATTTAAGTAATTAAGATATGCTTTTTGAGATGGATCTGTCGTGTCTGCTTTAATATTTTCTTTTGCTGTATATACCGTATCTGGATTCTCTCCTGCATCCATATCTTCATCTAACATTGGATCAAATTCATCATCTGTATATTCTGTTGTTTTATGTCCGCCTTTTAAAATCTGTGTACGGGAGTAAGCATGATCATGTCCGGTAAGAACAACATCTACTTTGTTATCTTCAAAAATTGGTGCAAGCTGATATCTTAAATTTGTGATTTCAGGCTCATTGGAATGTTCTGCAGAACCATAAATATCCTGATGGAGCGTAACGATTCTCCACTTGCAATCTTTATTTGCTGCTACCGTCTGCTCGATAAACTGTCTATGTTCTTCTACATTGGTGTCCTGTGTATTTAACATAATAAATAAAGCATTATCATGTTTAAACCAATAGTCACCGCCTACCTTTCCATTTGAACCAAGTTCACTGGCATTTGCTGTATTAAAATGATAGGTGTAGTTTGCATTATCTGCATCATGATTACCTACAGTAGTTGCTACCGGAAGATTCTTTAATACATCCGGGCTTAAATATCCACTGTATTCGATTTCACTTCCCCACGCTGCCTTATTCGGAGACTTTTTCTTTGTACTCTGAATCTGGTCACCGGAAGACAAAACAAAACTTGCTTTATTACCTGTCTTTTCCATTGCCTGATTCAATGTAGTATTCCAGTTAAATGCATCATTTGCCACTGCAGCAGACTGTGCATTATAAAACTCTTCTGTAGCTGCTCCTTTTAATTCATTTGAGGAACCAATCTGAGGGTCACCTACAAAAATAAAACTGAACTTACTGCCATTATCTGTTGTATATTTTTCTGGTGCAGTCCACTGTCCATCTTTCTGATAACTGTAATAATAGGTTGTGTTAGCCTTTAAATCCGTTGCTATTACTTTATTTGAAACATATTCTGTCTCATCTTTATCAGTAACTGCCTTTGTCTGCTCTGCCTCATATACCTTTGCATTTGTCAGTCTTTTATTTTCCGCGATTTTTAACTTCTGTACACCGGCAGATTTTTTTGTATACCATGCGAAATTTACAGAACTGTTATCACTTCCTGGAGAAAGAGAAATCTGCTCTCTATCTTTACTGATTGTACTGTTCCATTTTGTCATCCAATTGCTGTAGGCTCCACCGTAAGCCTCTACGGTATCCTGTGCATTCGTATATCCGTCTGGTGGTGCAGCAGCTTGGAGAACCGTTGCGCTCGTTGCTAAAATCGTTGCAGTCATTGCTGCAGCCGCAGCTTTTTTCCACATGAATTTTCTCATAATAACCTCTTTTCTTTAGAGCGTGTTTGAAAAATGCTTTCTGTAAGATGTGCGTTACAATTTGTGGGAGATTTCGCCTGAATGAGGGCGGCGTAGCGGGCTACGTCAACTGAATGAAGGCAAAATATACCGCAAATTGGGACGTGCAGATTGCAGGAATGATTTTTCAAACACGCTCTAGAGCGTGTTTAAGAAATGCTCCGGAAGAAAATTGTGATAATTTCATAAAACAGAAAAAGTTTTCCACGCTCTGAAATCTATTAATTCTGCAATATTCTTCCCTCTTATATATTGCCCTGCTTACTTTCTTTTTTTAATATGTACCTCTGGAATTGCTACATTCTCATAGGTAATAAATCCATCGTCTTTCTTTTCAGGCTGTTCTTCACCCTTATCTTCTCCAATATGAAGTTCTGGCATAGCCAGATTCTCACTAGATACTTTATAATCTACATGACGCTCTGCGTGTTTTACTTTTTTCTTTTTACCAAACATAAAAAATCCCTCTTTCATACTGTAAAAATTATAATTATTAAGCTCTGTAAGTGAAGAATCTGGCAATTGAATCACCAAAGATTCCCGCTTAATTTTCTGAACAATCCACATATTCATTACTCATTTGACAGCTCTTAATAATTATAAAAAGTTTATAAAAAACGTAATCGCCAAACTGTTAAGAAAGTCTGCAAATAAACTTCCAACCAGTGGAACTAATAAAAATGCCTTGACAGATGGTGCGTATTTCTCACATACTGCCTGCATATTTGCCATCGCATTTGGAGTGGCTCCCATACCGAATCCACAAACTCCCGATGAGAGTACTGCCGCATCGTAATCTCTTCCCATAACATTAAATACAACAAAATATGTGTAAAGGAACATAAGAATCGTCTGTCCAGCAAGCAACGTAATCAGTGGAAGTGCCAAATCAGCAAGCTGCCACAACTTTAAGGTAATCATCGCTATTCCTAAGAAAAGGGAAAGACTGATACCTCCGATGTCATTGATCTCACCCATGTAAATCGTGAACTTTCCTGAATACTCTCCAATATTTCTCATACAGGCTGCTGCAATCATGGCTCCGATATAAATCGGAAAAGTCATTCCTGTAAGTGATAACAGCTTAGAAATGATCGTTCCAATACCAATGGCAATGATAAGCTGAAATACTGCTGCTGGATACATACTTGCATGACGTTCATGCTTTCTCTCATCTTCAATTAAAAGACTATCATCTTCCACAACAACGGTATCTAAAAGATTTTTCTTCTCAATAAGACGCTTTCCAACTGGTCCGCCCATTACACTTCCGGCAATCAGGCCAAATGTTGCTGCTGCTGTACATAACGTACTTGCTCCCTTTACCCCGAAGTCTTCAAGAACCGGACCAAAGGCACCTGCTGTTCCATGTCCCCCTATCATTGGGATAGAGCCTGTACAAAGTCCTACAAGCGGACTGATATGTAAAAGCTTTGCAAGTCCGATTGCAAGGAAATTCTGGCATAAAATAAGTGTGATTACGAGTCCAAGGAATACGATCAATGCCCTTCCTCCACTCTTTAATACCTTTAAATTTGCCTGGAATCCTACTGATGTAAAGAAAAATACCATACAAACTTCTTTTAAAATATCATCAAAAGAAAATTCTGCGATACCTGTTACATAGCAAAGACAAGTAAAAATCGCAAATATAACGCCACCGATAACCGGCGCAGGGATACAGAACCTCTCTAAAAGTTCCACCCTTTCTTTTAAAAACTTTCCTAACATCAGAACAACTACCGCTACGGCAATTGTCTGGTACATATCTAATTGAATCTTCATAAACTATTACCTTCGGCCACTAATTGCTCTCTTTCTTTGTTGTTAGTTCTGCTGCATCCATACCACATTCCTCATAATATGCCACAGCTCCCTTATGAAACGGAATCGTGATTCCCTCCACCGCAGACTTCTCATCAAGCGAAATATCTACTGGAAGAGCATACTGTAATTCCTGCTTATTCTCAAATAAAATCTTTGTAATATCTTTTACTGTATCAGCAGAAAGCTTATCACTTGCAAGAAGCACAGCCTTCACACCAACCGTCTTAACATCCTCTGTCTGTCCATTATACGTCTCTTTTGGAATCGTACAATCCGTATAAAACTTATATGTTCCCTTTAACTTTTCCGCACTCTTCTCATCAATACTCAGAAGACGAATATCACATTTCTTTGCAAGTTCTCCAATAACTGTTGTCTGTGCTCCGGCGGTACAGAAAAAGGCATCAATCTTACCTTCTCTAAGTTCTTCCGCTGCATTGGAATAGTCAAGATTCACCTCATCAACCAGACTGTCATTAAGACCATACGCTGCAAGAATCTGCTTCGCATTCTGCTCTGTACCAGACTCTTCCTCACCAACACTGACTCTCTTATCCTGCAGATCTTCTACCGTATTAATAGAGGAATCTGCCTTTACAACAATCTGACACGCTTCTGTATACAATGCAGCAACTGCACTGTAACCTCCATGCTGCTTTTCATTCTCAAAAATACCCGTTCTCTCGTAGGCATCATTTGTTAAGTCTGTCTGTGCAACCGCCATTTGGATATAACCATCCGAAAGCAGACGAAGATTCGCTGCAGAACCAGCCGTTGTCTTCACTTCCATCTTGTACTTCTTATTTTTTGATGTCACCAGATTTGCAAACGTATCACCAAATACACGATACGTTCCACCAAGACCTGCTGCACCAAATTTAATTTTCCCTGTATTTGTACCACAACTCGTTAGTATTCCCGCGAGCATAACAATACACATACACAGAGCAAACCATCTTTTTTTCACCAAAACACCTCTTTATCTCAAATTATTTTACTATCACCTTTGTTGCCTTTGTATAAGCCTCCCTTGCCTGCGGCAAACCAGAATTTAAAGTAATAACTCTCTTACCATTTCTCCAGTAAATGTCACCTGTTCCAAATGATCAACTTCAATCTGATACAGCGCATTTGCCACAATATGCTCTGCGGCCTGCTCTAAATCACGGATACCTGTTGTATCAGAGAAAATGTCGATAACAGCATCTAACGCATCGTCCGTCATAATACATTCTCCCTCACGAAGTCCAATTCGTTTCAAAACTTTTGGAAGCGCAAATTTGGAGAAGATCGCTTTCTTTTCTTCTGGCGTGTAATCTGGAATATCAATAACAGCAAAACGGGACATCAGCGGACTGCTAATCTGGCTCTTATCATTTGCTGTTGCGATAGGATAAACACCAACGGTAGGAATCATACATTCCATGTAATTATCAGTAAATCCAAGATTATCTAATAAAGTAAGAAGAACATCTGCTGGATTACCGGTTCCCTTACCAGAATTGGCTTTATCTAATTCGTTAATGATAAATACAAGATTCGATTCTCCGGCCATAGAAAAAGCATCCATGATGATTCCCGGTTTTGCATTGGCATAAATACGGGAACTTCCGGTTAACTGTTCTGGATCATTGATAGAACTCATATCTAAAGTCGTCCATGGAAGTTTTAAAATACGGGCAACAGCATATGCAATCTGAGACTTTCCGGTACCGGCAGGGCCTACAAGTAAAAGACCGTAAGCCGGAAGCGTATGTGTACGGTTAATCTGGATAATGGTTTCGATGATCCTCTGTTTTACGCGCTCCATTCCATACAATTCTTCATCGAGAATTTTTCTGGCCTCTTCCGGATCAATTGATTTAAAATAATCACTTTTCCACTGAATATTCATCATGATGGACAAAGCACGCTGGGCATGACGTCTTTCTTCTGGTGAAACTTCGCGGGAACGGGCAACAGCCAGGTTTCTTCTGGCCCACAGACGGATATTGTCAGGAAGTGTTCTTCCGGCACAGGTCATGAAGTCAGTGATACTCTGGAGACTGGTAAGTTTCATCTCATCGCTGTCTTCCTCCTCCACTTCTTCTGTTACTTCTTCTGCTGGAGCAGGACTGGCAAATAAACGTTCAATCATAAACTGTAAAAATCCATCTTCTGCAGATAACTTTGTTCTTCCACCAAAAGAAATTTCCTGAATTTTGTAAACAGCATATCCCTCTTCAACATTTTTACCAGAAAGCTGAATGTGAATATGATGTTCGCCAAGCCATTTTAAAAGACTGACAAAACGGGCATCAACCTTTAAGATATCTGCGCTGATTGTGCCATCTTCTTCTTCAAATTCAAAAGTTGTCTGTTTATTTGGATTTGCGAAAATACCAAAGGAATGATGTTTCCATTCTCTTTTTTGATTATCGATCACAAGAATTGGATTTTCCGGTGAAGCATGGTCATTATCTGAGTAAACCATCGCGTATGTGCAGCGTACAGGCTCTTTTTTAGCCTGCATATTACTAAAATCAAATACTGGCATGATTGTTCTCCTTTTATATATAGTAAATGTATAATTTGAAGATAATTTTATCATAAAAATGCAAGGATATCAAAGAAAGGAAAGAAAAATTATGTTTTACACAAACACAATTTAAACCCGTTTTCGTTTAAAATAATAAGCAATTCCTATGTAACATATTCCCTTACAAATCATAATTATCTAAAAAATGATGTTTCACTCCATCTTTTTTATAGGCGATAACAGTTTCAATATTTACATTTTCCACACTCTTAAAGATATGTGCTTCAACATATGGATTTTTCTTTTTGATTTCTGCAATAAGCTGCTTTATCTCTACTCTCTTAGACTGATTTTCCTCGTTATTACATGTTGTACAAGTATCTGTAAATTTACATGCACACTGAATAAACCGAAGATCGTTATAATCTCTCCATGCCTTAATATCATCCTCACGGATAAGATATAATGGACGAATCAATTCCATCCCCTCAAAATTCGTACTATGAAGTTTCGGCATCATCGTCTGGATCTGCGCGCCGTAAAGCATTCCCATAAGAATCGTCTCAATAACATCATCATAATGATGTCCCAGAGCTATTTTATTACAGCCCAATTCCTTTGCAAAATTATAGAGATACCCTCTTCTCATTCTGGCACAGAGGTAACATGGAGACTTTTCAATATGATATACAGATTCAAAAATATCAGATTCAAAAATATGAATCGGAATCTTTAATTTTCTTGCATTCTCTTCAATAACCTTTCTATTTTCCGGACTATATCCTGGATCCATAACTACAAACTTCACCTCGAATGGAAACTTATTATGCAGTTTTAATTCCTGAAAAAGCTTCGCCATCAGCATAGAATCCTTTCCACCAGAAATGCATACCGCAATACAATCTCCTTCTTTTACAAGTTCATACTGATTAATCGCCTTTGTAAACTTACACCAGATATTCTTACGAAACTTTTTTCGGATACTCTTCTCTACCTGTGCACATACCTCGTCTGCCTGCTGATTCTTCATTTCATTTAACAACCAGGAAGTATATCCGCCTTTTAAACTATATGCATCATATCCTCTATCACGTAATGCTTCTGCAAGTTCCTGGCTAATACGTCCTCGCGCACAGTAAATAATCAGCTTCTTTTCCGCAGAATCTTCTCTTTCTGCCACCTCTGCCTCATCTGCTTTTACAAGTCCACCCGAATATTTTTCTAAAATTTCTTCCTTGCTCATATGAATTGCTCCGGGAATGATTCCGTGTCCTACTTCCACATCTCCACGCATATCAAGTAATATATAGCTGTCTGGCGTTAATTGTCCTAACTCATTTATTGTAATATCCATCTATTTACCCTTTCATTTTTATAACTTTTTATCATTCTCAAACTTCTATTTTTACCATTAAACAGATTGAAATACATTCTGAAAAACTCACAGAGAGATATTATCACGTTTTTTTAAGATTTTCCATCAAAAATCATAGAATAATACAGGTATTTTTATATTGACATTTCATTTCTCATGGGGTATAATCTAATCACAGTAATAGTTACTATTTTTATTTCTAAGAGGTATTATAACCATATTAAAATTTTAGAAAAGGAGAAGAACACATGGCTAAATTTTATCGTACAGAAGACAGAACAGTATTATTAGAATTATTTGGGGCAGGTTCCTCTGTAGAGAACCTTAAGAATTTAAAAGCGAACACAACAGATGCCGCTGTAGAGAAACACGTTCCTGTAGTAACACAGGAAGGTAATAAGATTACCGTTGCTGTTTCCTCCGTAGAACATCCAATGCTTCCAGAACATTATATTATGGGCGTATATATCGAAACAAAGAACGGTGGACAGCTCCATAAATTCCAGCCAGGAGATACTCCGAAGGCTACATTTACATTAGCTGATGGAGATGAATTTGTAGCAGCTTACGAATACTGCAATCTCCACGGATTATGGAAGGATAAATAGGAATTTGCCGGGGTGAGTAAACAGACGAACCCCCAGAGAAAATATACCCTATATCTGTGACTTTAGTCGCGGCGGTTTGAATACTCGCTTAAGTGCTCGCATCCAAACCTTGCTCCGAGGCCACAGATATAGGGTATATTTTCTCTGGGGGTTCTG
>OHYC01001020.1_pt1 | contig 9652 bp, 8 predicted proteins | sample 1580171 | NCBI WGS metagenome assembly OHYC01 (sample SAMEA3882526, study PRJEB24775) | human gut metagenome | biome: human-associated habitat; feature: intestine environment; material: feces | place: Netherlands | collected 2009/2010
ATATTCATGCCAAAACACCTCGCGGGATAGTGGTGTGTGAACAGTAACATATATGGTTCCCTGTTTTCTCTTTACAAAAATTCACATTGATATATAATACATAAACAGATCAAGGAGGAGCACAGGCTCCTCCTTGTCAGTCAGTTACAGATTTTTCTTCTTATAAATAAACCATGATGCTGCTACAGTAAACACCAGCAGATAAAGAAGCAGAATCCCAATACCAGTGTAATTCACCGCCTCACCTGATGAAATGCTTCTCATCAGATGGCTGGTCTGGGATAATGGCAAGGCTGATACAAACTTGCCTACAAATCCCGGAAGTTTCTCTGTTGAGAAAAAGGTGTTACACAAATATGCCATAGGCATAATGATATAATTGGAAAACCTCGGCACGTCTGCGTGGTTTTTTGCCAGAAAGGAGACCACCACGCCGATGGCTGAGAATACTGCTCCGTTCAGGAACATCACCAGAAAGGACCATCCGTTGAAGATCAGTCCTGTCTCAATAGGTGCTGTAAGAAGCAGTATGATTCCTCCTGCATACAGACCGCGCAGACTTCCCCCGATGATCTGTCCGGCAATAAACTGCCATAATGGTGTGGGGGAGATCATCACCTGGTCAAAAGCTTTCTCATACAGTCTCTGCACGTTCAGATTCTGCGCAATGGCGTTGAAGCTTCCGTTCATAGTTGTCAGTGATACCACACCCGGAATCAGAAAATTCAGGTATGGCTGTCCATGAGAAGTGGTCTGGATTCCCATTCCGAATACGATCAGATACATTAGCGGTGCGATCATTGCCGCCAGCGTGATCTTATAGAAGTCCCGGCGGAATTCTACCCACTTCTCCCATAATATTGTTATAATTCCCATACATTTTTCTCCAGATTATTCTAACTTTTTTCGCAACCACCGCAGGGGACTTCCCTGATTCAGTTAATATCTGCTATTTTGAAATCAAATGCTTCCCGGCTCTTTCTACAAAGACATCTTCCAGTGTTGTCTCGCGAAGAGACGCCTGCCCTGTAAGCTCTTCCAGATACCGGATTGCTTCCTGTCGTGTATGGAAATAGTGATTCTGTGTTCCATCTGCTGTCATCTCGTCCACTGCATAAGCACCAAGACTCTCGATCAGTGCTGACGGAGTACTTACCTCCTCCAGCTTACCATGATCCATCAGTGCCACACGATTACAGAGACTCTGTGCTTCTTCCATATAATGAGTAGTCAGCAGGATCGTCAGGTTTTTCTCATTAAGCTTACGCAGAAGATTCCACATCTGTCTTCTGGAAAGAGCATCCATTCCTGCTGTGGGTTCATCCAGAAGCAGGATTTCCGGATCTGTCAGGAGTGCCCGGCAGACCATCAGCTTACGCTTCATTCCACCTGAAAGCTTACGGACTGTACGCTTGCGGAATTTCAGCAGGTCACAGAACTCCAGAAGCTCCTCTGTTCTTTCCTTTATCTGCTTTCGCGGCATAAAATAGAGACGGCCCTGATATTCCATAATCTCATCCATATTCATATCCTGACGCATAGAATATTCCTGGGTGATCACACTGATTTTTCTTTTCAGATCAGGACGTTGTCTCGTAAGCTGCTGACCGTCTATGAGGATTTCTCCCTTTGTCGGAAGAAGAAGGGTTGAGAGCAGGCTGATGGTCGTTGTCTTGCCTGCTCCGTTTGGTCCGAGAAGACCAAAAAATTCCCCTTTTTCAATTTTCAGGTTCAGGGAATCCACTGCTGTAAAATTGTCAAAAGTTTTAGTCAGATCTTTTGTCTCTATCATTTCTCTTCGGCTTTCTCTTTGGCAATGATCAGGGAATAATATCCTGCATCATCCGGAATTTCCTCTACGCTGTTATAGATATGTTCATCCGGCATACCACAATTCTCTACCATACGGACTTCGCGGCCGCTTCTTTCAAGGATTTCCTTTACCTGATTCATCTTTCTTCCGGATTTCATAAGCACATAGGTTCCCGGCTGATCCAGTTCACTGTCAAGGCGGTGAACTGCAGGCTGTACATGAAGAGGCTGGTTCCACTCTGTAAGCGGGATATTCAGGCGTGCTGCTGTTGCGCAGAAGGAAGTGATGCCGCTTACCAGTCTTGTCTCATATCCATCCTCTTCTACTCTCTTCTGCACATATGAAAATGTTGAATAGATAGTCGGATCTCCAAGTGTCAGAAATACTACATTCTTACCTGTATCAAGTGCTGCTTCCAGCGCCTTGGCTCCTTTTTCATGGTTCAGTTCCAGTTCTGCCTTATCGTGTGTCATTGGCATATAGATTGGCAGAAGTTCTTTGTCTGCAAGCTCAGGTACTGCCTGTACTGCGATCTTATATGCAACTGTTTCACGCACCTCTGCGCCCGGTACTGCAATAATATCATTCTCTTTGATCAGGCGCACTGCCTTTAATGTCATAAGTTCCGGATCTCCGGGGCCAACTCCTACTCCGTATAAAATTCCTCTCATTACCATATCCTCCTGTGATTTGCATATACATTTTTATGATATCAGAATTGCAGGAGCTGCTTCGCAGCAAAGCAATTCACAGATATTCATTTATTGTGCTCACTGTTCACTACGTTCTCAATGATGTTGCGTGCGGACAGTACTTTTTATTATACTAAAACAGGATAACTTTTTCAACAAAGTATTGACAATTAATTTCAATTGTGGGATGATGAAAATTATCGAATTTAAGTGAGGAAAGAAATATGAGAAAGATTTTTGCAGTTCTGGCAGCTTTGATCTGCTGTCTGTCAGTATGGACTTCTATTCCTGCTGCACAGGCTTTCACTCTTGATAAAGAAGATGGGGAGTATTCCATCCAGGTAGAGCTGGAAGGCGGAAGCGGCAAAGCCAGTGTCACTTCACCGACTTTGATCACTGTGAAAAACGGCGAAGTAACTGCCGATATCCAGTGGAGCAGTTCTAATTATGACTACATGATCGTTGACGGTAAAAAATATCTCCCTGTCAATGAGGAGGGAACGAATTCTGAATTCCAGATCCCGGTTACCATTATGGATGAGAGCATGCCGGTAATCGCAGACACTACCGCCATGGGTACCCCTCATGAGATCAATTATACCCTGACTTTCTATTCCGATTCCATCGGTTCCAAAAGCCAGATGCCGCAGGAAGCAGCGAAACGTGTTGTTGCTGTTGCACTTGTTATTATCGTAGGCGGTGGGATTCTGAATTATTTCGTAAACAAGAGAAACCGTTGTTAAGTCAGACGGACACCTGTGCCTCAGTTCGGTTAAGGAACGTAAAAAAAGCTGCCATCCGGCAGCTTTTTTGTATTCTATATCTTTATTCAGCCATCTCCACTTCCAGCACATAGTCTACAGGATCCGGCAGTACAGGATCCGGACCAAGGTCAACAAATGCGATATCCGGATAATCGCTGTGTACCCATAAAGTAGAGATCGGCACTTCATGTCCGTCATCCAGGGCACGTACTTTCACAATCTTATTCTTGTCAAATCCGATCAGCGGCAGTGGTCCTAATGTATTCTCATAAATATGGACATAATACTTGTTTCCATTTCTGGTGATACGTCCGTAATCCGGTTTCGGGATATCTGCTGCCGGAGCGCATCCATAGATACTGTCATGGTTCTTATCCATCCAGCGTCCGATTTCCGCCAGGATCGCGGAGGATTCTTTCGGGAATTTACCTTTCGCATCAGGTCCTACATTCAGGATCATATTTCCACCTTTGGAAACACACTCTACCAGCTTCTTGATCAGCATGGAAGCAGGTTTGTAATAGTGGTCATTTGCACAGTAGCCCCAGTTATTGTTCATGGTGAAGCATGCTTCCCATACCATCGGATTCCCTTCTTTGTCGCAGATTCCTTCCGGCGGAATGATCTGTTCCGGGCTTACAAAATCGCCATGATATGGTGTCGGATTGCAGTCATACAGAGAACCTCTTCCCTCACCGCTGACTTCCAGACGGTTATCAATGATGATTCCCGGCTGTAATCTGCGGACCATATCTATCAGTCTGGTTGCTCCCCATTTCTCGCCTCGCATATCGTCATAGGAAAAGTCAAACCACATAATATCGATTTTTCCATAATTTGTGCAGACCTCTTCCACCTGATTGTACATATACTCTATATAACGAGAAAAATCTCTGTTTTCATTACTGCATTCCGGATGGTTTCTCATAGGATGGATGCGGTCTCCGTAATGAGGATAGTCCGGATGATGCCAGTCAAGTAAGGTGAAATACAGACCGACTTTCAGACCTTCTTCGCGAAGAGCTTCCACATATTCTTTGATCAGATCTCTTCCTGCAGGTGTATTGGTAACTTTATAATCTGTGTATTTACTGTCAAATAAACAGAAACCATCATGGTGTTTTGCAGTCAGAACCACATATTTCATACCTGCTGCCTTTGCCTCTTTTGCCCACTGTTTCGGATTATAGTCTCTGGCATCAAATTCTTTCATAAACGGAAGGTATTCTTCCTCAGGCATCTCCTCTGTACTGCGTACCCATTCTCCTCTTGCAGGAATAGAATATAATCCCCAGTGGATAAACATTCCGAAACGGGCATCCTGATACCATTTCATACGTTCTTCATATTCTTTTCTGTTAAACTGATACATGATTTTTATCTCCTTTATGTAAATGCAAATTCAATATCCAATCCTTTACATCTATACAATAATGTAATCCGGCAATACCAGAAGATGCTCACAGGTGTCATCTCCGGGCATCTTATTTATCGCTCTGTTACATTAATCTAAGCAGCATATCCCCGGTTCCTACATTGTAACCGCTGGTCGCATAAATCCCATTCAGGGTTCCATTCGTCACAATAATCAGCGGAAGTTTGTCCGGATCTACGTACATACGCCTTCCCAGAGTATTGATAATCTCTGAGAAATCATCATAATAAATCTGAATATTTTTTAACTTTGCAAGTGCTTTGGACAGTGTCGGTGTCTCCAGTGCTTCTTTACTTCTCACTACAAAAATAATCTGCTCTGCATATCCTGCGAAAGCCTCTTCCTGCTCCATCATTTCATTTAAGATATGCTCAGTAGGCTCTTTTTCTTCTTCCAGAAACATCAGGATATGTTTTCCGTCTGCTGTAAGGTCAGATGCTTTCACCTCTGTACCATCCTCAGTTTTCAGCATAAATTCCGGCATGGAAATATTCTCCAGCATATCCTCCAGATCTGCTTCCCTGAGTACCAGCTCGATCTCCTTTGTCTCTCCGGGCTGAATTTCAAAATGATATTCATTTGCAAACATATTTCCATTTGGGAGTCTGTTTGAAGTAAGAATCCTGTAGTTTCCGGATTCCAACGGCAGATTCAGGATCTGATCTTCGAAATTCTCTGCTCCCAGTTTCAGTGATGTATATCTTCCATTCTCCAGTTTTGCAATACTCCAGTTCTGGAAATATTTCCACTGTACAGTCTCTCCTGCTTTCAGGATCAGAGTACAGTTCTTCTCTGTTCTTGCAAGCACAGGAACGAATCTTCCGTTTTCCATATATTCCATAGAACGATCATGTGGATTCAGTCTTGCCGCTACTCCAAGGGTTCTCGCTATTGCAACAAACAGGATTTTCTTTGACAGGAAGCTTCCTGTACAGGTCCTTATGCATCCTGCCGGTGTTGTGATCACACTGGAACGCTCTTTCTCCGGTCTGGAAACAATTGCCTTCTCGATCAGATTCCAGATTCTGGAAGGATCATCTCTCAGCTCCTGTTTCTCAGCTCTGGAAAAATGCTTCTTAATCTCTCTTCTGTATTTCTGAAGAACTTCATCATCTACTCTTGGATTTAACACATAAGATACAAAGGTATCCTTTTTCATCATACCATGATATGGGATCGACAGCTCCAGGTGTTCCTCCAGAACGTCACTGATACAGTCAGTTCTGTCTTTCTCTGTGAGAACCCTCAGGAGATCTTCTCTGTATGAGGCAGCAATAGCTTCTTCTATCCTGTTTACCTTTTTTTCCAGGAAACGTTCACATTCCGGATTTGACCAGTTTCTTACTTTCTGCTCTCTGTGTGCATTGGCTGCTGCCAGACGCTTATTTCCCTTCGCCTTCTGTTCCGGAGTCGGCATGTCTGTGTTTACAGGTGCATCATGAGGAGCAAATATATCTGCTGCTGTCCACTTTTCTGATTCGCCGTCATTTCTTTTATCCTGCGGTACCAGACAAAGTTCACAGTTATCTTCTTTCTCAGTGTTCATAACTGTTTCCGCATAGAACCACTCGCCGTCAGAACACATTCTTGCGGAAATATGCAGACTTCCAAGTCCTGTTGTCAGTCTGGCAGTTCCCTTACTGTCTGTTTTCTTCTCTGCGATCGGTGCATACTCTGAATAGTTCAGTACCTCAAAGGAAACCTCAGCTCCCTCTACGGGTAACCCCTGCGTATCCTTTACTGTTACTGTAATTTCTTTGGTTACTGCATACCTCTTCAATTCATTCAGCATGGTCACCATACCATCTGTGCCGATCACCTCGCCTTCCGGGATCTTGGTATCAAACACACGTGAATGGATCATCATTGCTCTGGAAGAAGCGTTTGTAAACCATCCTTTATTCAGGATTTCTTCAGGCTCACAGGCTCCGAGGAAGTACCATTTACCGTCACACCAGATCTCTACCCAGGCGTGATTGTCATCGCAGTGAGACCACTTCGGCGCATATACCTGACGGGCAGGTACGCCTACGCTTCGCAGTGCATTTACAGTGAATACAGACTCTTCACCACATCTGCCATTTCCTCTGCGGTATACAGAAATCGCAGATAAAGTACGGTCATCTGTACAATGATAAGTAGCTTCTTCGGCACACCAGTAATTCACTTCTAACGCTGCTTCTCTGAAGTTCATTCCCTGTATTCTGCTTCCGATCTCTGTGCGGAAGTAAGTTCTGCACTGTGCGATCTCTTCCTCATTTACTCTGTGAAACAGCACATAATTCAGGAAGATTTCTTCAGGAAGGTCTGCAACCTGCGGATTCTCTTTCCAGAGCCTCACACCATTCTCCGCATAGTCCAGAAATACTTCAAACGGATAATTGCCAATGTCACTGTACGGCATAAACGCATATAAATATTTACATGCAAGTGCCACTTCCTCTGTACATTTCTGTAATTTCTCGTCTACAGGCGCAAAAACCCGGGGCAGGTTCTTTGCCTGCTCCAGGTAGTTCTCTTCAATTCGGCCCCTGTTCTCTTTTAAAAAAACCCTTGGTTCTGCCATTATAATTCCTCCAGAACTTTCTTTGCGGCACGGATATTATCTACATCCGTACGCCATATCTCATATTCGCTCAGCATCGGAAGTCCCATATTGACTCCATCCTTGCGAAACTGCATCTCACTGTCAATGACTCTCTTTCCGGTCATATGATAAGCCCTGACTCCTGTAAGCTGATAAAGCTGGCGGATCACTTCTGCTCCCACGCCGCTTCCTGCCTGGATCGTGATACGTCCCTGACTCTTCTCTACCAGTTCCTTCAGCAGATCTGCCCCCTGCAGACATACATTGCGTTGTCCTGAAGTAAGGATCGTATTGATTCCCAGTGAGATTGCCTTTTCCATTGTTTCTATTGGATCCACACATACATCAAAAGCTCTGTGAAGGGTTACCGACATATCCCCTGCCGCCTCCATCAGCTCTTTCATCTGTTCCATGTTTAATGTGCCATCCGGCTTCAGCACCCCAAATACAACACCTTCGGCACCCATTTTCCTGAAATCTTCCACTGCATGCTTTATCATGGAAAATTCTGCATCTGTATAGCAGAAATCTCCAAAACGCGGACGGATCAAAGCATGGATCCTGATATCCGAACGCTTTCTTATTTCATCAAAAAGCCACGGTCCCGGAGTGGTTCCGCCGATGATCAGGTTACCGCAAAGTTCCAGTCTGTCTGCGCCTCCTTCAACCGCTGCCATAGCAGATTCTACAGAATCTACACAGGCTTCCAAAATATATTCTTTCACGTACTTGCCTCCATCTTTTTTCATTTAAGCCAGACAGATCATCCTTTCTGCTGACTGATTTACCCAGATCAGATAAGTCCCCCGAAGACTTACCTGCATCAGAACAATTTCACCCCTGCTCTCTCCAGTGTACTCACGATCGTATCATCTGGAAATTCATCCGTAACAATTCCGCTGATATCATCGAAGTATGCATATTTATAGGAATCATTGAAATAGAATTTATCCCTTTCCATAACAACATATTTATGTCTGCTACTGTGCACGGCTGCTTTCTTTGTCAATCCGTCCTCTACCCCCAATGTAGTAATTGCACAATCAGTCATATCCACACCGCAGCTTCCTATAAATGCACGGTCAAAGCTATACTGTTTGATCACTTCTATCGTTGCAGCTCCCATAAATCCGTTTACTGTCTGATACATTGTTCCCCCTGTACCGATTGCAGTAATGGACGGATTTGTGGCAAGGATCTGCAGGATATCTATCATATTGCTCACCACTACCACACGCATATTTGACGTGGCAAGAAGCTTTGCCAGCTCGATATTTGTGGTAGAAATATCAAGGAAAATCGTTTCGTTATTCTTAATCAGTTTAAATGCTTTGGCTGCAATTGTTCTCTTTTTGTCAAGGTTAAACTGGCGTCTGTCTACTACGTCTCTTTTCAGCGGATAATCCTGTGAAAGGATTGCGCCGCCGTAGGTTCTCTTTAACTTACCGGCGTTTTCAAGAATCTTAAGATCTTTTCGGATACAGTCTTCTGTGACCTGAAACATTTCACTCAATTCCTTAACCTTGACTTTTCCGTTTTCACGAAGGCATTTCTCTATTGCGCTTTGTCTTTCCTCAGTAAACATAGCCCCCTCTTTCCTCATCCATTCATGATAACCTGTATCTTTCAGTGAATCCTGTTTTCTTCACTGTTCATCTTCAGGTGTAATATTGTTATTTCGGAATTCCTATTCTGTAAGTTTTGGATAATGACATTTTACAATATGACCCGGTGCAATTTCAACAGGTGTCGGCACCTGTGTCTTACATTTTTCTGTACAATGTGGGCAGCGTGTATGGAACAGACATCCGCTTGGCGGATTACTCGGACTTGGAAGATCACCTTTTAATGTAATACGCTCTTTCTTCACTTCCGGATCCGGGATCGGAACTGCGGAAAGAAGTGCTCTTGTATATGGATGTCTCGGGTTTGCATACAGTTCTTTCTTCGGAGCTGTCTCTACGATAGTACCCAGATACATAACACCGATCCTGTCTGAAATCATCTCAACGACACTCAGATCATGGGAAATGAACAGATAGGTAAGATTAAAGTCTTTCTGTAACTGCTGCAGAAGATTTAATACCTGCGCCTGGATAGAAACATCAAGGGCAGATACCGGCTCATCTGCGATGATAAGCTTTGGCTGTACAGTCAGTGCTCTGGCAATTCCGATACGCTGACGCTGACCACCGGAGAATTCATGCGGGTAACGCTCTCCATGAGACGGGCTTAATCCTACAGTGCCGAGAAGTTCATGTACTTTCTTAAGGCGCTCTCCTGCACTCATATTTGTGTGAATCAGAAGTGGCTCACCGATAAGATCCTGAACTTTCATTCTCGGATTCAGGGAACCGTACG
>OHYC01001037.1_pt1 | contig 9512 bp, 6 predicted proteins | sample 1580171 | NCBI WGS metagenome assembly OHYC01 (sample SAMEA3882526, study PRJEB24775) | human gut metagenome | biome: human-associated habitat; feature: intestine environment; material: feces | place: Netherlands | collected 2009/2010
GATGGCACCACGTTCCGATACAACGCCAACCCAGATCAACCAAGAACAACAAAAGCCCCAACCCTTGACATCAAACAACTTAACAATCAATTTTATGACGAAAAAAGTGGTATATCAGTCGATTATCTTCGCGACTACAATACAGGAGATGATATTATTTTTGAAGATATCATAGATAAAATTCAATTCAATCCCAATGAAAACAATACATCACTCTTCTTTTTATTAGACAACGAATATATTGAATGGAAATTTAATGGAAATATCACCAACAAGTACAAGAAAGAAGACAGAATTAACCTTCATTTTAAAGTAATTACCGTGAAGCAATGTAAAGAGATTACATTTGAGAGTATCGATTTCTTCAAAGATTCAAGCAACGGAATAAATAAACAAGGACCATACCCTTGCATCTCCGACTACCTAAAATAAGGAGAACAGTGCAGTACATATATCTCACAGCACTTGCCCTGCTAGGATTATGTATGCTTATTTTTCCAAGGCAACTCTGGAAAATAAGCAATTTCCTCTGGACTCAAAAAGGAGATCCGAGCAATCTATACACATCCTTAATGAGAATAAGCGGTGCCGCCTTTCTTGTTTTAGCTCTTATTCTTTTCATCTTCTGCAGACTGCAGTAACACCTACCTGATCCTGTGCACCGTGTCGGGTGTCGCAGCAGGCCTGCAGAACACCGGCTGATTTTAGCCAGTTTCTTTCAGGGTCCCCGTTCGCACTGCCGATCGGGGACCCTTTTTCATACCTATATCTGCCTTATATATGGCAGAATCGGAGCCTTGTCATGAGCCTTCTCGCTTATATATGGCAGACCATCATGCGAAAAACCCACTTCGGGGGTACATTTTTCCGGTTTTTCACCTTTGGGACTGCCATACATAAGCGAAATATCACCGGACAGAACACGAAATCTGCCATACATAAGCGAGATATCGCTCTATTTCCCAGCGAACGGTCAGACCAAAACGTATGATGTTGGCTAGCCTGAACAATGAGGGGTGGAGTCAATGGCAGACGAACTGTTTGTAGACCAAGACGAGGTCGAAGGCACGGCAAGCGGCGTTTGGAGCCGCATGCTGGCAGGTAATCGCAGGTTTGCGGAGGGCAAACCGGAACATCCGAATCGTGGCGCTGAAGCACGCGAGGCACTTGTGGACACACACGCACCGGAAGCGGCCATACTGAGCTGCTCTGATGCGCGTGTCAGCCCCGATATTATTTTCGACGCAGGCATCGGCGATCTGTTCACCGTGCGCACGGCAGGGCAGGTCATAGACGATGCTGTGATCGCCTCTTTGGAATACGCGGTGGACGTGCTCGGCGTGCGCCTTTTGGTGGTACTCGGCCATCAGAATTGCGGCGCGATCAAGCAGGCATGCAAGGAATACGAGGCGCTGCTGCACGAGCTGACCGCCGACGCGGAGGATTCGCTGATGGCCGCCGACAGCATTTCCGACATCGACGAACGCATCTGCGATTCGGATTCGATCATGATGCGCACGGTCGGTTTTTCGATTTGGCAGGCGCACGAATCGGAACTGGAATCGGCGGAGGATTTCGAGCGCGTGCACATCGCACGCACCATCGAACAGCTGGTGGAACGTTCCGAAGTGATCCAGCGCGCGCTGGCCGAGGATCGGCTGATGATCACGGGCGCACGCTACCAGCTCGACACCGGCAAGGTGGAAGTGCTGAGCTTCTGACGATTTTCCGGAAAAAGACGGCTTCCGGATCCGTTGCGTCGCGCTGTTTTGACATGCCGTTGCTTTAGATTGGAATCATGTCGCTTGGTTTGAACATCCTTCTGATTTTCATTTTCCTGCTGCTCGGTTCCGTGTTCGCCGGCACCGAACTGGCGCTGGTCAGCCTGCGCGGATCGCAGATCGACCAGATGGAACAGGAGGATGCGCGCGGCAAGCGTGTGGCGCAGATCGCACGCGACCCGAACACGTTCCTGTCCACCGTGCAGATCGGCGTGACGCTGTGCGGCTTCCTGTCCGCGTCGTTCGGCGAATCCTCAATCGCCCCGTATATCGTGCCGGTCATCGAAGACTGGGGTGTGCCGCATAACGTCGCCGCTCCCCTGACCACCATCGCGTTGACACTGATCATCTCGTATTGCTCGATCGTCATTTCCGAACTGGTGCCGAAGCGTATCGCCATGCAACGCAACGAGCAGATCGCGCGTGCCGTGGTGCCGGCCATCCATGTGTTCGCCAAAGTGTGCAAGCCGATCATCTGGCTGATCGGCAAGAACACGAACGGCATCGTGCGGCTGCTCGGCTTCGATCCGAACGAAACCGACAGCGAGGTGTCCGACGACGAGCTGCGCGTGCTCGTCAACACCAACACCAACCTCAGCAAGGACGAGCGCACCATCCTCGACGACGTGTTCGACGCATCCGAAACCATCGTGGCGGAGGTCATGCGTCCTCGTGCCGACGTCGCGTTCCTGGACGGCTCCATGCCGATTGCGGAAGCCGCCGCGTACGTGCGTGAAATGCCGTATTCGCGTTACCCCGTCACCGGCAAGGATTTCGATGACGTGCTCGGCTTCGTGCATGTGCGCGACCTGCTTGACATCCGCGATTCGAAGGCGAGAACCGTTGCCGACGTGACGCGTGAGGGCATTTCCCTGCCGGGCACGTCGAAGCTGCTGCCAAGCCTTGAGCTGCTGCGCAAACGAGGCATTCACCTGGCCGTGGTGATCGACGAATACGGCGGCACCGACGGCATCGTCACGTTGGAAGACATGACCGAGGAATTGGTCGGCGACATCCGCGACGAATACGACCTGCCGGAGGAAAAGGGCGGTGAACGCACAGAACGCGCCGCTTTCGTCAATGGCGTGGCCACCATCGAAGGTGGCATGACGATCGAGGATTTCGCGGATTTGACCGGCATCGAGCTGGAAGACGGCCCATACGAGACGGTTGCCGGCTATTTCCTGGCGCACACCGGCAAAATGGGCGAAGTGGGCGACGTGCTGTCGTCCGATGACGGTTATGACATGGTCGTCACCAAGGTGGACGGCCGTCGTATCGAAACGCTGGAAGTGCGTCGGCACACCGCCGATGAGGACGGTTCCGCGGGTGGCGATTCCGCGGCGGACGGCAAGTAACCCGAGCGGCCTCTTACAGCACCACCTGCCGGTTGATGTCGCGGCGTAACTGCCTCCATTGCGGCAGATAGGCGCTCATACGCCTTTGAAAGCCCTCTCCGTGGCCGTTCTCCCACAGGTGGGTCATCTCATGCACCAGCACGTATTCGAGGAATCTAGGGGCCATTAAACCAAGCTGCAGGTTAAGTCGGATACGTCCGGTCTTCGGCGTGCACGATCCCCAACGCGAACTCATCAGACGCAACGTGATATGCGTCGGCGTACGGCCAACGATCGGGCCCCATTTGGCAAGCAACACAGGCAATTGCGATTCGATGTTGCGTTGCGCCCGCGCCTTGGCCTCGTCCGTCCATACGAAAGCGGGCGGGTTGGCGGAAGCGCCAGTATCGCCAATATTGCCGTTTTGCGCACGCTGCGCGTTGAGTTGCGCGTCTCTGGCCTGCCGCATGCTGCATTGCGCCCGTTCGATCCACGGCTTGCGTTCCGTCACAAACCGTTCGATAGCGCTTTGCGACATTCGTTGCGGCGCGGAGATGACGATATCCGCGTTCGGCGGTTTGATGCGCAGGTACATGTTTTTGATGGGTTTGCGCACGATGGCCACCCGCATGCCGGCGATGCTCGCCGTCGTTTCGGAAATCACGCGATTGCGGTTGCGATGCCCCACTCCCCTGCCGTAACGGCCGTTACCGCCGTTGCGCTGCCCGTATGTCATGCCTGCATTATGCCACGACACGCCGATGACACGGCGGCACTTGACTTTCCCTGTGATTCAAGTATCATTTCAATTCGTTGTGTTCAAGACACAGCAAGTTGGGCCCGTAGCTCAGGTGGTTAGAGCGCATCCCTGATAAGGATGAGGTCGGAGGTTCAAGTCCTCCCGGGCCCACGTAGATGGTAAGGAAGCGGCACAGCCGCTTTTTTCACCTATGGGGCTATAGCGCAGCTGGTAGCGCATCTGCTTTGCAAGCAGAGGGTCGCCGGTTCGAACCCGGCTAGCTCCACGGGGCTATGGCGCAGCTGGTAGCGCATCTCCATGGCATGGAGAGGGTCAGGGGTTCGAATCCCCTTAGCTCCACAGAATTGAAGGCTTCCGAGTAATCGGAAGCCTTTTTCGTATTCAGCCTCTTGTCGACCATCCAACGGACGCGATCGCCCGCAAACCAAATAAAACGGCCGCCTGCATACCCGCAAGCGGCCGGAATCATCAAATCAATAGGGGAGTGGCACCACGAATCGCAACTAGTTGCGGGCCGCGTTCTGCTTGGACAGCTCGTCACGAATCTGCTGCAGCAGCTGGACGGTCTGCTCTTCGGCAGACGGCTCTTCAGCGGCCTTTTCCTCGGCTTCCTTCTGCTCGGCAAGCTTGGTCTTGGCAAGCAGCGCCTCGGTCATGTCGCGGAATTTGTTGATCGGCACCAGAATGCAGAAATAGACGGCGACGGCGATGATGAGGAAATTCAGAATAGCGCCCAGCACTGCGCCGAACGAAACGGTCGCGCCGTTGAATGTGATCGCCAGCAGACCATCCATGTTCGGCTTGCCGAAGATCATGGCGATGAACGGATTGATGACGCTGTTGACGATCGCGTTGACCACGGTGGTGACGGCACCGCCCATGACGACACCGACGGCCATGTCGATCATGTTGCCGCGTGCGATGAATTTCTTGAATCCTTCGAACATTTTTGCTCCTGTTCTGCATTCGCGATTCCGTGAATCGCGTCAATGGACAAGTCTCTCTTTGGACGTGTCTCTCTTGCATGCCCGAATCCATCCTATATCCGCACGCTCCAGCCAAATCTTGAGCAATATCTTGTGCGTCTCACAATCAAGCACATAGAATGAAATCGCCGTATTGATAACCCAACTATCCCGAAGGGGAAAAATATGCTCACTGATGAGTACGTCAAGCGCGTGTACGCGCAGGTCGAGAAGCGCGATGGCGACCAGCCGGAGTTCCTGCAGGCCGTTCGCGAGGTCTTCGAAAGCCTCGAGCCGGTTGTTGAGAAGCACCCGGAATATGAGAAGGCGGGCGTGCTCGAGCGCCTCGTCGAGCCGGAGCGCGTGGTGAAGTTCCGCGTCGCCTGGACGGACGATGAGGGCAAGGTGCAGGTCAACCGCGGTTACCGCATCCAGTTCAACTCCGCGATCGGCCCGTACAAGGGCGGTCTGCGTTTCCACCCGAGCGTGAACGAGGGCGTCATCAAGTTCCTTGGCTTCGAGCAGATTCTCAAGAATTCCCTGACCAGCCTGCCGATGGGCGGCGGCAAGGGCGGCTCCGACTTCGACCCGAAGGGCAAGTCCGATGCCGAAGTCATGCGTTTCTGCCAGGCGTTCATGACCGAGCTGTGCCGTCACATCGGCCAGTTCACCGACGTTCCGGCCGGCGATATCAACGTCGGCGCCCGTGAGATCGGCTACCTGTTCGGCCAGTACAAGCGCATCCGCGACGAATACTCCGGCGTGCTCACTGGCAAGGGCCTCGAATTCGGCGGCTCCCTGGCTCGCACCGAGGCTACCGGCTACGGCCTGTGCTACTTCACCGCCGAGGCTCTGAAGTGCATGCGCAACGACAGCTTCGAGGGCAAGACCGTGGTCATCTCCGGCTCCGGCAATGTCGCTATCTACGCCTGCGAGAAGGCCACCCAGCTGGGTGCCAAGGTCGTCACCGCCTCCGATTCCAACGGCTACGTCTATGATCCGGACGGCATCAAGCTCGACATCGTCAAGGACATCAAGCTCGGCCACCGCGGCCGCATCAAGGAATACGCCGAGCGTGTTCCGGGTGCCGAATACCACGAGGGCTGCAAGGGCGTGTGGACCGTGCCGTGCGACATCGCGCTGCCGTGCGCCACCCAGAACGAAATCGATGAGGAGTCCGCCAAGGCCCTCGTCGCCAACGGCTGCAAGGTCGTGTGCGAAGGCGCCAACATGCCGTCCACCCCGGAGGCAATCGCCGTCTATCAGGACAACGGCCTGCTGTACGGCCCAGCTAAGGCCGCCAACGCGGGTGGTGTGGCGGTGTCCGGCCTTGAGATGAGCCAGAACTCCTACCGCCTTTCCTGGACGTTCGAAGAGGTGGACAACAAGCTCAAGTCCATCATGGAGAACATCGTCGCCAATTCCCTGGCCGCCGCCAAGGAATACGGCCATGAGGGCGATCTGATGCTCGGCGCCAACGCCGCCGGCTTCGTCAAGGTCGCCAACGCCATGGTCGCCCAGGGCGTGCTCTGATCGTCTTTCACAATCCGTTTCAACGGTCCGTGCGATTCGTTCGCACGGACCGTTTTCATATGCGTTACGGCATAACGCGCAACGCAGTATGACGATTGCATAAAAGCGACCGCATAATCGCGATTACATAAGAAAAGACGGCGCCTCCCGAAGTAGGGAAGCGCCGTCTTCTTATGTTGCACGAACGGCTTACGTTGCGCAAGCGCCGTACGAACGCCGTATGACGAATCGATCAGTCGTCGCCGAGCGTCACGTGGATGCCGCCGACCAGCGTGCTCACCACGTTGTACAGCAGCGTGAGAATCACCACCAGCACGGTGAACAGCACCACTTCGATGATGGAGAAGATGGTGACCGCGCTCAGCACGGTGCTCAGCGAAAGCACGTTGGCAAGGTCGAATCCGCCGGCGTCAAGACCGGTGGAGGACACGATCTGCGTCACCTGATCGAACACGCCGACCACGTTCAGCAGCAGCCACAGCAGCGTCACCGCGACGATCTGGATGATGCCTCCCGCGATGGAAAGCATGAACGCCACCTTGGCCGCGGACCATGCGTCGATGCGGGTCAGGGACAGGCTCATGCGGCGGGCGCGAGGCGCGCCACGACGCGCTTTTTCACGAACCTTCACACCGCCGGACGCGGCGGCCATGTTCTCATGCGCCTGAGACTGTTCCGTACCGCTCAACGGCTGGCTGGATGCGGAACGGGCCACGCGTGGGGCCTGCGCCCCTGCCTGCGCCTGATGGCTTTCATTGTTCTCGCTCATCGTTGCTCCTTGCAGAATCTTGCCTACTTCTAGCCGAGGCTACCAGTTTTCGCAGACGATTCCCCGCCTGTGTCTCAGGCCTCTACATTCTCGCCATCGCCGGCATCGGAAGTGGCTTCCGTACCGGTTTCAGCGGAGTTTTCAGTAGTGGTTTCGGCTTGCGATTGCACGGCTGCGTCGTTCTGGACTGCTCCGTTTTCCGCGGCGGCCTGCTCGGCGTCATCCTCGTCGGTCTCCTCGTTACGTGCTATGGAGATGATTTCGTCGTTCTTGTCAGGCTTGGCGAGCGTCACACCCTGGGTGGTACGTCCGGTGCGCTTGACTTCGGCGACGTTGGAGCGGATGACCTTGCCGGACTTCATGATGGCCATGATCTGGTCGGATTCCTCCACGATCACGGCACCCACCAGGGAGCCACGGCCTTCGGCGAGCTGCACGGCCTTGACGCCGTAGCCGTTACGGCCCTGCAGACGGTATTCGCTGATGGCGGTGCGCTTGGCGAAGCCCTCGTTGGTGACCACGAGCAGATCCCTGTCGGAATCGCCCTGCACCACATCCATGGCCAAAAGCTCGTCGCCGTCGCGGAACTTCATGCCCTGCACACCGGCGGTCTGGCGGCCCATCGGGCGCAGCTGCTCGTCGTTGGCTTCGAACTTCAGGCTCATGCCCTGCTTGGAGACGAGGATGATGTCGTCGTCGGCGTTGCACAGCGCGGCACCGATCAGCTCGTCGGCGTTCTCGCCGTTCTCGTCGGTCATGAGTCGTACCGCGATCAGACCACCCTGACGCGGGGAGTCGTATTCGGCGAGCGCGGTCTTCTTGACCTTGCCGGAACGGGTGGCGAGCACCAAGTACTTGGCCACGTCGTAGTTCGGAATCGACAGCACGGTCTGGATCGTCTCGTCCGGGCCGAACTGCAGCAGGTTCGCCACGTGCTGTCCCTTGGAATCGCGGGAGCCTTCCGGCAGCTCGTATGCCTTCAGACGGTACACGCGGCCCTTGTTGGTGAAGAACAGCAGCCAGTTGTGCGTGCTGGTCAGGAAGAAGTGGTCCACCACGTCGTCCTCGCGCAGCTTGGCGCCCTTGATGCCCTTGCCGCCGCGGTGCTGCGCGCGGTATTCGTCGGCCTTGGTGCGCTTGATGAAACCGGAGTGGGTCACGGTGACGACCACGTTTTCTTCGGCGATCAGGTCTTCGACGTTCATCTCGCCGGAGTACGGCAGAATCTTGGTACGGCGTTCGTCGCCATACTTGGCGACGATTTCGTCCAGCTCGTCGCCGACGATCTTGCGCTGGCGTTCCGGCTTGGCGAGGATGTCGTTGTAGTCGGCGATCTTGCGCATGAGCTCGTTGTGCTCGTCGAGGATCTTCTGACGTTCCAGGGCGGCCAGTCGGCGCAGCTGCATGGCGAGGATGGCGTCGGCCTGCACCTCGTCCACGTCAAGCAGGTCCATAAGGCCCGTGCGGGCGGTCTCCGCGGACTCGGAGGCACGGATGAGGGCGATGACCTCATCGATCATGTCAAGGGCCTTCAGATAGCCCTGCAGGATGTGGTCGCGTTCCTCGGCCTCGCGTTTGAGGTAGGCGGTACGGCGTGCGATGACTTCGAGCTGGTGGTTTACCCAATGACGGATGAACGCATCCAGGGACAGCGTGCGCGGCACACCGTCGACCAGTGCCAGCATGTTCGCGCCGAAGGTCTGCTGCAGCTGGGAATGCTTGTACAGGTTGTTGAGCACGACCTTCGGCACGGCGTCGCGCTTGAGCACGAGCACGAGGCGCTGGCCAGTACGGCCGGAGGTTTCGTCGCGCATGTCGGCGATGCCTTGGATCTTGCCGTCGCGCACCGCTTCGCGGATGGACACGACCAGACGATCCGGGTTAACCTGGTACGGCAGTTCGGTGATCACGAGGCACATGCGGCCCTTGATCTCCTCGGTGTTCACCACGGCTCGCATGGTGATGAGGCCACGGCCGGTACGGTACGCCTGTTCGATGCCCTTATGGCCGAGAATCGTGGCGCCGGTAGGGAAGTCCGGTCCCTTGATGATGCGGATCAGGTTGTCGAGCAGTTCCTCACGGCTCGCGTCCGGATGGTCGAGCGCCCAATGCACGCCTTCTGCCACCTCGCGCATGTTGTGCGGAGGAATGTTGGTCGCCATGCCGACGGCGATGCCGGACGAGCCGTTGCACAGCAGGTTCGGGAAGCGGGCCGGCAGCACGGTCGGCTCCTGCGTCTTGCCATCGTAGTTCGGCAGGAAATCGACGGTGTCCTTGTCGATATCACGCACCATTTCCATGGCGAGCGGCGCCATACGGCATTCCGTGTAACGCATTGCGGCTGCCGGGTCGTCGCCGGGGGAGCCG
>OHYC01001041.1_pt1 | contig 9501 bp, 6 predicted proteins | sample 1580171 | NCBI WGS metagenome assembly OHYC01 (sample SAMEA3882526, study PRJEB24775) | human gut metagenome | biome: human-associated habitat; feature: intestine environment; material: feces | place: Netherlands | collected 2009/2010
ATCTCTCCGTCCGCACCACGTTTCCGTAGCTCCTCTCTTATGGAACCGGCCATCACCTGCTGCTGCACGATGAGAATCTTTTTTCCTGTATAATCCATATCAGGAATCAGCTCTTCCGCCAGAGGATATCCCACCTCATAAGGTGTTCCGAAGGTTTTCTCCAGATATCTGGCACATTCCAGTGCCGCAGGAGAAACCACGATATTTTTTTCCGCAGAGGAGGCTTTTTTTACCTCATCAAGCCCTTCTCCCATTCCGTAGCAGACTGCTCTCTGTCCTCTGACACGGAATTTTTCACGGATCTTGTCTGCTGCTTTCAGGTCACTGACATCCTGAGGTGTCATTCCGAGAACTCCTGTCTTACCAGCCTCCGCAGACAGCTTTTCCCGGGCAAAGGCTTTAAAAAGCTCCAGATAAGCCTTCCGCTCTCCCGCATCATAAAGCTCCATTCCGTTGGTATTTACTGCAAGCACCGGAAGATCTGTTTTCTTCTCGCACATCCGCCGCAGTGCCTGATGATCCGTTCCGATCACAGCAGGTACCGGTGTTCCGATAATGGCTGCAAAGCCTGCCTCCACCTTTTCTGCCGCATCCACAAGCTTGGCAACCAGGCGGTCATCCCGTCCCAGGATGGCATCCATATCCCGAAGTCCTGCGCTGAATACCGCACTTTTCTGTTCAAACCATCTTGGTTCATCAAAGCCGCAGACATTTCCCGCACATCCTCCTGCATCACAGATCACGATGATCCCGCCAAGCTCATACAGCACTGACACGGCTCCGGACTGATCCGGTGCAAAGGGTGTCAGATATTTTCGAAGTCCTCTCATACCTTTTCTCCCTTCTGCAAAACTTTCTCTGTCAGTGTTTCAAACAGCCTGCGTACCCCCGCATAGCCATAGGGCTGCCGGTCCTGATTCCACACGGCATTTGGCTGATCCCGGTGATAATATCCTGCATCCTTTCCTATAGTAAGGTTCACTCCGCTCCCGGACGGATCGTAATACAGCATGGTGGGTTCCATATTGGAAAAAACCTTTGTATCCGGACTCAATTCCGCAAGATGCCGTATGTATACAAAATTCTCGGCTGTGATAGTTCCGTAGATCTCCGGCACCCGGAAACCATACCGCACCAGGGCCAGGGCCAGCTCAAAGGAATCTCCGTTCATGCACTCCCCTACAGCAAAAGACGCATCCGGACAGACTTCCCGGAATCTCTCCACTGCCTCTTCTGCTGCTTTTTTATACACTTCCTGATCAAAAGAGACTCCAAGAACCTGTCCCAAGGCACGATACTGATTTTCGATCTTATCTGTCTGGTAGAGCCTCCGAAGCTCAATAAAAGGAATCTTCAGCCGGTCATGAAAATCCTCCGCTGCAAACCTTGCTTCCGGATGAAGCACCAGATTAAAATTGGCCTGTGACATGGTCTGATATTCTTCATAATCCTTACATCTTGCGATTTCATGGATGGTCTTTACGCCTGCCTGCTGCAGCAGCTCATACATCTCGCAGTCATCAACCAGCGGCGAAAAAAATCCCAGAAGATTGACCACATTTCCCTTTTTCTTCTGTGGCTCAAGGAGGGAGTATAAGGACTGGCGCACATGGACCATAGGCGGCTTTCTGCCCTCACGTGTCAGTGCGTACATGTAACAGGGACGCACCGGAATATCCACCTTTTCCTCTGCCTTCCGGCAGACACGTTCCATATCCGTTCCCAGAAGTGCATCCACACAGGTGATACAGATCATCACCACAGACGGCTTCTTCTCACAGCAGTCGCAGATCTCTTTTACCGCTTTCGGGATCTTTTTCAGGTGACGGCCTGTAACAATATCCGTCTCGTCCATCATCAGATAAAAAAATCGATCATTGTACTCCGGCATGGAGCTGATAAGAGAAGTATTTCTTCCGCAGCATCCCGGTGCCACGATCAGCATAATGGAATCCGGCACTGCAAGCCCGGCCCGCTTTACGCCAAAGCCCTCCGCTCCCGGAGAGTTAAATGCCAGAGTTGCCGGAGAGCTGTAGATCAGATGCTTCCCGGAGATCATCTGCGGAGGGATCGCTTCCAGCCCGCCCCGGGCCAGTTCTTCTGCAGTTGCAAAATATGCTTCCTTTTTCATATATCCTCCTTCTCCGCTTCTTCACTTTCCAATAGCTTCCTGGCCAGTGCAAAAAATTTCTCACTGATCTCAGAATTCTCATCTCCCTCGATCACCGTTTTGCCCTGATCCTCCCATCGGATGATCTCGTCACTTCTCGGGATCTCACCCACGATCGGGATATTATTTTTTTCTGCAAAAGCATTTACTTTTTCCGTTTCATTCTCCACATTCCTGTGATTCAGCACGATCCCGAAGATTCTCGCATAGCTTCGATCCTCAAAATTCCGCACAGCACTGGAAATATTATTGGCTGCATATAGTGCCATTTTCTCTCCGGATGTGACAATGAGTACTTTTTCCGCATAGCCCTCCCGGATCGGTGCCGCAAAACCGCCGCATACTACATCTCCAAGAACATCGTAAAGCACTACATCCGGCTTCCAGGTCTCAAAAAGCTTCAGATCCTCCAGAAGCTGAAAGGTTGCGATGATACCTCTGCCTGCACAGCCAAGTCCCGGCGTGGGGCCGCCGGTCTCAATGCAAAGGACTCCACCAAAGCCCTCCTTTGAAATATCCTCCAGCTTTTCCGGCTCCTCATCCTCTTCCCGCATATAATTCATTACCGGCCGCAGAGGTTCTCCCCCAAGAAGATTGATGGTGGAATCCGCCTTGGGATCACAACCGATCTGGATCACTCTCTTCCCCATGGCTGCAAAAGCCGCCGCCAGGTTGGACGTCACTGTAGACTTTCCGATACCGCCCTTTCCGTATACTGCTACCTTCAGCATAAAATCCTCCCTAATTCATTCTGTTCGCTCCCGCAGGTATTTTTCATAAAAAAAGCTCTTTCACGCACAAGGTGAAAGAGTCCCGTATTCCGCTCACAAAACAAAGTCAAGCGGATATTCGCGATCCGCATTTGCTGCTTGTTCATAACCGAATAACTGCTTCGCAGCTGATTCGGTTAAGCTGTGCCGGATGAACAACGATTCCTGCTCGGATATTCCTTGCCGTCAAAGTCTGTTTCCTGCTGTATTTTGTTTTAATGCCTCATCCGGATAGAAAGAAAATATTTCGTTCCGTCTGAATTTTTCTATTTTTATTATACAATGGTGTACATTAGTGAGTCAATTGCAACTCTGACTTTTTATACAAAAAAAGACCCCAAGGCGAAATATTTTTAAGCATTTCGCCGAGAAGTCTCTTCTCTGATCTGCCGGCTCAGAAGCCGCGGCAAAGTTATTCTTATGATAAAGCTTTACTGGATAGAAACTACGTGATATCCTCTGTCTTCCACTACTTTCTTAAGCTCTTCGTTGGAGATCTCTCTGTCGTAGGAAACCACTGCCTCACCTTTTTTCAGGCTTACTTTTGCTGCCGCACCGTCAATGCGGTTGATCGCTCTTGTGACGCTGGCCACACAGTTCTCACAGTGCATGCCTGTGATCTTCATGGTTTTCTCACCCAGCTTGGTTCCATCCAGCTTCTTCTTCGGGATCTCCGGCTTGCTGCCGCCTCCGCAGCAGGCGCCTTCGCCCTTCAGATGTTTATATGCGCCTTTTCCGGCAAACAGCATAATGATGATAACAACGATGACAATAATGACGATAATAATAACAATAATAACGGTGGTAACACCAACGGCGATAATAATGGCAACAACAATGGTGCCAATAATGGAGACAACGGCAGCAATAATGGTACTTCCGACGGCGATGTTGTGAACCCGGACGGATCCATTACCCACGCAGACGGTTCTGTGACAACCGCAGACGGCAGAGTGATCAAGAGCGCGACAAACGGGGGCACTGCATCCCATACAAAAGATGCGACACCAACGACCGCAGATGGTATTGATCCGAGATACTTCCTTTGCATTGCAATCTTTGCCGGTGGTATTGGGGTTATTCTTTACAGCCGTTTCAACAAGATGAAATATTTAAGCCAGAATCATAAGGATAGATCATAAACATGTTTACAAGAATGATGGCACAAGGGATTGTGACAATAATCTATACGCTGGAATTTGCCGGGCTTTTGGTAGCGGCTTTGCCGCGCTACAAGCAGAAATACTATGTACCGGTCAAGATGTTGTGTAGTGTATCCTTTGTTGTGATCGCAGTCATGTTTGCCTTTGTCAGCGACCATATGCAGTATTTTTATATGATGCTGGTGCCATTGGTTCTGTGTGCGGTCGGAGATCTCTTTATGGGGCTATACCAGATCAGGAGCAGGCGCAAGCATATGCTGGCAGGCATGATTGTCTTTCTTCTGGCACATATGGGATTTTTGATCTGCTTCTTCCGTATAGATGCAAGGCTCACATGGTGGAACATCTTCTTGCCGGTCGTATCGCTGGCAGCCTTCTTCTTTGTGAAGCGTCTGATGCATCTGCACATGGGAAGACTGGCGATTCCGGCAGCGATATATTGCGTCTTTCTGTCGCTCATGCTATCCAAGAGCACACAATATATGGCACTCTGCCCGGGACTTGCTTCCGGCTGGATCGGCTTTGGAGGTATCGCCTTTTTTATCTCTGATTTTACGATCATCTTTTTGTACTTTTACAAGTTCCGTAAGCCGGAAAATCGTGGCAAGATCCACTATTTAAATCTGGCAACTTATTATTATGGTATTTTGGCATTTGATATCAGCATTTTATATTTTGCAGCCTTTTAAGAGAATAGAACACAAGCAAAAGAACTTCCCATATTGTGGGAAGTTCTTTTTTCAGAGTCTTTATAGAAAACATATTAGGAAATGGCTTGTTTTTTCACGGTTTCCAATGCCTTTGCAACCGGTGGGATAGCGATCACGATCAAAGTGATGATTGCCTCTGCTCCCAGATAAGAACCATTGTAAACCAGTGAGTAAACAACGGCATTTGGGAAGGTATCCGGTGCATACATGCCAAAGAAGATCCAGCCGGACAGGAAAGCGAAGAAGTAACGTCCTAATACGGCGACGATATAACCCTTGATGAGCCCGTGCTTGGAATTGTGGAAAAGACCTGCAAGACCAAGAGCACCAAATGCTAAGATGTAATCAACCAGCATCTGTGGGAAACTCAGGATATACGGATCAATCAGAAGTTGTAATACGCCGTAAGCCAGGGCTGCCGTAAGACCGCCGCCAAATCCATACCAGTAACCGATCAGGACGATAAAGAGCATGGAAAAGAGTGTGACAGAGCCGCCCATAGGCAGGTCAAATAATTTGATCATAGAGGTAACTACAGCAAGTGCAATCGCCATAGCGGAAAATACCAACTGCTTGGTGCTCATCTTCTTCTTGGTGCCAAAGACAGCAGCACCTGCGAGAAGAAGTGCAATGAATACTAAGATCAGTGCGGTGTAGCCGGCAGTGGTGAGATCATAAGCACCATCTGCGTTTGCTGTTACAAAAAAACTCATAAAAAAATCTCCCTTCATTTGTACATGCTAGGAGATCAGTCAGGAACTAAGCTTCCTTACGCCGGTATTACCCGGTTCAAGTAATAAGGGTCGATGTCAAGACATCTCTCAGCCCCAAAGGCACCCCTAGCATAGATTTTGTATTGATTTGTTTTTTGTCGTTAGTATAGCAGTAGTTCATTAGAAAGTCAACCGACGCAATAGGAGATGCAGGATGGATAAACAGGCATATCCTATAGAAAAGAGGAAAATATATGGTCAGACTATTGGCAAAGATGTTTATCAAAGATTATAAAAACTACGAAGATATAAATGTGCGGGAACGTTATGGCATACTGAGTGGCTGTGTAGGTATCCTGCTCAATGCCATGCTCTTTGGGATTAAATTTTTTGCAGGATTGATGAGCCATTCGATTGCGATCACAGCAGATGCCTTTAACAACTTATCTGATGCCGGGTCTTCTGTGATCACCCTGCTCGGCTTTAAATTATCGTCTGCGGATCCGGATCCCGAACATCCTTTTGGACATGGCAGACTCGAATATCTGTCAGGCCTATTGGTATCAGCCATTATTGTGATCATGGGCTTTGAACTTTTGAGGGATTCTGTAGAGAAGATTATCCATCCACAAGACATGGATTTTTCACCGCTGGTGATCATTATCCTGCTTGTGTCCATTGCTGTAAAACTCTATATGGCGTATTATAATCGATCCTTGGCAGATAAATTGGATTCTGCTGCCATGAGAGCAACGGCAACTGACAGTATGAGTGATACTCTGGCAACTTTTATTGTTCTGGTATCTACGATCTTTTGTGAATTCAGTTCCTTACATATTGATGGTTATTGCGGCTTGATTGTTGCCCTGATCGTTATCTGGGCAGGTTTATCTGCCGGGAAGGAGACCGTAGACCCACTTTTAGGGCAGGCGCCGGAAGCAGGCTTTGTTGATCGCATAGAGGAGATTGTAATGGCGCAAGATGGAATCATAGGTGTGCATGACCTTGTGGTACATGATTATGGACCGGGACGCCTTATGATCTCTCTACATGCAGAAGTTCCGGCAAGCGTAGATGTTATGATCTCGCATGATGTGATCGATCGGACAGAACATATTTTGAAAGAAGAATTGCATTGCGAGGCAGTTATCCATATGGATCCGGTAGTGACCGATGATCCCCGTTTGGATCAGTTGCGCGAGTCGGTAAAAAAGATCGTGGAGGACTGGAATGAAAAGGCTTCTATTCACGATTTTCGAGTTGTTTTCGGACATACGCATACGAATCTGGTCTTTGATGTGGTCGTGCCTTATCAGGTCAAGATGACAGAACATGAGATCACAGTGCAACTGCAAAAGAGAGTCTCGGAGCAAATCGGCAAAGAGTACTTTATAGCAATCAATATCGATCGTAAATATATATAAAATACAAAGAAGGTTTGACAAAGTTTTTATTTGCCAAACCTTCTCTTTTAATCTACATAACTAATAAATACATTTCCTGCGCTTTCAAAGACCTGAGATGCATTGTCTGTCGACATCTTGGTGTATTGATCGGTATCGGAATGATAAACGATGATATTGGCGGCATCATAGCCAATGATCAGCAGGGCGGCGTCATCCCCGGTTCTCGCATAGACCGGCGTTCCCTGACTGACATAATACAATGCTTGGCTCAAGGTACATCCGGTCAGGTCTAAGACCAGTTTATCCTTGAGGGAAGTCTGCAATACGGACATTGGTGTTTCGCCTCGGTCTAAAAGAGCGTGTACTTCGCCGCTGATGCCTTCGCTTTGCAGGATGGCGCTGATACAGCCGGCGGATGTGCTTGCCTTTCGGTCGGATGCGCTGGCTTCAATGTCGTTGAAAGCGTTGACGTAGGATTTCTTGCCACGGTTCCAGATATAGCGCTGCTGGTTGTCAACGACCAGTCCCATATCCGCATCTGCAGCCATAATGGCTTTGTTCAGGTTCTGCGTTGTCAGAGTAACACGGTTGCCGACATACACAAAGTAGGTTTCCTGTTCCTCGGTCGTAGAAATAGAAATGCTCTTGGTGTCGTTGATGGTCGCCAGGCTTGCATCCCTGGCTGCCAGACTATGGATAGACTGTCCATCTTCCAGATCTGCCATGACATAGGTTGTAGCCAGCCCCTGCGTATCGCTGGCAGTCTTTACCAGGGATACCGTCTTATTCTGCTCGCCTGCAGTATCTTTTATAGTATCCTGGGTGGTTGTCACATATGTGCCATCCTGTTTTGTTACGCGATCCAGATAAAGGGTATAGGAGGACTTGGTCGCACCGGTCACATAGATACCGTCCTTGGCATATTCTTTTAACTGTGTGAAATTGTCACTGGACGTATCGATGATCTCGACTTTTGCCATTGGATAGACGGCACTTCCGGCTGCATCTGTTGAAATATCGCTTTCGTTTGCAATCCCGTATACAAAGTCTTCTGTCATAAATGCCAGTGGCTTGATCTTGGTTCCCTTGGCAGCATCGATCGTGCGTACTTTTTCTGTTTCCAGATCCATGATGGAGATCTGGTCTGCTACATCATCTTCTGTCATCCATGCTACATAACGGCCGGAGGAAGACACGGCATACTGGTCGGATTTCAGGTTTGTGATCAGTTCCTTGGTGGACAGGTCATCCAGACCGACTTTGGCAAGGGTGCCGCCCATCATGATATAAAAGTCACCATCAGCATTTTCGTAAAGCAGATCACTGAAATCTGCGTTTAAGATCTGATAAGAATGTGTGGTCGCAATAAATACCTGTTCAATGGCTTCCTGCTTGATGCTGTCATAATGGTAGAGATCAATGCCGCTTTCGCCTTCGTGTTGACCGCGGTTCATATAGCCGTAAACAACAAAGTCCATATTTCCGGTCTCATCAATATTTAAGATGCGGATATTGTGTTGTCCGTAACTTTGTCTGGCATCTGTCGGATCATCAATAAAGCCATAGACTTTGGTAAAGGTCTGCTTGTTCTGGTTGTATTCAAAGAGTTGACCGGACTGCACAAAACTAACGATCGTGCCGGTCTCATTGGACAGGTACCCGGTAGTATCTCTGGTCACGCCGACCGATAAGATATTGCCGCTCACGTTCACAGATGCCGTATCGATGATCTGCTCCATGCTTCGCTGATAATCCAGCAGGTAGATCTGCTGGTCGGTATAGCGGACTTTATAATATTCTTCTACATTATAATAATTGGTCGCGCCGTCAGCCTCCTCAGCCATCTGGTAGGTATAGACAAGGGAAGCGTAGGTGTCGTTGATGTCGGTAAAGGATACCAGCGGATCGCCCACCTGTTTGCCTGCAAATCCACGCCAGCCGATCTGATCGATGGAAGAATTGATATTGACGTTACCCAGATCGTTTTTGTCTGTATAGTCTGCTGGCTCTATATAAGATGCCAGGAGTTCGTATTGGTCGCTCATGGACACGTTATGGAAACTATCGGTAAATTCCAGACACTTCTTGGCGTAGGTCTCCTCAGGCAGCGTGATACGGGTATAATAGTAAAGATCATCACTCTTACAGTGTAATTTTAGGATAAAGAGGTATTCCTGCCCCTCATCCACCAGATTTTCAATCTGTAAAGATTTGGTCCAGGTATTGCCATCCTTGTTCCAATCGGAAACCTTGGTGTCTGCAATCTTGCGCTGGGTATCCAGACTGCGCACTTCATAGGAGACGCTGTCCACATCATAGCCATAGGTGTTGATGGTCAGATCCATTTTTCGCTTGGAGTCAAGCGGAATCAGGGCATCACGCATATAGCAGGCGTCCATCTGGGTACGGTAGCCATGCAGTTCCCCCATGGTGTGATCGTAAGTCTGCACACCAACAAGAGGAAGTGTAGCTTCTGCCATCGTGACCTTTTTTTCTTCCTCGCCCAAATTCAGGAGGATCTGGAAAACGACCAGTGCTCCTGTAAATATAAGAAATAATACCAACAATC
>OHYC01001045.1_pt1 | contig 9437 bp, 9 predicted proteins | sample 1580171 | NCBI WGS metagenome assembly OHYC01 (sample SAMEA3882526, study PRJEB24775) | human gut metagenome | biome: human-associated habitat; feature: intestine environment; material: feces | place: Netherlands | collected 2009/2010
CAGCTGGATAGAGCACTTGGCTACGGACCAAGGTGTCGGGGGTTCGAATCCTCTCACGCACGTTGCAAAAGAATCCAAAAGTATTGCGATAATGCTTTTGGATTTTTTATGTCATAGATTACAGATGGAGGTTAAAAAATGAGTGCAGTCATTGTGTTGCAGCAAATGCTTGTATTATTTTCCATGATAGCAATTGGAGTATTTTTATGGAAGAAAAACTGGATAGATGTGAAAGGACAGAAAGCTCTTTCTAAAATGGTAGTCAATATTTTTAACCCATTGCTTCTTATATATAGTATCAGTGGATATGATTTTGAAAAATCGACGATGAATGTCGGACAAAATATGGTCTTTGTGATCGTATATTTTGTGTTGTTGTTTTTGATGGGATTTGTAGTGGCATTTTTATTGCGTTTAAAAAAGCCACAGAAGAATTTTTATCAGATGATGATGCTGTTTTCTAATATCGGATTTGTAGGGATTCCGATTGTAACTGCCTTATTAGGAAGAGAATATGTGTTATATATTGCATTTTATACACTGGTTTATAATGTACTTTTATACACTTATGGAATTTATCTGGCGATTAAAAGCAATGTGGACGAAGGTGGGACAAGCGTCTTCTTTCCAATTAAAAGGATTTTGAATCCGGGAGTGGTTGGCTGTGTCATAGCAATTTTGATCTTCTTATGCGGACTGGACATCCCGGCACCGGTAGAGACGTTTTTAGATTATATGGGAAATACCTGTATTCCGTTGTCTATGATCCTTATCGGGATTTCCGTGGGACAGATGGAGCTTTCAAAGTTGTTTTCCAATTTGAAAATGTATGTATTTTTGGCAATCAAGATGCTGCTGATCCCGATCGGAGCCGCATTGATCTGTAGGCAGCTTCCGGTGGATGCAGGAGTGTATAAGGTGTTTGTCATTGAGTGTGCGGTACCGATCGGAAGTATTATCACCCTGATTGCACAGGAATATGGTGCAGAAGACGATAGTGCAACGATCGGAACGGTCTTAAGCACACTACTATCAGTAGTAACGATACCGATCGTAGCGATTTTTTTATAAGGTTATAGCGGCAAATAGAAATTCGCATAGATATTTATAGAAACAAATAAAAATCTATACAGATATTTTGCTTGTAAGACAGAAAAGATTCAGATATAATGAAAATAGTCAGAAAAGTGTTGTACGAAATTGAGAAGGGAAAGCGATGAGCATGGTTAGGATAGAAAAAGGAAAACATCTTATCCATAAGGATGATGCACAGGAAAAGTTAGAGATCATCTTGCAGGGGCGTGTAAATATGATCATAGGGGATGAAGTAATTCCATTGGATACGGGGACCATCATTGGAATTGCTGCCTGTGAAAAACAGAGATATTGCTGTGATTATATTGCTGCAGAGGATACGGTGTTGATGGAATACCCATATAAACAGGTTGCAGATTTAGAAAAACTTTTTGCGGAACAGCCAAAGTATGCAACGGTATTTCCGATGGCGGCAGTGAAGCAGGCGAACACGGTACTGAATTATTATGGTAAAAGAACCGAATTAGCGAAGAAACTCTATTCTATGGGAGTTGGAATGTACAGAGATTATAAGTATCTGTGCAGTAAGTATGATTTAACAGAAAAACAGTTGATGAGTATGGAGCATTTGGTTCCATTAGAGCAGAGTTATATATTAGAAGAGTGGAAACAGGGATATTTTCAGGCATTAGCAGGAAAAGATATGCAGAGTGTCAATGCTTTTTTAGGCACGGATTTTGCAGTTGGAATCGGAACGATGCTCTATGCAGGCAAGGTGATCAATGAAGTGCTTGCAAAAATGGAAGGAGTCCGCGACTATCTGCATTACTGGCAGGATATTCTTTTAGAAGAGGGCAGTGATGATCTGTTCCAACTCTATTTTGATTTAGAGATACGGGCGACAAGAAAGGGTGCAGATACATCCGATATTCAGCAGCGTATGGAAAAACTGATGGAGTTTATCCATGGGTCAGAGTTGTATGATGAAAAATTTGTGCGTGAGAGATTCATAGAATATGAAGGCTATGATTTTACTGCGATCCCGGAAGAAGAGATAGAACCGGAAACAGAAGCAGAAGAAAATGCGGCAGAGGCAGCACAGGCAGAACTCGGAATTTCACCGGAAGCAGTGTCAGATCCGCTTGCTTACATTTTAGAATATGCTTCTTATGATGCGGAAAGGATTGAAGAAATCCGTAAGCAGATTGCTACATATCGTGATCTTCCGGATATTTATTCTACAGATGACCATGTGCGAAAACTCAGAAGATCCATTGCAGCGGTATATTATGAAGTTTATAAGGCAGCGATCAAACGGGCATTGCAGGAACAGGCAATTTCTCCGATCTTAAGAATGTTTTTTGATTTCGGATTTATGGACAGTGGTCTGTTAGGGGAGGAATATACGGAGCAGTTGTATGCGGTAGCAGAAAGACTTTCCGAGTGCAATTCCGAACATGTATATACAATGTATGGGTGGCTGCAGAGTATTTATATAGGAAAAAATGAGCCTTCTAAAAATGAGTTTGATCTGGATTATCCGGCGTACTTAGCAGATTTGCGTCGGAACGGAACGATTACAAAGAAGGAACAGGAAGAGTGGAAAGATGACCAGTGGAAGAAGGTAGAGTATGAGATTGAGAATATGTTTACCTCTTCTAACAGAGCAGTTTATGGTAAGATTTCTACATTTATTCCGATTTTATGTGAATATGATATTGTAAATAGTGTAGAAACGATGCTGGTGACAGCCGCACGGATTAATGAAGCCTTAGACAAGATCCGCAGTGTGGATTTCTCTATTTTTTACCGCGATACGACATTCTCAGATCCGGCACATGACATTACAAGAGAATTTTTGAAAAAAGAAGTACTTCCGGATGTGATCCTGATGCCAAATGCCGGTACAAAGGCGATGATGTGGCAGGAAACAGCAGGAGGAAGACGCGATACATCTGCAAGATTTTTATTCCCGGTTATGACTGCCGGAAATCTGGATGAGTTGATGTTAGAGACTGCCGGAAGATTCCGGTGGGAGATGTGCCGTAAGGAGCAGGGCGCACGTTGGAATGATATCCGTGAAATGTCATTGACCTCAGAATACTATGATTATGTTCAGTATTACAAAAAGAATCACGACCTTTCACCGGAGGCAAAAGAAAAATTAAAGAATGCGCTCTGGAAAGCTAAAAATAATTATCGTGAAGTCTTTGTAAAGGATTATCAGGTATGGATTAAATATGAAGCAAAAGGCAGCTTTAGAATGAACCGGGTAGCGAGAGGAATCCTCTTCCGTTATTGTCCGTTTGTCAAAGAGATCAGGGACAGTCTGAAGGTAAGCCCGATGTACCAGGAGATGATCCAGAAGTACGATATCATTATCGGCAGGGAAAAACGTCATGTGGCTCTTTTTGAGGACAAATACCGGAAGGCTGGCGGTGAACTGACCGAGGAAATGATCGTAAACAAAGAATTTTATGAAATGTAGTAGGTTTATTACGAAATGCAATATTTTTCATGTGTAATATTAAAAAATAATAGTATGTAAGAATTTCTAATTCAGTATTTTTAGAATGAAAGTTTTAGATGAAGAAAGAACCGATGGAAAACCATCGGTTCTTTCTATGAGGGGAGTATAAATAATTAATAAGGGGTATAACTATAAAAGCATAAAAGCTTTTATAACCTACATTATAATATAAAAAAATTTCAAAAACAATGTACATATGTGAATAATTGTACGAAATTCAGAGATACTATTTGTGCAATGAAAAGGAGGGAAAAATCATGGCAAAAAATTCTCAGAACAAAGCAAACAATGCAACAAATGCTCAGACAAGCAATGATGCAACTTCTAAAAACAGCACAAATAGTGCAAAGTCTAAAGCAAGCAATGCATCTAAGAACAAATCCACAGATTCTACTAAGGATGCAAATAACTGCTACTAGAACCGTTTGACACCAATCGTTGAAAGCGGAATAGTATATAGTAAGAACAGATTACAAAGTAACTTTTGTAATCTGTTTTTCTATATAAAAATGTCACAGGAATGGTTAACAGTATCAGGTATCAAATAATCAGTTCAAAATCCAGGGAGGGGGAGACAACAGATGTCACAGGAAGAGATCAGGACAATCGGAGTCAGGGATATTCCAAAGTATCAGGCACGGGAAGATGTGATATGGATCGATGTCAGGGAAAGAGAAGAGTATCTTCTTTATCATATACCGGGAGCAAAAAACCTTCCATATGATGATATGGAGCAGTGGGAAAAGCGATTGGATAAAAGTAAGACCTATGTTCTTTACTGTGAAAGAGGAAGTCTTAGCATGATGGCGGCAAAACAACTTTTGAAGGACGGATACTCTGTCTGTACATTGATCGGAGGAATCCGTGCCGTACAGGAGCGAAATCTGGATTAGGTGTGAAAAATGATTGACAGTAGAAAAAGGAACAGATAGTATAATAGTAGTTTCATGAGATTTATTAGAAAGAGAAGAAAGATGCAGAATTACCAATTAACAGCGCCTTGTCATTTTGGACTTGAGGCAATATGTAAAAGAGAAATTTATGATTTAGGATATGAGATTACAAAGGTGGAAGACGGCAGGGTCACCTTTGCAGCAGATGCAGAGGGTATCTGCCGTGCAAATATTTTCCTGCGGACGGCAGAACGTGTACTTTTAGAGGTAGGAAGATTCCGTGCCACCACATTTGATGAACTTTTTGAAGGAATTAAGGCACTTCCATGGGAAAACTATATTCCAAAGGATGGAAAATTCTGGGTAACCAAGGCAACTTCGATTAAGAGTAAGTTGTTTTCACCTTCCGACATTCAATCGATTGTAAAAAAGGCAATGGTAGAGAGGATGAAACGTGAATATGATCTTACCTGGTTTCCGGAAGATGGAGCATCCTATCCGGTAAGGATTTTTTTAATGAAGGATGAGGTTACGGTAACGATCGATACGACCGGAGAATCCCTGCACAAGAGAGGATACCGTAAGATGACAAGTAAAGCTCCGATTACCGAAACTTTGGCAGCAGCACTTATTATGTTAACCCCATGGCATGCAGACCGTATTCTGGTTGACCCGTTTTGCGGTAGTGGAACATTTCCGATCGAAGCGGCAATGATGGCGGCAAATATCGCACCGGGACTGAACCGGGAATTTATCTCCGAAGAGTGGACAAACCTGATTCCAAAACAGTTGTGGTATGATGTCATTGAAGAGGCAAATGACATGGTACATACGGACATCAAGGTGGATATTCAGGGATATGATATTGATGCGGATGTAGTAAAAGCTGCAAGGGAGAATGCGAAGAGAGCCGGAGTAGATCATCTGATCCATTTTTAGCAAAGAGCAGTGGCGGACATGCATCATCCGAAGAAATATGGCTTTATTATTTCAAACCCGCCATATGGAGAGCGGTTAGAAGAAAAGGAAAATCTGCCGGAACTTTACCGACAGATCGGAGAGATATATCGTGGGCTGGATGCATGGTCGATGTATCTGATCACGAGTTATGAGCAGGCACAGCAGTACATTGGAAGAAAAGCGGATAAGAACCGGAAAATTTACAACGGAATGTTAAAGACGTATTTTTATCAATTTTTAGGTCCGAAGCCGCCAAAGAGAAGAAATAATGAGGAGTCACATTGAAGTATTCAAAACGTTATATCTGTCTGACCATCATTTTGCTTTTGGTGGTTGCTTTAAAATTTAATAGGAACGGATCGGAACAGGTAGAGACTTTTCGTGGCGCACAGATGGAACCAAAGGTCTGGAATCCTCTGATTGCGGAAAGTGTCAATGAAAATCCGCTGTCTTTAGTCGTGGACAATCGTATCTATAGCAATGAGGATTATGATATTTATATGAACCGGAAATTAGATATCATGATCCCGGTTTCACTGGTAAGAGACAGCTTTAACTGTAGTGCCGGTCTGTATGACAAAGAAAAACTCGTGGTAGAAAAACATGAGGAAAGTGCGGATTTTTCATTAGAGGACAAGCAGCTTACGAAAAAGAACGACAATTATTATGTCTCTGCTTCTAAACTTTCTAAATCGCTATCCTATGACTATTCCTGGGATATTGAGAAGAATACGGCGTCCGCAGCAGATGTTTCGGGAGCAACTTCTATTTATCCAAGCAAGTATGATCTGCGGGAGAAGGGTCGTGCAACAACAGTCAAGAATCAGGGCAGTCTTGGTACCTGCTGGGCATCAGCGTCTGTCAGTGCGTTAGAGACCGCTCTTTTGCCGGAGGAATCCGTGCAGTTTTCTGTAGACCATATGACGTTAAAAAACAGCTTTGCACAGGCACAGAACGACGGCGGAGAGTATACGATGGGAATGGCATACCTGACTGCATGGCAGGGACCGGTCTATGAAGCGGATGATCCATATGGAGATGGAGAATCACCGGACGGATTAAAACCGGTGAAGCATGTGCAGGAAATGCAGGTGATCGAAGGAAAAGATTTTGAAAAGATCAAGGAAGCCGTATTTAAGTATGGCGGTGTCCAGACTTCGATCTACAGTGCACTTCGCAGTTCACAGAGCCAGTCGGAATTTTATAACAGCAGCAAGAATGCATATTGCTATATCGGAACGGAAAAACCAAACCATGATGTTGTCATCATTGGATGGGATGATAATTATTCCAAGGAGAATTTTTCAACGGCAATCGAAGGAGACGGAGCATTTATCTGTCAGAATAGCTGGGGCGGAGGTTTTGGCGATAACGGAGTATTTTATATTTCTTATTATGATACGAATATCGGTGTACATAATGTCGTGTATACCGGCGTTGAGAGTACGAAGAATTACGACAGCATCTACCAGTCAGATATGTGCGGCTGGGTAGGTCAGATTGGTTATAATAAAGAATCGGTCTATGGGGCGAATGTGTTTACTGCCCGGAAAAATGAAAAATTGCGTGCAGCAGGATTTTATGCAGTCGGCAAGGACACAACGTATCAGGTTTATGTAGTAAAAGATTTTAAAGATACCTCTTCTTTTGAAAAAAAGGAAAGGGTAGCACAGGGAAAATTAGACAATGCGGGCTACTATACGATACGGTTTGATAAGGAAATCAAGGTGGAACCGGGTGAAAAATTTGCAATCGTGATCTTTGTAAATACACCGGATGCCGTACATCCGCTTGCCATTGAATATGCGGCAGATGCCACCACTGCGAAAGTGGATTTAAGCGATGGCGAGGGATATATCAGCCCGGATGGAAGAACATGGGAAAGTGCCGAGGATACACAGTCATGTAATCTCTGTATCAAGGCATATGCAGGAAAGTAGGCGTGTGATGCAGGAAAAAATACTGAAGATATCAGCCTGCTTTTGTGTGGCGTTAGCAATTGTGGCATGTGCATCTTTTTACTATCTGCCAAAACTGCATGATACGAGGCTGTCTTTTGGAATGGAACAGTTAGAGCAATTTATACTGACAAAAAGTGAAAATTCAGGGATCAGTGCCATTAATACCGATGTGAAGGCGAACTTCCCACAGCAGCTTCGGGTAGAACTTCCGGCAGGCTGTGATGCAAGTCAGGTAGAGGTGCGTCAGAATTATAATTCGCAGACCGTGGATCTGATCATTCCGACCGATGAGCAGGAATTTTTGTATGAGAAACCTTTAGTCGGCAGCAGTAAAAATATCAGTGATGTGTTCATGGATTATGCAGGCGGAAAGGCAGTCATAGAGATTGTCTTAAACCAGGTGTTTGAGACGGAAAAGACCTGTGCAGGAAAATATCTCTATCTGGATTTTTTGTCACCGCATGAAATCTATGATAAAGTAGTAGTAATCGATGCGGGACACGGCGGGAGCAAGCCGGGAGCCATCAAGCAGGGAATCTGTGAGAAGGATATTGATCTGGCTATAGTGTTAGAATTGAAGAAACTATTAGAACAAAATAAAAAAATCGGTGTATACTATACAAGAGTAGATGACAGCAATCCGTCCTTTGACAGCAGGGTAGACCTTGCAAACAAAGCGGATGCGGATCTGTTTATCAGCGTTCATAACAATTCCACGACAGGACCGGGACTCTCTAAGGTACAGGGAACACAGGTCATGTACGATGAGAAGAAACCCGATAAAGATTCTAAGGATTTTGCGCAGATCTGTTTAGAAGAGGTAACGAAATCCTGTGGCAGTGTCGATAAAGGTCTGGTGGCAGGAAATGATATTTTTATCATCCGAACGGCAGCAGTACCGGTCGCACTCATCGAAGTTGGATTTATGACAAATGAAGAAGAACTGACAAAATTAAATTCAAATGATTATCAAAAGAAAGTGGCAGAAGGCATTTATCAGGCAATCCTGCGGGCTTTTGAGGAAGGATACTAGAAATGAACAAGATTATTTTTGCAACCGGAAATGCCGGAAAGATGAAAGAGATCAGAGAAATTTTGCAGGACATGAACATGGAGATCCTGTCGATGAAAGAAGCCGGAATTGAGGCAGACATTATCGAGGATGGAAAGACGTTTGAAGAAAATGCCATGATCAAGGCAAAAGAAATCGCAAAATATACAGACGAAATCGTCTTAGCAGATGATTCCGGATTAGAAATCGATTATCTGAACAAGGAGCCGGGTATTTATTCTGCCCGCTATATGGGTGAGGATACGCCTTATGAAGTAAAAAATGCCAATTTATTGGAGCGTTTAAAGGGCGTAGAGAAGGAAAAACGTACCGCACGGTTTGTCTGTGCGATCGCAGCAGTTCTTCCAAATAAAGAAGTCCTTACAACGAGAGGCACGATTGAAGGCTACATTGGAGAGAAACCGGTAGGTAAGAACGGATTTGGCTATGACCCGATTTTTTATGTAGAGGAATACGGCTGTTCTACGGCAGAGTTGTCGATGGAGCAGAAGAATGAGTTGAGCCACCGTGGAAAGGCGCTGCGTGCAGTAAAAGAGGAATTAAAGAAAAAAGGATTTTAGCGTATGAAAAAAATTATGGTTGTAAGCGATACCCACAAACATCATAGAAATCTTGCAAGGGCGTTAGAGCAGGCAGGTACACCGGATCTGCTGATCCATCTTGGCGATGCTGAGGGATATGAGGATTACATAGCAGACATGGCAGGCTGTCCATTAGAGATCATATCGGGAAATAATGATTTTTTCTCCATGTTGGACAAAGAAAAGGAGATACGGATCGGAAAATACAAGGTGCTGCTCACACATGGGCATTATTACTATGTCAGTGCGGGACTGGACACACTGCGCAAAGAAGCCTATAGCCGTGGCATGGATATTGTGATGTTTGGGCATACGCACAGACCATTGATCGAATACGATAAGGAACTTACCGTTATCAATCCGGGAAGTCTGTCCTATCCGAGACAGCCGGGAAGAAAACCGTCT